>Ga0210384_10000161_pt1 | contig 102705 bp, 87 predicted proteins | sample IncBWH2MmetaG_FD_160574 | JGI IMG/M metagenome (GOLD analysis project Ga0210384, IMG submission 160574) | Forest soil microbial communities from Barre Woods Harvard Forest LTER site, Petersham, Massachusetts, United States - Inc-BW-H-2-M | ecosystem: Environmental > Terrestrial > Soil >... | reverse complement strand
GGCCGACCTGCGGCGAGCAGGACATCATGGAGTGGGTGCCGCAGTACACTCCGACGACGACATCATCGACAATTCACGGACCGGGCTATTCCGGCGCCAATGGCATCGGCAGCAAATTCACCTTTCCCAGCGGCGGAAGAGTGGACGATGCGGGCTATCACACCTACGGGGTCATCTGGTCCAAGGACCAGGTGCAGTTTTATCGTGACGATGACACGAAGCCTTTCTTTACCGTGACTCCTGCGAATATCCCCGCCGGCACAACCTGGGTCTACAATCATCCTTTTTTCATTCTGCTGAACCTGGCCGTGGGCGGCAATTTCCCAAAACCTGGTCCTGACAACACGACGCCTAATCCTGCTGTAGTTTTGGTGGACTATGTCCGCGTCTACGAGCAAACTCCGACCATGGCCATGGCTTCGAGCGCGAATCCATCGGTTTTTGGACAGCCGGTTGCGTTCACGGCCACGCTCTCACCGGCAAGCGCTACCGGCACGGTGCAGTTTCAGGATGGTTCTACGAATCTGGGCGCTCCGGTGGCTGTTAGCGGCGGGACAGCAACATCGGTCCCTGTTTCATCGCTGGCTGTGGGATCCCATAGCATCACAGCCGTTTACAGCGGCGATTCAAGTTTTGCAGCCGGCACCAGTTCGCCCCTGGTGCAAAATGTTAATCAGGCCGCCAGCGCGACGGCGGTCAGTTCGAATAGCAACCCGTCTTCTTTCGGACAGACGGTGACATTCACCGCGACGGTGTCAGCATTAGCGCCCGGTGCTGGAACGCCGAGCGGCGCAGTGCAATTCCAGGACGGAGGCAACAACCTGGGGCCGGCCGTGACTTTAAGCAGTGGCACGGCTGCATTGCCTCCTACCTCGTCGTTGACTGTTGGTGCGCACAACATCACAGCGATCTACATGGGAGACGGTAACTTCACGGGCAGCACCAGTTCTTCGTTTATGCAAACTGTAAACAAGGATGCCAGTTCAACCAGTGTTTCGTCTTCTATGAACCCCTCTACTTCGGGACAGCCGGTAACGTTCACTGCCGTAGTTTCGGCAGTGATGCCGGGAACGCCGACGGGCGCGGTACAGTTCAAGGATGGAGCTAATGATTTGGGCCCACAAATGACCTTAAGCAATGGCACAGCTGCATTACCTCCTACCACGTCGTTAACTGTGGGTGCGCACAGCATCACGGCGGTTTATGGTGGAGACGCCATCTTTGCCGGCAGTACTTCGCCCGTGCTAACGCAATCCGTCACCAGCACCGGAACAACTGCAACCAGCACGACCATTAGCAACATCGTGGTGCTTCCCAGTCCCACACCAGGTCAGAAAAGCGGTACAGTGCACCTGGAGCAGAGCATTACGGTTACCGCGACGATTACAACTGAGACGGGAACACCAATGGGAAGTGTGGCGCTGCTCGACAACAACGACGTTCAGGTTAGTTCCAGCCAAGACCTTCCCATGACGGGCAGTACGCAAAGCGTTACGTTCGGACCTTTCGAACTCGGTTTGGGTGTGCACAGCATTGTCGCGAGATATTTTGGCGACAGCACTTTCCACACAAGCACGTCTTCTCCCCCCAGCGTGATCAATCACACCCCCAGGCCACGATAAGGCTGCTTTAGGTCGAAGTACAAGAACTCGAAGTGTTTTCCTGCCGGGCCATCTCAATTTCGCCTCCGGCAAAAAAGCCAATAGTTGAGACCAATCCGATTTCACGCGCCGTGTGTATGTGCGGACGGCGATGTTGCAGGTTGATGACGCCGACAACGCGTCCGCGACAAAGAATGGGCACTGACAGGAATGCCTCGTAGCGATCTTCGGGTAACTGATGGAAAGACCGGAAGCGCGGGTCTCGATAGGCGGAGCGCGAGACGGCAACGGGCACGCGATTCTGCGCTACCCAGCCGGTGATCCCATAGCCCACCAACATCCTGAGCCGGCCCACGACATCAGGACGGGGATTTTTGGATGCGCGCAGCACCAACTCTTCACCCTCCAGTACGTAGAGCAGGCAGGAGTCGCACTGCACAACCGCGGAGACAAATTCGACAATCCGCTCATAGACACGCGGCAAGGGCTCAGCGGCCGCGCTACGGCTGCCGATCTCATGCAGAAATTCAACTTCGAGATTCTTACGTAACGGAGTCGTCGCCATCGCCCTTCAACTTTCACTCGTATGGATGCGGCTGTCCAATAGAATCTTTTTATGGGCTGAATTTATTTACCGTCCGAGGGATGGGAAGGAAAGATCAATCCGTAGTATAGGAATTTTGGTTTGACCACAGGGCGCAAGCTTCCGGCCTGGGATGCATTCCGGGCCGCGGCCCTGCCGGTGAAGATCGGGCAACCTTTCAATGCACTGTGTTGAAACTCAAGAAACTGCAATTCTCTTTTCTTCCGTTACCTCGCCCGCCTGCGGCGCTTGCACCACTACCGTGGCTGCCAATACCAGCACGATTCCCAGAATCTGCAGCCAACGCAATTGCTCTTGCAGAAACGTGGCCGCGATCAGGATTGTGAACACCGGCTCCAGGCAACTGGTGACAATGGTACGCGTGGGGTCAAGGTGGCGAAGTCCGGCAAAATAAAACGAAAAGGGAATCAGCATGGAGGTAAACGCGAACAGGCTCAGGAAAATCCACTGTTCGCGCGAGTAGTGAGCGGCGGCAATCTTCCAGGGTGGATTCACTACGATCCAAAACAGCGAGGTGCCCAAAAGAGCATAAGCGATCACCTGCCAGCGATCATGGGAGCCGAGCAGCGTGCGTCCGTAAACTGTGTAAAAACAAAACGAGAAGGCTGCCAGCAAAGAAGCCGCGACGCCCTTCCACACCAGTTGCACTCCGTGTTCTCCAAAAATCCCGATTACGAGCGCAATTCCCAGTACCGCGGCTGCGACGGCCAGAATTCGTGGAAGGGTCGCTTTCTCATATCCACGAGAGACCATGTAAAGCAGCACCCACACCGGCGCAGTATATTGCACGATGATGGCGACCGAAACTGAAGTCACCGAGATGGCGTAGTAATAGAAATAGTTCGCTCCCGCGACTCCCAGCACACCGAGCGCCATGCAGCGCAGCGCGTCACCCGTACTCATGGCGAAGGCTCTTGTTCCCCGCATCAGCAACAGCAAAGTCGCGAGCACGAGGAAGGAGATGGTCACCCGGCCCTGGGAAAGAATCTGTACATCCAGCCGCCGTATCGGGGGCAGTCCTAAAATGCTGCGACCGCTGAACATTGCCTTGCCGAAGTTGGCGGAAACTCCCCAGCACAAGGCAGCGGCCGCGATATAGAAATAACCGCGCCAGGGATGCAGAGTCTGATTGTTGGTGTCGTTATTCAGAGAGCAATTCTTCGAGCCGCTCAGGATCGAAACCGATCATCACCTTGCCTCCGACGATGATGGTAGGGGTTGAGTGGCTTTGATATATTTCCACCAGTTCGCGCACTGCCTCTGGGTCGGAGCGCACGTCGCGTTCCTGAAATGAAATTCCCCGCCCCTCGAGGTAAATTTTGGCCCATTCGCACGGCGGACAGCCGGCCTGGCAGAACAAAATTACGGCTTTTTGCTCCATAGCGCATCAGACTAACAAATGCCGGCTAAAGATGCAGAAATTTATGTGATTTCAATCTCGCTGGTGATCTGCGCGGTCTTCTGCAGCATGGCCGATACCGAACAGTATTTTTCTTTGGAGAGCAGCACAGCGTCTTCCGCCGCCTTGCGGGAAACGTTGCCGCTGATCTTGTAAATCAAGTTTATCCTGGTGTAGACGCTTGGCGGCTCGGCGGCGCGTTCGGCTTCGGCATGGACTTCAACTCCGATAAACGGCTCGCGCTTCTTGCGCAAGATGCTCACGACGTCGGTCGCGGTGCAAGCGCATAATCCAATCAATACCAGCTCCATTGGCCCGGTGGCGGTATTGCGCTGGCGATCGGAATCGATCACCTGGGCGTGGCCGCTGCCCGCCATTCCCGTAAAACGCTCTCCATCGGTCCAGCGCGCGCTGGCAGTAACCTGCGACATTTTTTACCTCCGGTTGTCAGTCTGCGGTTCAGGGTGAATCAGGACTTTGAAAAGCTCTGGCGCCTCCTGCTTGAATCGTGCCTCCAAGGCAGTCGAGACATCGTGAACACGTGAGAGCGGCAATTCGTCAGACATGGTGCAGTGGCAGGAGAGATACATGCGGTCGCGCACGCGCTTGAGGACAACGTCGTGCATGTCGAGGATCTCGGGAAATTCATGGGCAATGCGCTGCAGGCGTTTTTTCAGCGCGGAATCCTGCTGCACCTGGTCGCCGGGTTCGATGGTGGAAGGCTCGCTTTCAATATGCGTCAGGATGGACGAAATTTCCGGCACATCGCGCCGCATCTCGCTTTCAACCTGGGTGACAACGTCGTGCGCATTTTTCAGGCTCAAGGTTTCGTCGAGCTCGAGGTGTTGCTCGACATGCAATTTGCCGCGAAGGTCCTGCACGCTCACGTCATGCACGTTAAGGTTGTTGCGCGTGGCCACGGCGCGAATGCGGTCAAATACATTTTCGGCGCGCCTGGGCCGGGCGAGGGAATGGACAACCACGTCGGCATCGGGAAGCACGCGCCGCACCGCCTGCGTTACCCTGTCGGTGATTTGCTCCGATCGCTGGAAGGTCACGTTGCGTCCCAGGCCTACGGAAAGGTCGGCAAAATACTTGTTTCCCGCGCGGCGGATACGGACCCGGTCCATCTCCAGCACGCCATCAATCCGCGCGACTTCGTTTATGATCTGCGCGCGCGCGCCGGTGGGTGCGGCATCGAGAAGTGCATCCACGGTCTGGCGCGCCAGGCGCGAGCTGACGTACATTACAACTCCGGCCACGAATAATGCCGCAATCGGGTCGGCATCTTGAAGCTGGACGATATGCAATCTCCTCCCGGCGGTCACCAGCAGAAGTCCAACGATGACCACCCCGCTGGAGAGAACGTCAGTCCCAAAATGCAACGCATCAGCCTGCAGGGCCTGGCTCTGGTATTTATCTGCGATCTTCTTCAGGGCCCGCGAACGCCAGAAATCCACAATCATCGAAAAACTCATCACGGCAAAGGCGGCGGTGGTGGGCTCGATCTCCACGTGATGGTAAAACATGCGGCGCACCGCCTCCCAGATGATCCATACGCAAGTCAGCAGTAAAAGGCCGGTTTCAATAAAGGCGGAAAAATTTTCTATCTTGCCATGTCCATACTGGTGGTCGGCATCGGCAGGCTTATCGGCCACGCGCACGGAGAACAGCGTGATGATTGCAGCTACCAGGTCAAGGCCGGAGTGGGCGGCCTCCGACAGAACTCCCAGGCTGCCGGTGGTCAGGCCCACAGTCAGTTTGAGGGTGGTCACAACCACGGCCGCCGCCACCGAGTTGCGCGCAACCGTGCGCTTCTCGTGGCGCATCACCTGGGCGCTTTGTTGGACCTCGGCTTGCGGCATGACTGCATTATCGCAATTGCAGCCCGCCGTGGCCAGTTCATCGAAGTGAAAATAAAAACGCCGCAGATGGACTCAGATCAACGCAGATTTGCAATGAGGTCCGGGATTGTCCTGTGGCGGAATTCTATTTCTGATCGCTGATTATTATTCGTAAGCTGTGCTGGAGACGTAGCAAGCTATGTCTCTACGGAAGTTGGTTAACCGGGACTTCAATTCCACATAACTTCCAATCGTTTCAGGGCGCGCAGAGCAATAACATATTGAGGATTCATGTCATAAGCGCGTTTGTAGTAGTTCCTGGCTTTGTTCCAATCGCGTTTGTGCTCATAGACGCGGCCTAAATTGAAATTAGGGAAGTAGTATGACTCGTAGCGTTTTGCGCTGATGGCATGTTCCAGCCAGGGGATGGCGTCGTCCCACTTGCCTAACTGGATCAGGTAGGCGCCAATGTCGTTGTAAGGGTTGCCGAAGTCCGGATCAACCTTGATGGCCTCCAGGCAATCGGAGATCGCGCGGTTAAGGTCTTCTTTGAAGCAGTAAGTCCAGCCGCGAAAGGTGTAAGCCTCGGCCGTCGGCAGGGTCTCGATAGAGCGAGTGTAGAGGGCGATGGCTTCGTCCAGTTCACCGTTCATCTGGCACTCGTAGGCCAGACGAAAATACTCTTGTGCCTGCTGGCGGAGATTGCCCTCGGAGTTGTCCATACTCGACAAGACAAAAAGACCGGCAAATCAAATATGATGATGAAGTACCGAATCTGTTACAACCATGATGCCTACCCGCAACCGCTTCTATTATAAGACTCTCATACGCCGGCACTGGAGAGGGATTTACCTCCTCCTGCTCCTATTCTCTGTGCTTTCCCCAGGCTGGCTGAGGGCGCAAGGTACGGCGCCGGCCACCAGGCCCGAAAGCAAGCTTTCAAAAAAAGAGGCAGATGAACTGTTTCGCTCGCTCGACGACATTCTGCGCTTCGCGAGTGAAGATACCAACCTGCCCATCAGGCACAAAGTAAAGCGCGAGCTCAGCAGCCGCGACCAGGTTGCGCAGAATTTGAATGAGCGTATGAAGGATGACGAAGATGCCAAACGTCTGCAACGCTCTGAGCTGGTATTAAAAAAATTTGGATTCCTGCCGCGCAGTTTTGATCTGCCCACGTATCTGGTTTCGCTGATGCGCGAACAGGTGGCGGGTTATTACAACGTGAAAGATAAGACTGTATACCTGATGGACTGGATCCCCTCCGAACAGCAGAAACCGGTGATGGCCCATGAGCTCACCCATGCGTTGCAGGACCAGAATTTTGACCTGAAGAAGTGGCTTGCCGGCGATGCTGAAGAGGAGGCAAAAAAAGCCGGGCAGCGGCTCGACCAGGACGCGGAAGATATTGCCAGCGACGAGCAGCAAACCGCCCGCCAGGCCCTGGTAGAAGGGCAGGGCATGGCTGTGCTGATTGATTACATGCTCAAAGATTCCGGGCTTACGGTTTCAACTGCACCTTCGTTTGTGGAGGCGCTGAAACAAAACATCTCCGATGGGTCAGATTCACCCATTTATTCCAACGCGCCACTCTACATGCGCGAATCCTTGGGCTTTCCTTATCGCTACGGCCTGAGCTTTGTGCAGGCGTTGTTGAGCAAAGGAGGCAAGGACATGGCCTATGCCGGGGCCATGAAGCGGCCTCCGCGGAGCAGCCACGACATCATGAGCCCGGAAGGGTATCTCGCGGGCGAGGTGCTTGAGCCGCTGGCGCTGCCGCACATGACAGAGGTGCTGGGCAAGGATTATGAACGCTACGACGTCGGCTCGGTCGGCCAGTTCGATGTGATGGTTCTGCTCAAGCAGTTTACCAGCGACAAACTGGGAGAGAAGCTTGCCCCGGGCTGGCGCGGCGGCGCATATTATGCAGCGCTGAAGCATGGAATTCCCGAGGAGAAATCTTTGGCGGCCGATAAGGATGCGGACAAAAGTTCAGAAAAAGTGAAGACCGAAAAGAAAGACGCAGAGCCGGTAACCACCAAATCGCTTGCCCTGCTCTATCTTTCCCGCTGGTCGTCGCCAGGAATTGCCGTGCAGTTCGCCCAGGCCTACAATTCCATGCTGCTGAAGCGCTATCGTTTTGTTGACCCTAAGGAACCAGATGAGCCGGAGACAACAGATGCAAAAGCAGATGCGGCCGCGAAAAATATAAAACCAGACCCGGTTGCCGGCCATGACAGCATCTGCCATTGGACAACGGATGAAGGCTCGGTCACCGTCGAACAGCACGGCGATACAGTGCTGGTGCTGGAAAGCTTTGACGCAAAGACCCAGGCGGCGCTGAGCAAGGCAGTGTGGCAAGCGGCAGCACAGCCCTCCAATGTAGCAATCAAGTGATTAGAGCTGGGTTGGCTCTGTTTACATCTTCAAAAATCTATATTTTTAGAAATGTCATTCTGATCTCGCGAAGCGGGAGAAGGATATCTCCGATGGAGATTGCAACCACCGGCGGCTTCAATCGGGCTACCCTTGGATTTTCCCTCTTAAAGGCCAGCTCAGAGCGTTTTTCATTCTGAGAACAGTATTTGTTTGACATTCAAGATGATCCCACCTCAGTTTTCTGCCAGCCTGCTTCGCACCTCTGAAGCGATGGAGCGCTGAAAATCCGGTTCCACCGTTTGCGAGAGACGCAAAGCGTTTTCATAGAAAGGGCGGGCTTTTTCGCGCTGGCCGAGTGCATCCAGAACGGCGCCCATACTTGCGTTCACGCTTGCGGAATCGGGTGCAAGGGCCATCGCCTGTTGTGCCTCGTTCAGAGCCTCCGGCAATTTCCTGGCGGTCGCAAAAGTGCGGGCTTTTTGCGCATGGGCTAAACCAGATGCTAAAGGGATTTCGAAGTGGCCCTGGTACACGAAGATACTGGAATCGATGGTCGCTACCGGCTTGAGCGCCTTAAATTGCTCATACGGATTGAGCGGGCTGGGGCCGAATGCGAATCCAGTGAAGTCGTTGGCGCTGATGAACACGGGGCCGTCAATGGCCGGAGGAGCATCGGAGAGGGCGCCCACCAAGAGCGAGTTCCTGGTGGGAAGCGGTTTACAGGGGATGCCGTAATAGTTGTAGTCCATTATGCCGTATCCGAAATATACGAACCAGCATTGGCGAATCTGGTGTTCGTCGATGTAGCGTTTGACTGGGCGCAGCTGCTGCCCCCAATCTGCGCTCGAGTTGGCGAGGTATTTCCATACATTCCTTGGACCGCCAAAGGCTTCATTGGCATAGGCAATGTAGTTCGGGAATGCGCGTGAGACGGAAATTGCCTGAAACACCAGCAGGATAACGATTGCAACCGACCAGCGCCGATCGCTCTGTACCAGGGCCCACGCAGCGCCGGCAATGACCAGAGAGAGGAAGATATACACCGGCAGGATATGGCGAACGCCGATATTCATTCCGTCTTTCATGGAAACGGCCAGATAGATGACGGAGGGAATCAGCAAAAACAGAAGTTCCCGGGTCTTTCGCAAGCGGCCGCTGCTGATGATCCAGACGGAAAGGGCAAGGAAGATGAGGAAGGTGAGGGAAGACTTCACCAGCAATGCAACCGGAAAGTAAAACCACACGGCATGCGGATAGGGCTTGCCGAAAACGTAGCTATTAAAATTATTGGCGCTGAACAGGACGTGCGCGAATCCGTAAATATACGACTCGGGCAGCAGATGCCATCGAGCGAATTCGCCGAGCATCCAGGCCTGAGCCGGACTGGGAACTTGCGCCAGTTGTTCTGCCATCGGGGGATTTAAGTGCAGGCCGTCAGTGCGAGCTGCATATCGAAATCCGTAGCTGGACCACAGAATGAGGACCGCGAGGGCTGAGATTACAACTAAAGCACCGCCAAGGCGGAGAGTGTGTCTAACGGTGGAAGTTTGCGTGTCGGGAGCGTGATCGTATCGCCGCCGGACGGCTTCGATCGCCGCCAGCACCAGCAGCATCGGGAAGAGAAGGATAGCGCTGTGTTTTGAGGCCAGGGCCAGCCCCACAGCGCATCCTGAGATGATGAGCCGGCCTGCGGAGGGTAGCTTGATATAGCGGTAAAAGGCATAGATAGAAGCTAGAAGAAAGCATGCTTGCCCGGCGTCGGTCGTTACCAGCCCCCCGTGCGCCAGCAAGTTCGGGTCGAAGACCAGGAGGCCAAGGGCGATAAAACCCGCTCCGGCGCCGAACATTTCGCGCGCTGTGAAGAAGGCAAAAATAAGTAACAGCAGGCTGAAAATGGAAGCTGCCATCTGGGCGCGAAAGACGATTCGGTCGGCATCATTTTTAAAGATGAAATCCTTACCGCCAAGAATTGCCTGCAAGCGGTAACGCCGGTCTTCCATTGGCGGCAATTTCAGAGGCGTCGACAGTAGAGGCAAGGTCGCAACAAATTTAACCAGCGGCGGATGTTCGGGGTTCAGCCCAAAATCGCCGTGTTTCCAAGCCATGTACCCCGCGTAGATGTGATCGTCCTCATCAAACGTAAGGGTGTTGGCGTGTGCCGTGCGTACCAACTGAAAGGCAAAAAGCGCGAGAAATCCAAGTACCGCGATGCTTGTCCAGCGATGACGACCTGGAATCGAATCAATCTTACGTTCTCCCATCAGCCGGAATTTCCTTTTTGACTTCGAAAAACCGTAAAAATTGTACACTAAAGTTTCTAGTCACTTATGCTGTGAAACACTGAGTATGTTGCCATCTGGATCTTTGAACCATGCCACTTTGGCGCCGCCGGGTGCGCTCCAGATTCCAAGATCATCCTGTTGCAGGAAGCCATATCTCTCAAAAGCAACGCCTTTTTTCTGAAGACCTGACACCGTTTCCTCGATGTTCGTGACTTGCCATCCAAGAATCGTAAATTGTTGAGGTGTAAGTTCCGGCACAGGCGTCACCCGCAGCATGGTTCTATTGGCGTCGAAGACGAGGGCAAACGGATCTTCGCTGACCAGGCGAAGTCCCAATATTCCCTGATAAAACAGCTTTGCCTTCTTAGCGTCACGGGTGGGAATGAAGGCGACAATGTCTTTTGATCCCAGCACAGGCTTCATAATACACGCCTTTGTCTGACTGCGGCTGAGCTCTTCTGAGAACTGAGAACCGAGAACTGTTTTTGTATAATCAGCAATTCGACATCTCACTCAGGAGAGTCCCTTGCAACAGGCAGAAATTGGAATTATCGGCGGCAGTGGTTTATATTCCATGCCAGGCTTCAGCGATGTGCATGAAGTTGAGCTCAGCACGCCGTTTGGAGCGCCTTCCGACCCTTACGTGCTGGGCAAGCTGGAAGGGCGCAACGTTGCCTTCCTGGCGCGGCACGGACGCGGGCATCGCATCTCGCCTACGGAGCTCAATTTTCGCGCCAACATCTATGGCATGAAGCACCTTGGGGTGGAGCGGATCCTTTCGCTTTCGGCGGTGGGCTCGCTCAAGGAAGAGCATAAGCCAACGGATTTTGTTATCCCCGACCAGTTCTTTGACCGGACCAGGCACCGTGTCTCGACTTTCTTCGGCGAAGGAGTTGTGGCGCACGTGAGCTTTGCGGACCCGGTTTGCGGCGAACTGGGCAAGGTGATTAAGAGCGCCTGTGACGGCGCCAAGGTGACATCCAAGCTGGGCGGCACTTATCTGTGCATGGAGGGCCCGCAGTTTTCCACCAAGGCAGAGTCGAATATCTACCGCAGTTGGGGCATGGACGTGATTGGCATGACCAACCTGCAGGAAGCCAAGCTGGCCCGGGAAGCTGAGATTTGTTATGCCACCGTGGCCATGGTGACCGATTATGACTGCTGGCATCCGCATCATGATTCGGTCACGGTGGAACAGATTATCGGCGTGCTGAACAAGAATGCCAGCAATGCTTGCGAGGTTGTAAGGCGCGCGGTCGCGGCCATGCCCAAGACGCGAGGCTGTAAATGCGGCGCGGCGCTGCAACACGCGCTATTGACCCAGCCCGACAAGATTCCCGCTGCTACGCGCAAGAAGCTGGCTCTCTTTCTGGATAAATATCTCGACAAGAAGGGGACGAACTAACGATGGCCATACTGGTTGTGGGTTCAGTCGCTCTCGATGACATTCAGAGTCCTTACGGCAAGGTGCGCGCCAGCCTGGGCGGTTCGGCAACTTTCTTTGCGCTGTCCGCGAGCTATTTTACGCAGGTGCGCATGATTGCGGTGGTTGGCGACGATTTTGGCAAACAGCACGAAGATGTTTTTCGCAAACATGGAATCGATATCACGGGCATCGAACATGCCGCCGGCAAAACCTTCCACTGGTCGGGCGAATACGGGGAAAATCCCAATGACTGCAAAATGCACGATTTGCAGATGAACGTCTTCCAGAAGTTCCAGCCGAAGATTCCCGGCAGTTATCGCGATTCGGAATACGTTTTTTTGGGCAATATTAATCCGGAGCTGCAGAGCGAAGTGCGGAAGCAGATGCGGGGCGCCAAGTTCGTAGGTCTGGATACGCATCCCTTCTGGATCGAGACCACGCCACAACAACTTGCGCAGGCCATCGGCGATATTGACATCATGATCATCAACGATGGCGAAGCCCGCCAGTTCGCCAAAGACAACAACCTGCTGCGCTCGGCAAACAAGATACTTGTGCTCGGGCCCAAGGCGCTGGTCATCAAGCACGGCGAGTATGGCGCGACTATTTTCTTCCAAAAAGGCGCATTTGGCTTTGGCAAACACCCCTTTCGCGCCCCGGCGTTGCCGCTGGATGAAGTGCGCGATCCCACCGGCGCCGGCGACGCTTTCGCCGGGGGCTTCCTGGGGTACATTGCTTCGCAGGGGAAAGTCACGGCCGATGTCGTCAAGCGCGCCATGTTTTATGGTGGCGTGATGGGAGGCTTTGCCGTAGAGCGCTTCGGTACAGAGCGCCTGCTCTCGCTGACACGCCAGGAAATTGATGCCCGCTTTCAGCTCTTCCGCGAGATGACCCACCTGGAGTAACTTCTTTTTGATGGAACCCACATCGGCGGAAGCGGTTGCGTGGACAGAAGGTAGTTCGTCTGTGCAGCCGCGCAATCGGCGTTGGAACACCTGGGTACTGGCGGCCATCGCCGCCCTCATCTCCATTGTTAGCTTTATTTATTTCTATGGCCGCGGCGAAATTCTTCTCTACGGCGATGCAGTGGCCCACATCAACATTGCCCGGCGGGTCTTTGACTCGCGCACGCCGGGTCCCTTGCAACTGGGGACAGTGTGGCTGCCTCTGCCGCATATTTTGACGATTCCTTTTGTATTTCCTCAATGGTTGTGGCAAAGCGGCATTGGCGGGTCGATTGTCTCCATGGTCGCTTATGTATTTGCCGGCTTGGGAATAGTGCGGCTGTTTTGGAGTGGATTGCTCAGCTTGGCAAATCAAGATCAGCAGCCTGGCCGTGAAGCCGGTTGGGGAGGATGGGTTGCGGCGCTGGTTCTGTTGCTCAATCCTAATCTTATTTATTTGCAGGCGACTGCCATGACAGAATCGCTTTCGCTTGCTCTGACCATCTGGGCAATTGTGTGGTTTGCCGAATTTGTTGCGGCCCGCAAGAGGGCGGCAGTCCCTGACGCAAGCGATCAAGAGCATCGGCAGGCGCTGGGCGGGGCAAGACGCTCCCTTGAACTCTGTGCCATAACTTTGGCGGCGGCCATGCTCACGCGTTATGACTCCTGGTTTTTGGCTGTGACCGTTGGCGTGGCCGTGCTCGGGAGCTTTTTTTCAGCGCCAGACAGACTGCGAGTTCAACTCAAGACGACGGTCTGGAAGTTCGCATTGCTCACTGCCTCTGTGCCGTTACTTTGGATGGCTTACAACTTTGGCGTATATCAAAATCCGCTGGAGTTTGCCAATGGCCCCTATTCAGCGCGGGGCATCGAAAAGAAGACAACGCGGCCCGGCGATCCGCCGCATCCCGGTACTCACAGCTTGAAGATGGCCGCGGTTTATTACTGGAAAGACGCGCAACTCAATCTGGGCGAAGGGAAGCTGCAGATTGCACTGGTCATGCTGGCAATTGCGGGGGTGGTGATCCTACTCAACAGAAAGTTCTTCTGGATCGTGGCTTTTCTTTGGCTGCCGCTGCTCTTCTATTCTCTTTCCATCGCTTACGGCGGGGTGCCAATTTTTATACCCGTGTGGTGGCCGTTTTCTTATTACAACGTCCGTTATGGATTGCAGTTGCTGCCGGCGCTGGCCATTGCCCTGGGTGCGGTTGCCAGCCTGGTGAATCGTAAAATCGGCCATCGCTATCGGAGTTATGCGGTGAACGCGGTTCTAATAATGGTAATGTTGGCTTGTTACTGGCAGGCGTGGCGCGCGGCGCCTATCTGCCTGCGGGAGGCGCGTGTCAACGCCGTGACCCGTATGGCTTTCGAGAGCAAGCTGGCTGCCGAGTTGAGCAAACTTCCCCCGCAAGCCTCGCTGCTTATGTTTACTGGCAGTCATGTAGGCGCATTGCAGCAGGCCGGAATTCCGCTGCGGCATACGCTGAACGAAGGCAATTACGGAATGTGGGAGCCCGCGCTGGCCGACCCGGCGCGGTGGGTGGATTACGTAGTAGCACAGCAGGACGACGCGGTATGGCAGTCGGCGCAGCAGCATTCCGGCGAGCTTGTGCAGGTGGCAGACATTGTAGTGCCCGGCCAGCCAGAGGCGGTTCTATACCGGGTCAAGAGCGATCGGACGAAAAACGGCAGCCCATAGAGGCGTCTTTGATACAATCCGCCAGAAGATTCACGCATGGGGATTTTGCACAACATTCTTACGCGCGCGGAAACAATGCAGTTGCTCTCCAGCAATTTGCTGCGCCTGTTGCTGGCGGCATTTCTGGGTGGAGCGATTGGCTTGGAGCGCGAGCTTAGCCAAAAACCTGCCGGCCTGCGCACCAATATGTTCATTTGTTTCGGCGCTGCCATGTTCACCATTCTTTCCGATCTAATGGTGGACCCGCAACTCGGCGATCACACCCGCATCGCCGCCAATATTATTACCGGCATTGGTTTCATCGGGGCAGGCTCGATTCTGCACGAGCGCGGTTCGGTGCAGGGACTTACCAGCGCGGCTACGATTTTTGTGGTAGCAGCCATCGGAATGGCAGCAGGTGGCGGCTTCGTGTTGCTGGCCATTTTTGCCACCGTCATTATTCTGCTGGCCCTGCGCCTGCTGGGTGTGCTGGAGACGCGCTTCAATTTCAAGCCTCTGCATATGTCCTACGAAGCCGTGGGTCCCAAGGCCGAAGATATGATCGCTGAGGTCAACGGGATTTTAGAAACGGAAAAGCGAATCATGGAATCGGTACAGGTTGTTCCCACGAAAGAAGGGTTCTCAGTACACTTTACCGTGAGCGCCACATATCGCGAGCATCAGGCATTATTGCAGGCGCTCAAGAAGTCCTCGCTGCTGTCCAGAATTACATTCATTGGTGCGCGGGAGTAATGACGATGAACAGTGATGCGGCCTCCCGCAACGGAACTATTCCTTTCACCAAGGCCAGCGCCTGCGGCAATGACTTTATCCTGATTGACGGCATGCATGCGCCCGCGGATATCCCCGCATTTACCCGCCGCATCTGCGACCGGCATGATGGTGTTGGCGCCGATGGGGTGGAGTGGCTGTTTCCAGATTCGCGCAATGAGGCCGATGTTCGCATCCGCCTGTTCAACGCCGATGGCTCAGAAGCCGAAATTTCGGGCAATGGCACCCGCTGCGTGGCCGCCTTCCTGGCGGCCGAGCAGGGAAAGAGTGAAGTCGTGGTGCGTACCAGAGCGGGGCTCAAGAGCTGCCGTCTGGTTTCTCACCAGGCACAGCGCTTTATCTTTGAGATGAACATGGGGGAACCCCAGGTAGGCGACGAGTTTTCAATCGAGACGTCTTCTGGTGAGGTGAAGGGCGTGCCGGTTTCAATGGGAAATCCACATTTTGTAGTTTTTGTGACTGACTTTTTTCCTGGATGGCAGGCTGAGGCAGCCGAAATCGGCCGCCATTACGACTTCAAGTATGGAATGAATGTTGAACTGGCAATCGCTGATAAAAAAGACCTTGTGCGAGTCCGCTTTTTTGAGCGTGGAGTGGGCGAGACGCGCTCTTCCGGCACCGGTTCGTGCGCTTCGGCTGTGGCTGCCATTGCCACAGGCAAATGCCAGTCACCGCTGAAGGTAGAAGCCGAAGGGGGGAGCCAGATCGTGCGCTGGGAAGGCGATGTTTTTCTCACCGGACCGGCGCAACTGCTCTGCCGGGGTGAGTTTTTCGTTTAAGATAGGCCGAATGCCTGCTAATCCCGCGTCTTCTTCTATATATCCTAAACGGGTCAGACCTCCGGCGCTGCGCCCGGGGGATACGGTAGGCATTGTTGCTCCCGCCAGCAATATTCAGCGCCCGTTGCTTGAGGCCGGTTGCAGAGCTTTGGCCGAGTTGGGATACAAGCCATTCTATTTACCGTCAATATTCGAGCAGGATTTATATTTTGCCGGGTCGGCCGAGCGTCGCGCCCGGGAGTTGGAAGAGATGTTTGAACGGGACGAAGTGCGGGCCATCATCGCCGCGCGCGGAGGGTACGGCTGCAACTATCTGTTGCCGGCGCTGCGGCTGGAAAAAATCAAGGCGCATCCTAAGATTTTTGTCGGCTATAGTGATATTACGACCTTGCTGACGTTTTTTGCCGACGCATGCGGATGCGTGGCCTTTCACGGCCCTATGGCGGCAAAGGATTTTGCCGAAGAGGGTCACGTGCAGCTTTCCTCCTGGAATGCGGCGCTTGGCGGAGCAGCGAAATGGGAAATACCCACAGAAGGCGTGCTGCCACTTGTGCCGGGAAGGGCGGAAGGAATTTTGTATGGCGGATGTCTCTCGTTACTGGTTGCGTCTTTGGGGACGCCTTATGAGGTCCGCACCGATGACACCCTTCTCTTTATAGAGGATGTGGCGGCCAAGCCGTTTCAGATTGATCGCATGCTCATGCAGCTCAAGCTGGCCGGGAAGTTGCAAAAGGTGCGAGGCATCGTTTTTGGCGAGATGCTCGACTGCGTGCAGAACTCCACGCAAGGTTATGCGCTGACTGATGTGGTGAGGCCGATCGTAGGCGATCTAGGATTCCCGGTGGCCTATGGTTTGCCTTCGGGGCACGTGAACCGGGCCAACATTACTTTGCCGATTGGAGTAAGCGCGGCACTGGCGGTTGAAGATACAGTTCGCATTACCATTTTGGAACCGGCAACGGAGCTGAAGGGATCTTGAAATCAGTCGTGCTTTTAGAGTCTGTGTGAACTCAATTTTATGGGCACGTGAAGGGACGAATAACCCCGAAGGGGTGACGTAATATAGCCCAGCGCTTCAGCGCTGGGTATGCGCAAAATGATGTTAGTCCCGTAGGGACGACGCCCTTCGCGTTCGCACACAGCCACTCTTAGCCGTGCATTTTTTTAATTGTTCATTGAGCAGTATAAACAGCCGCATAATTAATTTTCATGGAAAAGCAACACATTCATCTGATCGGGATTTGCGGCACGGCCATGGCTTCGCTTGCCGGAATGCTGAAGCAGCGCGGCGTGCAGGTTACGGGCTCCGATGCCGCTGCCTATCCGCCCATGTCCGATTTTCTGGCGTCGCTTTCGATTTCCGTGGCCCCATCTTATGCGGAAGCGAATCTGAAGCCGCGTCCGGACCTGGTGGTGGTGGGGAACGCGATCTCGCGGGGCAATCCCGAGCTGGAATATGTTCTCGATGAACGTATCCCCATGCGATCGTTGCCCCAGGTTCTGCAGGAATACTTCCTGCGCAGCCGCGAACCCATTGTGGTCGCCGGAACCCACGGTAAAACTACCGCAACCTCGATGCTGGCATGGATCTTCCAGGTGGCCGGCTTGATGCCATCGTTTTTGATCGGAGGCATTGCGGAAAATTTCAGCAGTAGTTTTGCGGTGAAGCAGGGGAAGCACTTCATCCTCGAGGGCGACGAATACGACACCGCCTTCTTCGACAAAGGCCCCAAATTCCTGCACTACATGCCGGCAGCGCTGTTGCTGACGCACGTGGAATTCGATCACGCCGATATCTACAAAGACCTGGACGCCGTGAAGACGGCATTCAAGCGCCTGGTCAACCTGGTTCCCCGCCGCGGACGCATCATTGCTTACGATGGCAGTGAGAACGTGAAAGAATGCGTCAGCAAGGCCTTCAGTCCGGTTGAGTTCTACGGCTTTACCGAGCGGGCATACTGGCGGGTGGTGAATCTGAATCTCGCTCCCGACCAAACCACGTGGTCGGTGTTGCGAGAGGGAAGTGCCTGGGCGGAATTCCAGTTCCCTTTGGCGGGGGCATACAACGTCCTCAACGCCACGGGAGCAGCCGCCATCGCAGCTTCCTACGGAGTAGAAGCGCCTGCTATTGCTGAAGCTTTGCGCAGCTTCAAGAGCGTCAAACGGCGCCTGGAGGTGAAGGCTGAGATCAACGGCATCACGGTGATTGATGATTTTGCTCATCATCCCACAGCCATTGCCGCTACGCTCGAGGCAGTGCGTACCCGTTATAAAGGACGCCGGCTGTGGGCGATCTTCGAGCCCCGGTCCAATACTTTGCGCCGAAAGGTTTTTGAAAAAGACCTGGTGCGGAGCCTCTCATTGGCAGATGAGGTTGTGGTTGCGAGTGTCTTTCGTCCGGAAGCGGTCCCCGATGCCGAGCGGCTGGACCCGGCTGCGATCGTGGCCGGATTAAAGACCATGCGCAAACCGGCGCGCGAGCTGGCCGATGCCGATGCCATCGTTGCCGCCGTTGTTCCCGAATTGAAACCCGGCGACGTGGTCGCCATTCTTTCCAACGGCGGCTTCGGCGGCATCTATGAAAAGCTGCCGCAGCAGCTCAAAAAGCAAAGCGGAGTGACTGCCTGATTTCCATCGTCCGAACCTGTCAGCGGCTCTTTTTTTGCCTTTTGATTTTTGTTGCGGCGAATGCCTTTGCCGCGCCGATAGCTTACACGGTTGCACTGGCGAACCCCCATGAGCACCTGTTGCATGTGAGCATCCACGTTCCGGGCACGACGGCGGAGCGCGACATCCAGCTTCCCACCTGGAATACGCTGTATCAGATACGCGACTTTGCCCAGAATGTGCGCGTCCTGCAGGCCACGGACTTCCAACGCCATCCGCTGGCTGTGCGCAAAATTGATAAAACAACCTGGCGCATCGGCAACGCCAAAGACGGTCTGGATGTGGAATACGATATTTTTGCCGACCAGCCCGGCCCCTATGGGGCGCAGTTTAACAGCGAACACGCTTTTTTGAATTTAGCCGAGGTGCTGGCCTATCCCACAGACGCGCGCCAATGGCAGGCAACAGTGATTTTCACGCAGGTCCCTTCGCATTGGCAGATAGAGACGGTACTGCACAGTCAGCAACCCGGGGAGCGCGGGAATCATGAATTTGTTGCCGAAGACTATGACCAGCTCGTGGATTCTCCTGTCGAGTTGGGCAGCTTTCGGGAAGCGGCCTTCCAACTCGGCGGGGCGACGTATCGCATTGTCGTCGATGCCGATGCAGCCGACTACGATATGAAAGCGCTGCAAGACACGATCCGGAAGATTGTAGCCACAGAAGTCGATTGGATGAAAGACCGGCCATTCGGCGAATACCTCTTCATCTATCATTTTCCTCACAGCAATAACGGCGGTGGCGGCATGGAGCACTCCTATTGCACGGCCATTGACCTTGCCGCAGATAGCCTGAAAGAAGATCCGCTCTCTTTGCCGGGCGTGACGGCACATGAGTTTTTTCACCTGTGGAACGTGAAGCGGATACGTCCAGCGTCGCTCGAGCCGGTTGACTATGTACACGAAAACTACACCCGGGCGCTGTGGTTCAGCGAAGGGGTGACCAACACCGTGCAGAACATCATGCTGTTGCGCGCGGGGATCATGGACAAAAAAGAGTATTTGTCCGAGGTGGCGAGCGAGATTCGTAGCTTGCAGCTTCGGCCGGCACACCGCACTCAATCGGCGGAAGAAGCCAGCCTCGATGCCTGGCTGGAGAAATATGCAGGATACCGTTCGCCACAGCGCAGCATTTCCTACTACAACAAGGGAGAGATTCTGGGCGTGCTTCTCGACTTGGCCATCCGCAGGGAGAGCAATGGAGAAAAATCATTGCGCGAAGTTTTTCAATGGATGAACCAGCACTATGCCAAACAGGGCCGATTCTTCAACGATTCCGAGGGAGTGCAGACGGCGGTTGAAGAGGTGACGGGCAAGGATTTCGGATGGTTCTTTCGCGCCTACGTCGCCGGTCTGGAAGAGCTGCCCTATGATGATTTGCTGGCCACGGTGGGGTACAAACTGGTGCAGGTGAAGACGCTGGTGCCTACGGCGGGTATTGATACGGTGCGGAACTCGAAGCGTCAGGTACTGGTGGTGGGGGTTGAGCCAGGCAGCGAAGCGCAAAGGGCGGGCATGGCTCCCGGAGATGTAATCTTACAGCTCAACGGTAAAGACGTAACCTCCGATTTAGAAATTCTGATTGCAACTATGCATGCCGGCGACCCGATAAAACTGAAAATTGCCGGCGGCAAAGGGACGCGCGAGATCAAGATGAAGCTGGCGGGCAGAGAAGAGGACGATGTCTCTATGGTAGAGAGCGATACAGTCACGCCACAGCAACGCGCGCGCCGCGCCGCCTGGTTTGCGGGAGAAGCGGAGCGGCCGCATCCGTGATTCGCACATCGCTGGCACTGACGTTTGTCGTCTTTTTTATCCCCGTCGCCGCACTGATTACCTTCCCCTGGACGTTGATCACGGGAAAAGCCAATTTCCTTTATAGCGTGGCCATGACGGGAGTCCGGAGCGCTTTGTGCATTGCGGGCGTGAAGGTCGAGACCGAAGGACGCGAAAAGCTCGATCCCGCGCGCAGCTATATCTTCATGAGCAACCACGTTTCCAACCTCGATCCGCCGATAGTCATCCCGGTGTTGCCGGGGCGCACGTCGGTCCTGGTTAAAAAAGAGCTGTTCCGCATTCCCATTCTGGGATGGGCCATGCGCATGGCTTCGCTCGTGCCCGTAGACCGCGACAACCGCGATGCTGCCATTGCCAGCATCGAGAAAGCCGCCGAGGTGATGAAATCAGGGTTGCATATGACCATCTTTCCGGAAGGTACCCGTTCTCTCGATGGAAGCCTGCTGCCCTTCAAAAAAGGGCCTTTCCATCTGGCGTTGGATACCGGCATGCCCATTGTGCCGGTCACCGTGCTCGATACTTTGGAGATGATGCCGAAGGGGAAAATACGCATTCGCCCAGGCACAACGCGGGTGATTTTTCACGATCCTGTTGAACCCGCCCGGCTCAAAGATCGCGATCAGCTAATGGAGGCGGTACGCGCAAGCATTGCATCTTCGTTAAATAAATAAAAAACGCCGCAGGGTGGACGCAGATAAAAGCAGATTTTCAAATTGCGCCGCCCCGGCTTCACCGTGCTTACCGGTTTCGCTTATCTTCGGCAGAAACTTTGCCGCCATCCAGAATATGCAGCACGATAGCGCCCGAGTCCTCCGATTGCAATATCAACGGTTTTGCCTGATGCTCGCCAGTACTATCGATGAAATCAATGCGCAGGGTAGCGCTGCCGTTGGGCTTGATCCAGCGAACACGAGAGCCGCTTGGCGCAAGAGAGCCAATGCCGTAAGAACCGCCGGGATAATCGATTTCAATCGTGTCTACCCGCTGCTGGCTGTTGTTGACGGTTGTGATGGTCACTCCGTTGGAGTGCAGTTTATGGCAGCCGGCAAAGGAGGCACAGAACAACAGCACAAGAAAGAGCCGGCAAACGCCAAACTTGAAATCATAAGGGAGCACAACAATAGTTTAGATGAGAACTACCGTAGAAGAGCGCGGCTTTCAGAGGCCCGCGGAAAAAGCGCACACCAGCACGCCACTGCAACGAACCCTGTGTTAATCTCATGCGCACGAGATTCTTACGCTGGAGATGAAGTATGCGCAGAAGCCTGACCACAATCGCTGTAGCCGCTGTCGTATTTGCCGGCGCATTAACATTTGCCCAAGCAAAACCTGCCCAGGAAAAATCAGCAGGGAAGGAAAATGTAGCGAAGCCGGCGACGGAAGCTGCCGTAAAGGAAGATAAACCGGAACCCATCGCCAATCCCGTTACCAGCACGGTGCGCCAGATCGTAGACCGGCAAAGCAAGAACATTGTTGCTGCGGCGGAAGAGATGCCGGCTGAAAAATATGATTTTCATCCCACCGAAGCGCAGATGACATTTGCCCACCTGATCGCTCATATTACCGATTCCAATAATTTCTTGTGTTCCAGGATCTCTGATCAAACCGAAGTCAAGGCCGACGTAAAAGACACCGACACAAAGGCCAGGCTGGTGCAGGCTTTGAAGGCATCGTTTGACTACTGCTCGGCGGCCCTCGACAAGACAGACGATTCCAAGCTGGGCGATACCGTTACGCTGTTGCGAGGCCGCAAAGCTCCGCGCGCGGCGGCGGTGATTGCGCTCACCAATGATTTCGCCGACCACTACGGCACTGCCGCCATGTATTTACGGCTGAACGGCATGTTGCCGCCCACCGCGCAGAAATAAGAAATAAATGATAAATTTGCGCTCAGGATGCTTGCGCGCAAAAGCCCACCGGGCGGGATTTCAGGTATAGGGAAAGCCCGCCATTTGCAGGCGATTCTATTGCTTGCCATGGCCCTGTCTGCCTGCTCCGAGAGGCAGCAAGGTTGGCAAAAAACTGCCCAGCCCGGTCCGCAAAAATTCGCTCCGGCAAAGCTGGCCCCTGCCGACCTCTTCAGCGACGCCCTGCGTCTCTACCGCACAGGCAAATTCGAGGATGCCGCCGAAGAATATACGGAGGCCCTGAATAGAGATCCACACTCTGTCGAGGCTTATGCGGGATTGATACGTTGCTATCTTAAAGAAGGCCAGGTGCAGCAGGCCTACGAGAGCATCCAGAAAGGAATAAAAACGGCGCCTGATTCGGAAATGCTGCGCGTTGTCCTGGGCGAGGTCTATTTCCGTCAGGGAAGGATGCACGACGCAGAGGAGGCGTTCATGGATGCGACCAGCGCAGAAGCGCCGGAAGGGCGCGCCTATCTGGGTCTGGCGCGCGTTTCCACGGCGGTCTCAATGCGTGCGCGCGCCAGGCAGATGCTGGAGCGGGCCCACGAACTTGACCCCGGCGATCCGGAAATCGAGTGGCTCTGGTTAAACACCCTGCCGCGTGCCGTCCGCATGAAAGCGCTGGAAGCGTATATCGCCGGCGCGCAGAGCAACGATTCCGGCCTGCTGGAAGATTATAAGAATTATCTGGAATCCCTGAAGCAGGAAGAAAGGCAACCGCCGCGGGAATGCGAGCTGGTGAGCAACCCCGGGACGGCAAAAGTTTATCTTTGGCCCGTGTTCGTACGGCCGCCCTACATTAACGGGTACGGTCTCGACTTCAGGATTAACGGGCGCAAATCTCGTTTGCTTCTGGATACCGGTGTAAGCGGCATTCTCTTGACTCCTGCCGAGGCCGAGCGCGCGGGCATTCTGCCTGCGGCGCAGTCGAAGATTACCGGAATTGGCGACAAAGGTGAGACGGATTTATATATCGGCTACGCCGATTCCATCAAAATCGGCGCGTTGGAATTTAGAAATTGCCCGGTTGAAGTTTCGGCAAGAGAAGCAACCGATCATGACGGCCTCGTGGGGGCCGATTTCTTTGCGCACTATCTGGTTACCATCGATTTCCCCGGCCAGGAGCTGAGATTAAGCGAGCTGCCTAAGCCACCCTCCAGGCCACCCGAAGATCCTCCCCGCGCGGCGACATCGGCGGCGGAAACCAATGCCGGGCAGATATCTCCAGCTGCCGATCCGCAGGACGATAGCAGCGATTTTGAGGACCGCTACGTCGCACCCGAGATGCAGGATTATACGTCAGTGTTCCGCTTCGGCCACATGCTCCTGGTCCCAACGGCGTTGAACGAGAGTAAGCGGAAGTTAAGCGAGTCAAAACGGAAGTTGTTCCTGCTCGACACCGGCGCAAACCACAGCTACATTTCTCCAGAGGCGGCGCGCGAGGTGACCGGGGTGCACGAGGACCCTGACACAATAGTGCAGGGCTTGAACGGCAAGGTGAAAAATGTGTTCCGCGCCGATAAAGTCACTCTTAGCTTCGGGCCTTATAAACATGAGACACAGGACGTGGTGTCCTTCGATCTCTCCAGAATCAGCCAGGATGCAGGTACCGAAATCTCAGGCACGCTGGGCTTCTCCCTTCTACGCCTGCTGAAGATCACCATTGATTACCGCGATGGGCTGGTTGACTTCTCTTATGATTTTACCCGCGTGCATTGAAAGCAGCACTCAGTTGCCGGTACTTCGAACCCCGCTCTAATGAATGACCGGCGGATTATATTGTGCCTGTGATCCTGGTGTTGGTGTCTGAAATCCTGCCATAGTGCTTTTGTTGCCGCTTCCCGTGCCCTGGGCCTGCGACGACTCTGCCACGAAGTAATAGGTGGTATTGGGCTGCAAGTTCTGAATTGTGACGCGGTGGAATGAGGACCCCCATGGCGCTTCTGCCATCTGATCCAGGTTGTTCTTGTCGGTACCGTAATGGACGACGCTGCTCGAGCGTGCATCCGTGCTCCAGTCAATGACAACCGCATTCGGAGTTACAAACTCGATGTCTGGTCCTTTGACAATGGAAATAGGCTGGCCGCCGCCGGAAGCTTGCGGCGCCGGAGCAGGAGCCTGCGGATTAGCAGCAGGTGGCTGTGTCGAACTCGACGGTTCCGGCTGAGCGGTTGCCGCCTGGCCGGATTGTCCCGCGCCCTGGCCTGTGGTTTGGAATTGGCCGCCGGCCCTGACCTTATCGTCATCGGTCATGATGGCGAAGTAGTACAACGTTCCGGGTTGAAGGTTCGGCAAGTTCACCGTGTGACTCTTGCTTCCGCCCGCCTGCCAGTATTTCTGCTCGAGGTTGTTGGCGTCGGTTCCGTAGCGCACAAAGGTCGCTGCATTTTTGCTGGTAGTCCACGCGATGGTTGCGCTTGTATCCTGGGGCGTGACGTTCGGCCCGTTGGTAATGGCCACCTTATCCAGCGGTTTCCCATTCTTGTTGCTGCTGTTTTCGGTTGCCGGTTGCGTCTGCGGCGGTTGCGCCTGGTCATGCTTGTCTTCAGCGTCTTGCGCGAATGCCCATCCGGTGAGTGCTGTTGCCGTAAGCAAAATTGCTAATCCTTTTCTCATAAAAATCTCTCCAACTCTGGTGTGATGACGAAAGTCCTCCCTGCGGCGCTTGTTAAAAAGGAAGATGCGAATTGCCCGTCGAAGGAAGCCTCAGGGGCTGGAGCCCAAATCGTCCTATACGCCACGCGAAAGCCGTGCTCCTGAGAACTGAGAACCGAGAACTGCTTTAAAATAGTGCGAGAATAGTTCCCTTAAAGCGGAGTCCTGTCGGAATGAGATCAATCACAAGTGTGCTGGTCTGGAGCTGTGTAGCGGCTCTTGGAATGTTTTCCGTGGCCGCCATTGCCATCCACCGTGGCGAACAGATCAATGCCATGTGGCTGGTGCTGGCGGCTGTGTGCAGTTATGCCGTGGGCTACAGGTTTTACAGCAAATTTATTGCGGCGAAGGTTTTGGCGCTTGATCCCCGTCGCGCTACTCCGGCAGAGCGCCTGGAGAACGGCCGCGATTTTGTCCCCACCAATAAATGGGTAGTCTTTGGACACCACTTTGCCGCCATCGCCGGTCCCGGACCGCTGGTAGGACCAGTGCTGGCCGCTCAGTTCGGCTACCTGCCAGGGACGATCTGGATTCTCGTGGGGGCAGTCCTGGGCGGATGCGTGCAGGATTTTGTGATTCTCCTGTTTTCCATTCGCCGCGATGGAAAATCGCTCTCCCAGATGGCCAAAGAAGAGATAGGGCCGCTGGGAGGTTTTGTCGCCTTCGTCGCGGTCATCAGCATCATCGTGATTCTTCTGGGAGTGGTGGCGCTGGTTGTGGTCAATGCGCTCAAAGACAGTCCATGGGGTACGTTCACCATTGCCATGACCATTCCTATCGCGCTTTTTATGGGTGTGTATCTGAGGTATTGGCGGCCGGGAAAAGTGTTGGAAACTTCTGTGCTCGGTTTTGTGCTGGTCATGATGGCGGTCGTCGGCGGTCAATGGGTCGCGCGTGCGCCTCAAATGGCCCATTACTTTACCTTGAGCGCATACTGGCTTGCCGCTCTCATCATTGTTTATGGCTTCGCGGCTTCCGTTGTTCCCGTGTGGCTCCTGCTTGCACCCCGCGACTACCTGAGCACTTTTGTGAAGCTGGGGACAATTTTCATTCTTGCGGTCGGCATCATTGCCATCCGTCCAACGCTGCACATGCCCGCCCTTACCCGCTTCATTGACGGCACCGGCCCGGTATTTGCCGGTAGTGTCTTTCCCTTTGCCTTCATTACCATTGCCTGCGGCGCCATCAGCGGCTTTCATTCCCTTATTTCCAGCGGCACCACGCCTAAGCTGATTACCCGCGAAACAGAAACCCCCATGGTCGGCTACGGAGCCATGATGGCAGAATCGTTTGTCGCTATCATGGCGATGATCGCTGCCTGCACTATGCAGCCCGGCCAGTATTTTGCGATTAACAGCCCCGCGGGAATTGTTGGAAAGGCGCCCGAGGTTGCGGCAAACACAATCACCTCTTGGGGATTTCCGGTCTTATCGTCCGATATGGCCTCGCTTGCCAAAGCCGTGGGTGAGCAGACTCTCTACAACCGCACCGGCGGAGCGCCGGCTTTTGCCGTGGGCATGGCGCAAATCTTCGCCCACAGCCTGGGTGGGGAAACCTTGATGGCCATCTGGTATCACTTCGCCATCATGTTCGAGGCGTTGTTTATTCTGACGATTCTCGATGCCGGATCGCGCGTGGGCCGCTTCATGCTTCAGGATGCACTCGGCCATCTCTGGCAGCCGCTGGGCCGCACCAGTTGGTATCCCAGCATCGTGGCTACCAGCGGCCTCATCGTGGGCTCCTGGGGATACTTTCTCTGGCAAGGAGTCAAAGACCCTCTGGGAGGCATTAACTCGCTCTGGCCTCTGTTCGGCATCGCCAACCAACTGCTGGCCATTGTTGCTTTCTGCGTTGCCACCACCATTATCATCAAGATGAACAAGGCCCGTTTTACCTGGATCACCCTCGCTCCGCTGGCCTGGCTGGTGGCCGTTACCTTCACGGCTTCGTATCACAAGATATTCAATTCCAATCCGCGCATTGGTTTTCTCTCGCATGCGCAAACACTGGTGCGAGAGTTGAACGGCACAGCGCCGGCTCCCACGGCGGCGCGCACCCACGAGCTCGCGCGGCTGATCTTCAACGACCGCCTGGACGCCGTGGTCACCGCGGTTCTCGTCTTTCTTGTTGCACTCACTGTGGCCGACTCTGCCTGGCAGTGGTTCCGCGTGCTCTCCGGAGGCAAAGCCGCCGAGACCAAAGAAGCTCCATTTGTTCCCACCCGCTTGGGAGCGTCTCCGGAGTTAGCACATAAGGCAGTATCATGAGAGAGCGAATTCACAATGTGTGGCAGCTTCTGGTCGCGACTCTGCGCGAGATCTTTGACGAAAACGCCTACAGCCGTTTCCTGGCGCGGGAAGGCATGGCTTCCTCACGGATGGCTTACGCGGCTTTTCTGAGGGAACGTGAGGCGGTCGTCCAGCGGCGGCCGCGGTGCTGCTGAAAATCCAATGATTCTTTAATTCAGAGATTAGGATTTAAAGTGAGAGTTTTAGGTATCGATTGCGGCAGTGAAATCACCGGTTACGGCGTCGTGCAACAACTTGCCGACAGCAAACTGCACTGCATTGCTTCTGGAGCGATCCGGCTCAGCAGCCGCGCTCCGCTCTCTACCCGTCTGGCCCAGGTTTTTCAGGAGTTAAGCGAGATTATCGCCGAGTACCAGCCCGAGAGGGTCGCTATAGAAGATGTCTTCTACGCAGCCAACGTCAAATCTGCGCTCAAGCTCGGGCACGTACGCGGCGTTGCCATGCTGGCCGCCGCCGTTGCCCATCTGGAAGTCGCCGAGTATGCGCCGCTGGCTGTCAAATCGGCCGTTGTGGGATATGGGCGCGCGGAAAAATCTCAGGTCCAGGCCATGGTCGCCCATCTGCTGCACTTGAAAACTGTGCCCGAACCCCCGGATGTTGCCGACGCGCTCGCGCTTGCCATCTGCCACCTGCACACCGCAGCCACACTTAGGCGGCAGCGGGTTGGATCGAAACATTCCTAGGAGACAATGTCGTCTGTTGGTGTTCGATGGCGGTCCAAAATCGGGCGGCTGATCTCAAACCGGTTAAACTGATACATTAAAAATTCGTATGAGAACTTCATTACATTTATTCCAAGTTATGGTTGCAGGTCTTATCTTTGTGCTGATTTCAGCTTTGGCGCCGGGATTTGCGCAGACTTCGGAGCCCGAGAACAAGATCCCCGCGAAAGATTTAATCGCCACCATAACCTACACGGTGGATTGGCATGGTGCCCAGCCATCGCACTACAGCATCAAGCTGGATTCTGCCGGACACGCCACCTATGAGTCGTTGCCCAGCGCAACCACCGATGCATCGGACAAATATGAGTCGCAGTTCGTGATGAGCGCTGACCTGCGCGACCGCATCTTCGCGCTGGCGCAGAAGGCCAACTACTTCGACGGCAAATTCGATTACACCAAGCGCAAGATCGCCAGCACCGGCCAGAAAACCCTGGAGTACACCGATGGCAGCAGGCATTTTCAGACTGCCTATAACTGGTCAGAAAATCCCAGCATTCAGGAGCTGACAGACATTTTCTATGGCATCTCCAACACCATGGAATCAGGCAGCAAGCTCGAATATCTCAAGCGCTTTGACAAGCTGGGTCTGCCCGAGGAACTTTTGAACATGCTGCGAATGCGCTCCGAGGGTCATCTCTTGGAGATACAAAGCATTGCTCCTGTGCTGCGGCAGATCGCGCAGGATTCCTCGCAAATGAACCTGGCCCGGCAGCGCGCCCAACAGCTTATGGATGGGCAGTAAAAGCTTCTGGCTTTCTAGCCGCCGGCTGTTTCTTAATGTGAATGATCCACGCAGCTTCCGCGAACAGAAACAGCGAGTGGCCAGTAGCTGGAAGCTTCGAATGTTGACCGCTGAACGCTCCTAAAGAAAACAGTATCCAGAAACCAAATCTTTTCATCTAACTTACTGTACGAGTGGAGAACATATGTCCCCCCGAAGAGTGATGTTCGCTCTTCTCCTTCTGCTGGCGATGTGCTTAACGTCCGCTGCGGCCTGGGCCGATTCGCATGCGCGCATCGTACGCCTCAGCTACGTGGAAGGCGACGTTCAGATTGACCGCGGCGACGGACAAGGTTTCCAGCCCGCTTTCCTCAACCTCCCCATCACCCAGGGCTCTCATCTGTTGACCCATGATGATGCCCGCGCCGAAGTTGAGTTTGAAGACGGCAGCACGCTCCGCCTTGTTCCCGATACAAATATCGTCTTCGATCAAATGGGACTGCGCGACTCCGGCGCAAAGTTTACTTCCATCAGCCTGCAGCAGGGGACTGCCTACTTCGACTTGCGCAGGAAAGATAAAAAAGAGGAATTCACAATTACCGCCGGTGACCAGCAGAGGCTGGAGCTTCACCACTCCGCGCGCTTTCGTGTGAACCTTGACCCCACGGGTTTGAAGCTGGCGGTCTTCGACGGCGAGATTCAATTCGACGGCCCCGGCAAATCAGTTGTGGTGAAGAAGAATGAAACCCTCGACACCGACCGAACCGACCGCTTCTACACCTCCAAGAACATCACGCCCGAAGCCTATGATTCCTGGATGAAAGAGCGCGATGATTATCGCAAGCAATATTCCAACAATTCTTCTTATAACCTCTCGTCGTCCCTGTACGGACAGACTGATTTGAACTATTACGGCAATTTCTTCAATTCGCCCTATGGCTATGTGTGGTGTCCGTGGTACGCCAGTGCGGCCTGGGACCCGTTTTTGGATGGCGCCTGGGTCTTCTATCCCGGCGCAGGGTACACTTGGGTTTCCGGACATCCCTGGGGCTGGCTGCCTTACCACTATGGCTCCTGGGTTTACTTCCAGCCGTATGGCTGGTGCTGGCGGCCGGGCAGAGTGTGGAACAACTGGTCGCCGGTGGCGGTCATAGGCAATCCTCGTCCTGGCTTTATTCCGCCACGTCCGCCAACTACGCCGCCCGCAAAGGGTAACGGCGGAATCGTTGTCGTAGGACGCGGTCCCAACCCTGGCATAGTCCACAACCCGCGTCTGGAAGATCGGAATCGGTTAGGCCAGCAAACCCTGATGCCGAGGTCGTCTCCACTGCTGAAGTGGCCAGGTTCCACAATACGCATGCCGGCGGGAACGGATGTTTCGCGCGGCGGACGCGCTACTGACAACACTTCCATTTACCCTCTTTCGCCATCGATTACGCCTCTTCATCCCAGCACCCTGGCCCCGCTGCGGCCCACAGGTCCATCCGCGCCGATAGTTCCTCACTTCCCGCCTCCAGTTCCGACGCAGCCGCGGATTCCATCCCCGTCTCCTCGGATGTCCTCACCATCTCCGCATATGATGAGCGCTCCATCCATCCACATGAGCGCGCCCCATTCCTCGCACCGGTAAGGCAGTTCTCAGTTCTCAGTCGTTCAGATTGAGCACAGTCAGGGGCCTTGCGTGCTTTCTGAATCAAACCCACATTTATGGAAGGGAAGCTTCTGACTTTTCCAGGCCTCTGCGCTCCTCCGCGTCCTCTGCGGTTTAAATTTCCTCCCTGGAGAGGCGGAACGACCAGCAATCCATATATCCTGTATAAGCCCAAACTGAGAACCGAGAACTGCTCTGGGAACCGAGAACTACTGATGAAATTTCACACTGAGTATCTGACCTTCAACACCAAGAAGCACCGCGCGTATATTCACATCACTCCGCAGGTGGAGACCGCCGTCAGCAAAAGCGGCATTCGTGAGGGTATGGTGCTGGTCTCGGCCATGCATATTACCGCGGCGGTCTACGTCAATGACCATGAATCCGGCCTGATCGAGGATATTGATGAGTGGCTGGAAAAGCTGGCGCCCTTTAACGAGAATTACCGCCATCACCAGACTGGGGAGGACAATGGCGATTCGCACCTCAAGAGCCTGATCATGCACCACGAGGTAATTTTGCCGATCACCGATGGCAAACTTGACCTGGGGCCATGGCAGCGCGTCTTCTACGCGGAATTTGACGGGGAGCGCCCCAAGCGCGTGATCATCAAAGTCATGGGCGAATAAGCCGCCGAAGTCGCCAACTCTGCATTGGGAGAAGCGCGACGAGCAATCCATATCCTGCATAAGCTCAAACTGAGAACCGAGAACTGAGAACCGAGAACCGAGAACTAAGAACTAAGAACTAAGAACTAAGAACTAAGAACTAAGAACTAAGAACCGAGAACTGCCTCATTGAGTGAGCCGGCGAAACACCTCCGCCGTCTTCTTCAAATCGAGCGCCTCAGCTCGCACGTCCGGACGTATCTTCGCCTCCTGCAAGGCTTCGCGCACGGCGCCATTGTCGTATCGGTCCCTCAGGTTGTTGAACAGGGTTTTGCGCTTTTGGGCAAAGATCAGCTTCAGGAAATCGATAAACGGCGCTTCCTCTACCCGCAGCGCCGCCAATTGCGGCGAGACCGTCATGCGCAGCACCGTGGAATGGACTTTAGGAGCAGGAGAAAACGCCCCCGGTGGCAGGGTGAACAGCTTTTCCACCCGGGCATAAAGCTGGGCTGTGGCCGAGAGCAGCCCATAGTCGCGGCTGCCCGGCTTGGCTGCGATCCTTTCGGCGACCTCCTGCTGCACCATAATGACAATGGTTTCGAGGTAGGTGTGAAAGCGGAACAGGTGCAGCAGTATGTCAGAGGTAATGTAGTAGGGCAGGTTGCCGATAATGCGGGCCCGGGCCAGAGTTTCGTCGGCACGAGCCTGCGGGCCCTGGTTGAGCAGCGGGCCGGGCTTGCGCCTGATCACGTTGGCAAAATCAACCGTCAGCACGTCGCCCTCAATGATCTCCACATTGGATTGCAGGCTATATTTCATGCGGAGCTGGGCCGCCAGCACCCGGTCAAGCTCAATGGCGATGAGGCGGCCGGCGGTGCGGGCCAGCAGATCGGTGAGCACGCCGCGTCCGGGGCCAACCTCGATGACTGTGGCAGCCCTGATATTGCCCAGGGCATCCACAATCTTGCGGGCGGCGGCGGGGTCGTTCAGGAAATTCTGCCCCACCGGGGCTTTTTTACCTCCGGTTGGCTTACTGTGTACATTGACCCTTATTTTGTTTGCCATTTAAACTCGTATCGCTTCATCTATCTCTGTTGGGCAAGCTCGCTACAAGCTCTGGAGGTCCGTTTTAATGCGCATTACCTTCGCTGCGTCGGAGTGTGTTCCGTTTTCCAAGACCGGAGGCCTGGCCGACGTGGTCGGCGCTCTGCCCAAGGCCCTGGCTTCCCTTGGACACGACGTCAGCGTCTTTCTCCCTCGCTATAAGCAGACCAAGCTGCCGCAAGCCAATACCGTTCTCTCCAGCGTTACCATTCCTTTTGCCGATCAGTACCGCTTCTGTTCCGTGCTCGAGGCGCCCTGGCAGGGCGGGGTAAAGTACTATTTTATTGATTACCCGCCGTACTTTGACCGCGATGCCCTTTATGGGACCTCTGTCGCCGACTATCCTGACAACGCCGAGCGCTTTGCCCTGTACTCGCGCGCGGTGATTGAAGCCAGCAAGGTGCTGGGCGTGCCCGATATCTTTCACTGTCACGACTGGCAGTCGGCCCTTATCCCGGTTTTTCTGCGCACTGTCTATGCTGCCGACCCCGCTCTGCGCACCGTGAGCACCGTGTTCACTATTCATAATATTGGATACCAGGGGTTATTTCCTCCTGAGATTCTGTCGCTGTTGCAGCTTCCGGAAGAGCTGTTCAGCGTTGAGCAGATGGAATTCTACGGCAAGCTCAACTTCCTCAAGGGCGCGCTGGTATTTTCCGATTACATCACCACGGTGAGCAAAAAGTACAGCCAGGAGATCCAGACCCCGGAGTATGGCTTCGGATTGGATGGCGTGCTGCGCGACCGCGCCAACACCGTGACCGGAATTCTCAACGGCGTGGACTACAACGAATGGAGCCCCGAAAACGATAAGTTCATCATCACCAGGTATACCCCTGAACTGCTCGACGCCAAGGCCGGCTGCAAGAAAGACATGCTCACCGAATTCGGCATCGGCAACGGCGACGCCAAGCTGCCGACCATTGGCATTGTTTCCCGCTTCGCCGCCCAGAAGGGCTTTGACCTGATCGCTGAAGTGGCCGACAAGCTGGCCCGTGAGCCGATTGTGGTGGTCGTCCTGGGCTCGGGTGACAAGGAATACGAAGAGCTGTTCCGCCGCCTGCAGACCGAATTTCCTAAAAAGTTCGCCGTCAAAGTGGCCTACGACAACGCCATCGCCCACAAGATCGAGGCCGGGGCCGACATGTTCCTTATGCCCTCGCGCTACGAGCCCTGCGGCCTGAACCAGATCTACAGCCTGAAGTACGGCACGGTACCGATTGTTCGCGCCACCGGCGGCCTCGACGATACCATCGAGCCCTACGACCCATACACCGGGCAGGGAACCGGCTTCAAATTTGTCGAGTACACTGGCGAGGCGCTCCTGCAAACCGTAAAGGCCGCTCTCACCGCCTTCAAAAACAAAACCGCCTGGCAAAAGCTGATGCGCAACGGCATGGCAAAAGATTTCTCCTGGAACAGCTCGGCGCGGGAGTACGTGCGCGTGTTCGATAAAGTCCGCCAGGCGAAAGCGTCGGCAGCGGCGTAGTTGCTTTTTCACCGCGGAGGCGCTGAGACGCGGAGAAAAACAAAAGCTGATTTTTCGCCGCGGATGGACGCGGATTTGCGCGGATTCTGAGAGGACGCTTCGTAGAGACGTAGCTTGCTACGTCTCCTGTCTGGGAGCTTAAAAGCAGTTTCAAGTTTCTAGTAGTGGCCCCCATTTACATCACTTGGAGTGTTCCTGCTTTCTCAAATTTTCCCTCTGCACCTTGTAATCCACCCATGCCGATGGCGCGAGCTCATCAAAGCCGCGGCAACTGCGGAAGACGGCGGTAAGACAGCGGAGATCTAAGTCGAAAGCACGCTGGGTCGATACATCCGCGGTCTGTGGCAGCCTTGCGAGCAAGATATGTGCGGGTCCTCCTGTAACGTGGGGAAAACCGACTCTGTAACCCCCGGTGGAGGGGAACGTCACGGGGTCATCTGCAGACTCAACCTCATATTCAAAGGGAATCAGCTCTTTGTGCATGCCCGAGTTGCTTCTTACCAGCTCTGTTCGTAGCTGTGCGATCGAGGCCCAACTGCTCTTCAACTTGCCGCCGCTGATTTCAAAACGAGCATGGACAGCCCAGGGCTGCACTCCAGAATAAGCCAGACCTGTGAACAATAGCTGCTCTAAACGATATCCCAGGGGAAGCTCCATCACCTGAGGTTGAATAGCGACGTTCAAGATGCACTCTCGCGCCGTGCAGGTGAACGGCCCTCCCTGGGTAAGCGAAATGCTCACCTTACCTCCCGGATTGAGAACTGTTATGGCGTACTGCGGCAACTGGAGAATTGGGGATTGTATGACGGGCGTACCCCCGTAGCGATTCGCCAGTTCGCGTACTTCGAAGAAGCCTGCCGTCGCAAACGGAAATGACTTCAGGTCGGCCACAAAGCGTTCTGCCTTGTGGCGCTGGCGGACCGAATCCAGGTACAACAAAAGCCAGCCACAGGAAATGACGATGAGAAGAATAAGAAGGAAAAAGCGCCCAGCTCGGCGAATTCGACGCCAGTTGTGCATATCCGCGGGTCAAGGCCAATCCGATATAGCATTTAGACTCCGCAAGTGGAGCTCATGTTCCCTGGCCGCCGAGGTATTGTCAAAGTTTGTCAGGCTTTTTTAAGCAAGCGGGTAATCCAGACCAAAATTACCGCCCCAACAAATGCCACAATGATGGAACCTACGATGCCGCCTCCCGGCCAAATTCCCAACAGCCCAAAGAGCCAGCCGCCCACAAAGCCGCCGAGGATTCCGAGAATGATATCCACCAGCACGCCGTAACCCTTGCCCTTCATAACCAGGCCGGCAAGCCAGCCTGCTATCAGTCCAACCACAATCCAAGCGATGAATCCCACGCTTCTCCTCCTTGCCGCGACTCCAGGCCGGAATTTCCGGCTTGATCTTCCCGGGCCGTCCGAAAATATAACACCTGGCCTTTCAATCTGAAAATGCACCCTTTGCTTGCACAAAAGAGCGGGCACCCGGCAGAGAAAAACAAAAGCAGGTTTTTCGCCGCGGATGAACGCGGATTTGCGCGGATTTTTTCAGGCTATCATCCTGTAGGTTCTGTCATCCTGAGCGAGGGCGAACGCCCGAGTCGAAGGATCCCGAGAATGTTTCGGCTGCCTATGCCGTCGCAAGGCATTTTCTGAAGAATCTTTTAGTCGGATTCTTTTTCCCAAGCGACAGTGACCGAGTCCGGCATCTGTTCATATCGCTGCCTCTCTTCCACGCTCGTCGCCTGGTCCATAAGTTGTTTGCGTTGCTCGGTGCCAAAGGCATTGACCGCTTTTTTATATTGGCAATCCTTATCTCCGATAGGGGCTCGAAACCAATCGCAGTCAGAAGGTCGTTTTTCGACTATGACGTTCTTAAAATCGCAGTCATATCTGACCGAGTACCACAGTCTATCTGTCCACTTGTCTAACCAAGAGCCAGGCCAACTCGCAAGTAACCAGATAATCAAGAAGATCCAAAAATAGCCGGTGAAATCGCCTTTGGATTCAAGCTTGGAGTTGATTTTCTCAAGCTCACTAATGATTTGATCTTGATGGCTGTTATCGTCATCATCGTAATCGTCGTTGTCCATAAGCGCCGATCAGTGTAGCCGTTCTGGTATAAGAATGGAAGCTTCGGTCTCCTACGCCGGGGTGCCGGGGTGCCACTCGCGCCGCTTTTGCGCGTGTAGGAATTGGGTTACCAGAGTTTCCGCTTCGGGACCGATTGTTGACAGCCAGGCACTGTTTTCCAGTAAGCGCTCATCAAAAACAATTTGGAAAGAAAATTACTCTACCCACGCTTTGCTTGAGCAAAAGCGTGGGCCAGCCGGCCCGGGCCGAGTTACAACAACCTGAGGATGCGGTCAATACATCGGGCGCGGTTGGAACGAATTTCGTGCTCCCAAAGTCTAATTACTGTCCAATCGGCCGCACGCAAATGTCTAAAGTTCCGCTGGTCTCGCCTTCGGTTTGTGTGTAGCTTGGATTTCCAAAACTCTGACAATTTATGTTCCCATGCCGGTAACCGCCATCCGTGCCAAAAATCGCCATCAATGAAGATTGCGACCTTATTCTTCGGAAAAACGATATCAGGCGACCCTCTTAATCTTTTACAGTTTCGCTGGAACCGTAAGCCGATTTTCCGAAGCTCACGCTGAATCAATAGCTCCAAAGGCCCGTCTTTGAGCTTCACGCACTTCATTGCATGTGAGCGCTGCGCAGGTGTCATGTGGTCAGGCATAAAATGGCAAATCCGAAATGCAGTTATGCAATCATTTTGTCTTAGACAATATCGTTTTGACTCGTCCCTTTATATTTTCGCGGACGGTAGAGAGTTTGTTTTTCGCAGCACTCGTCAAAAGAGCCGTGTGTGCCACCGCATCCCTGATCGGTTTGTATTCGTTTGCATCTCTCGACAAACCAGCTTCTTTTGCTGGGTCTCTCTTATCAACTAGGTTGGCGAGATCATCCATAGACAAATAGCTTGCCGTGTTGGGATAGCACCTTCTCGCAAAGAAAGACCTCGGTCTTGTTCAGGATGTCCGAAGCGGCCATTACCGAAGCCGAAAAATTGAGTGGTGATGGTTGGCGAAGGCTTGTCCCACTCCATACGCCCGTAAACGCCTCTATAGGTTTCGCCGCTCTCTTTTTTATGGCAATCGGCACGAAGTCGACGCGGCCAGTCGCGCCAAGTACCGCCAGGCTTCGAGGCGCGAATGCGTTGCAGATTTCGAGCGGAAAGGATACTACTACGATGGAGCGGATCAGTTGCACACTCCTCCCCCGCACTAAGTCGCGGGAGTTTCCGCAACACATCTGCGACTTTGCGATATCGGCTGGGGCGATGCGTTGGTGGGATGAGTTCGATCGGCCCTAAGCGCGATGCGACTATGACGAGCCGGCGCCGATGTTGAGGAACACCGTAGTCCGGGCAATAGACAAACCAACTCCCGACCTCTTTGGTGTAATAGAAATCTTCGTCGTCGAGAATGGACATGAAGTCCTCGAAAATGTCGTAACGTTGGACTTCAGGGACGTTCTCCATACTCACGATATCGGGCTTCAACTCTTGCACAAGGCGGCCAAAGTCTTTAAGCAACGTCCATTTCGGATCGCTGTCGTTTTCAAGCCCTTGGGTGTATTTAGAAAACGTTTGGCAGGGCGCGCATCCCACGAGAATGCGAGCATGGCCTTCTGGGTAGTGGGCAGACAGGTCGCTGGCGCTGAGCGTAGTGACGCTTTGTTGATGGAATCTCGCTCCGGGATTGTTGTGTTCATACGGGAAACGACACATATCATCAATGTCGTAGCCAGCAGCGACTTTTACGCCAGCATCTAAGAGGCCGCGCGTCAGCCCACCCGCTCCACAAAAGAGGTCGACCGCTGTTGCGGCTATTTTCGGCCATTTTGGCATTTTTTAATTTGGCATTACGTAAGGGTGAGTATATTGCAGAGATAAATCCCCATCAACGGAGAACTTTCGAGGTTGATTCCGTTAAGGTTAGCCCGTGGTGTCATTGTGATATCAAAACCTTCACTTCGCAGAAATTGTAGGTCATCATTGTTCCTGGAAAGCCTGCCCCGGTGTGCCGTGGGTGTATCCAGCATTCAAGAATGCGGGGGCATGTCCCGGGTGAGCGCGAAGCGAGCGCCGGATCAGCGCGAGCGCAGCGCGAGGGCGCAGCAGCCTCGTTTTGGCTGCGGAGCCCTTAGATGAAAGCTCTTTGAAAATTCGCAAAAGCAGCACTCGGCATTCACGTTCTCCGGTACTCGAAAGCAGAACGTGGATGATGTCTATCCAGTAAACACCGCGGACTACTCGACTCAGTTCAGCTAGTGCCCGCCACGACAGCGATTTTCACCAGTGAATATGAGGCGATGATACAAATTCGGCAGCTCCTGCGATTACTTAGTAATGGGGGGAGGGTGGGACTGCTTTGTGGGCCCGGAGCCTAGAGACCGAAGATTACTAAAATGCAAACTGCGGTCTTTGATAAAACCAAACCGCAAGATGAAATCTGCGTTTATCTGCGTTCATCCACGCCAGGCCGGGAGAGGTCTGCGGCGAGTTTTTTCCTTGCAAACCCAAAGTACACCGGCACGCCTGCCGCGATCAGCACCACGCCGGCGACGGCCAGCGAGTTGATCCATGAGTGCGGCCAGGCGGGGATGAACGTTGTTTCCAGGTTGTCCTTGAAAGTGTAGTAGAGCAGGAAGCCGGCGGAAAAGATGAAGAGCGCGGGGACAACCGGATATCCCCAGGCCTTATACGGACGAATAGCATTCGGCTCGCGCTTGCGGAAGACGAAGATGGTGCTGGCGGCGATCATGTAGAAGAGCCATTCGGCGAAGATGGCCAGGTCGAGCAATTGCTTAAAGGTGGCGGCGATCAGAAGCAGCAGGATGGAAAGTATGGCCTGAACTAGCAGGGCATTCGCGGGCGTATGGAAGCGCGGGCTTACAGCGGCGAGTGAGCGGAAGAAGTATCCGTCGCGGGCTACGGCGTAGGGGATGCGCCCGCCGCTCATGATGGTGCCGTTGAGAGTGACCAGCATGGAGAGGGCAATGCCGGCGGTGATCAGAGCCGCGCCCGCTGAACCCAGCACGACCAGCGCCATGGCCGATGCCGGACTCTTGGAGGCTCCCAGGGCATCGGCAGGCAGAACGAATTGCACGGCGGCATACATCAGCATGTAAAGCGCCGCCACCACGGCGACACCTGCAATGAGAGCGATGGGAATGCTGCGCTCCGGATTGCGGATCTCGCCTCCGACCATGTTCAGGTCATTCCAGCCATCGTATGCCCAGAGCGCGGCGACCAGAGCCAGCATGAAGCCGTTGAATCCGCCGTGCGCGCCGGTGAAGCGGGTGGCGAAGTTGGCCCAGCTTCCGCCGGAGTAGCTGAATCCGATGACTGCGATCCCTACCAGCATGGCGACTTTGAGTGAAGTCGCAATCAACTGAAAGACCCCGGCGCGGCGCACGCCGACATAGTTGATGAACGAAATCAAGATGGTCGCGCCGATGGCGACAAACTGGGCCCAGGTCAAAGCCAGGTGCGCAGAGGCGGGTTCGGAAAGGAAGCTGAAGCGGGGAAGTGCGCTGAGCGCATCGGTTAGTCCGACGGTGACGGTGGCGATAGAGGCGGGCTTGGCGATAACAAACCACGTCCAGCCGTAGAGAAAGCCGAGCAGCGGGCCGTAGCCGTCGCGCACATAGACATATTCTCCGCCGGCCTGGGGCCTCATGGCGCCAAGCTCAGAATAAGTAAGCGCGCCGAAGAAAGAGAGCAGGCCGCCCACGATCCAGGCGAGGTAGACCATTTTGGCGGAGCCGACGTCGCGGATCATGGTCCCAGGAACGCGGAAGATGCCACTGCCGATGACTGTGCCTACAACAATAGCGACAGCGTGGCTGATGTTAAGGTCGCGGAGCAGGCCCTGTGGTTTGATAGTGGCGGAGGTGGTTTCAGGCATGGATTCTCGGGTGTACCACAGTAATTATCCACTACAAATCAGAAAAACTTACCGCGGATTGCGCGGATTTGACATCGCTGCTGCTTCCGGTTTGTTCGTGCCGGACATGGTTGAAATCACGAGGCTGCAAATATATCCAACCAGAAAAGTAGCTACGGTGCCGAAGGCTACGTACCAGGTAAAAGGAATTTTGGTCCATCGCCACAGGTAAATATTGAAAACAAACCCGAAGAGCATGCCGATCATAGCGCCTGGCTGGTTGGCGCGGCGAGTGAGCACGCCCAGCATGAAGACGCCGAGCATCGCTCCATATGCGACCGAGGCAATCGAAAGCCCGGTTTCGAGGACCCTCGGGCTGCGGCGGGCGACAATTGCCAGGGCAAACAGAACCAGCGCCCAGACGACAGTTGCTCCACGGGAGAGATTCATGCGCTGTGGGTCGCTGGTCTGAGGACGCAGGCGGCCATAAAAATCAACCACCGTGCTGGCGGAAAGCGAATTGAGAGCTGCGCTCAAGTTTGACATGGCTGCCGCCAGAATTGCCGCGATCAGCAGGCCTGAGATGCCAGCGGGCATGTGCTGCACAATGAATGTGGGGAAGATGCGGTCAGAGCTGGCGAAGGCAACCGAGGGAGGGAACTGGCGGTAGTAGACATACAGCATGACTCCCACAATCAGGAAGAGGGAGAACAGGAAGAGCACGGCAAAGCCGCTGGAGATGAGGGCTTTTTTTGCATCGCGCTCGCTCTTGGCGGCGAGCAGGCGCTGCACCAGGAGTTGGTCGGTTCCGTGGCTGGCCATGGTGAGGAAGGTCCCACCCACGACACCGGACCAGAATGTGTACTTGGTGAAGAGAGAATGAGAGAAATCGAAGAGATGAAATTTTCCCGCACTGGCAGCGGCAGCGTGGATGGCGGGCCATCCTCCGGGAACCAGGTGCAGAAGGGTAAAGAACCCGACGATGGTTCCTCCGATGTAGATCGCCATCTGCACCACGTCGGTCCAAATCACCGCCGCCATGCCGCCCTCGAAGGTGTAGATCAGCGTAAGCGCGGTGATGATGGCAATGGATGCGATGTCGTGGGTTCCGATAGCAATCCCTATGACGATGGAGATGGCGAAGACGCGCACGCCTTCGGCGGCGGCGCGGGTGACTAGAAAAAGTCCGGCGGTGAGGGAGCGCAGACCGCCCCCGAAGCGGTGCTCCATGAGCTGATAGGCGGTCATCATGCGGCCGGCAAAATATTTTGGGATGAGAATAATGCTGATCAGCACGCGGGCGATGAGGTATCCGAAGACAACCTGCAGAAAGCCAAGATTGGTGTCGTAGGCCAGGGCAGGCGTGCCGATGATGGTCAGCGTGCTGGTTTCAGCGGCTACGATGGAGAGCGCAATCGCCGGCCAGGGAATGTTCTGGTCTGCGAGAAAATAATCGCGCAGCGAGCGCTGCTTCTTGCGAAAGCGCAGGCCAAAGACAGTGATGCCGAGCAGATAAGCCGCGACGATGGCCAAGTCAACAGGGCTGAGTCTGAGGGAATGCAGGGCGTTCTCCTGTGCTTTTAAGAATAGCATTCGGGAATAGCACTCAGCAGTCAGCCCAAATGCAGCATTTGGCATTTAGCATTTGGCCCCTAAGAATAATCGGTGCTTATACAAGAAGAAAGAGCTTTTGTTCCTTTTCCTCCGCGTCTCCGTGCCTCCGCGGTTACCCTAAACAATTTGGCCTGGGTTTGCGAAGTGTGGCAGACTGAAGGTGATTTTTCCAGATATGGCAATCTTTCTCGGCATTGATGCTGGCGGCACTTACACCCGGTGCGTTGTGGGCGACGAGCATCGCGTTCTCGGCACGGCCCACGGTTCCAGCTGCAAAATCCAGAGGGTTGGCGAAGCCGAAGCCCGGCGGGCTTTGTATGCCGTCGTACGCGAGGCAATCCAGGCTGCGGGCGTGACTGCTAAGCAGATTGAGCATGCCTGCATTGGGATTTCCGGCGCTTCCGATCCGGATGTGGCCGCGGCGGTGCGCCGCATTTTGGGCGAGGTCATCCCGGCGCCGGTGGAAGTTGTGGGCGATGTGACGATTGCGCTCGAAGCCGCTTTTGGCGGCGGCGCGGGATGCATTGTGATTGCCGGCACGGGTTCAATCGCTGTAGGCCGAAACGGTCACGGCGACTTTTTCCGGGCAGGTGGATGGGGACCGGCAACCTCGGACGAAGGTTCTGGGTATTGGATCGGACGCGCTGCCGCAGCCGCGGTCCTGCGCGCGCACGATGCCGGCACGCGCGCGGCTTTGTTGACTGGGATTATGGAAAGATGGGGTCTGGCAGCTCCCGAAGATTTTCTGCAGGCGGTCAGCGCCTCGCCGCCGCCCGATTTTGCCCAGCTCTTTCCCACAGTCAAGCGTTTCGCCGAGGAGGGCGATACCCTGGCCGGCGAAATCATCGCGAGTGCCGGATTGGAATTAGCCAAACTGGCTTTGCTTGTGGTCCGCCGCCTGTGGCCGAGGGAACAACGGGTGCGGGTGGCGATTGCAGGGGGAGTTTTGCAAAATTCGGCGCTGCTTCGGCAGGCGTTTGTGAATGCGATGAGGAACGCGCATTCCGAAATCGCAGTGAGCTTTGGGAATGTTGAATCAGTTATGGGTGCATTGGCGATGGCGCGCCGCAGTCAAATATCTAGTCTAACCGCGGAGGCGCGGAGACGCTGAGGAAAGCAAAAGCTAACCACAAAGGACACAAAGGGCAAGAGCGAAGGACACGAAGGAAAGCATTGGCTGGGCATCCGCAAAATTCACGTACTGCGAGCACTCCGCAGCCTGATCTTTCTGTTTTGGTGCAGGAGCAGTCGCCCGAGCTGCTGCGCAGCGCGGCTGCCGACAAGCGCCTGACCGAAGATCTGGCCCTGGCGCTGCTGCAACGCCGCGACCTGCCGGCTGCCGCCATCGAGGCGATGGTGAAGAACGGCGCGGTGATGAAGCACCGCAGCGTGATTAATGCCGTGGTGGTGCATCCGCGGGCGCCGCGCCATGTTTCGCTGCCGATTATCCGCCGGCTTTTTGCCTTTGAATTAATGCAGATTGCTCTCGCGCCCACGGTTTTTGCCGACATCAAGAAATTTGCGGAAGACGTTCTGATCTCGCGCCTCGAGAACACCACCGCCGGTGAGCGCCTGAGTTTAGCCAAGCGCAGCTCCCCGGCCATTGCGGCTGCACTATTGCTGGATCCAGAGAAGCGGGTCATGGAGGCCGCACTGCATAATGCCCGCATGACGGAAACCTCGATCGTAAAAGCCATCATGAGAGACGACGCCCCGCAGCACTTGATTGATGCCGTCTGCCACGATCCTAAATGGAGCCTGCGCCGCGAAATCCGCATTGCTTTGCTGCGCAACGAAAAGACACCGCTGGCCCCGGCACTGGCATTCGCTGAGAGCATGTCATCGGCGGCGCTGCGGCAGGTGCTGAACAACTCGCGGCTGCGGGCGAATGTGAAGAGTTATTTGATGAAGATGCTGGAAGAGAGAAGAAGCAGTTAGCAATTAGCGCTTAGCATTTAGCCCCGAAGCATCATGTGAAATAATTGCATAGAGGAGTTTGCAAGCCACAGTGCAACGAATATTTCTAAGGGCGAAATGCCAACTGCTAATTGCTAAGTGCTTCTTTCTGCTAATTTCCAACCGCCACTTTCTTAAAATAATTCAAAATCGCCTCGGCTTGGGGTTTGGTGACGACTGCCGACAGCGCAGCCGAATCGGCCTGCTGGACGGCGCGGATGCTGCCGAAGTGTTCCACCAGACGCTGACGGGTGCGGGCGCCGATGCCGGGGATTTGCAGCAGCTCGGAATCGCGGTCGCGCATCTGACGGCGCTTGCGGTGGAAGGTGACGGCGAAGCGGTGGGCTTCGTCGCGGACGGTCTGGATGAGGTGCAAGACCGGCGAGTGGTGGTCGAGAACGACCGGATCGCTCTCTTGTCCATGGACATAGACTATTTCCTCGCGCTTCGCAATGGCCGCCAGCGGCTGGCTGGTGATCTGTAATTCGGTGAGGGCGTCGGCGGCGGCATGGAGTTGTCCGAGGCCGCCGTCGATCAGAATCAGGCTGGGCATCTCTTGCTCTTCGGCCTGGACCCGCTTGTAGCGGCGAGTCACTACTTCACGCATCGAGGCGAAGTCGTCCACACCTTCGACGGTGCGGATGATGAATTTGCGGTAATCAGACTTCTTCATCTTGCCGTCTTCCCACACCACCATGGAAGCTACGGTTTCCGCGCCTTGAATATGCGAGATATCGAAACACTCGATGCGCTTGGGCAGGGCAGGAAGATCCAAAGCATCCTGCAAGGCCTGCTGAATCTGTTTTGCCGCCGGCTTCAGCACGCGGAAGCGCTGGTCAAAAGACTGTTTTGCGTTTCTGCACACCAGATCGACCAGCGAGCGTTTTTCCCCACGCTGAGGAACCATGATTTCCACTTTGCCATCGCGCCGCTCGGAGAGGACTTCCTGCAGCAAATCCCGGTCAGGAAAATCTACCGGGACATAGATGTTACGCGGCACATACTGCTGATCGACGTAGATCTGCGGCAGAAGGCCGCTAAAGAACGCGCCGGCATCAAAGCGGGCTCGCTTGCCGCTCTCGGAAGGCTCGCCTTCAACGGTGTAGGTGACCGGCGGCAGCTCTTCCCAGAAAAAGTCGCGGCGGTCGAGCACGCGGCCTCCGCGCATGTGGAAGAGGTTGACGGCCAGCATGTCGTTCTCATAGTGATAGCCGAAGACGTCGGCATCGTCGCCCTCAACCACGGCCATGCGCTGCTTTTCCTGCAATTGCTCCACGGTGGAAATGAGGTCGCGATACTTACCGGCCAGCTCGTAGTGCTGCTGCTCCGCGGCTGTTTCCATGCGCGAGCGCAGAGATTTCGACAGGTCTCCATGCTTGCCTTCGAGAAACAGCTTCACGTCGTGCACGGCTTCCGCATAGGCGGCGGGCGTGGTCAGCTCCTTAACGCAGGGGCCAAGGCAGCGCTTGATGTAGTACTGCAAACAGGGGCGCAGGTGGTAGCGCGTAAGGTCGATTTTGCACGAGGGGACGAGAAAGTTCCGGTGGATGAGGTCTACGATCCGATAGGCCAGGTTGGCGGGGAAGTAAGGGCCGTAGTAGAGGCTGCCATCCTTGCGCAGGCGGCGGGTAACGTAGACCCGGGGAAAGCGCTCCCCCGCGGTCAGCTTCACATAGGGATAGGTCTTATCATCCCGCAGCAGGATGTTATAGCGCGGCTTTTTCTGCTTGATAAGGTTGTTTTCGAGGGCCAGCGCCTCTTTCTCGTTGTCAACCACGATGTATTCCACGTCAACGGCGTCGCGCAGCAGCGAGTCGGTCTTAGGCTGGGTATCTCCTCCTTCGCCAAAATACGAGCGCACCCGGGCCCGCAGGCTCTTGGCCTTGCCCACATAGATGACCTCTCCCTCAGAGTTCTTGTAGAGATAAACGCCAGGGGAGGTGGGCAGAGTTCGAATTTTTTCCTGAAGGTCCATCGGGAAGGCTGCTTATTTTGATGTTACAAGAGTTCGCGGGCTCCGTAAAAATTCTACTCTCGCCTGAAATGGGGACCTGTCATTGACGGTGGAAATGCTCCCGTAAGTGGCTTATTTACATTGATTTATCGAGAGCTAGAGTAATGGAGGAAATGGCCCCTTTCGTGCTCATCACATTAGGAGATACGAGGACGAAAACTAGCGTCCCCCAGGCAAGGTTAAGGAGCCCCAGCATGAACCGCAATATCATCGCCACATTTGCCGCTTTCATCATGATCTTTACGGTAGGTTGCACCACCAAGAGCTACGTGAGCAAGCAGACCACCCCAATCATCAACAAGACCAACGAACTGGATCAAATCACCGCTCAGAACACCAAAGACATTCGCGACGTTGATTCCCGGGCACAGAAGGGAATTACGGACGTAAACACCCGGTCCGAAGCTGCCAATCAGAAGGCCCTGGCCGCAGGCTCGGCGGCAGACCAGGCCCAGCAGGCAGCCAACCAGGCGGTCACAGGCGTGAACGCGCTGACCAATACGGTGGCCAATCTGGATAATTATCATCCGGTGACCGAGGCGACGGTCCACTTCGGTTTCAACAAGGCCGATTTGACCAAGAAGGCAAAAGAAGCCCTCGACGAGCTGGCCAACGAAGTGCCCAACACGCCACATTTCATCCTTGAGGTTGATGGCAACACCGATTCAGTGGGCGGCGCAGATTACAACTATGAGCTCAGCCAACGCCGTGCTTTTGCCGTGATCCAGTACATGGCAGAGGCGCACAACATTCCGGCGCACAAGTTCTACATCGTTGGATTAGGGAAAGATAAACCGGCTGCTCCCAACAGCTCAGCTTCAGGAAGGCAGCAAAACCGCAGGGTTGACGTGCGGCTGATGACCAACTCAACCGAATCACCTGCGGCAGCACAAAATAATGTTCCTGCTACGCAGACAGAGCCGGCGGAAGCACCGCAGCAGAAATAACAATATACAGATTGAGTCCTCTACCCCCTTGAGGACTTCATGGCCGCCTCGCCGGAAACCGAGGCGGCTTTTTTATGCTTACAGCATAAAAAGCATTGAGTCATTTGGCCATCGGATCATTGAATCATTGGTAATCGGATAGATGCGTTTTTACCCAATGATGCAATGACTCAATGACCCGATGATTCAATGACTGAATGCTGAGTGCTGAATGCTATTTTTCTCTTCCCACCACAAAATCCGGCGCCCAGAGCAGGGCGCGCTTGATCTCGGTATCGGGGAAGCTGCAGATGGATTTGCGGGCGGCTTCGGAGTATTCCTGGGCGCGGGACATAGCGACCTCTACCGAGCCGTAACGCTGCAACATGGCAAGAATCTGCTGGTGATGTACGCTGATGAAGGCGCGTTCGCGCAATACGGTTTCAACCAGCTTGCGTTCTTCCGGGGTGCAACGCTCCAGGGCATGGACAACCGCCATGGTTACCTTCCCCTCGCGCAGGTCGCTGGCAACGGGCTTGCCGAGAACTTCTTCTGAGGCGGTAAGGTCCAGAACGTCATCCACGATCTGGAAGGCCATTCCCAGGTTGCGTCCGAATTCACCGACGCTCTTTTCCTGTTCTTCAGATGCGCCCGCCAGGATCGCGCCCATCCTCATGCACGCGGAAAACAGGCAGGCGGTCTTGCGGTAGATAAGATCGAAGTGCTCGTCGAGAGAGATGCATTTGCCCAGCTTTTCAATCTGGAGCAGCTCGCCTTCCACCATCTGTTGGGTGAGGTCAATGAGCACGTCGAGGACGCGGAAGTTGCGCTCCTGCACGGCGATCTTGAAGGCCTGCATGTAGAGCCAATCGCCGGCGAGCACGCACATGGAGTTTCCCCACTGCGTGTTGGCCGCAGGACGCCCGCGCCGGGTCTGGGCTTCGTCAATAATGTCGTCGTGAACCAGGGTGGCGGTATGGATAATCTCCACTACAGCACCCAATTGTACGGCGCCGCGGCCGGTGTATCCGAAGAGCTTGGAAGAGAGCAACAGCAGCGCCGGGCGGATGCGCTTGCCGCCGCCTTCGCGCAGGTACTCGCCAATCTCAGTGATTGCGCGGACACTGGAAACGGTGTCGCGCCCGAACTCGCGCTCGATGGCGGAAAGGTCTTCCCGCAACAGGTCGAAAATTTCTTTCTGCGAAATGGTTGCGGGGCTGCCCAATTCTTTGTCGCCTCAGTTTGACCTGTAGTTGGTGAACTGCATATCAATGCCAAAATCAGCGCCGCGCAGCAGAGCGATGACTTCCTGCAAGGTGTCGCGATCTTTGCTGCTCACGCGAATCGTATCTCCCTGGATGGAAGCCTGCGCTTTCTTTTTGGAATCTTTGATCGTCTTCACGATCTCGCGCGCCTTCTCGACCGGGATGCCCTGCTGCATAGTGATCTTTTGCCGCACCGTTGCCCCCGCCGCCGGCTCTACTACACCATAATTCAGCGCTTTGATGGGCACGCCGCGTTTTACCAGCTTGGCCTGCAGAATGTCATTGACCGCTTTGAGTTTGTAGTCGTCCACGGAGGTGAGAATAATCGCGTCTTTGCCCTCGATCACGATGTTGGACTTGGAATCTTTCAGATCAAAGCGGGTATGGATCTCCTTCAGCGCGTTCTGGATCGCGTTGGAGACCTCCTGCAGATCAACCTTGCTGACAATGTCAAATGAATTTTCGGCCATAGAACCTTCAATTCTAAATCACAGAGGTGGAAAACAGGGAAAACTTGGGAATAAGAAGCGGTGTTCAAATTTTGACGTGAGGATAGGTTTTGGGCGGGAGCGGTTGCGGCGTTAAATCTTCGCGAATGAGCGCATGAACAGCGACTTTTAATGCAACAGCTATCCAAAGCAGCCACTCGACGATCCCGTCAAGGTCGCCCAGCCATCTCGCACGGGATAAAAATGTGTCGCCTCTGGTTAAGAAAATAAGGTAATAGAACACATAATGGATTCCTCGAATTAGCAGATAGAGCCCCCAAAAAAACGCAAAAACCCTGTGACTGGTGTAAACGTATATGCTGTTGCTGGTGAGGTTGCGGTAGAAAACACCCCAATTTCTCACCGTATCGGGGAAGACAATGTTCCGCTGGCGCAGCCGTAGTTCTCTCACTAATTCATCGTGCATGGCGCGGCGAATCTCATCTGCGACAGCCTGCTGCCTGGACATGGGTGCTTATTCGTAACACGAAAACGCCCGGTTCTCAAGCAAGATTGCGCCCATGCGCAACCTTGGTGAGGCGCAGATAGATTGCAGATAGACTAAAGACAGTTTCACAGTGGCCATGTCGCATATCTCTGTCATGTTGAGCGGAGTGCCACGATTCTACTTCAGACTAGGCGAATCAGAAGCGCGCAGTCGAAATATCCCGAAGATGTTTGCAAAACCATGCCGTATCAGGGAATTCTCTTCCAAGAAGCATTAATAGAAGCGTTCTAAGACACAATCAGAAACCGGAACTTGCGTCCTCGCGATGCCGCCGTTTCGAGAGTGGCGTGGCAATGCTTCAATTCTTCCATCAGAGCAGAAGGCCAATGGTTTCGTCGCTGATCCGCTGTAAAGCCGAGATTTTCCGGATGTTGCGTGAGATGATCATAGATTGCTCGCACCGATACCAGCGCCGATGCAGGTTCGAACCATGCACCCTTTATTTCGTTCCAACCTGCGGCTTGTTCAACATTATTCATTAGGTGGGCGTCTTCCAATAAATCACTATGTTCCGACGCGAGCACGCTGTAGTCATGAAATTGGCTTAGCTTGGTTACGCCCAACTTGTCCGCGAGCCGGTCAAGTTCGTCCTTAAGCCGGAGCATGATGGAACTATCGTTTGGAAGTTCTTCCTTGCCGCGCCCCTCCACGTCCACCCAGATCGTGTTGCCCATGCTAGACCAACCCCGATGCGTTCCTCTGAAAACCCTTTAGCGGTAGCGCCAAATCCTACGCAGACTCAGCTACGCCCTCATTCAATTTGAAAAAAAATTGAAAATTCCTCGCCGTAACCGCGCCGATTTCGTCTGCCGCCATTCTCCGCAGTTCGCCGATTTGGCGTGCTACTTCGGTTACGAAGGCCGGTTCGTTGCGCTGGCCGCGGCGGGGGACTGGAGCCAGAAACGGCGAATCGGTTTCAATAAACATGCGATTGAGTGGAACCTGTTTTGCGGCCTCGCGGATATCCTGCGCTTTGGGGAAGGTGATGTTGCCGGCGAAGGAGATCATGAATCCCATATCGAGCGCCGCCTGCATATGGGCGAGAGAGCCGGTGAAGCAATGCAAAATGCCGCCCAGTCCGCTGCTGGCCCAGTGCTCATCCAGCAGGCGCAGACAGTCGCTCCAGGCATTCTCGCTGTTGTCCGAGGGCCGGCAATGAATGATGATGGGAAGCTTGGCGAGGCGCGCCAGCTCCATCTGGCGTATAAAGACCTCTTTTTGCACGTGGCGGGGAGAGTGGTCGTAGTAGTAGTCCAACCCAATTTCTCCCCAGGCAATCACTTTGGGATTCCCGGCAAACTGCGCCAGTTCAGTGAAATCGTCGTCTGTCGCCAGTTTGGCTTCGTGAGGATGAATGCCGATGCTGGCATAAAGAAAATCGTATTGATCGGCCAACTTAATGGCGCAATCGAGCGAACCTGGCCCAGTGCCGCTGCCGATAGCGAGAATCGTTCCCACCCCGGCCGCCCGGGCCCGCGCCAACATAGCCTCGCGGTCGGCATCAAATTGCGGCATCTCAAGGTGCGCGTGGGAATCGATGAACATTGGAAAATGTAATTCGCTAATCAGTGACTTCGGGCAATTAACAATTGAGTCATCGGGTCATTGAGTCATTAGATTCATTTCAACAAAATTGCCCAATTACTCAATTCCGCACTTAAATGATTCAATGACCCAATGACCCAATGACCCAATGACTCAATTACTTCAATCTTGCCCCAATCGGCACGTCTTCCAGAAAACCTGCCAGCACCGGTTTGCCTTGCTCTCCCAGCGAGGCCGCGACGAGCATGCCGTTCGATTCGATGCCGCGCAATTTGCGGGGGGCGAGGTTGGCGACGATTACGACCTTGCGTCCGATCAGGTTCTCGGGAGTGTAGGCTTCGGCGATGCCGGCGACAATCTGGCGGACCTCGGCGCCAATATCGACCTCCAGACGGAGCAGCTTGTCGGCGCCTTTCACTTTTTCCGCGGTTTTTACCTGACCGACGCGCAGTTCAATTTTGGTGAAGTCCTCGATGCCAATCTTGTTGTTGTCGCCTGAGCTATTGTTTGTGGCTGGTGCGGCCACTGAAGCCGGGGCCGAGGCCGCTGGAGCCAGCGCCTGCTTTGCCGCTTGCCCACTGGAGCCGGCCGATTGAGTTGCCGGAGCCTTCTCTTCAGATGAGCCTGAGCCGTGGTGTTGCTCTTCCATTTGCTTCATCCTTTCAATGGCAGATTTGTCGGCCCGGGGGAAGACGGGCTCGATGGTCCCAAGTTTTGTTCCGAGTTGCAGTTGCCCCCATTGCAGGTCATTGAGCTTCAAGTTGCGGATGTCTCCCAAGCCGAGCTGCGCCCAGATACGCGCTGTCGCCTGCGGAATAATGGGATGGGCCAGCGCGGTGACAATGCGCAACGCTTCCGCGGCCGTATACAGGATGGTTGCGACGCGGGCGCGGCTGCTCTCGTCCTCTTTTTCGGCGACTGCCCAGGGCTCGGCCTCGACCAGATATTTGTTCACCGCGCCGATCAGGTTCCAGGCAGTTTCTACAGCGCGCGAAAACTGGTAATCGTCAAACAGAGCGTTGAAGTCCGCAATGGTCCGGGCCGCGAGGCTGGCAATCGAATCTTCCGCAGAGGTGCGCTGCGCGGTGCGCGAGGGATAAGGAACCTCGCCGCGAAAATATCTGCCGATCATGGTCAGGGTGCGGCTGGAGAGATTGCCCAGGTCGTTGGCCAGGTCGGCATTGTAACGCTGCAGCAGTGCATCGAAGGAAAACGATCCGTCCTGCCCGAAGGCGATTTCCCGCAACAGGAAATAGCGCAAGGCATCATTTCCCATGACATCGAGAATGGTTTCGGCGCGCACGATGTTGCCGCGCGACTTCGACATCTTATCCTGCTCAAACAGCAGCCAGCCGTGGGCGATGAGCGACTTGGGCAGCGGCAGCCCGGCGGCCATGAGAAATGCCGGCCAGTAGACGCAGTGGAAGCGCACAATCTCTTTGCCGATCATGTGCACGTCAGCCGGCCAGTAGTGCGCGAACTGCTTCTTGTCTTTTTCGGCGTCGGAACCGTAGCCAACGGCCGTGATGTAATTGCACAAGGCATCGAGCCAGACGTAAATCACATGCTTGGGATCATCGGGCACTGGGATGCCCCACTTAATGGACGTCCGGCTGATGGAGAGGTCGCGCAGTCCGGAGCGCACGAAGGCCAGCACTTCATTGCGGCGGCTCTCAGGACGAATCATCGCCGGGTTTTCGGTGTAGAGCTTCAGCAGCTTGTCGGCAAAGGCGGAGAGCTTGAAGTAATAATTTTCTTCGCTCACAGTTTCCGTGGGTCGTCCGCATACGGGACAGGGCGCGCCCGGTCCGGCGGAATCCACGTAGAGCTCGTCGAAGACGCAATACTGGCCGACATATTTACCCTTATAGATGCAGCCATTCTTCTTCAACAAAAGAAACATCTGCTGCACGCCGCGCTGATGGCGTTCGTCGGTGGTGCGGATGAAATCGTCATTGCTGATCTCCATGCGCTTCCACAGCGACTTATACTCGGCGGAGATATGGTCCACCAGTTTTTTGGGAGTCAGGCCGGCTTCGGCCGCCGAGCGCTCGATCTTCTGCCCGTGCTCGTCGGTGCCGGTGAGGAACCAGGTATCAACCCCAAGCATGCGTTTGCGGCGCGCAATCGCGTCGCACACGATGGTGGTATAGGCGTGGCCCAGGTGCGGACGCGCGTTCACGTAGTAAATCGGCGTCGTAATGTAGAACTTGCTGGCTGCTGCTGCGTCTGTCATTAGCTTAATTTCCAGAATGCCAATGCCTATGAGGCATCCCCCTGCTGCCGAAGTATGATGCTCACGCGGCGCATAGTGGCAGTCCGTAAACCTTTAATCATAGGTTCGCGTGCACACCAGCGTCAAACTGCAGGCAGATCGTTCACCACAGAGACACAGAGGCACAGAGAAGAATTGGGGTCATTGAGTCATCGGATCATTGCAGAATGAGTAATTTAGCAATTATGCATTGGACCACTCGTGCTGATCACAATTATCCGATTACCCAACGATCCAATGACTCGATGATCCAATGATTCAATTCTCTGTGCCTCTGTGGTGAAAACTGCCACTGAGAACTGCGTTTGTTATGATGGATTCACTTTGTATCAGGAGATCCAAAATCAACTTGTCGAGCACGTGCGCGCCTTCTTGCGGCGGCAATACCAGCTTGACGTCCAGAACATCGTAATCGCCCAGCCCCCCAATGTGGCCCTGGGAGAGTATGCCTTGCCGCTGGCTTTCGAACTGGCCAAACAACTACGCAAGGCTCCACGCAAGATCGCCGAAGAGATTGTTGCCGGAATCGGCGAGGTTCCGGGCATCGAAAAATTCGAGGTTGCCGGGGCGGGCTATATTAATGTGCGGATTGGCCGCGGAGCCTTTGCCCAGCAGCTTGCCGCCGGGAAGAAGGCGCAATCATCCCAGACTCAGGAAAAGGGAAGCGGGCAGAAGGTGCTGGTCGAGCACACCAGCATTAACCCCAACAAGGCGGCGCATGTGGGGCACCTGCGCAATGCCATTCTGGGAGATACCTTTGTGCGCCTGTTGTGCTCCACCGGTACGTGCGTTGACGTGCAGAACTACATTGATAATACCGGTGTGCAGGTGGCCGACGTAGTAGTAGGGTTCACGCATCGGGAAAAGAAGTCGAAGGCCGAGATCGAAGAGCTTGCCCGCCAGCCGCGTTTTGACTATTTGTGCTGGGATGTCTACACGCGGGTTTCGCAATGGTATGAAGAAGACAAGGCGAATTTAAAAGTCCGGCTTGATACCTTGCATGCCATTGAGCGGGGCGGAAATGAGATCGCCGAGATCGCCGAGCTGATCTCCACCGCCGTTCTCAGGCGGCACCTCGAGACTATGCTGCGCCTGGATATTGAATACGACTTTCTGCCGCGCGAGAGCGAGATTCTTCATCTGCACTTCTGGGATGCGGCTTTTGCGCTGCTCAAGGGAAAAGGCGTAGTCACGCTGGTCACCGAAGGCAAGAACAAGGGCTGCTGGGTCATGAAGCGCAGCTCGAATGCTGAAGCTGCGGACGATGAAGAAAACCAGAAGGTAATCGTCCGCTCCAATGGGACTGTGACCTACGTCGGTAAAGACATTGCGTATCACTTGTGGAAGTTTGGTCTGCTGGGGAAAGATTTTGGATACAAAAGATTTTTTAAATATCCCGACAAACACGAGGTCTGGATTTCGGCAGAGCAGGGCGAAGCCCAGCATCCGCACTTTGGCGGTGTCAGCGCCATCTACAACGTGATTGATTCCCGCCAGGCCGATCCGCAGAACAACGTGATCGAAGCCATTCGCGCCCTGGGATATGAAGAGCAGGCGCGAAATTATCATCATTTTTCCTACGAGATGGTGGCGCTCACTCCGCGCTGCGCCGCTGAGTTGGGATACCGGCTTTCTGCTGAAGACGAACAGAAATCCTATATTGAAGTCTCCGGGCGCAAGGGCTTTGGGGTTAAAGCCGATGATTTGATCGATACGCTGATTGCCGCCAGCGAGAAGGAAGTACAATCACGGCATGCTGAATTGAGCAAAGAGGAATGCAATGCCATCGCCAGGGCAATCGCGATTGGAGCGCTGCGCTATTTCATGCTGAAGTACACCAAAGCTTCTGTGATCGCTTTTGATATTAAAGATGCGCTCAGTTTTACAGGGGAAACTGGCGCATATATCCAAAATGCCGCGGTCCGCGCTCTCAGCATTTTTCGTAAAGGACAGATTGATCCCGAAAAAGTACTAGGGGAAGAAGTTGAATATGAGCGCTTTTTGACAGGCGAGGAAGGTAATGAAATTTGGGAGCTGTGGCTGACAGCAGCCAAACTCGACTATGTGATTGAACAGTGCATTGCTACGACCGAGTCAGCCTATCTTGCAAAGCATGCCTTTCAGTTGGCGCAACTCTTTCATAATTTCTATCACAAGCACCACATTCTTACGGAAACCAACGAAGCACGGAAGAGATTTCTACTGGCTACGACGGCTGTTGTGCGACGTGAGTTGGTGAAGGCTCTGGGGCTGATGGGGATTAGCGTGCCGGCGGTGATGTAAGAGAATTTACCGCCCACGGCATGCCAGGGCAGGCAGAGGACGCTGAGAACGCAGAAGTCAATTAATCCGTTAAATCCTTCACGCTCCCGCGGCGTTGTCCTTAAACAGCAGCTCTTTAGCGCGTTGCGCGGCTTTTACCACGGCTTTAATCAGCGTTACGCGCAGCTTGCCTTCTTCGAGTTCAAGAATGCCGTCAATGGTGCAGCCGGCGGGGGTGGTAACCTCGTCTTTCAGCAATGCCGGATGAGATCCGGTTTCCAGCACCACCTGCGCGGCGCCCAGCGTGGTTTGGGCGGCGAGCAGCGTGGCGAGATCGCGCGGCAATCCGACTTTAACGCCGCCTTCCGACAGCGATTCCAAAATAATATAGATGTAAGCCGGACCGCTGGCTGAGAGTCCGGTGATGGCGTCCATATATTTTTCGTCAACCGTGACCGTTTTCCCCACGGAGGCGAAGAGGCGGCTCGCGGTTTCCAGGTGTTTCTCGTGGACAAATTTTCCCTTGCAGATAGCGGTCATCCCGCAGCCCACGATCGCGGGAGTGTTGGGCATGGCACGGACAACGGGGATAGCGGCCGCCAGTCTCTTTTCCAGGTACTCGGTAGACACGGAGGCGGCAATGGAGATGACAAGCTGATCAGGGTTGAGTTCTGAGCGGATCTCATCGAGCACGCTTCCAACCGTCGACGGTTTGAGCCCAAGCAGGATGATGTTTGCCTTACGCACGGCAGCGCGATTATCAGTGCCGACATGGATTCCCAAATCATCGGAAAGCGCCGGAGTTTTCTCCTCATGTTGCACGGTGGCGGAGATGTCGCTGGCGGCGAACAGACCCTGTTTTTGAAACGCGCGCACCAGGATTCCGCCCATTTTCCCCAAACCGAGGACCGCAATTTTCCCTAACTTGTGCTGCATTGAGATGGCTCCTTGTAAAGCTAATGCTGAATTTGCAGGCAATAGAGACGAACAGGAAGTCTATCCTGTTGTGAACAGGTGACCAAGTTTTTCTTTCTTGGTTTTCAGATAGTTCTCAGAGTGGGAATGCGGCTCGACTTCACACGGAACGCGCTCCACCACGCGAACCCCGGCGCGCTCCAGGGCCGCGACTTTGTCAGGATTGTTGGAGAGCAGGCGCACCTGTTTGATCCCCAAAGATTTCAACACCTCAGCCGGCAAGGCGAACTCGCGGTGGTCGGCCTTGAAGCCGAGTTTTTCGTTGGCTTCCACCGTATCGAGGCCTCGGTCTTGTAGTTCATAGGCCTGCAATTTGGCCATTAGTCCGATGCCGCGCCCTTCCTGCTGCTCGTAGACCAGCACGCCGGTTCCGGCCGAGGCGATCATGGAAAGGGCCATCTCGAGCTGTTGGCGGCAATCGCAGCGCAGCGATCCGAAGACGTCTCCGGTAAGGCATTGCGAGTGTATACGCACCAATGGCGTGGCGCTCGCATAATCGCCGATCACCAGCGCAACCGCAGTTTCTATCTTGCCGCGCTCGTCGGCTTCGCCTTCAAAGCCAAGAATGCGGAAGTGTCCCCAGCGAGTGGGGAAGTCGGCTTCGGCGATTTTCCGTATTGCGGGAGAGCTGGACATCTACTTAATTATATAGGCCACGTCGCTTGCGGATTCTGAATGTGCGGGAACCTGTGAAAGAGCGTCAGAACCCGGCAATTTTCTGGCGGACGGCGAGGATGGGGCGAGCCATCTGAAGAGGAGCGTGGCGGCAAGAGCGCCCGTGAGTTGCATGGCGATAAAACCGGGGGCATCGGTCGGTCGGATGCCGGCAAAGGTATTGGTGAAAGAGCGCGCAATGGTGACAGCGGGATTGGCAAATGAGGTTGAAGCGGTAAACCAGTATGCTCCCGTGATGTAAGCGCCCACAGCAAATGGGACTGCGGAAGGGCGCGTGCGCGAGCATCCCCAGATGACCGCCAGCAATCCGAAGCTGGCAATGAATTCGCTGAACAGCTGCGCTGGGCCGCTCCTGACATGCTGCGAAACCTGAAGCACCGGCTCGCCGAACATCAGGTGAGCGGCATAGACACCGAGAATCGCCCCTATGCACTGAAAGGCTATGTACCCAGGAACCCGCCGCCAGGGCAGCCCTTTCTGCACCGCATCCGCCAGAGTCACAGCCGGATTCAAATGCGCGCCCGAGATCGGACCGAAGGTAAGAATCAAGGCGACCAGGGCGGCGCCGGTGGCGATCGTATTTTCCAGCAAAGCTAAAGAGACGTTGCCGGCTGAAAGCCGTTCGGCCATAATGCCTGACCCGACCACAGCCATAAGAAGAAAAGCCGTTCCCACTAGCTCAGCCACCAATCGTTTGGAAAGAGAGTAGGTCATCACGCCTTTTGCTCAGCTCCGATCTTGCAGAATTCCTGCCTGATGCGAGTCGCAATCTGATCTCTTATTTCGCGGAAGATGGCCATCTTTTCTTCTTTTGATCCCAGGGCCGCAGCCGGGTCAGGGAATGACCAGTGCAGGAAGCGGGCCGCGCCAGGAAATACAGGGCACGACTCTTTCGCATTATCACAGACCGTGACCACATGCTGAATGGACATTCCCAGGAATCGGGTGACGTTCTTGGAGAACTGGTGTGAGATATCAATTCCAAGTTCGGCCATGGCCTGGACCGCCAGCGGATTCAGTGTCCCAGGATTTGTGCCTGCACTCAAAGCGTCAAAATCTTCGCCGGCAAAATGGCGCAGAAATCCTTCCGCCATCTGGCTGCGGGCAGAGTTGCCGGTGCAGAGAAAAAGAACTTTCGACTTCATAAGACCTCGTTAAATGCTCCATTGTTTCTTGTCAGGCAGTCGCCGAGGTGCAGCAAGTGCAGCTTCGCCGTACTTCTCACGATTTCTTTAATGCCTCGCGTGCTCATGGTTTTCTCTTTCGATGCTCAGCGGCAGCAGACAACCCGCTGCGGTTCAACCGCCCGGTTCCGGGTGCAACACTCGGCATAGAGGAAGCCGAGCAGGCCTTCCAGCGCGGACGTATTGGCCGAGTAACGAAGGAAGGTCCCCTCGCGCTGTACGCAAACCAGGTCCTCGTTCTTGAGCTTCTCCAGGTGATGCGACAGAGTCGAGTTGGGAATCTCAAGCTCTTCGCCAATCTCACCTACGACCATGCCTTCGGGATGGGCAGAGAGCAGCAGTCGCATAATGCGCAGCCGCGGCTCGGTGCCGAGGGCAGACAGCATGTCGGCGTAACGGGCAATTTCTCTGGAATCTTGTTTAGCGGGCATGTGGCTCCTACTATATTTCTACAATAATGAAAATATAAAATACCGTCAAGAACGTTGAGCGTGCACGCAGGTACATGCTCCGGCGTTGCCGTTCGATTTCGAGCGCGCTGTCCGGCTTTAGCGTATTTGCCATACAATAAGGCTATTCGTCATGGATCAGGGCCTCCAACTACTTACGTATCTGGTGATCAAGCTGGGAGTAGCTGCAGCGATTGCCAGCGCGATGGTTCGCTCGCGTGATTTCAAACGCTGGCTTTTTCTCGATTCCCTCGCCTTGCGGGAGAGGATCTTCCTGGTGATGTTTCTCTCTATCCCCTACATGGGCGGCGTGTGGGTGCGGCTGAGGGTCAAGAATTTTATTCCTGCCGATCTTTCTTTCGAAGCTTCTTTGCTCATGGGGGTGATCGCAGGCCCCATCGCCGGCGCGCTTGGCGGCGCACTGGTCTCGGTGCCGGCATTGTTGCATCACGAATATCTCACGCTGCCTTTTAATGTTGGCGTGGGGATTCTGGCCGGGATCCTGCGCGATATTGCCCGTGATCCGGAGGAGATATGGTCGTTTTCTCCCTTCATTGATCTCAGCGTTTATCGCTGGATCCGCAAGATGGTGCGCCGTCCACACCTGGATTGGCAGATGGGATTTTTCATCCTCATTGTGTCATTGCAGTTTGCCCGGATGGAGATAGGAAGGCATTTTCCCGGGCGGATTTTTTATATACAAGAGCCTCCGGGGCTGTCACCGCAAGGGACATTTTGGGTTCTGATCGCACTGTACGCTACGACCATCGCGGTGGTTGCAATTCCACTCAAGATATTCAATGCCGCGCGCCTGGAGTTGAAGCTGCGCGAGCACGAACGCCTTCTGCTGCAGGCGCGCATGGAGGCCCTGCAGAGCCAGATCAATCCGCATTTCCTGTTTAACACGCTCAATTCAGTCTCGTCGCTGGTGCGCGTGGACCCGGATACCGCCCGCGAGCTTATCGTGAAGCTGGCCACGATTCTGCGGCGTTTGCTGCGCCAGACCGAGGCCTTCGTCCCATTACGGGAAGAGCTGGAGTTTATCGACAACTATCTGGATATTGAAGTTGTGCGCTTCGGACATGACAAGCTGCAGGTGGAAAAAGACATTCAGCCGGAGTCGCTTTCCGCCATGGTGCCCAGCATGTTGCTGCAGCCGCTGGTGGAAAACTCCATCAAGCATGGTTTGGAACCGAAGCTGGAAGGCGGCAAGATCCTGTTGCGCAGCCGCCTTATGGATGATCGTCTGATCCTGTATATCGCCGACGATGGCATCGGCATGGATATCGAGCGCCCCAACACCAGGCCTGACAGTACCGGCATCGGCATGACCAATGTGGCCGAGCGCCTGAAGGTCCTTTACGGCGATGTTGCCCAGATGAGCATTAACAGCGAGTACGGTATTGGAACCCTGATTACCCTCGAGTTGCCGCTGATTGATGACGTTGCCGCCAGCGAGCTTACGCCCCAGCCCATTCAGGCTCCGGGCAGCCTTTATCCTGCACGCTCCAGCACCTTGCGGTAGAAATCTTCATACAGAGGGATAATCTTGGTGGCACAGAAGCGCGATTGCGCTTCAAAGCGGGCCGTTTGCCGCATGGCCTTGAACTTGGCTTCATCGGAGAGCAGGTCGATAGCATATTTGGCCATGGTCTCCACGTCACCCACGTCGGCAAGAAATCCGCTGTGGCCGTGCTCAATCACCTCAGGCACGCCGCCAACCCGCGTGGCCACGCTGGGAACCTCGCAGGCCATGGCCTCAAGCGCCGCCAGGCCAAAGCTCTCAAGTTCGCTGGGCATCAGCATGAGATCTGTTATGCCCAGTTTTTCGTGGACGCGGTCTGTCTTACCTAAGAAAAACACGCGGTCCAGGATGCCTTTGCGCGCGGCCAGCCTTTCGGCGACCGGGCGCTCAGGGCCGTCGCCGATCATGAGCAGCCGCGAAGGAACTTTCTTCTGCACGCGGTCGAAAATCTCTATTACATCCTGCACCCGCTTCACCGGACGAAAGTTGGAAAGATGAACCAGCAGGCGCTCATCCGGTTTGGCATATTCGGCGCGGTTTTCCGCGGCCTTGGGATCGCGGCGGTAAAGATCGCAGTTTACAAAATTCGAAATCACCTCGATGGGATTGTGAATGTCGAACTCCGATACCGTTCGGTCGCGCAAATAGCGCGAAATTGAAGTCACACCGTCGCTCTCTTCGATGGCGAAGCGGGTAATAGGAAGATAAGAGCGGTCGGCGCCCACCAGCGTAATGTCAGTCCCATGCAGCGTCGTTACGAAGGGCAATTTTCTGGGCGCGAGCGTAGTAGGCGAAGCCAGTAACTGCCGCGCCAGCAGCGCGCTCACTGAATGGGGAATGGCATAGTGAACATGCAGCAGATCAAGATCGTAGATTTGCGCGACTTCAGCCATGCGCGTAGCCAGCGCCAAATCATAGGGCGGATACTCAAACAGCGGATAGCGCGACACCTCAACTTCGTGATAGTGAATGTGAGGATGGGCCGTGCTCAGGCGGATGGGTTGAGAGTAGGTAATGAAGTGGATGTCATGGCCGCGCTGCGCCAGTTCCATGCCCAGCTCAGTGGCGACAACTCCGCTGCCGCCGTAGGTGGGATAGCAGGTGATTCCGATTTTCATGCGGCTGGTTTTGACCTCAATCGTCAATTGAACGTTAAGTCAAGTAGAAAGCACACAGTATAGATGGTCCCAGGAAAAATAAGGATTCAATGTGTGCTCTGAGGAGATCCGGTCGGAAATAATATCGTATCTCTGCCTTGCTCGGAACGCAGGATGATCTTGGCTGCTCGCAAAAGGTCATTTTTTTGAAGCTCTTGCGCAATAATTTGCTGAGCCTTATCTACATCAACTACAAGGCAGAAAATGCTCATCGTGCCGCTGCCCATTTCTCCTCCCGCACAGTGGCCTAATCCAGTCCAGCCAAGGCATTCATCCATCAGATGCTGTATTTGGTGCCGTTTGTCCACATCGTTTGTATTTCCCATGCCTTCGATCAGGTATCGAATCTCCACACGCGAGAGCTGTGTGACCTCCTGATATCCTTGTGCACGCGGCTCCAGGGCTTCTTTTTCAATAATGGAGTACGGATCTACGCCATGCCGAACACGAACGATCCGCGTTTCACCCCGATTCCCGAGAACTCCCCAATGAATCGTGACTTTGTCAGTATCATGCCATGCTTCCCAATATCGATCTCCCATGTAGAGCTTAGGCATTTGTCTGGCTCTCGGCTGTGGTGAGATTTTGGGTGCATCTGTTAAATTGAACTTCTTTAATACGGCCATGGCTTCTGCTAGAAATGGATCCGGCGCAATGTTTTCAGAGTTTTGGGCAAGATAGTCTCGTTTAATCTTCTCCCAATCTGTCAACAATGCCTCGGAGTTGATGGAGCGCCCATTTTTCTGTAAGAGTTGAATCATCGAGTGCAGTCCTTTTTCAATCTCTTCGGCAAGGTGCCTCTTGTAGTTCCGACCTTGATCTTTCCGCCACCAGCTTTCAGGCACCCCAATCTCAACTTCGACCCAATCTTTTTTTCGTTTGGCTTTTTGTGCGCCGTTAATGTTCCACTCTTTAGTGTAGGTGTGAAACTGGCCGTCAACCCTCAAGAGGAAAGCAAATTCTCTGATTTCAGCGCAATAATCGCCAGTCCAAATGTTTATTGCATCTCTCAATTGCTGTTCGATCTGCCTCGTTACTATTGCAGCATCGGGACCACCAATCTGGGAGCCGAGAGTAAAAACATTGCGGTTTTTGGCGGTATTGACCATTAATTTGTGTTTACAGGGAATTAAGAGTTTAATGCTTAACCTGTTTCGTACAATTGCTTGTACGAAATTAAGTTAATTCTATGCCTCTGCAATGTCGCCCGCGTTGCCGCCGATGTCAATATCTGCAGCTCCACATCGCGCGAGTGTCGCAGGCGCGTCTTGAGCTTTCCCAAATCGGCATCGTTGTAACCGGGATGGCATACGAACTCCCATGTTCCTTCTGGAATGCAGCCAATCACGGCGTCAAACAGCTCTTGCGTAAGCGCGCCGGTGACCACAACACCGAAGCTGCCATCAGGCGTGATCATGCCGTGGGCTGCGACCTGGGTGCGGAACTGTTGTGCGTAACGGCGAAGGATGCCAACTTCTGTGTAGCGCGTCCACAGCTTGGGACGACGCATCAGGTGGGCGTAAGCCAAGGTTTTGAGCGGGCCAAAAGGGTTACGTACAGCGCGTACTCCGAAGTCGCGCGCGACCGCAAGTAATGGTTTAAAGATTGCCGGAAAGATATGGCTGTGTTTGTGGCTATCCACATGCGAGACTTGCACACCTGCGGCCTGCAGTTTAGTGATTTGGGCCGCTATTTCGGCTGCGATCTCCTGCTGGTTGAGCCGTCCGCGCAGAGCCGCCAGCGCAAACGAGGTGAGGCTCTCGCGAAATTGACTGGCGGTTCCATTGGACGAAAGAAGTGTAGGTATTTTTTCGGGTGGAGACACCGGGGCGCCGTCGGTCAGCACAACATGGCATCCTACGCTGAGGTTTGAATTCTGTTTCGCGAGGCTGACCGCTTCGGCAAAGGCCTGCGAATTCGCCATCAGGGTCGACGAGGTCACGATGCCCGAGCGGTGGGCGTCGGCAATGGCGCGATTCACACCCGAGGTCAGGCCGAAGTCGTCTGCATTGATGATGAGGCGGCGCGCTGCCATGCATCGAAGTGTAGCAAAAGTGCAGTGACTCAGATCGAGATTTACCGCGGAGACGCAGAGAAAGCAAGAAAATCAAAAGCTGGCCGCAGATGAACGCTGATTGTCGCAGATAAGGAAGATTTCTTCTGGAAGAATGCCTGGCATCGGCCTGAAGAAATCTTGATCGGGTACAGGGTGCTGCTTACGCCGTCGAGAGCGCCCCTTGGAGCTTGGAACTTGCGGCTTGCAACTGATTTTGCTTTTGCCGTTCGAGTTCTTCCGGGGAGTACATGCTTCCCCGGCAATTCGTTGCGCCGCAATAGCAGGGCGCCGGATCGTCGTCTTCGCCGTCGTAGAGGTTGTAATCGTAGGTAAGCTCTTCGCCGGGGGAGATGTTGCGAATGGAGATGATCCAAACACGTCCGTCGATCTCATCGGTCTCGCAGTTAGGGTCGCAGGAGTGATTGATAAAAGCCGCCATACCGTAGCCATCAATCACGGTTTTGCCGTCCTCCATGCCGAACAAGTAGGTGACCTCGCGGTGTTCGTAGCGGTTATCGCCCTCTTCCGGGGAGATGCGTTCGCCGGTGTATTCCACCGTCATGGTTCGGGCAGGAATCGGGGTTGTGGTATAGCAGCCCACGGCATGAATGTCTGAGGATCGAAGTATGAGGCCCATGGCAGTTTAAACTTTCATTCTATTTCGCATTGATGCTGCGTGAGGTGTTGCGAGATTTTTCCCGAGAGGGATGAGAGCTTGTTTTTTAGAAAAGGTTCGAAGTCAGAGCGCGAGCTCCTCGCGCTGTTCTTATTTTCCGATGCGTGTGCCCGCGCCTTCTCCCGTTTCTGCCGGAGAAGCTGATGAAGGTCGTGCGCCTGCTGCCGCATCTTTTCCAAGTCCGAACAAGCCATGCGACGAGTATAAGCGAAATCTCAATGCAAAGGCGCGGAGAAAAACAAAGTCAAAACCTAACCACAAAGGACACATAGGCAAGAACGGAAAGGTACACGAAGGAAAGCAAAGATGTGGAATTTACCGTTATCTTTTTGGCCGAAATGGGCTGTGTTTCCCCGGGTTCTGATTCATGTTGGTTGGCGGCGTGGTCTGGTCGGAAGCAGGCAGGTTCAGCCCGCTATTATTGTCCGGAGTTACGTCCGAGGCCGGCATGGTTTGTTCGTTGGTCACCGGTCCGGTGGCAGGTGCGATTGGGGGCTCACCCGCGGCTTGGCGAAGCCGGGCAACATCGTTATTGGTGAATACGCGTGGACGGTCTTTGGCCAATCTTTGCCGTGCCTCGCGTGCAGCCTCGGCCAGACTCTCTTGGTTGCTGGGCACGCTCCACACCGAATCACTTCCGGTAAAGTTGCCCGTTCCTAATACTTGCGCAGGAGTGAGCGATGTACTGACTTCCGGCTGGGGAGGCGTAGTTGCAGATTGGGTCGCATTCGCATTAGGGGTAAAAACAGTTTCGATTTCACCTGGCACAGCCGTATTCGCCAGGCCGGTCGTAGTGCTGCCGCCCTGTGTCGTATTGAGGGTTTGAGTTGAGGTGGTAGCCGCGGTTGGGGTAGTAGCTGCGGTCGGGGTGGTGGTCGTACCTGTGGTCTGTCCTACATTCGGTTGCGTGGGGGTGGACCCTACAGGTTGACCGGTTGTATCTGTAATCTGCGGCGTGTTCGTAGTTGTTGGGCCGGTATTTCCTTGCGTCGGCGTAGAGCCCACCGATTGACCGGTTGTGTCGGTGATTTGCGGCGTGTTCGTGGGCGTCGGAACCGCGTTTCCCCTGCTGGGCGTAGGATTTGCCGTTTGAGTCATGGTAGTGCCTGGACCCGAGTTTGTACTTCCCGCGGCCGAGGGTGCAGCTGCACCGCTCCTACTGGCTTGCGCCACCACCAACAGAGATGCCGATAACATTAGAAATGCATTCAACAGGATTACACGCCGCATATGAAACTCCCCGCTGCACGACACAGCTTTATCTTCACCCTTTCGGGCTTATTCGGTTTGATTACTTTTGAGTAAACAGGGATGCTCAAGAAATTTGAGGTAATTACGAGCTTCTGGCCTAAGGTGATATCTCTCATCCACCGCCAGATTGGTTACAATCCTTCTGTATTTATTTGTGCCTGTGAAAGAAATGGAGGAATTGACCATGCACACTGAAGTTGAAAATCGCCAACCGGGAAAAATATCTTTGTGGAAGGCAGTATTCTTCACCACCATCTTGCTGCTGGTTGCAACATCGGTCGTTGCCAAAGGTCCAAAACCCGCGACCGTCGATATGCAAGACGCGCAGGGTAAGAGCATCGGGACCGCTACGCTCTCCAGCGCGGCCCAGGGGGGTAAAGATCAAACTCAATTTGCAGGGGCTGCCTCCGGGAGAGCATGCAATCCACGTGCATCAAAATGCCACCTGCGAGACGCCGGACTTCAAGTCCGCCGGTCCGCACTTTAATCCTGACGGAAAGAAGCACGGCTTGCAGAACCCTGACGGGCCCCACGCCGGCGACATTCCCAACATCACGGTGAATGCCAAAGGCAAATCCAAGAGCACGGTGATCGCTCCTAATGTGACCCTGGGCGATGATCCGCACTCAGTTTTCACGAATGGGGGAACGGCGCTGGTGATTCACGCCAAGGCTGACGACGGCAAGACAGACCCGTCGGGAAGCTCGGGCGACAGGATTGCGTGTGGGGTGATCAAGAAATAAGCTTGGCAAAAGCGCAGAGAAAATCTTAACCACAAAGGGCACAAAGGTACACGAAGGAAATCTTTTTGAAGACATCAACTTCCCACAAAACGTGCGTAAAGGCTGCGTGCGATACCAGTATCCGTTGTCCCCTTGATGATGGCGCGGCCATCGGGGAATAAGGTCATCTCATAGGGTTCACGCCAGAACTTGAGCACAAATTCGTTGTGCTTCACGGCGCCGTGGGGGGTAAGTTTGCGGGTCATCTCGGCGAAATCCACGGGGCGGTGCTGCTCGTGGATCTGGACGGAGTTGCGTCCGCAGAGGGTGATGTGCGGGCGACCCTCTCCTGCCAGATAAACAAACTCGCGCTGCCGGCACACAGAGCACTGCTCGCGGGGGTGCTCCGCGCTGATCTCGGCGCGTTCATTTGTCCATACATCCCAGGAAAGCAGCGTGCGACGCAGCTTGTCTTTGGCGTCAACAAGGATTTTGAGAGCTTCCGTCGCTTCGATAGAGGCTGCCAGGTTGACGGCAGAATTCAGGATGCCCGCCGTATCGCAGGTTTCAACCATTCCGCCGGGAGCCTGTGGGAACATGCAGGCCAGGCAGGCAGTCTCGCCCGGGATGATATTCATGGTGAGGCAGTAACTTCCGACGGCCGCGGTGTAAATCCAGGGCTTGCCTTGGCTCACGGCGAAATCGTTGACCAGATAGCGGGTCTCGAAGTTATCTGTGGCATCGAGCAGCAGGTCGGAGCTGCCCAGCAGGGACTCGATGTTTTCCGGGGTCAAGTCAGCAATCTCAGGATGCACCCGAATTTCAGAGTTAAAGGCGGCAATCTTGCGCGCCGCGGCCAGCGCCTTGGGCAAAGACTCGCGCGCATCGGCTTCGTCAAACAGGGATTGGCGCTGCAGGTTACTGCGTTCCACGTAGTCACGGTCAATAATCCGTATCTCACCGATGCCGGCTCGAGCCAGCAGAGAGGCGACGGCTGAGCCGGTGGCGCCGCACCCAATCACTGCTACTTTTGCGGAGGCCAGCTTCCGCTGCCCCTCCGGTCCGATAGGGGGAAACAATACTTGGCGTGAGTATCTTTCATCTAAGCTAAAAGGCATGTGGCCGCTTCGCGAGTAGGCTGACTAACAATTTATTATAGTAGTGTTGGCCTGAAGAGAAATCACTCCTGGGTGGAGCAAGGTCGAGTGGTACCAGGTAGCGTTAGCCCGCCATAAATGTCGACAAGAAGACCTTGGTTCATCTTCGTACACAAGTCATTAGAGTTTGCGGAAAACGCTTTGGGCGATGAGATTTTAAGGTTCAGGAGCTAAAGAGTGTGCGCGAACTCAGGAGCCAGCGCGTCGTTCCTTGCGGGGCTGTTCATGATTGCTTATGCAAACACTTTAGAGTGCCAGAGAAAATCAGGGTCAAATCGAAGAATTTCCAGGTGATGGGGTTGAGAGCAGCGGTTCTATGTATCTTGGCGGCAGGCTTGCTGTACGCCTATGCAGCCTGGGCGCAGGACCCTGCAGCCGCTCCAGTGGCAGTGTCGGCTTCCCCAGAAGTGTTATCGGCTCCCGGCGCCATAGCCCCACTCGCCGCTCCCAGCGTTTCCGATCCTTCCATCTATCGGTCTGCCATGGATAAATATGAAGGGCTTCCCGTACACGACATTCAATTTCGCGGCAGCGGATTGAAAGATACGAATAACCTCAAGAGCCTTCTCGCCCAGCAGGAAAACCAGCCCCTGAAGAAACAAGCGGTGCAAAAGAGCCTGCAGTCGCTCTATGAAACCGGACGCTTTGCCGATTTGCAGGTAGAGGCTGAGCTCGCGCCCAACGCGCAGGTCACGCTTGTCTTTGTGGCCAGCGAAAATTATTTTGTCGGAGCGCGCCGGGTTGAAGGAATCTTCAGCGCTCCGCCGACGCCCAACCAACTCGTAAACGCCACCCGCTTGCAGTTGGGTGAGCTGTTTACCGACGAAAAACTGAATGCCGCCATTCAGGGAATTCAGCGCGTCCTGGTCGAGAATGGATATCACAAAGCATCCGTCACCGCACGGCTTGAAAAGCATCCGCTGCAGCAGCAGGTGGACATCATCTTTACCGTGGCGCCCGGCCCAATCGCGCGCGTTGGGAACATAACCATCCAGGGCAATGCCGGGTATCCGGACGAAGAAGTCAGGGAAATCGCCAGGCTTCACACCGGAGACCGCGCCAGCTCCCTCCGCCTGATGCAGGTGCTGCAGAACCTGCGCAAGAAATACCAGAAGCAGGACCGGCTCCTGGTGCAGGTCTCGGTCGCACATGATGTCTACCATCCTGAAAGCAACACGGTGGATTACGTCTTCAGCATCGAACGCGGGCCCGAGGTAGATGTGGAGTTGCAAGGCGCGTATCTTCGCCGCGGGCTCATCAAGAAATATGTGCCCGTGTTTGAAGAGGGCACCGTGGATGAAGATCTTTTGAACGAGGGCCGGCGTAACCTGCGCGATTACTTTCAAACCCAGGGTTACTTTGATGTGAACGTGAATGTAAGGCAGGAAACCGATGCGGCCCGGGGCAAGCATCATGTGATTTATGAGATCGATAAAGGCAAGCGCCACCGGCTGCTGGCCTTGGCATTTGACGGCAACCACTACTTCGATACTGACCTGCTGGCAGATCGAATGCAGGTTGCTCCTTCCAGTTTTCTGCTTCCCCATGGCCGCTTCAGCCAATCTCTTTTAAGCGATGATCTGGCGGGGATCCAGACACTTTATCGCAACAACGGTTTTCAAAAGGTGAAGGTCAGCGCCGAACAGCAGGATAACTATCTGGGGCAAGAAGGACATTTGCGGGTGATCATCCACATTGAAGAGGGGCCACAGAGCAGGGTGCAAACTCTCAACATTGAGGGCAATCATGCCGTTTCCACTGACGTGATCCGCGGCATGGTCGATACCAAGGAAGGCCAGCCATTTTCAGACAGCAGCGTTGCCTCTGACCGCGATAACGTGACTTATTATTACTTCAACAATGGCTTTCCCAACGTGCAGTTTGAGGCTTCTTACAAGCAGGTTCCATCAGATCCGACGCGGGTAGACCTTACTTACACAATCACGGAAGGCCCCCGGATTTTTGTGAACAACGTGTTTCTTTCCGGCCTGAATTTTACCCGTCCCTATGTCGCCAGGCGAGAGGTGCAGGTGCACGAAGGCGATCCGCTCAGCCAGGCCGAGATGCTCGATACCCAGCGCCGGCTCTATGACCTTGGCATCTTTAATGAAGTGGATTCCGCCATACAGAATCCTGATGGAGAAGACCAGCGGAAGAATGTCTTGTTCCAGGTGGAAGAGGCCAAACGCTATACCTTTAATTATGGATTTGGGCTGGAAGTAGATAGCGGCACCGACCCCGGGCAATCAAACCAGCCGCAGGGAGGAACCGGCGTCAGTCCGCGCGTTTCGTTCGACGTGACCCGTCTCAACTTCATGGGACGCGATCACACCCTGCTCTTCAAGTCGCGTTATGGGCGGCTGGAGAAGCTTGGTCTTTTCAGTTACGAGGCCCCGCGCCTGTTCCAGCGCGAGAACTGGAAATTTATTTTTACAACTTTCTACGACAACACGCGCGATGTGCGCACCTTCACCGCCGACCGCCTGGAAGGGCAGATCCAGGCCGAGCAAAAATACAGCAGAGTAACCACCCTGCTTTACGATTTCAGCTATCGCCGGGTGAAGGTGGACCCGCGGACCTTGCGCATCGATCCTAACCTTGTTCCCCTGTTATCGCAGCCGGTGCGCGTGGGCATACCCAGCTTTACCCTGGTACGCGACCGGCGCGACGACCCGCTGGATGCGCGCAAGGGCAATTACACCACCTTCAACTTTGGCACCTCGTCGAAGATTTTTGGCTCCGAGGCCAGCTTCAACAAATTGCTGACCACTAATGCCACCTATCATCAGTTTTACAAGAAGCGGCTGGTGTTTGCCCGCTTCACCGAGATCGGCTTCGAGGAGCCGTTTGGCCACGGCAGCCAGGGAATCGTCCCCCTGCCGGAGAGATTCTTTGGCGGCGGCGCAAACTCCCATCGCGGATTCGCCCTCAATCAGGCCGGCCCACGCGATTTGCAGACCGGTTTTCCCATTGGCGGAAACGCGCTGTTCCTGAATCAGCTTGAGCTGCGCTTTCCTCCGTTTACCCTGCCTTATTTTGGCCAGGACCTCAGTCCGGTGCTGTTCCACGATATGGGGAACGTATTTGCCGCAGCCAGCGATTTTTTCCCTGGCTTGGCGCGTTTGCACCAGAAGAATGTTTCGCAGTGCAGAATTCTGGGCGCCACACCGGCTTGCGATTTCAGCTACAATGTGCAGGCGATTGGGGGTGGATTGCGCTACAAGACTCCCATCGGTCCCATACGGGTCGACGTTGGTTACGATCTGAATCCGCCGGCTTTTCCCATTCCACAGCAGAATCGCGTCGACTCTCTCAAGCACTTCAATTTCTTCTTCAGCCTGGGGCAGACATTCTGATGACATGGCGGATCCAACTCGCGCTGGTGCTGTTGCTGCTGGGCTGCGCCTCCCAATTTGTCCACGGAGAGGTGCTTGATCGTGTGGTTGCCGTGGTCAATGGGCACCCCATCCTGGCGAGCGAGTGGGATGAAGCTGTGCGTTACGAATGTTTTTTGAACCAGCATGCCCCCGGCGAGATGACTGCTCCGGAACGCCAGGCCGCATTGCAACGCCTGGTCGACCAGCGATTGATGGAAGCCGAGATGAAGCTTGAGGGCTCGCGTCCAGCGAGGGAGGAAGAAATAGGAAAAAAGATTGCGGACGTGCGGCAGCAGATCCTGCGCAATCGCAACCCGGCTTCCTCAAAAGCGAGCATCGGCGCAGAAGCAGACCGCGAATGGCAAGCCGCGCTGGCGCAATATGGCTTCACGCAGGCGGAAGTTGAAGAGCATATGGCGCATGATCTTGATCTGTTGAGGTTCGTGGATCGGCGCTTCCGTCCAAGCATTCAGATCGAGCCGTCGGATATCGAACAGTACTATCGCGCGACGCTCATGCCGCAGTTGCAGAAAGCGGGCGCTCCCGACCCGCCGCTTGCGGATGTGTCGGCACAGATCCGCGAGCTGCTGACCCAGAAGGCGTTAGACGAGCAGCTCAACCGCTGGCTGCAAACCCTTCGCCAGCAGGGCAAGATCCAGATGCGATGAGGCAATGGCATTGAAGAAAGACAGACAAAGCCCGGGCCGCCGCGAGCGCAAGCTGGTTCAGCTTGGCGCGGGAGTGCTTTTGCTCGCGCTTACGATATCAGCAGGATGGTATCTGACCAGCCAGCGCTTTGAGAATTGGGTGCGGCGCAATGTGATCGCTGAACTGGAAAGCACCACCGGCGGACGGGTTGAGATGGGGTCTTTCCATTGGAACCTTTGGCGGCTTGAAATTGATATCCATGACCTGACCGTGCACGGTCTCGAGCCTGCCGGCGAAGCTCCTTATGCTCACGTTGATCATCTTCTCGTGCGCTTGAAGATTCTCTCGCTTTTTTCGGGAAATTTTGGCCTGCGCACTGTGATCGCCGAACGTCCTGTAATTCACATTATGGTTGGCCCTGACGGCGCTACCAACCAGCCGATGCCGATCGTCGCAAAGAAAGGCCAGCCTACAACGATGCAGAGCCTGTTTGACCTGGGCATTGAACGGGCGGAAATCTCCAATGGAGAACTCATCTGGAATGACCGCCACATTCCGCTGAATCTGCTGGCTGACGATGTTGCGGCAAAGTTGATCTACATTTCGGCAACGCGGCGATTTGATGGATCAATAAAAATCGGCAAGCTCGACACCAGCGCCAAAGACCTTCGTCCATTTTCTTCCAGCTTTGAGGCCGAGTTCAGCCTTTTTCCCAACAGGGCAGACTTGAGTTCGCTGCACTGGCAGTCCGGAGACTCGGTGCTTAACGTTAAAGGCCAGGTTGCCGGCCTGCACGATCTGAAATTCCAGGGCGACTACGATCTATCGCTTGATCTGCACCAGGTGGGGGCAATCACGCGAAGGCCCGAGTTGCGCGCCGGAATTCTACGAATGGCCGGGCAGGGAAGTCTTTCTCCTGACGGTTTCTCTTCGCAAGGAAAGATGGTTTTGAAGAAGGCGGAGTGGAGCGGCCCGTCGTTACACTGCCCAGCGTTTAACCTGAGTTTAAATTATTCCGCGGACAAAACTCGTTTGGCATTCTCTCATCTTATGGGCAGCGGATTTGGCGGAGCGCTAACAGGCGAGGCAGAGTGGCGTGACTGGATGAGCCAGTTTGACAACGCGTCCAGCGCGGCCCCGGGCAGTGCCAAAGCTTCCCCTCAGGTGGGCAGCGTGCATCTTCATCTTCGTGCGTTGCAGGCATCGGAAATTACGAGAGCAATTTCCACGCGGGCAATGCCCCTCGATCGCCTGCGCCCGGCAGGCGAGATCAGCGGAGACGTGGATCTGAACTGGAAAGGAAGCCTGAACGCCCTACAAACCACAGTTGTGGCGACAGTGACACCGCCGGCAAAGCCCCCTGCTTATGCGTTGCCTTTGCAGGGAGAGCTTCGTGGGAATTATCAGCGTGCCGGTAACCGGCTCAATATTACCGATGCTCATCTTGCCACCGTGTTTACAACTGTCACCGCATCTGGAATCTTGAGCGGCCCAAATTCCATGCTCAACCTGAGCGTGAAGTCTGGTAATAGTTACGAGCTTCAGCCTCTGCTCTCTGCTTTGAATATTTCTCCGGCCTTGAGCATTTCAAATGCCCCGGTGGAATTGCACGGCCCTGCTTCGTTTCTTGGAGTGGTCAGCGGGAGACTGAATTCTCCCGCGGTCAACGGGCATCTGGAGCTCACAGATTTTTATACTTTGTTTCCAGCAATTGCCTTCAAACCAGCAGGCAGATTGCAGACTGCGGCTCAAAATTCGCAGCCGCCACAGCGTATCCATTGGGATCAGCTCAGCGCTGACGTACATTTCGACTCCAACAACCTCACGGTGCGCGCAGGCAGTCTGACGCGCGGACAAACGCAGATCGATCTGCAACTTTCGGCGGCTTTGCATCGATACAGGTTCACCGATGACAGCCAATTTTCGGCGGCCATTGCTGTCCATGATGCTCCGCTCGAAGATTTGCAAAGCCTAGCCGGCGTCAGCTACCCGGTCACTGGGACTGTGAATTTAAATTTCCAGCTTTCCGGCACTCGTGTTGATCCTCACGGCGATGGCAGCTTTGAGCTGGCGCAGGGCACGGCCTGGGGCAGGCCTTTCAAATCTTTGCGCTCCCAGATGTGCCTCACCCAGCAAGAAGTGCAGTTGAATAATTTTGTTCTCGCGCTGAACGGAGCGAGAATGACCGGCGGCGGCAGCTATAACCTCGCGGATGAAGGCATCAGCTTCAACGTTGCCGGAGAGAACTTCGATCTGACGCACATACCGGCATTGAACTCGGAAAAGCTTTCCGTGCAGGGGATGGCGGCCTTTCAGGCATCCGGTTCGGGGACGTTGAACGCGCCGATCCTGAACGCCAAAGCGACATTGCGCGATCTGGTGCTCAACGGCGAGCGGCAAGGCGACCTTACGATAGAAGCCAGCACGCAGGGCGCTGATCTGCGCCTGAAAGCCTACTCGCAACTGCAGGACGCCACCTTGCAGCTTGATGGCAATGTATTGATGCGCGGCTCATGGCCGGCCGATATTACTCTCAACCTGCGCCGCATCGATTTCGATCCCCTGCTGCACGCCTATTTGCAAGGCCACATCACCGGGCACTCCTCGGCTGAGGGCAGCCTTCATCTGCAAGGTCCGTTGCGTGATCTTCAGCACGTCAACCTTACAGGAGAGTTTTCCCAGCTTTCGGCCGATATCGAAAATGTGAAATTACGCAATGAAGGTCCGATTCGTTTTTCCGACGATCAAGGAGTATTAAAACTTGAGCAGGTGCGCATCGTAGGTCAAGGCACAGATTTCTCTGCGCAGGGTTCATTGCCATTTTCCCGGCAGGAGCCGGTCAACCTTAATATCAACGGGCAGATGAATCTGCAGGTGCTGCAGGGATATTATCCCGGGTTACAGTCCTATGGCGCGATGTCGGTTGCCATGAGAGTGACTGGAACCTTCAACCAGCCCGCAGTGGGCGGCCAGGTACAAATTTCAAACGCCGGAGTCTCGCTGATTGACCTGCCTAATGGCCTGAGCGAGATGAACGGAACCCTGGTCTTTAACCAGAACCGTCTTCAAGTTCAGTCGTTGACGGCACGCTCCGGCGGCGGGGACCTGAAGCTGAGTGGTTTTATTGCATATTCGCGCGGCATCTACTTCGATTTGGCTGCAACCGGAAATGATGTGCGTTTGCGTTATCCGCAAGGGGTGAGCGCCGAGGCCAGCGCCGATTTGCGCTTTGCCGGCTCTCCTCAAAGTTCGACTCTTTCCGGCGAGATCACCGTCAACCGGTTCAGTCTGACTCCCAGCTTCGATTTCGGATCGTATGTCATAAAAAGCAAGCAGGAGTCTTTCACTTCGAGCGCGGATTCCCCCTTGAGCAACGTTCATCTTGCCGTGCATGTCGTCACCCGCCCTGAACTGCAGGTGCAAAGTTCGCTGGCCAAGGTTTCCGGAGACGCCGATTTGAACTTGCGGGGCACGGTTGCCCGCCCGGTTGTGCTGGGCAGGGTAAACATTTCATCGGGCGACATCTACTTCAATGGCACGACCTATCATCTGGACCGCGGGGACTTGCTTTTCATCAATCCTCTGGCGATCATTCCTATTTTGGACATGGAAGCCACAACTCGCGTGCGTGACTATGACATTGTGCTGGGATTCCACGGTCCCATTGACAGACTGACGACGACCTATCGGTCCGATCCGCCCCTGCCCCCCGCCGATATCATTGCGCTACTGGCCCTGGGACGCACTCGCGAAGAGCAGGTATTGAACAATACCCAGAATTCCACGACGATTACAGATACAGCCGCCAACGCGATCCTGGGCCAGGCTTTGAATTACGCGCTGAGCAGCCGGGTGCAGCGATTGTTCGGGGCCAGCCGTATCAAGATCGATCCTCAGGTCGGCGAGCCCGGCACGCCGGGCGCGCGCCTCACGGTTGAGCAATCAGTCTCGAATAAGGTGACGCTCACCTACATCACAAATCTTTCCCAATCGGCGCAACAGGTGATACAGATCGAAATTCAAATCAATAAGAACCTTTCGCTGGTGGCGCTCCGCGATCAGTATGGAGTTGTAGGATTCGATTTCAGAATCCGTCAGCGTAGACGATAATCAAGCCCGTGGAGGTGTTGGATGGCAGGGCCCCCCAGTGGCGATCCGTGGCAACTTCCGCGCCTGGCGATGGTCGCAACCCAATTGCGGCATCGAGGCATTCGGGATGAACGAGTGTTGGCAGCCATGGAACGCGTGCCGCGCCATCTTTTTGTCCCCGCCGATAAACAACGGCACGCCTACGAAGACCAGCCCGTTGCCATTGAGGCCGAGCAGACGATCTCGCAGCCTTACATCGTGGCTGCCATGCTGGAAGCCGTTCGCGTGGGTCCGCAAGAGATCGTACTGGAAATCGGCACCGGCTCGGGATATCAAACGGCTTTGCTGGCCGAACTAGCGGCGCATGTCTACTCCATGGAGCGCTATGCCTTGCTGGCCAAATTGGCCGACGAGCGTCTGATGAACCTGGGTTATACCAACGTGACAATCGCAGTAGGCGACGGCACGCTCGGATTGCCGCAGTACGGCCCTTACCACGTCATTGTCGTTTCCGCCGCGGCTCCTTATGTTCCACAGCCGCTGGTGCAGCAGCTTGCAGAAGGCGGGCGGCTCATCCTTCCCGTTGGCGGCCCTGAAAATCAGCAGCTTCAGCTTGTGCGCAAGCAGGCAGGCAGCCTGGCCACCACCCTGCTCGATAACTGCCGCTTTGTCCCTCTCATTGGAGCAGAAGGTTACAAAACTTAACAGTCAAAGAGAGTGCGTCTTCATCTAACGAAGTAAGTAGATACTTACTTAAAGAAGAGGAGAACGTATGCTGAACCGCAAGAGTAGATTTTGTATTGCGCTTTTGATTTTGGCTTTGAGTGTCCCGGTGTTTACGGTTGCGCAGCCGAGTAACGCGACGAGCGCAACGGATACCAAGGTATTACAAAATGTGGGGAAGATGCTGGCCCAGCATCCCAGCTTTAAGAATGTTCGCCCCGTGGTTGAAGACAGCATTGTGACCCTGCAGGGCTCCGTCGACAGTTATCACAACAAACTACGTCTGCATGACACGGTGAAAGGCGTGCAGGGGGTTGAGGGCGTGCGCAACCAGGTGCAGGTCAGCACCGAGGCAATTCCCGATGACCAACTCGCGAAGATGCTGGCGGGCAAGCTCCGTTACGACCGCATAGGCCAGGGCATTGTGTTTAACAATCTTACGCTGCAGGTCAACGACGGCCACGTGGTCCTTGGCGGCAATGTGCTGAATTACACCGATCGCGACTCGGCGCTTTCCATCGTGGAAAATGCCAAGGGCGTGACTGACGTCACCGATAACATTCAGGTGGCCCCTGTTTCTTTCTTCGATGATCAGTTGCGCCTTCGCCTGGCTCGCGCTATTTACGGAAGTCCGGTACTGCAGAGATATGCGCTTGATCCCGAGGCGCCCATCCGCATCGTGGTGCAGAACGGGCACGTGACCCTCTACGGCGCGGTGGATAACAAGTTGGATAGGCAGGTTGCGTACTTCCAGGCGCGCTCGGTACCGGGCGTGTTTAGCGTGGACGACAAAATTGCCATACCCGGCGACCGAATGAATATGGAGCAGGCCCGGTAAGTCGCCGCGAGTTCGCCAGAAAGCGCAGCATTTTTGCTGTGCTTTTTTTGTCCCACTAATATTCTTGCCCCGTAAATACGTTCAAATATCATTCAACTTTTGTCGGCTGCCGCCCGCCCCAGCTACAATGTTGTTGTGCCGTTCTTCCGCGACATTCGCACCACGCTCGAGATGATCAAGTGGGAGCACTCGGTCTTTGCGCTTCCCTTCGCCTTGTGCGGAGCCATGCTCGCAGCCCGAGGATGGCCTGCCGCATGGCAGCTTGGCTGGATCGTAGTTGCCATGGTGGGCGCGCGCTCGGCAGCCATGGCCTTCAATCGGCTGGTGGACGCGGAAATTGATGCCGCCAACCCGCGCACCAGCATGCGGGCCATTCCCGCGGGTGCGCTTTCAAGAAAATTTGTTGCTGTGTTCGTTGTGGTCTCCGCTGCGCTTCTTGTGCTGGCGGCCTGGCGGCTGAACCGGCTGGCTCTTTATCTTTCGCCGGTGGCGTTGGCAGTTGTTCTTTTGTACTCCTATACCAAGCGGTTTACGCGCTGGTCGCATCTGGTGTTGGGATTCGCTCTGGGAATCGCGCCCGCCGCGGCCTGGATCGCCGTCCGCGGGTCGCTTGATCCGCGCATTCTGCTGCTCACCGCCGCCGTCGCCTTCTGGGTGGCAGGATTCGATGTGCTCTATGCCTGCCAGGATTATGATTTTGACCGGCAAAACCGGCTTTATTCAATCCCGCGTTTTGTTGGCATCGGTAATGCTCTCTGGATTGCGCGCGGTCTGCACCTGGTAATGCTGGGATTGCTGGCGGCGCTGGTCGTTGTGTTTGGCTTAGGCAAGCTGGCGCTGGCCGGCCTTGTGGTCGTATCCCTGCTGCTGCTTTACGAGCATTCGCTGGTACGGGCCAATGATCTCAGCAAACTCAACGCCGCATTCTTCACCATGAACGGTGTAATTTCCGTGGTGTTTTTCCTCTTTATCGCGGCGGACCTGCTGCTGCCCAGGCGATAGGCATTACCCCAATCTCTCCATACCGGTTCCTGGAGCGGTTTCCTAATTGCTTTGTCCTCGACTGTGGAAGAGCACGGCTTTCAGAAGCTGCGGAAAAACTCCTCGGCGAAGAAGACGCTTGCACCGCGAGAATCGTGTGGCACAGCCGTCCTCGGCTGTGTGCCTGTAGCCATAAGAGCTTTTCCCAAGTGTGAAAACTTGTGTCAGGCCCGCACCAACCCGCCAAAATTTGAACGCCATCTTCTTGGCTGTTCAAAAAGCCAGAAAACGGCTGCATCAGAACGCATCGCTGGGTTATCATCAATTGTTGATACCTCATGGCCCAGACATTCCAGACTCACGCCTTTCAGACTGACGATGCGCGCCTGCGTCCGATCGCCGAGAAGGTGACTGCACGCCAGCGCCTGACGCAGGCTGATGCCCTCGCGCTCTTTCAATCGTCCGACATTCTGGCCATTGGCTGGATGGCCAACCAGGTACGCGAGCGCATGCACGGCGATGTGACCTACTTCAACGTCAACCGGCATATTAATCCTACGAATGTTTGCGTGGCGGCCTGCCGGCTGTGTGCTTTTGGCAGGAAAAAGGATACCGCGGGCTCCTATACCATGGCCCTGGAAGAGGCCTGGCAAACGGCGGCTTCAGGATATTCGGAGGCGGTCACCGAATTTCATATCGTCGGCGGATTGCACCCTGACCTGCCATTCTCGTATTTTCTTGACCTCATCGCCGGTTTGAAGCAGCGTTTCCCCAAGGTGCATCTCAAGGCCTTCACCATGGTTGAGGTTGCGTACCTGGCCAAACGCGCCAAGCTTTCCATCCGCGAGACGCTCGAGCAGTTAAAGACCGCGGGCGTGGATTCGCTGCCGGGAGGCGGCGCAGAGATTTTTGCTCCCCGCGTGCGCTCGATTATCTGCGACCACAAGATTGATGGCACGGAGTGGCTTGAAACCGCGCGCCAGGCGCACCAGATCGGCCTGCGCTCCAATGCCACGATGCTTTACGGCCACGTGGAAAACGATGAAGACCGCGTCGACCACCTGCTGAAATTGCGTGCATTGCAAGACGAAACAGGCGGCTTCCAGACTTTCATTCCGCTGGCCTTCCATCCCGATAACACACCGTTGCAGCATCTGCCCAAGACCACCGGCATGCTTGATATCAAGAACATCGCTGTAGGCCGCCTGGTGCTCGACAACTTTGCCCACATCAAGGCCTACTGGCAGATGATGACCCCCAAAATCGCCCAGATCGCCCTGCGCTTCGGGGCCGATGACATCGACGGCACCGTGATCGAAGAAAAAATCTACCATGACGCCGGCGCCACCACGCCGCAGGGAATGCGCCGCGAAGAACTCACCCGCCTCATCCGCGAAGCCGGCCGCGAACCCGTCGAGCGCGACACCATGTACCACCCCGTGACCCGGACTGAGACCTCGTTTACGGTGGCGGTGTGAGAATAGAAGCCAATTCAAGTTGACAAGAGACCGGTGGTGCAGTTTTGAAAATGGTTTTGAAGAAAGCACTTTTTAGAGAGCTTGACGGCCGCTTTGGCAAGTTGGGCTTTAAAGGATATTGCTGCTCGATCCACGGTGGGAACCCGCCCAGATTGTAAGGAATTTCTTGCTATCTTTCGAAAACCGTGGGTTTTAGCTGAGGAACAAGAGGCAGCTAGAGTGGCTGAAGAGTTTGTTCAGCGCGTTGTTGAAAAAGCCGTCCCTTTTTGGAAGCGATTTGCGAATCCAACCGAGGTGCTTAGATTGCTCTCAGGCAATCTGGAAGATGCTCGGCGTTACGCTGGTACCGATGAGTTCGCAGCAAAGAGAGCAATTGCGCTTGGAATAATCCTTTGTGGAAGCCGCAAGGCTCGCGAAATCACTGATGCTGTGTTGTCAAAGCTAAAAGGCCAGGCGTTAGATGAAGTCAAATGCTGGGCGGAAAAAGCACTTGCGTGAGCGTGAGTGAGACCATGTAATTCTCGCGAAACGCGATTTACTTTGGGTCATGTAAGACAAGAAATTGTTTTCTAGAAGACAACATTTTAAAATTGCAAGCATTTTATCTACCTAGCCTCAATCTAATTTTGTGCTCCGGCTGTCTTTCGCGGGTGTAGAATCACGACAAATAAGCTTTCACGCCAGCGGTTTTTCCTGTTGGCTGAAAAAACATCAACGTTCCCCTGCGACTTCGATTCCTACGAGGTTCTATGAACGTACACATAAGTTACAAGACCGCCAAGGCCCCCGATGTTGAGCGTGAGTTCGCCCACCATATTCAAAAGCTGGACCGGCGTTTGCTCGTGTTTCGTCCTGAGCTTGTTCACCTGCACGGCATTGTGGATCAGGGTAGCTCTCTGCGTGGAGAGACCTCGATCTCGCTCAATCTCCGTCTGCCTTCCGGTCAGTTGGCCTCGCAGCAATCGGGACGCACGGCGGTGCTTGCTATGAAGTCTGCATTCAACGAGCTGCTCAAGCAACTGACCAAGCACAAAGACCTGCTGCGCGGATTCCACCGCCGCGCCCGCAGAAAAGAGGGGAACGGTCACGCCAGGCAGGTTCCATTTGAGCAGACGCTGGCGGCGGTGCATCCGGCCATCGCTTCGGGAGAAGATATCTATTCGTTTATCAACGCTAATCTGGCCAAGATCGAGCGCTTCATCGTGCGCGAGTTGCGCTATCGTGCCAGCCAGGGACAATTGGATCCGCGCGCCGTCGACCAGAAAGAAGTTCTCGACGAAGTCGTGGCCACCGCCCTGGGTGAAGACGAGAACAAGCCCGACCTGCTGACCCTTGAGCGCTGGATGTATCGCGTTGCCATACTTGCGATCAACCGCCTGGCCGGCGACAACCGCCAGCAGGATAACGCGATTCCTCTCGAGCGCTCAGAACGCGAGCGCAATGTGACCGGCAGTGACGAAGCTGTAATGCAGTTCCACCAGCTGGATGAAACAATGCTGGCGGAAGAAGTGATTGCCGATACGCGCCAGGCCACGCCGGAACAGATTATGTATTCCGACGAAATGGTGAACCTGGTCGAAGCCGCCCTGCTCAGGGCAAAGAAGGAAGACCGGGAAGCATTCATTCTTTACGCCGTCGAGGGCTTCAGCCTGGAAGAAATCGCCGCCACCATGGAGCGCGACGGCGAGCAGGTGCGCAAGTCCATTCACAACGCCCGCGCTCATCTGAAGAAGAGACTCCGCATTCCCAATCCCTTTAAAGATAGGTTGTTGCAACACTCCCGCACCGCCTGAATAAAGTTTGTGTGGCGCAGCGCGGCAAGCCGCAATCAAAGACTATATCTCTTCATGCACTGTCATCCTGATCCCGCGAAGCGAGAGAAGGACTTCCGATGGCGCTGGGCACCACCCACGGCTGAAACCGGACTTTCGCTTGGATTTTTCCCTCGCGCTGATGGAATCGAGACGATGACCGATTGAAAACCAGAGAGTGTTTTGTATGAGCTACCCCTTGAAAATCATCGCAGAACGGGAAAAATTTTGGTCATAGTAATGCAGCCGTCCTCGGCTGTGTAGCGTTGGCGCAACCCCCTGATCTTTTTGGTTCCGACAAATTCCCTTGTGACCCTTTGTATCCTTTGTGGTTAAATTTAGCGCAGCCGGCAGCTTGCCGGTTCTCAAACGCTTTTCTATGTGCCTGTGTGGTGAACTGCTCTCTACCATCCCAACACATAAGCAAAAATCAGCGGCGCCACGATCGTCGCGTCCGACTCGATGATATATTTCGGCGTGTCTATTCCAAGTTTGCCCCAGGTGATTTTTTCGTTGGGCACCGCGCCGGAATAAGATCCGTAGCTGGTGGTCGAGTCGCTGATCTGGCAGAAATACGCCCACAGCGGGACATTGCTGCGCTGCAAATCCTGGTGCAGCATGGGGACAACGCAAATGGGGAAGTCTCCTGCGATGCCGCCGCCGATCTGGAAGAAGCCCAGAGGAGTCTTTGCCGTGGTTGCCGTGTACCACTCGGCCAGCTCCATCATGTACTCGATTCCGGTTCGCACGGTGTGGACCTTTTTCACATCGCCGCTGATGCAGTGGCCGGCGTACATGTTTCCCAGGGTCGCATCTTCCCATCCGGGAACGAACATGGGCAGGTTCTTTTCCGCCGCTGCCATCAGCCAACTGTTCCTGGGATCGATCTGATAGGACTCTTTGAGCTTGCACGCCCGCAGAATCTTGTACATAAACTCGTGAGGGAAGTAGCGCTCGTTTTTCTTGTCGGCAGCCACCCACTCTTCCAACACCGCGCTCTCGATGCGGCGCATGGCCTCCATCTCAGGGATGCAGGTATCAGTGACCCGGTTCATGTGCCGGGCCAGCAGCGCGGCTTCGTCTTTGGGGGTCAGGTCGCGGTAGTGAGGCACGCGCTCGTAAAAATTGTGGGCGACGAGATTGAAGACATCTTCTTCCAGGTTGGCGCCGGTGCAGCAGATGCCGTGGACTTTATCTTGCCGGATCATCTCCGCCAACGAGATACCCAGCTCGGCCGTGCTCATCGCTCCGGCGATGGTGACAAACATCTTGCCGCCTTTTTTCAGCAGTTCGATATAGCCCTTCGCGGCATCCATCATCGCCGCCGCGTTGAAGTGCCGGTAGTGCCGTTGCATGAATTCGGTAATAGGGGGCATTACAGCTCCGTTCAGATGAAGTTGTTAAACTTCAAAAGATATCACAAGAACAGCTGTCAGCTCCAAGCTGCAAGTTACACGTTCTTGAGCCTGCACATTGAATGTGGCACGTCGCAGTTGTCGAGGTTTGACAGCTGCGCATTTGTGCCATGACAAGCGTGGATTGGAGTGGTATCCTTCGCAGCCATGAGCCCGGCAGAGACAACTGCGCGCCCGATGGGAGTGGCGATCTTCGCGGTGTTTTTGATGGCGCTTTCGGGACTGCCGATTGTGCTCACCGTGCTTGGTTTTCTGGTCCAACTCGTTAAGTACGGACCGGCTGTTTTTTATAACGGTCCCATGCTTCTGTTCCAATTGTTTGTGATGGCATTGCCCGGCCTGCTTGGCTGGGGGCTCTGGAACATGCAAAACAGCGCGCGCGTCTCCTGCTTGATTGTGTTCGCTATTGGCGCGGTGAGCGGAATATTACTGGTGGCGCACTTCGGCATCGTATCCTTCATGGCATTGCTCTATTTCGGATTCCTGCTCTGGGGTGGAGCAATGGCGGTTTACCTGACCCGACCTTCGGTGAAACGCGCCTTCCAGCCGGAAATTGAAGTCATTAACTTCAAGGACCTTTAGAGTCCCGAATTCAAAACAAAAGCGCACCGCTGATTTCACGGATTTTAAAAACAAGAAAAGCCCTGCATTTTTGCAGGGCCTTTGGGCTCTTGCTGGGAAAAGTTGCGGACAATCAATCTCAGTACGTCAACTTGTAATCGAGCTGCACGGAGTCGAAGCCTTTGTTGACGATCCTGCTGTTGGCCTGTGCCGCGAGAGTCGCCGAGCACGCGCCACCGGGCACAAATTTGGGAAAGATCCCCGCGTGTCCTCGAAGATTTATGGTTCCGGTGAGCCCGGGCGATTGTCCGATGGTGTTGGTTGCCTTCATGCAGTTGTGTGGCCACCCGGCCAGCGCCGGTCCGGCAAACTGGTACTCCCCTGACATGCCCACGATCTTGGAGCACTGCGCGCCTGTCACAGTGTCCCTGATCGTCATGGTGTACTTGCCGGTGAGCTCCCAGTTCGTCGACGAGATGCTGAGATTGCCCTGGTTGGCGTAAGGAGGACCGGGAAATACAAAGTTGACGTCCCACTGATGACCGAATTCGGTGGTGGTCCCGCGGATGCCAAAAGGAGCGGCGCCCACCAAAGTTACTGCCTCCGTCGGTTTACAGGAGAACGTTGCCGGAGGCAGCGCCGGAGCAAGATGGCCGTTGGTGCCTCCCGCGTTGGCTGAAACCACCGCAATGTTCATCGGTGCTATGCCAAAAATGATTGTGCCGCCGGTAAGTTCAAGCCTGAAGCTCTGCGAGAACGCCGGAAGCGATGCTATAAACAAAATTGCAAGCGTTAGCCGTGATCTCATCACAATCTCCCTTTAGAGGTAAGTGATGCTCGGCCCGCTTACGTTTCACGGGGCGTGCAATTCATTGCCGCATTGGCCCTGGCCGGGGCGTTCCTTCTCCTCTTGCGGATTTCTGAGTTTGCAAACCAGGCTCGCGGATGAACGCGCCTTGGCTCGTCCGTGATCAAAGGGAACCGTCTTTGGTAACCATATTTATGTTAAAGGAGTATTAAATTATAATTAAAATTATGTTAAAGTCCGTTTAGTGCTAAGGTTGGCGCCACGCCAACGGCGGGACTTGAAGTATGAGAGTGTTTGTTCCACGGATCAGCAACCGCTTCAAACGGGGAAGGCAAGCAGTTACGCAGTGCCTTCTCATGGCTGCCATCATTACCTCCTCTGTTGTCATTGCTGCCGCGCAAATGAACAACGCTGGAACCATGCCGGGGCGCCGGCCGACTGCACAACTGCAACACCAGACTGTAGTGTCTGCGAACGAGTTGCAGGCGCCGCATGAAGCCCAGGCTGCCCTCCACCAGGCACGCGAAGCGCTGGAGCGCCGGCATTATCCCGATGCCAGAAAGCACATTGCGCGAGCGCTCGAGATTTATCCAAAGTATGCGCTGGCCCTGGAGCTGCGGGGAATCCTGAACCTGCGCGAGCAGCGTCTGGAAGAAGCCTGCGCAGATTTCCAGCAAGCCATTGAGTACGATCCGAATCTGGGAGCAGCCTATCTCTCACTAGGCGCGGTTTACAACCGTCTCGGCAATTTCGAGGAAGCGGTGGTTCCGCTCAATCGCGCAGCCATAATGCTGCCCACCGCCTGGACGGTGCAATATGAAATGGCCCTGGCCTATCTGGGCTCGGGAAAATATGAGGCCGCTCTGGGCGCAATTTCCCAGGCTGCCGAAAAGAGCCCGGCCGAGCCGGACAACCGTTCATCGGTGTTTTACACAAAAGCGCGCGTGCTGCTGGAACTGAACGATCATCCGGGAGCCAGGGCCGCTTTCGAGCAATCTATCCAACAAGACCCCCAAGGACACTTCGCGCAATTGTCACAGGAACGGCTCGAACGCCTCCCCCGCTAGACGAACTTCGACATTCCGTACAAATGGATAAATCCCAGCTTCTATGGCGCACAGATTTCAATCTATGCCTTCCGTTTCCGCGCTCCCGGAAATGATACGAAGATACGGTGGTATCATTTCGGTACTAAAGTCCTGATATTTTAATTTCGGAAAAGACCCAGCCTGGCAAAAAGAGCCTGGCGGGGGGGCACACCCTGAAGAGTAATGATGAGCAAAAAGTTTCGCCCGGACCACCCGACCGTGCCTGTGCGTAACATGCCATCAGCCGCCGAGGCGCGGCTCTGGTACATCGCCGGCGGTCTGTTATCCGCGGTCGGCAGCGCGTTGCTGCTTTACAGTTTTGTGCGCTTCGGCGTGAGTTTTATCTCGGCTGAGGCGCTCAGCTTCGGCTTGAGCGCTTCGTTCCTGTTGCTTGCCGGCATCGTCGGCCTGGTTGGTGGACGCGCTCTTCAGGTACGCAGCCAGCCCATCACTCGGACCGAAGTGTTCCTCTGGAATGCGTTTACCATCACGTGTTTTGCAAGCGGCGCGATCGGCTTCGTTCTGGTCTATCTGCAGCCCCAGGCGCCCTTGATTGACCGTCTCGCCATTGCCCTTGCGCGTTCCTTTGTGCTGATGGTGGGTGTCGTAGCGCGCTTGGGCCAGCGGCTCTCGCTGGCCCAGCAGTTGATTCTGGAGCAGAAGAGCGAGATCGAAAAGCAGCAGCAGCGCACCGAATCGTTGCTGCTGAATATTCTGCCGGCAGAAGTCGCCGCTGAGCTGAAGGAGAAAGGCGCAGTTGATCCGCAATATCACGAGGACGTCACGATTGTTTTCACCGATTTTAAAGGCTTCACCCGTTCCTGCGAGACAATCTCCGCCGGTGAGCTGGTGGGAGCGCTGCACCACTATTTCTGCGCCTTCGACGAGATCACGAGGCAATACGGGCTGGAAAAGTTGAAAACCATCGGCGATAGCTACATGTGCGTGGCCGGCCTGCCGGAGCGCCGCCCATCCCATGCAATCGACGCCATGCTGGCTGCATTCCAGATGCTGGAAGCGGTGGAGCGCGGCCAATATGCGGCGATGAGTTGGCCGCTCCGCATCGGCGTGCATACTGGGCCGGTGGTGAGCGGGGTAGTGGGCGTGACCAAGTTTGCCTTCGATATCTGGGGAGATTCGGTGAATCTTGCCTCGCGCATGGAATCGAGTGGCGCCCCCAATCGCATCAACGTCTCGCCCGTCACTTACACCCGCATCAAAGATTTCTTCGTCTGCGAAGAACGCGGCAAGGTGCGTACCAAGGACGATCGCGAGCTTGAAATGTATTTCGCTGTGGGCGCTATCCCGGCGCTCATGGCGACGATCCGCGACGGGCGTCCGCAGGAGTTCGCCGCGCGATACGAGTCGTACTTTCGCCGGCCGTTACCGCATTTCCCCGCATGTCTGCTCCCCAAGCCGCGCACTACCTGATGAGTGGGCCACCCGGCTCGTAATTGCCGCATACATTACTAAGTAGTCGCAGGAGCCGCCCATTTTGCATGACCGCACCATATCTACTGGCGAAAAATCGGCGTTGCGGTGAGCTTTACCTGGAATTTAACTCTCAACTTCAGGAACACCGGATTCCTGGCTTAGCGTACTAAGACCTGAAGCAAGAAACTGTTTTCGAATTGTCAAAGAACCCAGGAGCAATACCCTGATCCAGAATGATCTAACAATCGGCGGATTATCAACGATGTGATATCAAATGCGATTTTCATGGTTGAGAATGCGAAAACGCGCGGAAGGGCGGGCCGGCCGGCTACAATGACCGTGTGCACACGCGATACGCTGTAACAGTCGTGATTATGAGCGCATGGATGCTGGCGCAACCCGCACCGCCTTCGTGTCCTGCTGACGGTCCAGTGGACGACATCATTGCTGAGATCCACAAGCAGCAATCCAAAAAGAGCCACCGCAGCCTCAATCCTTTGCCGGATGTTTACTGCATTGGCGGGTGGTGCAAGGACCGTTCAAGAACGCCGCGAACCTCTCCAGAACTGGCGCCGCAAACGAAAAAGCCCGACGAGGCGGATACGAGTGCGAGCTCGGAGAGTTCAAGTAAGAGTTCCAGGGACACGTGCGATGAAAAAATGGAGATGGCGCTTGACGCCGCTCACAACACAGATGTTGGCGATTACTACTTTGAAGAGAAGAACTATAACGGAGCGTTGATGCGCTACAACGATGCGCTCAACGAAAAACCCGGAGATATTGCCATTTATGTCCGGTTGGGGCGAGTCTTTGAGAAACTGAACCAGGTTCCACAGGCAATCGAGCAATACAAGGCGGCGCAGAAGCTCGCCGGTCCTGAGAAATGGTCTGATGAAGCCAAGTCGGCGCTGCTGCGCCTTTCAGCCCTCCAGTGAGAAATAATTCCTTGCTTATTCGCAGATGTTGGGCGGTTTGCCAACGACCTTAAACAAACCCGTCTGCCTGCGGCCATCACTACGGTCAATCACGTAGGTTCCCGATGCGGTCTTGAAGTTGAAGTGCTTGAATTGCACCCCGGCCTGAGATCGCTATCACAGGTGCGGTCACTGGCAGTGGATGGTGAACGGGATCTTTTGTGCGACGTGGTTAGGAGATTCCGTATTCAACTCAACCCATCCGCCATAGTTTCTAAATTGTGGTGTATTGGCTCCCAGTCGCCAGTCGTCGTAAATGGGCGTCGAGCGGCCGCCGCCGGGTAGAGACGCACTTTGTGAACTGGAAGAATGGCCGCCGTCGCTCCTGGCAAAGGTGTAAGTCAACGTTGTCGGAGCGGTGCTGATCACACCCCAACCAAATTTGAGGTCAACGGGACAAGAGCCGGTGTATTGAAAGTTCTGCGCAAGCTGGCCGTTGGCGCGCAACGACCATCCTCCCACACGCACCGTTGGTCCCTGGCAGTGAATAGTGAAGTTGATCTTCTGCGAAACCGGATTGGGGCCTTGGATGTCGATTTCAACCCAGCCACTGTAGTTTGCAAATTGCGGCGTATCAGCTCCCAGGCGCCAGTCATCGTAAATGGGAGTGGAGCGGCCGCCGCCCGCCAGAGACGCGGTTTGAGGACTGGAAGAATGGCCGCCGTCGCTCCTGACAAAAGTGTAGGTCACGGTTGTTGGTTCGGTGCTGACGACACCCCAACCGAATTTGAGATCAACCGGGCAGGAGCCGGTATATTGAAAACCTTGCGCAACTTCGCCGTTGGCCCGCAGAGACCATCCACCGATGCGGATGCTCGCGTAGCTTGAGGCCGCCATGGCGACCACGATGGCCGCCAGAAAAACAATTCTGAACAACGATTTCACTGCTCTTCCACTAAAGTGCGCGGTAAAGTGCGCGCGCGCATGCGGTTTTCCAAAGACTCGATCCATTGCAGAGCCTCCTGTTTGCTAGAGTGGTGGGAAAGTCGAGAGGTAACATACACCCGGCCGCACTAGAATGCAAGATTCCAGTGGGTCCGTCTGCCTCGCTGGCAAACTCGCTTCCGTTCAGCCGCTGACTCAACTATTCCGCCAACTTTTTGTCATACTACGATTTTGTCTTGGATGCCAGCACGTCGTTTATGCGGGAGAGCAGGTCTTCTTTTGTAAAGGGCTTTGGCAGCAAGGCGGTGTCTGCATCTGGCAGGCCATGATGCGACAACAGGGTCCCGGTATAACCGGACGTGTAGAGAACGCCGAGGTCAGGACGATGCGCCTTGATTTGGACCGCGAGGTCGGGACCGCTCATTTCCGCCATGACCACGTCGGTAAGCAGAAGATCGATCTTGCCGGGATATCCCTTCGCCAGGACCAGTCCGGCGGAACTATTCCTGGCCGCGAGGACCTTGTAACCCTGGGCTTCGAGGAGCGCGGCGGTTGTATCGCGCAAGGCCGCATCGTCTTCCACCAGCAGAATTGTCTCTGAGCCTCTGCGATAGGCTTCTGCCGTGCGCGCCGGCGCCGGCTCTGGAGCTTGCTCGACGCGCGGGAAAAAGACCGTGAAGGTGCTACCCTTGCCAACCTGGCTGGTGACGGTGATGTGGCCGTTATTTTGTTTCACCGCGCCGTAGACCATCGAGAGTCCAAGGCCGGTGCCCTCGCCGGGTCCCTTCGTCGTGAAAAACGGTTCAAAGATCTGCGAAGTCGTTGTGCTATCCATGCCACACCCGGTGTCAGTCACGGAGAGCATGACGTAGGGACCGGCCTCGACGGACGATCCAAGCACGCGAGAGTCGTCAGGCAATTTCACATTGCCCGTCCGGATGACAATCTCTCCTCCTTTGGGCATGGCATCTACAGCATTGACGAGCAGGTTCATCAGAATCTGGTCGATCTGGCCCAAATCTGCCCGGACTCTGCCCAGGGACTGGCCGGGAACGATGCGCAATGCAATGTGCTCTCCGATCACGCGATTGATCATCGTGTTCAGGTTGTTGACGACGGTGTTCAGGTCCAGAACGGCAGGGCAAATGACCTGCCGGCGGCTGAACGCCAGAAGATGCCGCGTCAAGTTAGCGCCCCGCCGTGCCGCCTGCTCGATCTGCTTGATGTTCTCGTAAAGAGGACTTTCGGGCGACAGTCGGTCCTGACAGAGAGACAGGTGCCCCATAATCACTCCCAGGAGATTATTAAAATCGTGCGCGACACCGCCCGCGAGCCGCCCAATGGATTCCATCTTATGCATCTGGCGAAGCTCCGCTTCCAGCCGAAGCCGCGAAAGCTCGGTTTCGCGGCGGGCTGTAATATCCTGGCATGTGCCGACCAGCTTTTTCACCTGCCGGTTCTCATCGAAGAGCCATCTCGCCTGGCTGGCGAGCAGACGGACCTCGCCGTCTCGACGGAGAATGCGCTCTTCTGCTTCAAACGCGGTATGGTTGCGTACACATTCTTCGATTCTCTTTCGCGTGGCTTCGCGATCTTCCGGATGAACACGTTCCAGATAGGTCTCTACGGTCGGCTGAAACTCTGCGGGCTCGAAACCGAAGATTCTAAACAGCTCATCGGTCCAACGCACCGTATTGGTATCGGGCAGCCATTCATAACTGCCGAAGTTTGCCGCCCGTTGGGCATCGGCAAGTTGAGTTTCACGCACTCGAAGTTCTTCTTCCATCTGCTTTCGCTGGGTGATATCGAGGCCGACTCCCCGTACAAAGAGCGGCTGGCCATCGGTGCTGCATTCGGTCCGGCCTCGGGCTGCAATCCAGTGCACCGAGCCGTCGGGCCAAATGATGCGGAATTCCACATCCGCCTCCATGGGTTTCGATTGGGCTTGCAGCGCGGCGGCCGCTACACGCGCGCGATCGTCGGGATGGACCAACTCCAGGAGCCTTTCAAAAGGAATGTCCTCCTCCACGGGGCGGCCGACAATTCGTTTGAGTTGAGCGCTCCAGACCAGCCGGTTGCTTTCGATGTCCCGTTCCCAAATGCCGACCTTGCCGGCGTCAAGCGCCAGGCGAAGCCGCTGTTCGGCAGCAGCCAGGGCCGCTCGCTCGCGATGTTTGACGATGGCGATGGAGGCGGTATGGGTCACCATGGCGATCTGCTTCAGATGCCGGTCATCAGGACGTCCAGGCGTTCTGAAATAGAGAGCGAAAGTTCCAAGCACTCGATGTTGCTCGTCAAAGATCGGCGTTGACCAACAGGCCCGCAAACCGTGCGCGAGAGCGACGCTGCGGTAGTCTGCCCACAAAGGATCGGTGGCGATATCTTCCACAATAACTGGTTCGCCGCGGTATGCGGCTGTGCCGCACGAGCCCGCACAAGGGCCTATCGATGAGCCATCAATGTATCGAATGTAGCCTTCCGGCAGGCTCGGGGCCGCGCCGTGCCGCACATGCCTGCCGTCGGAGTCGAGCAGCAGAATCGAAGCCAGCATTCCTGGAACCTGATGTTCGACGATGCGCAGAAGCGTATCGAGTGTTGTTTCGAGCGGCGCTCCCTGGGCGATAAGCTTGAGCACCTGGTTTTGTCCTTGCAACAGCTCCAGGTCCTCTTGGGCGGCTTGTTCCGCTTTCTTTTTTTCCGTGATTTCGTCGCCGAGCTGGCTGCTCAGCGTAGCAGAACCAGGATTGAGATTCTGAGATAACGAGTTCTGTTGCATACCGGCACCTCTTCACAGGCTTCCGCGGACCGTCGAACGGTCGACACCCCAAAACCTAATGGCCTGGTATCTATATTAATTAGGTTATACACCTGTCTTACCAGAATGAGACCGTGATTTTTAGCGCCTGTTTTGATCGGCGAACAGGTCTGTCATTCTAAGCGGGAGCCGGAACGATCCCGCAAAGCGGAGTCGAAGGATCCCGAGCCGACCTTATTTGCCGTTACTGAATGACCTCGGCGGTGTGCACGGCTGCTTCGATCAGCCTGTTCCAATTTGGGTCGCCCAGCGCTTGCTTGAGACGTCTCTGAGCGGACCGCCAATAGGGCAAGACTCTCTCATATTCCCGTTCTCCCGCCCGGCTCAGCCCGAGGCGCAGCCGGCGACGGTCTTCTGCCGGTTCCGAGCGCAGCCAGCCGCGTTTTTCGAGCAGAGTGAGCGTGCGGGTGAGGGTTGTGCTGTCGATGCCCAAAAGTCGAGCCAGTTGCTTCTGTGAGCTGCCCGGAGCCAGCTTCAGAGTTTGCAGCAGAGTGAACTGCGGCCCCGTGATGCCGGCTGGCCGCAACGCGTCTTCATAAATCTGCGTAACCAGACGAGCAGCGCGCCGCAGGTTGGCAGATGCGCAGGGCAGCCGGATGATGCCGGCCGCCGTTTTCGATCGCTGTTTTCGTGAGCCTGAAGCCATAGATATAAGTGTATCTGCATCTGTTGTTGGAGCGGGAGTAAAGTTGGATTTCCACAGGGCATACATAAAAATTTGTATCGTGATAGATGTATATACATCTATCGAAGGAGAGAGATTTCTCTCGGACAGGAGACAAATATATGGATCACGTCGTTCCGTTGTACTTAACGCCTTTCATCCTTGCGGGGATGGTTACAATCATCGCAACCATGCTGTTCGGGCTGCGCCGCGCGCTCCGTCGCGCGTCGCCGGAGGCGCCGTTGGAACCAGGCCGGGGCCAGGCGTTTTGGAGCCTGTCGGCGCTTGTTGTGGGATGGTTCATCGTGGCCCTTGCGACGTCGCTGGCAGGAGCCTATCGCCCTCTGGGCGGCCGTATTCCCACAATTCAGTTCGGTCTTCTGACTCCCATTGTGGTTGGCGTGCTGTTATTTTTCACTTGGCCTTTGCTTCGCCGCACTCTGGCGCTCGTCCCCAACACCTGGCTGGTGGGGGTGCAGTTCTATCGCGCCCTGGGAGTGATCTTCCTGGTGCTCTATGCCGGCCGACATTTGCCCTCACTGTTTGCCTTGCCCGCCGGGCTGGGCGATACGCTGGTAGGAATCCTTGCCCCGTTCGTTGCCGCGGCGTATGCGCGGTCGCCTACGGGCGCCCGGAATCGCGTGCGGCTCTGGAACCTGCTTGGCATTGCCGATCTTGTGATCGCGGTTACAACTGGGTTTCTTACCTCGCCTTCGCCGCTGCAGGTCGCGGCGTTCGACCGGCCGAACGTGCTGATCGGGATGTTTCCACTCGTGCTGATTCCCGTATTTGCCGTCCCGCTATCGATCCTGTTGCACTTCGCGTCACTCAGGAAGCTGCGGCAAGATGAAGGAGTGACGGATTACGGGATCGAAGAGAGAGAACCAATCCGGTCATCGAGCCATCGGTCATCGGGTCGTCCGGTCATTGGGTGAAGTTCAGAATTCAAAGACGTCGCGGGCTCGGGCGTCCCGAGCAGGGAAGCGCGACGGTGGCAGGTGAAGTTGATGGTTGATGGGTGAGCGGAGGGAGAGCGCCGGAACCGCGCGAACCCGAGGCGAGGGCGGAGCAGCCGGATTATGGCTGCGAAGCCCTTAGATGGGTGAGCGGAGGGAGAGCGCCGGACCGCGCGAACCCGAGGCGAGGGCGGAGCAGCCGGATTATGGCTGCGAAGCCCTTAAATGGAAGACCGGAGGGAGAGCGCCGGACCGCGCGCTCCCTCCGCGGCGCATCTGCGTTACAAAAATCAGGAAAGAATCAGCGTTAATCCGCGTTCATCTGCGGCGAAAAGTTCTTGTTTTCTCTGTGTCTCCGTGGTAAAAAACCTGATCTTTACTTCTTTCTGATCGACACGCAAGCGCACCCCGATTGAAATTTTTGCGATTCTTTCGATGACAGGTATTCCACCAGATAGCCCACTTTGTCGGGGCAATCCGCGTCCCGGTATGGGGTTGGCGCCAGAAGTCTCGCCTTGATGCTGGCAAAGTCCTGTCGGCGAATATAGGTGGCACAAACAGTGTTCGCGTCGCATGAACACGCGGGACACTTCTTCTCCCGTTCCTTCTCTGCCTGTGCTATCAGGTGGTCCGCAAGAGCAGAATCGACGCTGCAGCCATAAGCGGTAAAGCCAAGCTCTAAAGTATGTTCTGTCAGGCTCTGCGATTTGCAGTCCTTTTCCTGAGAAAAAGCGAGAGGCAAAGCGAATATCCCCAGGAAACCGATGAAAACGAAAATGCGTGAACGCATTTGAGACGTTCCTCCTGTTTGGCGGAGTTCTGGTAAGTCAAGAAAGCTGAAATGCAGCGTTGAATCATAGCACAGCAGTTGGTGGCCCCGGCAGGGGAGAGCCCGGCATTGTCATTGCTTGTTTCAGGTTTGCAGTTTGCTGAAATTAGGCGCGCTGCCCGATGGCTCACCCGGCCAGAAATGCTTGTAGATGAGATTCCCAGCCCCGGTTAGGGGCAGCGTTCAGCACTTCCAGTGCCTGCGGCGTGAAATTTGGAGAGGCAGCGCGGGCCATCCCGGTCATACTCCGGCATAGGCATGATAGAACCGTATAGAATCATTCGACGCGGATTTCAGCGGCATTCCAGGAGGCGCTCATGACCGACAATCTGGAACAGCTTGAGAAAGATTGGCCCGAGCGAAGACCCAAGCCTATTTCTGCTCAGGCTGTAGTGAAGATGAACTTGGCATTTGCTATTTTTTTTTCGGTTTGCGTTGCACTCGTTGGGGCTGACCGCATAATGCCTCACCACGCAGACAAGTGGGTTCTGGATATCATTGGTCTGAGTCTTGTGATCGTGCTTCCGTGGTTGAACGCCATTGTTACTTACCGCCGAATTAAGAAAGTGGTCGCCTCCGGCAGTTCACCATCAGACGTTCTGCTGTACATACGCTACCAAGGCGTCCAGATGCTCACTTCGACGTTTTCCACGCTGATGCTGCTGATGCTCCTCATTCAGCATAGTGGCTAATTACATTAGTCCTCAAACCCCGCGCCCCGACGACTCGGTGGCCCAACCGGCCAGAAATGCTTGTAGATGAGCTTCCCAGCCCCGGTTAGGGGCGGCGTATTATAGCCCAGCACTTCCAGTGCTGGGTAAGCTAAACAAATGGAGCCGAGTCCCGCAGGGACGACGCCAGAAGGATGCAACCACATGGCTCACTCTTTCGTGAACAACAATCTGCATTGTGTTTTCAGCACAAAAGAACGGCAGAACCTGGTGCGTCCCGAATTCGAAGAGCGTCTATGGAAGCTCATCGTCTCCGTGGCGGTTGAGCGCGGTATGAGAGTTCCTGCCATCGGCGGCATCGCAAACCATATTCACATCCTGCTTTCCGTTCCGGCAGTGTTCCCCTTGGCAAAAGCCATCCAGAGTATCAAGGGAGTTTCATCCAAATGGATCAACGAAAAATTTCCCGGACGCGGCAGGTTTGCCTGGCAGGAGGGTTACGGCGCATTCAGCGTGAGCGCCTCCCAAATTGAAAACACGATCCGATATATCAGGAACCAGAAGAAACATCACCGGAAACAGACCTTCGAAGAAGAATATATTTTGTTTTTGAAAAAGAACGGCATGGAATACGACGAGCGCTTTGTATTTGGATAGAGCGGGCGTCGTCCCTGCGGGACTTGGAACACTCTGGCAACTCGACCCGGCACTGGAAGTGCTGGGCTATAATGCGCCGTCCCTTCCGGGATTACAAGCCATACCAGCCTCGGACTTGTTCAAGTGCGAGCTCAAAGATGTCGCGGGCTTGCCGCGTCCTGAGCAGAAGAAGGGCTTTCTGCGGCGACAATGCACCGCTCTACGACCTCTCGCATATCGGAGAAGAAGAAAGCTCCCCACAGCGCCGTTTGTTTGTAGTAGTGGGTTTTCCCTGTGCTTCGATCAACCACGACGGGAAATTGGAACAACGAAAAGTGCTTGGGCGGTCGACGCTCCGCATACTCAACCAGTGCCTGATCGGCGTTCGCCACAATCAAGCAGGGGATGACCATGAAGCCAAACTGCATGCCTCGTAAAAGGGGCACACGGTTCACCTTCTTAGCTTGCCGGAAACTGGCTTCGAATAACGCCTCTGCATCCATTGGGGTCGCACGCATGTCCGCGTAGTCACGCACCGCAACATGCTGGGAAAGGATGACGAACCCTTTCCACGAAAAATATGTTCGTGAACCGAAATAGTCCACGACTGGACCGGAGGGCAGCGTGACTCGATCAGAGACGGTGAGTCCGTAATTGCGCATATTCGCGCATACTGTCGATAGGAAATTCGAGTTTTCGATCATAGCGCTCAGCTCCCTTGCTTGGCATACTTCTGGCTTGTTTGTTTAAAGCGCTTCAGTTCCCGGGGCATGAGGAGTTTATATCAAATTTGTTCCTGTAAATTTCCTACGGCGCAGACGCCCCCCGACCCTCCGCAAAAAACGCGCGGAAGGGTGTGCCACCCGACCCAAGCTTGATTGGTTGCAAGTCCATACAGAAGGATATAATACGTCTTTTTCCCTACGGAGCCGATCATGTCAATTTCATCCATGAACCGCGTTCTTGATCTCGCCATCCCCGATCTCCGTAAGAAGAGTTCCAGCCGCCTATATTATGGTGTCCCTGAGAAAAAACCCTCAATCAGGTTGGATTCAGAGGCATTCAAAAAGTACAAAGAGGCAGGGAAGGTTTTGCGTTGGTATTTCGGACTGATGGGCGAAACCTCTCCTACATTGTCTCCTTTGTCGGTAGATGTTGCTGCGGACAAGAATTATTTGGTTTATCGTTATGATTGGGTTTTTGGAATCTCAATTCCTAACGTCGCTGTGCCAGATCGAAACCAAGACCCGGATGATGAGCAAAAAGGCCAGCTATGGTGGGACTGGCAGGCATACCTTACGACCGGAACGTGTATGGCTGTTCAGGTGATCATCTCGCCTGATGATCCCCAACTCGCCTATACGTGCGTGTCTACGAACCTCAATGTCTTGCCTCCCTCAAAAAACGAAAAATCATGGTGGCAAAAGAACCGCAAAGGGATAGTTGAATTCGCACAGTCTGGTACGAAAATAGCGCAGGAGTGGCATCCAGGCATAATCACTAAGACATTCTCTGCGCTGTCGAATTCATTGGATGCACAAGACCAGGGAGATGAGCGACATTGGTTCATATATCAGTTTGTCGATTCTGACTCACACTCATGTGCCGTGGAATGGCGAATCTACAAAAATGTACTTACCCAGTATGGACCTCTTTTGAGAGGCTCTATAATTCTGGCGTTTCATGGAATCCATGGTAAGGGAAAACAAAAAGGAATCCGCTTGGTGCTGCGGCCGCAATTGGGATTTATTCAGGAAGATGACCTCAAGCGCATTACGCCCACGGAAAATTTAGAGGATTCAGATCAGGTTCACCTGGTCATTTTGCCGGTCGAAACAGTTTCTTAAACTCCTAAGGAGGCAGCCGCTTTCATAACAAACATATGGAAGGGTGGGCCACCCGGCGGCCAGTTCCTGATCAAAAACCGCGTTCGTCCTGCTCCATGCGGAAATACTCTGCTTCAGAATGCCCACTTTGCCACTCTAGTCGTGCCCATTCGCGTACGCGTCTCAGAGGATGATTAAAGAACGCTTCGGCAAACTTCGCCTCAGCTTCACGCTTGGAAGCGATGTCGCCTACATAAGTCTGAAACGAATGGATTCCAGCGCAAAACTCATTAAACGTTGCATCATCGTCTTCGAACCGAGTCAGAAGAAATTCTGTTAGAGGAGGAAGGCCCGGTTTTCCTTCCGCTGTGAGAAATGGACGTGGTACATGTCTAGCAACCTTTCTCGCGGCATCAACTCCATTCTTCTCGAGCCATTCCTTCACAACCTTAAAGGAAAGCGCGGTAAAAACAGAAAATTTCCCTATGAGAAAATGCCAGCCCACATTCTTATCTAATGCAATCTTTCCTACGTTTTCCATCACTTCGCTGGGAAATTTGTTGGCAAAAAGCGCAATCAAATTCTTTGCTGCATCAGAGAATTCAAATTCATCAGAGATCATTGCGTTACACGCCAGCTCAATCGCGCGGGTGGGATTGGTATCGGCAATTTTCATCATAATCTCTGACCACCAATGAGCTTCGCGCCCTGGATTTTGGACCGCAGTTTCGACCACTCGCCAGACGATCGCGGGGTTTGTTTCAAGCAATTCAGTGAATTTACCAACGTGCAACCGTGCACCTAAGAAGTCCAGCATTACATCGGCAGCTGAAACTGTTTCATTCCCCTTGACTTCCAGCAACAGCTCAAGTGCTTCTACAACCTCACGTGTTTCGATACGGCGGTTTCCAATCCAGAAAGTAAATACACGAAGGTAGACAGCGGACACCTTGGCTTCGCGAATCATGCGGGTAGCTCGACCAAATGTATTCACGCGATCTCCTCCAACTAGGGAGACGTCAAATGCAAAAAGGGGAGATTGACTCTCTAATTGATCTAAGGTGGTGTTGATTAGATTAAGGTCTACATCTGATCGTGAGAGCAGACCAACGATATACCCTTTTAAGAAACCTGAGCTGCTGGCAGCCAAGCTGTGATCGACGATTGGCTGAAGGTGATTTGCACCCGAGTCCAATGCGCCTATTCTCTCGCCAAAATCAGAAGCCGATTTAGCATCTGTTGAAATCAACCAGGCCAACTCCGCTGAAAAAGCGCTCGTGTCTTTTAATAGTTCAGCGGCAAGTGTATCTAGCTCGGAGTGCCATTCTTTTTCCCGACCATAGTGGCCCCAAGGGCTCACCCCAACAACCTCAACGAGTCTTCCGTGAAGAGAGTGTGGCGTTATCCTTTCGATCCAGGTTGTGAGTTTATTTAGATACTCCTTTGGTATTTCTGGCTGTCCGGAGTCAGACCTAGCTCTAAATGATATGAACTGCTTTAAATTGCTTGCAAGTGCACCTCGGATGTCTTCGGCGATTTGATCTATCGGCACGATGGATTCGATCTCGGCCAAATAGCCTTGGCGTATCAATGTCTCAATCGCTCTTGTCAGCGATTTCTGCGCTGCACGGGCCAGCTTGGGATCTTCTGCCTTGGAAAATTCGATCAGAAGATTTAAGGCCTGATTAAAAGCATCTTTTAACTCTGGTAGGTCTTTCGGTCTCCACTCGGCTGGCGGGATTCGGCCAGCAACAACGGGCGGGCCTAATATGCGCGTTGAATGGAAGTCCAATACTTGGCCGAAAGCCCCTCTGACAGTCTCTCGGGTTGACGCATCAGCCGTTACAACTCGGGTCTGCAATTTCTTCAGCCGCTCACCGAATGGAACAGCAGTACCTGAGAGGTACAAGCGAAATAATTGATGCCAGATTGCAGTTGCATTATTCCCTATTTTCGGTTCACATTCGTGAACGGCCAATCTGTAAAGAATCGCTTCTGAATCGTCAAAGAACTCCGGAAACTGCGCTAGGCGCTCCGCTATCCAAACCAACTGGCGACGCGGTCCCCAGCTGGAACTAATCCATTCCGGCGATGACGTCAAATCCTCGTGACTAGCCTTGTCAATTACCTCTCTCAATATAGGCAGATAGAAGGAAGGGCCGGTCTCAATCAGGGTTACGAATCTATTGACCAAGTTGAGATTACCCAAATCTTTGGGTTTGAAATTGAGAGCAAAGTTGCGAAAAAAGGTCTGTACAGTATTCCGCACCTCCTGCTTTGCGCTGGCGGATACTCTTTCTAAAAATGCTTCTTGCAACTCTTTTGGCAGTTTCTCGAGAAATTGGTCTTCTCGCCCCGCGGCAAGTCTTTGCCAGGCATTTTCGAACGCCACAATAGCAATGATTTCTGGCGTAACACGATAGTACTTGGCACCGCGTTCAATAAATCCTGGGGCGTCTTTGATTGAAGCAAGCTGTTGCTCCACATCACTTCTACTCAACCCCAACATCTTGCAAAGCTCATCAAGTTCGCCGGAAGCATCTCCCTTATGCCCCACTCTTCGCAGCAGGGCAATCGCTTCCAGGGCTATTCTCTGTTCATCTTTTAGCCTGAGCCTGTAATACTCGTGAATTGAAGCAATTACGGGACTTATACTGCCAGCTGCTTTGATCTTGGGATCAAATTTACACATGTCAGCGGCAAGTCGAATGAAGCCCTCTGCCAGGTGCGAATATGACCGTAGCCGCTCTGGTGGCACTCCTGGAAAATTTGCCTTGAGGACTTTTTCCAGGTCGTCAGGTCCCATCTTTTCGATCTTGAGCTCTGGCGCAATCGAGCTCAAGATTTCCCCGCTATTATCGATGGCAATGATTCGGACTCGATTCCGGCAGCCCCTAGTTCGACGAGCAAGCTGCTCCCTGGCTCCGATGGAGCATTCATCAGCAACGATGATTGCATGGGCAATGGAGTCATTTGAGAGCAAAGTTGCCAGCTCTATCGCATTCTCTTCATCGTCGGTGTACAAGACTAGATTCCTTGCGCCCTCCAACAATTTCAGAGATTCATAGGCAGTGCGGGTCTTTCCTACACCGGCTTCCCCCTGCACCAGAAATACTGGATCTGGAACATCCTCGTGGAGATTCACAAAGCTCAAAATGAGATCTTTTGTTTTCTCGAATCCGGTACTTGGGACAAAAGTCGGAGTTACATCAGTGATTGAGGCACCCCAGGCATCAAAGTGCTGAGATGCGCGCGCAAGAGATGGCTCTAAACGCATCACTGCTGCTGGATATCGGTCAGCTAATGCGGCAAGGTCGTCCACGTCCAGCACGCTGAGCTCTGGTGCGCCCGACCTTATTGCATTAATTGCCGTACGCAATGCGTTTTTTAGACCTGTCTTTTTGTCGTCCGTCAACTGGTCGCATATACAGAGGCGATAGGCATCCCCGTTTTTAACGCAGGGGCTGGCGTACGACTTATTGACCTCTTTTTCCATGTCAGCTGCCGTGATGTTCGCCTCATCTGCCGCCTTGAACTGCCATATTGAACTTGAAAGAAAATAGCCAGTTTTGTCCTGGGGAGACGGTTGTCCAACTCGGGTGTCAACACCGCCGTCTTTGGCATCGGTTCTTGAACAGGTTGAAACAGCTGACGCTGGTATTCCCTGTTCCCAACAAATTGTACGAATCAATTCGTTAACAAATCCGGTGAAGTCCGCTCCTCCCGGGCGGCGGAATTGTTGAATCAATTTGAGCGGGTCGAGTCGCAACATAGTTCAATTATGCCCCACAAAACACAAAAGCCCCACATTGCTGTGGGGCCTTCGCGAATTGCTTTGTAACTTCCAAGTGTTAGCTGCTTTTTAGAACCCACCCATTCCGCCATGTCCACCCGGCATTGGAGCTTCCTTCTTCTCTTCCGGAATCTCCGATACCAGGGCTTCGGTGGTGAGCATGAGCGCCGCGATGGAGCCGGCGTTCTGCAGGGCGGTGCGTGTGACCTTTGTAGGATCGATTACGCCTGCCTTCACCAGGTGTTCGAACTCACCGGTTTGGGCGTTGTATCCGTAGTCGGGGTCTTTGTGCTCGCGGATCTTGCCGACCACGATTGCGCCTTCTTCGCCCGCGTTGGCCACGATCTGGCGCAGGGGCTCTTCCAGGGCGCGTTTTACGATGTTGGCGCCGATCAGCTCATCGCCTTCCAGCTTGAGCTTATCAATCGCCGGGATGCAGCGCACCAGCGCCACGCCGCCGCCGGGGACAATGCCTTCCTCGACTGCTGCGCGGGTTGCGTGCATAGCGTCTTCCACCCGAGCTTTCTTCTCTTTCATTTCGGTCTCGGTGGCTGCGCCCACTTTGATTACGGCAACGCCGCCGACCAGCTTGGCCAACCGCTCCTGCAGCTTCTCGCGGTCGTAGTCGCTGGTGGTGTTTTCGATCTGGCCGCGGATTTCTTTTACCCGGCCTTCGATCTCCACCGGCTTGCCTTTGCCTTCCACGATGGTGGTGTTGTCTTTATCCACCGTGATCTTCTTGGCGCGGCCCAGGTCCTGCAGCTGAATGTTCTCGAGCTTCAGGCCCAGGTCTTCCGTGATGGCCTTGCCGCCGGTCAGGATGGCGATATCCTGCAGCATGGCCTTGCGGCGGTCGCCGAAGCCGGGGGCCTTTACGCCCACAGCCTGCAGCGTGCCACGCAGCTTGTTGACCACCAGCGTAGCCAGCGCTTCGCCTTCAACATCTTCGGCGACGATCAGCAGCGGCTTGCCGCTCTTGGCAATCTGCTCCAGGATGGGCAGCAGGTCTTTCATCGATGAGATTTTCTTTTCGTAGATGAGGATATAAGCGTCTTCGAGCACCGCTTCCATGCGCTCGGGATCGGTGACGAAATAAGGGGAGAGGTATCCGCGGTCAAACTGCATGCCCTCAACCACGTCGAGCTGGGTTTCCATGGTCTTGGATTCTTCCACCGTGATCACGCCGTCTTTGCCGACTTTCTTCATGGCCTCGGCGATGATCTTGCCGATGGTCTCATCGTTGTTGGCCGAGATGGTGCCCACCTGGGCGATCATCTCGCCGGTGACCGGCTTGCTCAGGTCATCGAGCAGTCCCTTTTTGCGCTCGCCGTGCTTATCAATCGAGCCGCAAACCGCAGCCACGGCCTTCTCGATGCCGCGCTTCATCGCCATCGGATTGGCTCCGGCGGCAACCGTCTTCACGCCTTCGCGATAGATGGCCTGCGCCAGCACGGTGGCGGTGGTGGTGCCGTCGCCGGCAACGTCCGAGGTCTTGCTGGCGACTTCGCGCACCATCTGCGCGCCCATGTTTTCCTGGGTGTCTTTCAGCTCAATCTCTTTGGCTACGGTTACGCCGTCTTTGGTAATGGTCGGGGAACCGAATTTCTTTTCGATGACGACGTTGCGGCCCTTGGGACCGAGCGTCACTTTCACGGCGTCAGCCAGAACGTTGACGCCGCGGAGGATCGCCTGCCGCGACTCCTCACCATGCACAATTTGCTTTGCCATATTTTTATTTCTCCTTGATTCTTGTAGTTCGTTGGGCGTGTATGCGCCCGGAAATTTTGGAACTGCCAGCAAGCTCTTAGCTTTTAGCCTTTTACCTTTAGCCTCTAGCTCCTAACCACTAACTGTTTTTGATCCTTTCAGATCTGAAGCATCAGGCTCTTTGCCAGAAAACTTCTATTCACTGAGCTGGCTAAATGCCAACTGCTAATTGCTAAGTGCTTGTTTCTTGAAACTCGAAACTAGAAACTCGAAACTACCTTCTTGATCCTGCGGTCTCGCGCTCCTTATGTGCCTTGCCGGAGTGGGCGCCTTGCAGGATGCCGAGGATCTCCTCTTCCCGCAGAATGAGGTAATCTTCGCCGTCAATCTTGATCTCGGTGCCGGAGTACTTGCCGAACAGGACCCGGTCGCCCTCTTTCACGTCGAGAGGGAATACCTTGCCTTCGTCGTTGCTCTTGCCTTTGCCAACGGCGATGACCTCGCCCTCCTGGGGCTTCTCTTTGGCCGAGTCGGGGATAATGATGCCACCGCGGACCGTCTCCTGGTCCTCAATCCGGCGGATCACAACGCGGTCATGTAGTGGTGTCAGCTTCTGTGCCATGATTTTGCTCCTTGATTTTAGAAATCTGGGTTTAGAATTAAGTGTTTACAGCTTGAATCCGTTGGAGTTACTGCAACTCAGTGCTCTTGTTAGCACTCAGTCTCATCGAGTGCTAATTATAACTGTAGCCAATTTTGCTTGTCAAATGGTTGAGTGTAAGTGACTCAAGGCGAGCTCTTGGCCACTACCTTCCAGCTGTATCTGAGACGCGCGAAAGCGCGACCGGTGGAGCATCGGTGGGAGCACCCGGCTTTAGCCGGGTGGAAAGTTCGAATAAAATTGGGGCTTCAGCCCTGGCCTGATATGAGACTCGCCCCACAAGAAGTCCGCACGTTCTTCGTCACGGCCGGCTTCACTTCTAGAAAGTGTCATCCTGAGCCGCGTTTTGTGCGGCGAAGGACCTCGGATGGAGCCGGGAGCCGCCTACGGCTTCAATCGGACCACCCTTGGATTCTTTCCTCTCCATAACGAAATCTAGAATAATAATGTTTGAGGAAGTCAACAGCGCCGCAAAACGTCGAAAAACCAGCTTCGAACACCAGACCCAACAACAGCTGGAAAAGTCACCGCTTGAGTGATCCGGTCGCAAAAATTTCGGGAAAACGTGAAAGCAGGCATGGCTAAGGTACAGCCCCGAATGGGGCGGCAGAATGTAGCCCAGGGCGGAAAGCCCTGGGAAAAGATAGAAAAGAATTTACTTCCTCTCTGCCGAAGGCCAACGCGTATCCCGCCACGCGGGAGAAGCGTTCAGAAAAAATAGTAGGTTTTGAACGACGAGAACCAAAATTACGTTGCGGTTTGTCCAACCCCGATTTTTTGTGCAAAGCCCCTATATTTCTTTGCTGCGCAGTGAAGTGGTATCAAATCATTGCTTTTTATCAAATTGCTGGCATGATCAATGCATGGCTCCATGCCCCACACGCTCTTTGAAAACATCAAGCGGCGTCTCTCACCTCTCCCAGAGGCAAAGGGATATTTCTGCCTCTGCACGATTCATTACTCGAGTAACCCCCACCCCCCTCTCCCAAACAGCGACCGATCAGAGGTTACTTAGTAACCCCCACCCCCCTCCCCCAAAACAGC
>Ga0210384_10000160_pt1 | contig 102890 bp, 87 predicted proteins | sample IncBWH2MmetaG_FD_160574 | JGI IMG/M metagenome (GOLD analysis project Ga0210384, IMG submission 160574) | Forest soil microbial communities from Barre Woods Harvard Forest LTER site, Petersham, Massachusetts, United States - Inc-BW-H-2-M | ecosystem: Environmental > Terrestrial > Soil >... | reverse complement strand
ACTCGGGCAGAAGGAGGACACGATGTTGGTCGTTCTTCGTTTTCTCGGTGCAGAACATCTAGTCGCGCCGGAAGTGAGGACTATATACGGCGCACTCAATCCGTCCATTGGCTCACAATTTGTGCAATACCATAAGGGCCCCAAATCCCCTGGCATCTGCGGCAAGGATGATTTGGCCAAGCCGAGCAATTGTTGGTGGTCTTTCGATGATGGCAAGTTTCGTATGACCGTCAAACATGTCCAGGGAATCACGTACTATTTTGACTCCGCGGCAGATTCTAGCCAAACAGTGGAGGATTGGGTAAAGGCCCGCCTCGGGAACCCACGGACTCGCCTGGGCTCCAACTTTCCCATCCACATGTTGTTCACCGCTCCCCCAGTCTTTCCTCTGGAATCCGAATTCGCCGATCAGATGAATGAAGTCTCCCAATCCGACTGACTTGGAGCTGAATCATGCCTTTTACGCAAGACAACAGAATCATTCGGCTCGAAACACCCCTCGGTAAGGATGTGTTACTTCTGCATACCCTAAGGGGGCAGGAACATGTTTCCGACCTCTTTTCATTCCATTTGGAGCTTCTTTCCGAAAAACCTTCGATAGGGCCAGAGAAAATTATCGGACAGCGCGTTAACCTTTTGATTCATTTGGCGGACGGCAGTCTGCGCTACCTCAATGGATTCGTGAGTCGCTTTGCACAGAATGGTGCGGATGATCGCTTTACCTACTACGAGGCTGTCGTCGTCCCGTGGCTCTGGTTTCTTACCCGGACCGCTAACTGCCGTATTTTTCAGAATATGACTATCCCGGACATCGTCTCGAAGGTCTTCAAGGATCGCGGACTTAACGATTTCAAGCTCAACGTTCAGGGAAGCTTCGAAGTGCGGGAGTATTGCGTGCAGTATCGAGAGACTGATTTTAATTTTGTCTCACGCCTCATGGAACAGTACGGAATCTTCTATTTCTTCGAGCATGAGAAGGATAAGCACACGCTCGTGCTGGCGAATGATCCCAACGCCCACAAACCGTGTCCGGTTCAGTCCAAAGCTCGCTTTGATCATGCCTCGGGATCTTTCGTGAAGGAGGAAGACGTGGTTTCGGCTTGGCAAGTCGAACAAGAAATGCGCCCAGGCAAATACGCACTCACGGACTATAACTTCGAAACTCCAAGCACGAATTTGCTCGCCAAAGAAGACACCGTATTCAAAGTTGGCGAGAATGAAAAGTACGAAATCTTTGACTATCCCGGTGAATACACTAAAAAAGGCGACGGGGAAACGGTTACGCGTATTCGTATGCAAGAGGAAGAAGCTGTCCACTACTTTGGAACTGGCTCGTCGAATTGCAGGACCTTTGCTGCGGGTTACCGCTTTGATCTTTCAGGTCACTCGGTTGCGGATATGAACAAAACCTATGTCATTACCGAAGTTCATCATTCGGCCACTGTCGGGGGGAACTACTCTGGCTCAGGGGGGGATGCGGAGGAACTCTACACAAATCAGTTCACATGCATCCCTTTTTCCGTTCCGCTGCGGCCGGCGCGAGTTACGCCCAGGCCAATTGTTCACGGTCCACAAACCGCCGTGGTTGTTGGCAAGTCTGGTGAGGAGATTTGGACCGATAAGTATAGCCGTGTCAAAGTGCAGTTTTTTTGGGATCGCGTTGGCAAGAAGGACGAAAACAGTTCCTGCTGGGTCCGCGTCTCCCAACCTTGGGCCGGCAAGAATTGGGGCGCTATAAACATTCCTCGTATTGGCCAGGAGGTTATCGTCGAATTTCTCGAAGGCGACCCTGACCGCCCCATCATCACCGGCCGTGTGTACAACGCCGATCAGATGCCGCCGTACACCCTGCCCGACAACATGACTCGCACTACTTTCCTCACACGTAGTACTAAAGGCGGCGGCACGAGCAACTTCAACGAGCTGCGCTTCGAAGACAAAAAAGGCAGCGAACAAATTTTCATGAACGCCGAAAGGGACATGGACCTCCGCGTCGAACATGATTCCCGGGAATTCGTCGGTAACGACCGCAGCCTCATCGTCCAGGGCGACCAGAAAGAAAAAGTCCAAGGTGAGCAAGACATCCAAATTGTCAAAGACCAGAATGAAAAAGTGGGTGGAGACGCCTCGCTGAACGTCACAGGCAATCAAAACGTGCAAGTTGGCCAGACCATGTCGCTGCAGGTTGGACAAAACCTGCAAGAAAAATCAGGCCAGAATTACGCACACGAAGCCGGCATGGAAATCCATCTGAAAGCCGGGATGAATGTCGTCATCGAAGCGGGGTTGGAACTAACCATCATGGCTTCAGGCAATTTCATCAATATCGGCCCGGCAGGTGTTGCGATCTCCGGCACGCTTGTCCTTATCAACAGCGGAGGCGCGGCCGGTTCCGGCAGCCCCTCCAGCCCCACAAGCCCCAAGGATCCCAAAGATCCAGACACCGCCGACGACGGCAGCAAAGGCGACAAGATGTAGTCTTGGTCTTTTTGATGAGATGAGGTTTCCCGAGAATGGATTTGGCTGAGAATGAATAAGACTGAGGAGTTAGAACTAAGAGCTTACACCCGAGACTGACATGCCTCCTGCAGCCCGCATAACCGACATGCACGTTTGCCCCATGGTGACGGGCATCGTCCCTCACGTCGGCGGTCCCATCCTACCGCCTTGCGAGCCCACCGTCCTCATCGGTTTTCTTCCCGCCGCTCGCATCACAGACATGCTCACCTGCGTTGGCCCTCCCGACATCATCGTGATGGGCTCGCCGACCGTTTTGATCGGCGGCCTGATGGCAGCTCGCATCGGCGATCCGACCGCCCACGGCGGCGTAATCGTCCTTGGCTGCTTCACTGTCATGATCGGCGAAGCGGGCGTACCCGCGCCCTCCGCCCCTTCGGCTCCTTCCTCTCCCTCGCTCCCAGGCGGCGCCGCGCCCGCTGTAACCGCAGCTGCAGCGCCGCCCGCTTCTCCTGCGCCTGCCGCCGCGCCTGTGGTCACCGATGCAGAGCGGGCACTGGCTGCAAGTTCGGGAAATTCGCCCGATCAAATTGCCGCCCGCGAAAAAGTCGTACGGGACTTTTACAATGGCAAACCAGGGCTCGGCGCTGATCGCGCCTCGCAGGACCTCAAAGGCATCGATCTCAACAAGCCCGTCCAGGTCGTGGATATTCCTCCTCCTGCTCAAATGTCGCAGTATGTGCGAAAGACAAGCGGCAAGCCGGGAAATTTCTTTGATCCCCTCGGCAATCAAACGGGCGACCAGCTTGGCCTCAACGATGATCCAAACATTCGCGTTCAGAAGGCCTTCGCCACGCCCAAGGGCAAGGCGCTGCGTTCCACCGCTGCGCCCATCGTCGACAATTGGACCGATCCGAAAAATCCTATCAATACCAAGGGAGGCGGCACGCAAATGGTGGTCGACTCAGCCACACGCGATCTTTTCAAGCCGGCGAATCCATGAGTGAAATACCGAACTTTGCAGAGTTTGACGCCGCGCTCGCTCGAGCCCGCGCCGGCATCAACCGCCTCAATCTTGCGAATCCCGGCGACGTCTTTCTCCAATCCATCTCGCGCCAGCTTGCGTTCGTCTTTGAGTGGACGCGAGGCAGCAAACGGCCAACCGACGAGCAAATCAAAAAGCTTTCCTTCGGCGTCATGGCCAGTCGCGCCGTCGATGAACTCGACCCCGAACTGGCCCAGGAGCTATATCGGCTGGGAAATTATCTGGACCGCTGGAAATAAAGCGCCGATGGGAATCGCTCTTCAGATCAAATCCGGTCCTCTCGCCGGTCAGATAGTAACGGCTCGCACGGGCCAGTCTTTCGTGATCGGCCGCACACCGGAGCGGGCCCAATTTGCCGTTCCCCACGACAATCAAATGTCCGGCGTGCACTTCGCTGTCGAATGCGATGAAAAGGGTAGCCGCGTCATCGATAAGGGAAGCAGCAACGGCACATTTTTGAACAGCGCGCGCGCTAAAGAAGCCACTCTCGCCAACGGTGACGAAATTAAATCCGGCCAAACCGTTTTCGTGGTCCGCATCGTTCCGGACGACCAGCTGTCTGCACTCGTTTCCGGCCAGTCCTTTGCTCAAGCGCCGTTTGCGCCTACGCCTCCCTACGTTGGGCAATCGCAAGCCGTTCTGCCAAAAGAAATCCCCAGTCCGACTCCAGTTCGCACGCACCCTCTCCCGTCGTTGGCGCCGGATTCTCCGAAGGGTCCCTCGCAGACGCCCGAGCGCGCTCACCAGATCCCCGCCATGCCTGCGCCATCCCCTGCGTTTCAAGAACGGCCTGGCAAGCACCCTGGCGCCGCAATTCCAAGACCGCCGGTACTTGTGATCGGGAGCTGGACTTTCCACAAGATTCCCGACGGGTGGAAGATCCAGGAAGGTCTTGGCATCCAACAAGTCGTCAAGGACGCCTTCCCATCCAGCATTGGCGCGATGGAAGAACCGCTCGGCGCCGGCCTCACTCTCCAGCACTACGTCGACGCACACGCCAAGATGTTCCGCGAATATCTGCCTAAGCAGAAAATCAACGTCGCCGTCCCGACCGCCATCCACGGTTCTCTGGAAACTGTCGCGCTCGAAATCCAGTACAGTTCCAAAGAAGGCCCGTCAATCTTCTTACGCCGCGATTATGCCCGGTGCGGCTCGATTCTTGGCGTCCTCACCCTCACAACACTCGAAAAGGATCTTCCTTCCATCCGTCCCGTATACGATTCCGTCCTTTCCGTCATCTCCTTTTCCGTTAAGAACTGAGTCAGCGATTTTGTCTCTCGCCATCGTTCCCATCTGCAGCCATTTCGCGGGGGCTTGCATTCGTCTATGATGAACGCGCGGCGGAAACGCCTCACCAAGGCCGATGGGAATCATTCTCGAAGTCAAATCCGGTCCGCTTGCCGGTCAAAAAGTCTCGCTCCTCACGGGCCATACTCTGCTCGTCGGGCGAGCGGCCGGGCGCGCGCAGTTTGCCTTTCCGGACGATACGTTCATGTCCGGCGTGCACTTCGCCGTCGAGTGTGCGCCGCAGGGCTACCGCGTCCAGGATCGCAAGAGCAGCAACGGCACTTTCCTCAATGGAGCTCGAGTCCACGAGGCGATGCTCGCCAACGGCGACGAAATTAAGGGCGGCCAAACGATTTTCGCGGTGAAAATCGTTGCCGACGCCAAACTTGCTTCCTTGATGCCTCCTCAAGAAGCTGTGCCGCCTTCGGTCCCCGAGCAGCCGCCTCCTGCGCCGGACGGGTTTGCTAAGCCTCCAGCACCCGCGGGCGTGCCCGCCGCCGAAGTTCCGTCGCCAGTCATGCGGACCGCTGACCTTGACGGAGCTGCCGATTCGCGCCCAAAACCGAATGCTGCTGCCGAGCTGCTCGATCGAAAAATGCCTGAAGCGCAAGAGCCGCCACCCGCTCAAAGATTGCTGCCGAAGCCTGGACCTGCAGCCAGAAGCGCACTCCCACCGGTGGAAGAGCCGCCGAGAATTCCCGCCGTTCCAGGCCCGCCCGGCGCTGGCGCAAAGCCGCCGCGTGTCGATCAGCCACCAGCGGGAGTTGCGCCTCACATTGCCCGGAAGTTTGGGGATGGACCGCTGGAGCGCGGCGACGGCAGCGCACGAGGCGCTGCATTCTCGGTGATGGGTTGGTCGTTTCCTGCCGCGCCGGCCGAATGGCAAGTGCAAGAAGGATTTGGACTCCAGCAATCGGGCCACGAGGAATTTCCGAGCAGCCTGGCGGCTACCGAAGAGTTGCTCGGCGGAATCACCTTGCAACAATTTGTGGAGTCGCAAATCAGCCTGCTGCGCGGCTACCTCCGCGATCCCAAAATCGAGCCGACGATGCCACCGCGCGTCGGTGGCGCCGACGAAAGCATGGCGGTCGATGTTCGCCACTCGACCAAAGACGGCAGGGAACTGGTCTACCGCCGGATCTATGCGCGAAGCGGCTCTTCGGTCGGAGTATTGACGGTGACTACGCTCGCTGCGGACTTTCCTCAGGTCTTGCAGAGTTTGCAGCCGGTGCTGGATGGAGCGGCGTTCCGTTCGACGGTTAGTCATTGATGGACATGCAGTGAGTAGTGAGTAGGGAATAGTGAGTAGCTGGCCCGTCCGAAATGGCTTGAAGGATGCGGGGCCCCCCCACCCCGGTTTTTCTGTAACTGCGGATTCTAAAGGGTTTTAAGTCCTGTGTTGTGAAACTGCGGATTTCAAGGGGGTTACGCGTGCGTTTTTCGAAAGTGCGGATTTTACAGGACTTAGTGATTTGTGACTGGTGACTTGTGGAAGAGAGAGCCTGAGCCGCAACTGGCGACTCGTGACTGGAGACTGGCAGGACGGCGAGATTTTTCAATTCCTGCAGTTCCTTCGCTTCTGGAATTTCCGAAGTAGACTGTCGCAAAAGAGCACAGACTGAAGTCTGTGCCACGAAAGAATTGAACGTGGCAGCCCCCCACCCCGGGTGTTTTTTGTAAGAGTGGCAGGCAAAGGACTTATGCTTGACGCGGGTGGTAAGAGTGGCAGGGAAAGGGCTTGGGGAAGGGACCGTTTGAGGGTTGGAAGGTTTGAAGGTTGAAATGTTAGAAGACGAAAGAAGAGAGCTAAACGCCCCGAGCCGCTCGGGGTGAACTCCGATGCCCCGACCGGGTCGGGGTAAACGCCGCGCACGGAGAAGGGGAAGAGAGATTTGTGTAGGACTGGCGACGATCACAATAAATGGTAGCATGAGTATTACCGATTGTCAATAGTTTTCTGGATTACTGAGTCGGCATTCGAACGAGGCTGGCGGAAGTTGAAGGATTTTAAGGGTTTGGGCGGGGGCTGATTAATTTGATAAGGCCGTGGAAACGTGTGGAAAAGTCAAAAGCCCCCACACGTAAAAGCGACGTGTGGGCCACCCGCCAGGGATGCGGCTCCCGGCGTTTGCGAGAAACAAAATCTCAAACGGTAAGCCACCCCAGAGTTAAGACGCGGCCACCCGCCTCTTATTTCCGAGCTTTGGTCGTCTACAGCTGCCAAGTTTACTCGGTCGCAGGAGCCGACACGTCATCCAATCGGCCGTGTCTAGGCAAGAGTGTTCCAAAGAGGATGTTAGGGACCGCCGGATACGCCACCATCTAGACCCAACTCAATAAAGTTTTGCGGACTATTTACAAATTCAGGCCCATCGATTGAAGGTGCGGCCAGCCGCCTAAACACGGGAAGGCTACACGTTTCATTGCCACCTCCTACCCTTTTCCCCTTATGGCGGCTCAAGGTTGGAAGTTGTTTATGGATAGTGGATGGTGTGAGAAACGTTCGCACTTGAGATTACGGAGACCAGGCGAAGTTGGGCCCGTCAGGAGAATCACATGGAAACGAACCGGTTGAAGCATCTTTACGTCGAGGAATTGAAGGATTTATACAGCGCCGAAAACCAAATGGTGAAAGCGTTGCCCAAGATGATCAAGGCCGCGAGTTCGGAAGATTTGCGCGCGGGTTTTGAAGAGCATCTCGAACAGACGAAGGGCCACGTTTCACGGCTCGAAGAGATCTTCAAGGCGCTCGGAGAAAGCCCTAAGGGCAAGAAATGCAAGGGCATGGAAGGCCTAATCAAGGAAGGCGGAGAAATGATCGAGGGAACTCCCTCACCGGAAGAATTGGACGCCGGCCTGATTTCAGCCGCCCAGCGAGTGGAGCACTACGAAATAGCGGGATACGGTTGCGTGAGCACGTACGCCAAGCTTCTCGGTGAAGACGAGGCGGCGTCGGTTTTGAGGGAGACGCTTGAGGAGGAAAAAAAGACAGACGAGAAGCTCACGCAACTCGCGGAGCGCATCAACCTGGAGGCCGCCGACTCCGAGGACTCGGAGGAAGGGAACAGGATGCCGAGGAAGGCTAAGACCGCGCGAGCTTAAGTACGTTCATGAGGAGCACCGGAAACACAATTCAAAAGGAGGAACAGAAATGAATGGAAGTTTGATCAAAGTATCGCGATTGCTCTTGCCGCTGGGTTCGCTTGTTTTTTGCGCGACCCTGATGGCAACGCCGATCCCTGGAAAGCAGGACCCACAAACACCGCCGGACAACACCAAACAAAACAAGGACCAGACCAACCCCACCGCGGATCAGCAGAAGATGAATCCGGCGGACCGTGCACTGACACAGAAGATTCGGAAGGCGATCCATGAGGACACCACCCTCTCCACCTATGCGCACAACATCAAAATCATTTCACAAGACGGCAAAGTGACTCTCCGGGGACCAGTGCGGTCGGAAGAAGAGAAAAATAACATCGAAGCCAAAGCCGTGGCGGTGGCGGGACAAGGGAATGTAACCGATCAGCTTGAAATTGCGCCACCGAAATAATGGGACGACAGCAGACATAGCATGAAGGTAAGAGTTGAATCGAAAAAGGAGAAATACAAATGTCAGGAAAAAAAGTAGGAGTATTTGGAATTTACTCGACTCGCGTGGGCGTTGAGAATGCCGTTGACGCGCTGGTGAGAGCCGGCTTCCCGTCTCCGGATATTTCGGTGCTATTACCGGAGAATCTTGCAGGAACGAAGGAGATGGGAACAGAAAAAGCTACGAAAGCGCCTGAAGGTGCGACAGCGGGCGTCACAGCGGGAGGGGTAATCGGTGGAACGCTCGGGGTGCTGGCCGGCGTCGGCTTGTTGGCGATTCCTGGCCTCGGGCCTTTCATCGCCGCAGGCCCGATCATGGCAGGACTTGCGGGGCTGGGCGTTGGCGGGGCTGTGGGAGGGGTTACCGGTGCTTTGATTGGCTCGGGAATTCCTGAATTCGAAGCGAAGCGTTACGAGGGCCGATTGCGGCACGGTGGAATTTTGCTGTCCGTACACTGCGACACGTCGGACGAAATCAAGCGCGCCAAGGAGATTCTGAAATCCACGGGCGCGGAGGATGTTACTTCGACCGGAGAAGCTTCGGTAGATCGCGACGCCAAGGCTGCGCGGACTTCCTAGTTATCCAATCGGGAGGAAGTCAAGTCACGACTTCCTCCTTTTTTACCAAAAGCAATTTTGAAGAGTGAAGATTGACGGGGTTAGAAAGGGTTGACGATGAATAGAAAACAGATTCCTGGGGCAATAGCAACTTTTGCAGTGGGTGCAGGAATAGGCGCGGCGCTTGCCTTGCTCCTTGCGCCGAAGTCTGGCGAGGAATTACGAGGAGATATTGCTGACGGCGTGAATGACGGCGTCAATCAAGTCCGCAGCACTGGCAAAGACTTGAAGCGGCGAGCACAAAGAGTTGTGGATATGGCAAAGGACCAAGTGCAGGACGCGATTGAGGCCGGCGACAGCGCGTACAACCAGGCCAAACGAGCTTAGATCTTGCAAAATTAGGCATCAGCAAATCCGGAGTCGAAGACGCCTCAATTAGCGGTATGGCAGGGCATTCCAGGAATAAAAAGGAGCCAGCAAATGAAAGCACACGCACGCAGACACACCAAAGATACAGCGATTCTGACTAGTTTGGCGGAGTCGATTGGGTCAGCGCTGGGCGCTATCGCGGCGAAGGCCAACGCAGCGCAAAAGGTTCTGGCCCGAAGTAGCGCGGCCCATGTTGTGAAACGGGAGGGTAAAAGGCTTGCGAGGGGAAGCAAAGCTGCCGTGCGTAAGACTCGAAAAGCATCAGCCGCAAGTTTGAAAAGAAGCAAGGTCGCGAAGGCAGGCAGGCGTGGTCTGCGCCGTGCAGCATCGTCCATCCAGCGAGCCGCTCGCCGCAGGTGAAGGAATCTCTCCTGAATCAGCGGGATGTAGAGATCAGCGAGTTGTGAGACATCAGCGGTGCTAATCGATCGAAGGGCTTGCTGTTCATCCGGCGGTTTGGAAAGACGCTTTGGGGGCGGCGTCTTGGAGCTGTTGCAGCATGCCGTACTGATCCCAATTTTGCCAGGCTTCGACGAGGCGGCCGTCCTTGAAGCGGAGGATGCTGATGCCGGTGACTTGCAGAGGCTTGCCTGTGCTGGAATGTATTGCCGTGGATGACCAGCGCGTGCAGACCATGTCGCCTTCGGAGATGGTTTCGAGTGGGGTCACACGAACGTCCGATAATTGCTCGCGAAGCGCATCGTAGAAACGCTTGAACTCCGCTGGGCCACGATATTCAGCGCTACCATCGTGAAGCACAGCTTCCTCGGGAAACATTTCGTCGATGGCTTCGCGTCTCGACTTATTCCACACTTCTTCGAACCATCGCGCTGCAAATGTTCTTTGTGCTTCTTTTTGGTCGGCCATCGGGAGGTGCTCCTTTGGGCGGGATTATAGTCCTATAGACGTGCTTATTGCTATAAGGGTGGTGTGGGCGGGATGAGTTGGAGTGAGGATCGGTCAGAGTGGAGGCGATGGCGTTTAACTGGCGGACAGGTTGCGAGGTGTATACTTCGGCGCGACTGGGTGAGCTGGAAGGATAATAGAGCGCTGAGGAGAAATGTTATGCGAAGAGTTTTTGCGACGGTTGTGATGACAATGGCGATGTTGATGTTTGCGGGTTTTGGATTTGGGCAGCAGGCTCCGGCGGGGCCTTACAAGGTATTGAAGACGGCGAAGGTGGGGGGGGAGGGCGGATTTGACTACGTGTACGCGGACGACGCGGGACGCCGATTGTATATACCGAGAACGGGTCAGACAGGAGCGCGGATAACGGTGTTTGATTTGGATACGCTGGCATCGGTCGGAACGATTGCGAATGCGAATGCGCGCGGGGCGGCGGTGGACCCGAAGTCGGGGCATGGGTTTGGGAGCAGCAAGCCGGTAGTGATGTGGGATACGAAGACGCTGGCGACGATCAAGTCGATTGATGTGGAAGGCGGCCCGGACGGGATTTTGTTTGATCCGTTTAACGCGCGAGTGTACGTGTTCAGTCACCGCGCTCCGAATGCGACGGTGATTAATGCGGCGGATGGGTCGATTGCCGGGACGATTGATTTGGGGGGAGCGCCGGAGCAGGCGGTTACGGACGGGAATGGTCATATATATGTGGACATCGAGGACAAGGACAACATCGCGGTGGTGGACGCGAAGACGATGACTGTGACGGCGCATTATGATTTGGCGGGGAAGTGCGGCGGACCGGGCGGGCTGGCTTTTGATGTGAAGAATCACGTTTTGTTTGCGGCGTGCCATGAGCCGGCGGTGATGGCGATATTGAGTTCGGTCGACGGGAAGTTTATTACGAGCTTGCCGATCGGGAATGGCGTGGACGGAGCGGTGTTTAATCCGGACACCTTGGAAGCGTTTAGTTCGCAGCGCGACGGGACGCTGACGGTGATTAAGGAAAATAGTCCGACCAGTTTTGTGGTGGAGCAGACGGTGCAGACAATGCAGAGCGCAAAGACGCTGACGCTCGACGGAAAGACCGGACACATTTTGCTGATTGGCGCGGAGTTTACTCCGCCACCTCCGCCGGCGCCGGGAGAGCGGCCGGGGCGAGGGACGATGGTGCCGGATACGTTTGCGATTCTGTTGGTGGGGAGATAGCCGCCGTTTATTGTGATGTGGGCAGCGGTTGGATCAGTGGAAGTCGGGATAGATCTCGTCGGCGATCCAATAATTGGCGAGGAGCAGGGCGAAGAGTGTTCCTACCAGCCAGAGGATCCAACGGTAACGCTTCCAGGCGGTGCTGAGAGTGGAGTGCTGCATGGGGATGTCGATCATGTACGCGGCGCAGTAGCAGACGTTGGCGAGTAACGCCAGGACGGCGATAGGTGGGAGATAGATGAGATTGAATGCCGGGCGGAAATGGGGCCAAGTGGCGAACAGCCAGGCGAGAGAGGCAGTGACAAGGGCTAGATTGTAAAAGATGCGGCGTATCTCCCAGAAATGGATGGCGTCGGAGAGGATTGGGCGGAAGGGGCCGGATGGGGAATTGGTCAGCGGTTGGGATGGAGTTGCGTGTGTGGCGTCCATGTTTCGCCTCCGGTTCTTGATTAGGCGGATCAGGCTCGGTTGGTAGGATTAGGATACCGCAGGACTTCCTGTTGTCAAGTACTTTTTGTCACAAAGTTGATTCGGTGCGCCCCGCGCGCCTGAGGAAATTGTGAACTGGGGCAATGAAGCGGGACTATTGCTGGCTGTGTTGTTGCTGACGCTCGGGGACGGGGTTTTGGGAGTCGTCGGATTCGGAGGACGGTTCGGCGATTTGTTCGTGGCCAGAATCGTCGAGCGCTGGGCGGAAGCGCACGTCCACAGAGAGACTTTGGCCGGCGCGACCTTTGTATACGCCGCGTACCGGAGGGACGTCGCCGTAGTCGCGGCCGTAGGCGACGCGAATGTGGCGAAGCTCGATGGGTTTGCCTAGCGTGGGATCAAAGCCGAACCAGCCGCCGCCCGGTAAGAAAACTTCCGCCCACGCGTGCGAAGCTTGGCCGCCGATTACTTCTTCTTGTTTGGCGCCGGGTCCGGCGCTGCCACTCACCAGATAACCAGAAACATAGCGGGCCGGCAGGCCGCGCATGCGGACAACGCCCAATAACAGATGCGCAAAATCCTGGCAGACGCCGGCGCGTAACGCGAGGGAATCGCGGACAGAAGAGTTTACGTGCGTGGCGCCCTTCATATAGACAAAATTTTCGTGGATGAAGTCGGAGGCGGTGTGCGCAAAGCCGGCGACTGTGCCGTCGCAGGCGGCTTCGGCGGCTCTGGAAATCTCGGCTAGCTCAGGGAGATAAGGGACATAGGCGCTGGGAGCGAGCCAGTCAAAATGCTCTTCGAAAAGCTCGGCGCGGATGGCATCGAGTTCGCCTAGCGGCATGCTTCCAGGTTCGGGAGCGGGAGCTTCGTGGACCAGGACTACGGATTCGGCTTCGATTCTTAGGCGGCGATGATGCGGAAGAATGCTGGTGACATGGATCCAGTTTCCGTAGCCGTCTTTGTAGGAAGAGCCGCGAGAGGCGGGATTGGTGATAAGGCGGAAAGAGAGACAGCTCTGGCGATCATCGTGGATGGGGCGGAGACGAACTTCGTTATAGCTTTCGTAGACGGGGCCATCGTAGATGAATTCCGTGGCATGGAGCAGGTGGAAGCGGTTCATGCGACCGCCGCGTAATAGAAATAGGTGCGGGCGATGACTTCGCCGATGGTGTTGAACTGGTGGATGAGACCGGTGAGGTACTCGTGGAGGCCATCGTCGAGAATTTCGTCGATGCGGCTGTAGCGGAGTCGCTCGAGAACTTTGCCGGTGAGGCGCTCGGCTTCGTTTGCGTAGGAGCCAGGAGCTGTGTTGCTGATGGCGCGAAGGCCGGCTTGCATCTCCGTTACGCAATAGCGAATGGAGCGGGGATGCTGGGAGTTGAGAATGAGCATTTCTGCGACGCGCGCGGGTTCAATGGGCGAATGATACTGGCGGTGGTAGGCCTCGTACGCGCCGACGGATTTTAGGACGGCCATCCACTGATGGTTGTCGGCGGTGGCGCCGGCGGATGTTAGCGCGAGAAGATTGCGGTACTGCACGTCAATAAGGCGCGCGGTCATTTCGGCGCGCTCGAGAGCCCAGCCGACGCGTAGGAATTCCCAACCTTCATCGTGGGGGAGCGTGGCGTCGCTAACGCCGTGAAAGCGGTGGCTTCCGAAAATGACGCGGCCGCAGAAACGGTGCGGGCCCGCGGCGGTTTCTTCTTGAGGATCGAAACGGCCAAGCGTGAAGTAAAGGCCGTTGAGGTCCTCCCACATTTCGCGGGAGATGCGATCCCGGATGGTACGAGCATTTTCGCGAGCCTTGGTGATGCACTGCATGATGGAGCTTGGGTTGTTGGGATTGAAGGCCAGGAATTCGAAGACGTTGTGCGCTGTCGGTTCCGCGTAGAGTTGACGGAAAAGAGTTTCTTCCCCGGCCATGGAAAGGATGGGATCCCAGCGCACGCCATGCGGTTGCTGGATCTGCTCGAGCAGCGTGTAAAACGTGACGTCGAGAATGCGTGCGGTGTCCTCGGCACGCCCGATGTAGCGGGCTAGCCAGAAAAGGGAATCGGCAATGCGGGAGAGCATGTCAGCACTCTCCCCGGAGAATCCAGGTGTCTTTGCTGCCGCCGCCTTGAGAAGAATTTACGACTAGAGAGCCTGCTTGCAGGGCGACGCGTGTCAGGCCACCAGGGACAATGGTGACTTTTTGGCCGTCGTAAAGGCAATAGGGGCGAAGATCGACGTGGCGTCCGGCCATGCATTGCGCCGTGGAATCGTAGGAAGGAACGACCGAAAGAGGAACGATTGGTTGCGCAATGTAGTTGCGCGGCTCGGCGACAATTTTCTCACGGAAAGCTTCGATTTCGGCGCGGGCGGCGCTGGGGCCCATGAGCATACCGTGGCCGCCGGATTCGCCGACACTTTTCACGACCAAATTGTGGAGATTCGAGAGTACGTGCGAGAGATGGTCGGCGCGATCGCAGAGAAAGGTGTCTACGGTGCGCAAGATTGGGTCTTGGTCGAGATAGTACTTAATCATGGTGGGAACGTGGGCGTAGATGGCCTTGTCATCAGCGACGCCGTTGCCGGGAGTGTTGGCTAGGGCGACGTTGCCGGCGCGGTAGGCGCCCATTAGACCGGGGACGCCTAGCATGGAATCCGAACGGAAACAGAGTGGATCGAGGAAATCGTCGTCGACCCGGCGGTAGATTACATCGACGCGTTTGAGCCCATAGATCGTTTTCATGTAAACGACCACGCCATCGACGATGAGGTCACGGCCTTCGACGAGTTCGATGCCCATTTGCTGGGCAAGGAAGCTGTGTTCGAAATAGGCGCTGTTGTGGATGCCGGGAGTTAGCAGGACGATCTGGGCGTCGGGGTCAGTGCGGGGCGACAGCGTGCGCAAGATACGGGAAAGTTCTGCGGGGTAATGATTGACGGGGAGCACTTCGTGCTCCTGAAAGGCTTCGGGGAATGTGCGCGTCATGACCAGGCGGTTTTCGAGAACGTAGGAGATCCCGCTGGGCGTGCGGACATTGTCTTCGAGTACGAGGAATTCACCGGTGGCGGAGTCGCGAACCAGGTCGATGCCGCAGACGTGCGTGTAAATCCCGTGAGGGACTTCGAGGCCAATCATTTCGCGGCGAAAGTGACGGCAGGAATAGACAAGGGAAGCGGGGATTTTGCGGTCTTTGATGATGAGTTGCTTGCCGTAGACATCTTGCAGAAAAAGATTCAGCGCTACTACGCGTTGGCTTAGGCCGGACTCGATACGGGCCCATTCGGACTGCGGCAAGATGCGGGGGATTAAGTCGAAGGGGAAGAGGCGCTCGGTGCCGCGGCCATCGCTATAGACAGTGAACGTGATGCCTTGAAGGAGAAAAGAAAGGTCAGCGTGTTTGCGTCGGTCTTCGAATTGAGTTGGCGCCATAACGCCGAGTTTTTCGAAGAGGCGGGCATAGTGGGAACGGGCGCAGCCCTGCGAGGCGAACATCTCGTCGTAAAAAGGGCCTGCCGTGTAGCCGGAGAACAGACCTCGGTCTGAGAGACACATAGGCGCCGCCGTCATTGGCACACGATAGCAACCCTGGCCTCAGAGTGCTCACCAAAAAATCACATTTCATGTATCGGAAATTTGGGAGGGAAACGGCTATCTACATCTCCTGCCGACAGCCAGGGGCGGTCTTGCTGCCGAGAGAGAGGGGAGGCGAATCGTCATTCGGAAGGTGTGGTAATACCTTGTGAAAATAGTGAAACACCTTGACCTTCTACACGTCTGAGAATATATATGCAGAAGTCGGAGGTATAAGTGTTGAACCCGAAGTCGGATCTGCCGCAAGGCACATTGGACCTATTAATACTCAAAGTTGTGGCGCTCGGCCCGGTGCATGGCTATGCCATCGCGCAGCGCCTTGAACAGGTGTCGCAGCACGTTGTGCAAGTTCCTCAGGGGTCGCTTTATCCGGCTCTGCATCGCTTGGAAAACCGGGGACTTTTGGCGGCGGACTGGAAGGACACAGAGACTGGGCGGGAAGCAAAATTCTATCGCCTGACGGCCAAGGGGCGAGCGCAACTTGAAACAGAAGCGGCCAGCTGGGAGCGATTGACGGAGGCGGTGGCTCTCATTCTGAAATTGTCGGAAGGCGGTGCGGAATGAACTGGTGGCATCGACTGCTGCGGCGCAAAAAGATGGAAGAGCAACTCGACAAGGAAATGCGCTTTCATTTGGACCAACATATTTCTGAGATGATCGCCGCTGGCGTTAATCCTACGGAAGCGCGACGGCGGGCCCGTATGGCTCTCGGTGGCCCCGAACAGGTGAAGGAAGAGTGCCGCGATGCGCGCGGGACGCGATGGCTGGAGGATTTTTCGCAGGATATCCGATATGCGATGCGGACGCTTCGACAACGTCTTGGATTTGCGGCTGTTGCGCTTCTGACGCTCGCATTGGGAACCGGAGCAACGACGCTTATGTTCACGCTCGTCAATGGCGTCCTGCTGAAGCCCTTGCCTTTTCCTGAGCCCGACCGGTTGGTTGGTGTTCACGGACAATCCGTTGAGTGGAATGCAGAACTCTTCGGCAAACAGAACGTCGCCTACCTGGACTTTCTTGATTGCACGCGGTCAAGCCACTCTCTCGACTTGGCGGCTGCACTATTCAACGGCGGAACAGTCAGCCAGCCAGGCGAACCCGAGTACATTGACCTGCGCGAGACTTCGCCGGGGCTGTTCTCCGTTCTCCGCGTTGCGCTTCTACGCGGTCGCGATTTTTTGCCCGAGGAAGACAAGCAGGGCGCCGCACCCGTGGCCATCCTCGGCTATAGCTTCTGGCGGCGGCACTTCGCCGGAAAGCCGGACGTCTTGAATTCCACGATGGTGCTTGATGTAAAGCGGTACACCATTGTCGGAATTGCGCCGGAAGGCTTCCGGTTGTTCGGCCAAGAAGCGGATGTATATACGCCCATTGGTCAGGATACGGCGCGATACTTGCAGAATCGGGATATGCATCCCGTTCATGTCGTAGCGCGGATCCAGCTGGGGAATTCGCTGGGTGAAGCGCAGGCCGAACTGGCCTTGATCGGCAGAGATCTCGCTGAAACGTACAGGGATACGAACGGGAGACGGACATTGATCGTGGAACCGCTCCGCCCTGAGATTGGAAACGTGGGATCCACGTTGTGGCTGCTGCTGGGCGCGGTGGGCCTTGTCCTTCTGATTGCGTGCGCCAATGTTGCCAGCTTGCTTCTTGCGCGCGCCGTTTCGCGCGAGCGCGAACTTGCCATGCGTGTGGCGCTCGGAGCGACGCGAGGCAGGCTGGTGCGCCAATGTCTCGCCGAAAGCGTCGTGCTGGGATTCTCCGGGGGAGCGCTGGGTGTTTTGCTCGCAACCTTTGGCGTTCGTCCGCTTGTGGCTTTCTGGCCGGGCGAGCTGCCGCGCGCAGAGGAAGTGCAGCTGGATTGGCATGTGCTGTTGTTTGCGCTAGCTGTTTCCGTTTTGAGCGGTCTGCTATTCGGTATCGCGCCTGCGCTACGAGCTCCATTCGAAGACGTGGAACGAACACTGCGGGCCGGGGCGCGCAGTATTGCGGGCCCCTCGAAGCGCTTGCACAGCGCTTTTGTAATTTCAGAGATTACGCTGGCGATCATTCTTCTGGTTTCGGCGGGCATGCTTGGCCGGACGCTGCTTCGTCTGGCGTCGCTCGACCCGGGGGTTGACATTCACAACGTTTTGGTCGCCCGGACGGCACTTTCGCCGGCCACCCTTTCTGATCCGGGAAAGACGCGCGCGGCCTGGAAGGATGTTCTCGCCCGAGCGCGACGCTTGCCGGGAGTGAAATCCGTTGCGACCGTCGATACGTTTCCGATGCGCCAAGGCGACAACGAACAGGCCTACTGGATCAGTGCGGACCTGCCACCCTCCAACATATTACCGTTCGCTTTGTTAACGAGTGTCTCCCCCGATTACCTGGACGTCATGCGAATCCCATTGCGTCGCGGGCGATTCTTTGATGAGCATGACGATCTTAGCAGCACGCCGGTCATCGTCATTGACGAGGTTCTTGCTCAAAACGCATTCGGCAAAGAGGACCCCATCGGGAAACGGCTCTGGATTCCGGACATGGGCTACGCTTCAAACGTGTTTGAAATCGTGGGGGTAGTGGGTCATGTGCGCCATTGGGGCTTGGCTGGCGACGACCAAGCCAAAGTGCGCGCGCAAATTTACTATCCGTTCGCGCAACTTCCCGATGCTTTCATGCACCGATGGTCGGAGCTTATGTCGATCGCGGTGCGCACCGAAATTCCTCCATTGAGTCTAGTCGCGCCGCTTCGCAGTGAATTGAAGGGAGTTGCCGGTGACCAGGTTCTCTATGAAGTACACACCATGGAGCAGTTGGCGAGCGATTCGCTGGCAAGGCAGCGGTTTCTCTTATTGTTGTTCGGCGTGTTCGCAGGCTTGGCTTTAATGCTGGCGTGCATTGGGATTTATGGAGTGCTGGCGTACTTGACGGGACAGCGCGTGCCGGAAATTGGCATACGCATCGCGCTGGGAGCACGCCCAAGCGGTGTTATGTGGATGGTGCTGCGGCAGAGCCTTGGGATGATTCTCGTCGGCGTTGCGCTTGGTACGGCGGCTGCGCTGGCGGCCGGGCGCGTCTTGCAGAAATTGGTCGAGGGCATGCAGCCCATCGAGATTTGGACTTTTGCCATAACAATTCCCGTGCTCGTGCTTGCTGCGCTGTTTGCGAGCTTTGTGCCGGCGCGGCGTGCGAGCCGTGTGGACCCAGTGATCGCTCTACGGCAAGAATAAGTCAACGCGCAATTCGGCAAACTGAGAACCATCCGCAGCCGAGTGTGGCCGAGTTCCGCTGCGTACTATCTCCAGTCAAAACAGCTCATGGCCATTTGGCGAGGCTAGCCGAGGCACAGAGGGCCACGCGCGCGGCCGATGAAATTGTCGAAGCGCGTAGAAGAATCGACGAAGACTTGCTGGGAATAAAAGCGAATTCCTTGCGTGTGCGTGAGGTTGCCAATATACTTCGCGGCGTTGTGGAGGGTGAAACGAATGTTTCAGAGGCGGAGCGGATTACCTGTGAGGGAGATGGCGATGACGAAATGGGTGCGCGGGATTTTGTTTGCGGCGGTTTTTGTAACGCCGCTCTCGGCGGTGGCACAGCAAAATGCGGCGAACCAGGAGAGCGCGGTTCCGCGGAGCAAAGATGGCAAGAAATTGTTTGGCACAGCGGAAGCGTTGCGTGTGGCGAGAGTGAGCTCGCCGCGGATTTCGCCGGATGGTTCGCGGGTGGCCTATTTAGTGGCCGAAAACGTGATGGATAAAGATAAGGATACGGCGTGGAAAAACGTGACGCAGCTTTGGGTGGTGCCAACGGCTGGGCCAGCGACAGCGGCGAGGCAATTTACGCGGGGCGACAAGAGTGTTTCGAATGTGGCGTGGTCGCCGGACGGAAAGCTGCTCGCATTTACGATGGATGCGGGAGATGAAAAAGATGCGAAGCCGCAAGTTTGGTTTATGTACGCGGATGGCGGCGAGCCCTGGCAAGTGACGAAGCATAAGTCGGGTGTGCGCGGATTTCAGATCTCACCCGACGGCAAGACGCTTTTGCTCACGGCCACGGTTCCGTTGAGTGAGCAGGAAGAAAAACGGGGGAAGCAGAAGGACGATGCGGTCGTGGTCGATCGCGATTTCAAGATGGCGCAGCTCTGGACGTGGAACATCGCGACGAGTGAGGAGAAGCAGATCAGCAACGGAGATTTTACGGTCAGCGATGCACACTGGTCGCCCGATGGAACGCGAGTCACCTTTACGACAAATCCGACGCCGAGACTGGACGACATCTCTTTGCAAACGGCTTGGGTGTTGGATGTGACGAGCGGGAAGCAACGAAAGTTGGTGGAGACGGCTGATCCCACCCAAACGGCGCGATGGTCGCCGGACGGGAAGTGGATCGCCTACTTGAGCAGCTCCGGGCTGGTGGTCTACCAGGTGAATTTATTTGTTGTCGATGCGAATGGAGGTTCGCCAAGAAAACTGAGCGGCAAGTTTGAGCTGAACGCGGGGGAGCCCGTTTGGTCGAAGGACGGCAAAACGATCTTTTTTAGCGCGGACGACCACGAAGCGAACAAGATTTTTTCGACAGACGTGGCGGCGGGGACGGTTCGGCCGCTCACCGACGCAGCGACGGTGATCAATCTTGCGGAAATCAGCGCGAATGATCAGACGGCGGTTGGAACCTGGGGCGATGCGACGCATCCGGATGATGTGTTCCGCAGCGACTTGAGTTTTAGTTCGTTGGAACACATCACAAACCAAAATGCCTGGCTCGCGGATTACGCACTGGGAGCGAGCGAAGTGGTTCGCTGGAAGAGCAGCAAGGACGGGCTGGAGATCGACGGAATCGTGACCAAGCCGGTCGATTTCGATGGGACGCACAAGGTTCCGTTTTTGCTGAATCCGCACGGAGGGCCGACGGGAGCTTCGCTGCTTTCGTTCAGCGCGACGGAACAAATTATGGCCGCCAACGGCTACATGGTGCTGCAACCGAATTTTCGCGGGTCGACGGGCCGCGGAGAAAAATTTGAGTCTGCGAATCAGAACGATTGGGGAATCGGCGATTTCAAGGACGACATGAGCGGCGTGCAAGCGATGGTGGATAAAGGATGGGCTGATCCAGACAGACTAGGCGCGTTCGGCTGGTCCTATGGCGGATACATGACCATGTGGATTGACACGCAGACAGACCGCTTCAAAGCGATTTCGCCCGGGGCTGGGCTGCCTGATCTTTATTCCATGTATTCGCAGACGGACATTCACCGGTACCTCACCGTGTTTTTTAACTTGAAAGCGCCGTGGGACAACTATCAGGAATATTGGGATCATTCACCGATGAAATTTGTAGGAAACGTAAAGACGCCGACGATGATTTTGCATGGACAGGCTGACACGCGCGTGCCGATTCCGCAGGCAGAGGAGTTTTATCGCGCGCTGTACGAAAGGCACGTGCCAGTCGAATACGTGACCTATCCGCGGGAAAACCATGGGTTCGTGGAACCGCGCCACATTCAGGACAGGTGGCAGCGATATCTAGTGTTTTTCGGAAAGTATCTGAACAATCCGCCGGTTACGGAGCCAAAGGCGACGGTCGAGCGCCTGAGCAAAGATCTGCCGTAGAAAAATTCTATTTCGTCGCGCTCCATCCTTTCGCTACAGCCAAGAAGCGCGAGCAGCAGAAACACCACCCATCGTAGTGGAAAAGAAAACGGGGAAGGCCACTATAGCCTTCCCCGTTTTTTGCAGCTAGTTTGAAAAAATGGCCGAAAAAATTTAGAAGCGGAAGCGAATGCCCACTTCGATCGACCGCGGCGTGTTTACCTGGGTGCTCTCAACGCCCCAACTTGCAGGTTGCCCAAGATTCAGAACTGGGTCGGCGAGCTGGTCATGGTTGAAGACGTTGGTAAAGATGGATTGCAATTCGGCGCTAAAGCGCTCATTGATGTGGATATTCTTCTTCACCTGGAAGTCGACGTTCCAGAACGGCATGCCGCGAAGTACGCCGGCACCGCCCGCACCACCGTCCAGTCCCAGAATCGGGTTACGGGCACAGGCAAACACGGCCGCAGGGTTCGCAAACATGTTGACGTTTCCAGCAGTGCCAACGCCGTTGGAGCCAGTGACATTGTTGTGGCGTGAACTGCCGAAGTTGTTGGCGCATGTGAGCACGCCGTTTTCGTCAGCAAAGTAATTTTGAGAATCGCCTTCTCCAAATGCCTGGCTGTCGCCGTTGGTGGTGTTGATTTCGAGCGGCAGGCCACTGGCAGCGGTGAAGATGGGCGCAAACGACCATCCCCCGAGTAGACGACCCTTCAGGCCGTGCTGGCCCTTGAAGAAGGGTGGCTGGTAAACCGCCAATACGTTGTATACGAATTTGCGGTCGAACGGCTGGAGACCATATCCAGCTCCAATGTTGTATGGATCCACGACGGTAACCGAGCTGCTGGCCTGAACGTTGCTCACCGTGCCCAGCGCTTTGCTGTAGGTAAAGTTCTGCTGCAAGGTCAGACCGTGCCAATCCGACATTTTGAGAGTGACGAAGCCAGCGTTGTAGTTACCGTAGCCTAGGCTGGCGTTTACTCCGACGCCGGAGGTCAACTGACCGCTGCAACCGATTTCCGCTCCCGTCGGGCAGTTAATGGGAGTATTCAGCATGGTGCGGGCGAAGTTAAACCCACCGTTGTCCAGATCGCTCCACAAGTTCCAAACGTTTTGTTGGACGAGATTCTTCGTGCCGGCTGCTCCTTCTTTCATAGCGACAGCCTGGGTGCAGCTCGCGAACCCGGTGCAATACCCGGTTCCCGACAATGCGGCCTCGAAGAAGGGTTGGGCACTCACGGCCGCGGCGTTAGCAGTACAGCCGCCGGCAGAAAGGCCCGCAACGCCACCGCAGTATTGCAATTCCAGGTTGGCATAGGCCTTGGCGAAGCTCTGCCCACCAAGCGTCATCATGGTAGGCACCGCGTTAATGTTGACGGGCTGATATTCGTTATTGATCTTTCGCCCGATATAGCCGAATTCGATCATCGTCTTGCTATTAATCTGACGCTGAATGGTGAGGTCGAACTGGTCAGATTGATCGGGGCGGAAATTCTTGTCCAGGGCCTCCCCCGCGCCAGCCGCGATGGCGTTGATGCCCGGAAAGTCGGGCTGAGGAAGGGTTGCGCTGGGAGTGGGTAGTGGGGCAGTCATGCCATCTGTGCCAATCCGGAAAGCATTGGCGGGAGTAGCAAGTCCGGAACCAGCGCAAGTTGTATTAGCAATGCCGACGGTCGGGCTCTGCGCGCCAATGCACTGCACAGGTTGGATCAGACCAGTGCCAAGGAGCGGAACCAGCACGAGATCTACGCCGTTGAGACGTCCGAAGATTCGGCTGTAACCGCCGCGAATGACGGTCTTGCCTTGACCGAGCACCTTTCCAAGGATTCCTTGGCTGTAGTTAGGATTCCAGGCTGCAGCAATTCGAGGGCTGAAGGCGCCATAGTAGGGATCATAGGGGTATTTTTGCCCGCCGCCGGTGTTGCCCACGAGGGCAAAACCGACTTCCGGATTGTAGACTTGCCCCTGCAACGCCGCGGATTGCCGTTGATTGAGATATCCCTGTAGGTCAATTTGCTGGCCCGCTTGGTCCACAAGTTCGACCTGGCGTCCTTGTTGTTCGACCGGAGGCATCTCGAGTGTCCAGCCCATACCGTAGGTGACGGTGAGAGTGGGCTTAATGCGCCAGGAGTCGCTGAAATAGACGTTGTAGTAGGGAATTGTGCTGACGTCTTGTGCTGGCGTGAGTGGAGGATTCAAAGTCAATTGCGGACCAGAACGGGTGAAAGCGGTTTGAGCGATGGACACGATTCCAAGCGCGGCCGTGTAGTCTCTTCCAAAATTTGTTTGGTCTGCGGACGCGACCGTCCCAGGAATTATGCCCGCTAGGTTGATTCCGGCGCCGGTAGAAGTGCCGAGCTGATACACAGGTTGAAAGTTGATGCCGCCGCCGTTGTCACTGCGTTCGTGAAAGTTCCAATTGCGCTGGTAGGTGCCGCCGAACTGGAAGAGGTGGTTGCCATGGAGCATGCTCACGTCATCCCGAACCATGTTGTCTTTGCCATCCCAGAAGCGAGTACGAGTGTTCTGGGTGTCCACGTTATAGGGCGTGAGTGCAAATCCGTCCGCAGCAGTCGCTTCGCCAAAAGGCTCAAGAGCTCCTCCCAAACCAGTAATCTGCGGATTGTCGCCGCCCGAGCCCCACTGCCAGAAGTTTCGCAGATAGCTATAGTGAAAATCGTTTGTCGTGTTCGTGGTGATATTCGTCGTCAAGGACGCGACGTAGAACCACGGCACCTGCGGTCGCTCGGACAAGGAAACGGGCGTTCCCCCAGCAATGTCGTACTGGCTGTCAGTTGTCCGAGTCAACTTATAGTAGCGGTAGCTGGTCATAAAGTGCCACTTGGCTCCAAAGTCGTGATCCAAGCGAGCGACACCGAAATTGCTGCTTTGCGGAACTTGCATATTGCCAGTGAAGACGCCAACATTGCCGCCTGCGGGTGTATTGTCACAAAAGGAAAGCCCATTGCATCCTGCAGTATTCGGCATCGGCATCGTGGACCACATCTGCTGCACCGCGGAATTAACTCCGATCCCCCTGGGATCAAGAGTTGTACCGGCATACGTGACGCCCTGGAAGGTCACCGGGGTTGGATTCAGGTTGTAATACTGGCCGCCAAAAAACAGCAACCCCAGGCGCATGGAAGCGGTTGGAACGTTTCTGTTAATCGTTTCGGAATTCGGCCAACGGAAGCCTTCGTAGTTTGCGAAGAAGTAGGTCTTGCCGCCAAGAAATTCCTTGTTAACGATCGGCCCGCCTACGGCGCCGCCAAAGCGGCTGTAATGATAGCTGGGAACCGGAACTCCGGCCGCGTTGTTATCAAACGTGTTCGCAGACCAGTTGTTGTCCAGATAATATTCGTAGCCCGTGCCATGCCAGGCGTTGGTACCGCGCTTGGTTACCATGGACACCTGTGAACCAGCCGAACTATTGAAGTCCGCCGTCTGGTTCGTTGTGCTGACCTTGAATTCTTCGATGCTATCAATCGGAGTCGGCATTACGCCGGTGGGGCCGCCGCCGGCGTTTCCCGTAACTTCGTTCTTGATAAGGCCGCCGGTCACATCGCCCGCAAAACTCGGCGTGTAGATGTTCATGCTGCCGTCCATGTCGTTGGTGTTTTGCCCGCCATCGAGTTGGAAGGAATTTTGATCCATGGCCACGCCAGCGACGCTGCCATCAGGAGCAACACCAGGCTGAAGCGTAAAAAAGGTGCTCGCGTCTCGGCTGATGCTGGGGAGCGAGTCCAATGCGACCCCCGAGATCGTGTTGCCCACCGTGGCGTTTAGAGTCTGGAGTTCGGCATTGGTCGCCGTGACTTCGACGCTCTCCGCAACGGAACCAACCTCGAGTGCGACATTGAGAGTGAGGGCCGTGCCGACATTCACCGTCTGGTCGTTAAGCCTGGAAATACGAAATCCCTGCTTGCTCACCATGAGATCGTAGGTGCCGGCGGGCACGTCGACGAGGATGTACCTGCCGTTTTCGTTGGTCGATGCTGTTCGGGGGATGTTTGTCGCTTTGTCAGTCAGAGTGACCGCCGCGGCCGCAACCGCAGCACCAGAGGGGTCCGTGACTGTTCCAGCGACCGTGCCGGTTGACGAGCTCTGTGAAAAGAGAGCGGACGGCACCAGAGAGAACAAACAGAGCAACAAGCCGAACTCAAACCGCGATCGTTTACTAAACATTTAGCAGCCTCCAATTCGGTGCATGCCAAGCGAAATAAAATAAAGTCCGGAATTAGGGAATTCTGCGGCACTCGCGCCGCAGTTAAGTCACCGCTTGAGGTGCAAGCGTCATACCAATCAGAAAATTGTTCGGTTTTTAATTTGTTTTCAATAACTTCGAGGCACGCGAACAATTGGGAAATATGAATTCGTGAAGACAGCCAGGATCATTTCGAGGCGGGCAAGCAGGAACTCGCACCACTTATTCGACAGCCCGTATCAACAGAAAGCTAAAGCGTCCCAAATAAATGAGAGACCCAATGTATTCCAAATCTTGGAGACTTGTGCTGCTCAAAGCAAAGAGCTCGAGATACTGCATAGGCAGAGATTCTAAAATGATTTTGTAAATACTAAATTTATTCTAAAAAAATAAGAATCCAGGGCGGTTAGCGTGAGTTGTGGCAACTAAAGAAAGTGAATGCTTCAGACCTGAGAGGATAATTATTGGGGAGGTTGAAATTCTCCAGGGAAATGCCAGGATTCCTTACGAGAATTTCGAGATCCATCACTCATTCAGGAAAGAATCCGTACCGATCCAGGAGTTAGCGAGCGACTTCAGATTATTCTTGTAAGTCCTCGAAACCATGTATTCCCTCCCACCAGCAATGCGCAGCACGTATTCCCCGCTGGTCCCAGGGCGAATCTCTTCCACCGAAGATACATTTACCAAGACGGAGCGGTGGATGCGAATAAAGCCATAGGCTTGCAGTTTCTCAGCCATGGTCGAAATTGACTCACGCAACAAATAGGACTCCGTGGGACGCCGCAACAAAACATAGTTTCCTTCTGCTTCGACAGCAAGAATGTCCCCGGGATGGATGAGGAGAATTTTGCCCTTTGTTTTTATGGCGATTTTTATCGGCTTCACCGGCGGCGTCTCCGATCGCGGACGGAATTCCGCGGCTTTGGGGCTTTTTTCGCCCGCCACAGGGCGAACGGCGCTCAGCAGGGGCACAGGTTCGGTCTCCTCTGGTGATCCTTTCAGTCCGTTTGCAACAACTTTGGCCCCCAATAGATCGTTCATGTTTGTCCCGAGCGGAAAAGTATTTTAGTCTTCCCGCTTAAAGCCCGATTCTCCTTCCCGCCGGATGCCAAAGCACGCACGGGATTATGATCTTCGAAAAAAGCCAAAGTCGCTCAAAATCGGATGAGACCGAACAGCGAATGAATATGTTCGAGCGGCCGCATCCGATTGCCCTACGCAGACGCGCAAAAAAAGAATTCCCAGTCACGCTCCACAGGCAATCGTGTTTTATTTACAGAATGTTTCATCAAGCGTCTCTAAGCTCCTGCGGCGTCAGTCCCAACACGCGACGTGTGTGCAGCGCAAGGTGGCTCTGGTGGCAAAAGCCGTTCTCGAGAGCGATTTGGCCAATGGGCATCCTCCCTCGGCGCAATTGCATAGCCGCTCGTTCCACGCGTCGGCGAATCAAATACTGATGCGGCGGCATCCCCAACGATTTCCGAAACAGCGTTTTAAAATGTGAAACACTCAAGCTAGCCACGCCAGCAATCTCACCGAGCCCGAGATCTCGCCCGAGATTGTCTTCGATGTAGCCCAGCACGGCTTTCAACTTCCGTCCGGGCATCGCGGCTTTTATAGCGCGAGACGGGCGCGCCAACGAACTGTGGTTCCGCACGATCCTTGTGGCGAGGCCTGTAGCCAAGGCGTCCATATAGAGGCGGCCGGAGGGATAGCAGTTTTCCATCTCCGCCTTCAGAGCCCATCCGATGTGCTCGATCTGCGAATCGCGTGCCTGAAAACGATTGAAGACTCGCAGTTTGCCCGGATCACCGCCGGACTCTTCCACAATGCGTTCGAGGACGCGAAGTTTGAGTCCGATCACTAAAGCCGTATCCCGCGCTTTCAGCTCCCAGACACCACCGAGATTGGGCGGGATGATCTCCAGATCACCATGAATCGTGGTCCCGCGATGTCTTTCGCCTCCACGGCGGCAGTCGACGGCGACCGAAGTTCCGACATGGAGGGAAACCACTACCATTGGCGAGCCGAGGAATTCAACTATTCCGGGTTGGTCTGAAATGAGGCTGAGGCGTAGATTCTCTGTGGACCCAATGATTTCTGTAGGGAAAGGTTCCGAAGTTCGGTCCTGCAGGTAGCCTCTGCCAAAAGCACCCATACTCGCGGTCCCCTTAACTGCCCAAAAGTAAAACTCCGTCGGAAATTCCGCGCCCTCCTCGCAGGCTTCTACAACCGTCTACGCTCATACCGTGAACCTACAAAGACCTACACACCCTGCACTAAGCTTTACCTGCTTGGACGTAACAGAACCGCAAAGGTTACACGGAATCTGGACCGACCCTCTCGGATTTAGGGCTCCGCGCGTGCGCGGCATCGCAATGAGCAACGATTAGGCTGATCGGCTTGAGAATGCCCGGCAACTGGAACGGGGACTTGTTCATCTATCACACGGCATCCCTATGAATGCCAAGGCGATTGCGATAGAACTTGGGAACTGGTACGGCCGATGTCGCTGCACTCAGGAAAGCAGGAAGCCGCTGAGTTCCGTGTTGAAACGATCGCGGTTCTCGATATTGGAAAGATGAGCGGCGTTCAGTTCCACGTAACGCGCGCCTGCGATGCGGTCTGCGAGGTAATGACCGTCGGAGGGAGTCGTCGCGGCGTCGTGTGTTCCGGCAATCACAAAAGTCGGGACGCGAATTGCCGCGATGCTCTCTTGCGCATCGAAATCGCGAATGGCGGCGCAGTTTGCGGCATAGCCTTCGGGATTCGCGCCTTCGAGCATAAGTTTGGTCGACACGACGACGTCCGGGGACTTTGTGCGATAGTCAGCGGAAAACCATCGCTCCATCACAGCGCTCGAAATGGATTTCATTCCGCCTTTTCGAACGCTTTCGATACGCGTGTTCCACATTTCCGGAGTGCCGATTTTCGCCGCCGTGTTGCAGAGCACCAATTTGTGGAACCGGTCCGCCGCGTTCAGCGCCAGCCACATCCCCGTTTGGCCGCCCATCGATAATCCGCAAAAATAAACGCGATCGAGCTTCAACTCGTCGAGCAGCGCAAGCACATCCCGTGCCAACTGCTCGATGGCGTATGGCCCAGGCGTGACGGAAGACTGCCCGTGCCCGCGCGTGTCGTAGCGCAAGACGCGGAATTGCTTCTCGAATACGGGCATCTGCGGGTCCCACATCGAGAGCGTCGCGCCGAGCGAATTCGAAAAAGCCAAAGCTGGCGCGCGAGGGGGGCCAGCAAGGTCGTAATGGATGCGGGCATCTTCTAATTGCGCGAAGGGCATAAGGCTCACTTCTTCCGAATTTTTTTCTGGTCGCGATGCTCCGTGCTCGACGCCAGCACGCGGTCGATGAACTGGTCGGCGACCCCCAAATAGTTAGCCGGGGTGAAAAGGCGGTCAAGCTCAGCCTCGGAGAGATTTGTTTTGATGATGGCGTCTTGCGCAAGTACGGAGCGCAGATCGCGGCGCGAGCTCTGGGCGCGTTTGCAAGCAAGGTCGACAAGCTCGTGAGCCTCGGAGCGCGGCATTTTTTCAGCCAGAGCCATGGTGACCGCCTCGGCAAATATCAAGCCGTGCGTAAGATCCAAATTTTGACGCATGCGTTCCGGATCGATTTCCAACTCCGAGACGGTGGTCGTCAAGTGATGCAAAGCTCCCGCGGTTAAACGGACAATCTCGGGCAATGTCTCCCACTCCGCTTGCCACCCGCCCAGACCGCGCTCTTGCTCTTGAACCATCGCGGCGAGCATCGTGCTTACGAGAGAGGGCACACGAGCTGCAGCAGCCAAAACGACGGCCGACGTCACGGGATTGCGCTTGTGAGGCATGGTCGAAGAACTACCGCGGCCGTCTGCCGACGGCTCAAAAACTTCGCCGACTTCGGTTTGTGTGTGCAGAGAGATGTCGCGGGCGATTTTGCCGAGAGTCCCGCAGCAAAGCCCGAGCGTGGCCGCGATTTCTCCCATCCGATCGCGATGACTGTGCCAGGGAAGTTCCGGCAGCGGAAGCTGCAATTCTTTGGCGAGATTCGCGGCGACGTCTAAGCCGCGCGCACCCAGAGCCGCCATGGTGCCAACCGCTCCGCCAAACTGCAGCACGAGGCAACGTTCTTGCGTTTCCGCCAAACGCGCCCGGTGCCGGTCGATCGCGTCGAGCCAACCAGCCGCTTTCAGTCCAAAGGTCGTGGGAAGCGCCTGCTGCATCCAGGTACGGGCCACGACGAGTGTTGCTCGATTTTTATGCACCAATTCGCCCAGCACGACGGCGAACAAATCAAGTTCCGAGGAAATCAAAATGAGCGCCTGGCGCAACTGAAGCACTCGCCCGGTGTCGATGGCATCCTGACTCGTTGCGCCCCAATGTACATAACGCGCCGCTTCTTTCTCTTTTTTGGCGACCAGCAGGGTGAGTTGTTTAACCAGGGGAATCGCGAGATTGCCGGCACTTGCCGCGGCGCGGGCGAGATCGGTCATGTCGTAAAGTTCGGCGCGGCATTTCGCTTCAATGGCGGGAGCTGCAGTGGCCGGGATGAAGCCGGCGCGCGCCCCGGCTCGTGCAAGCGCGGCTTGGAAATCGAGCATGGCCTGTAAAGTGGCGCGATTGGAGAAAACCTTTTCAACCGCTTGAGAGCGAAACAAGGGGTCAAGCAAGTTCATGCGCTGAGTGTAATCACTCCTGCCAGGGAATGAAAACGGTTTCCTTGGCGGTTTGTAGGAGCGATAAACGGCTAGACGCGGGCCATTCCGCTTGGATTTACTTCTCGACTGACCCGCCAACTAAACGCGTTCAAGTAGGACGGCGATACCTTGGCCAACGCCGATGCACATGGTGCAGAGCGCATATTTCCCACCAGTTCGCAGCAATTGGTACATCGCGGTCGTGATAAGGCGCGCGCCGCTGGCGCCAAGCGGATGGCCAAGGGCAATCGCGCCACCGTTGGGATTTACGTGGCTCGCATCGTCGGCCACGCCGAGTTCGCGGAGTACGGCGAGTGCTTGCGAAGCAAAGGCTTCGTTTAGTTCGATTACGTCCATCTGGCCGATTGTCAGATTCGTTTTCGCAAAGAGTTTTCGAGACGCCGGAGCGGGCCCCATCCCCATGATGCGCGGCGCCACGCCCGCTGCAGCAGCGGCGACGACGCGCACCTTGGGGGTTAACCCATAGCGCTTCGCTGCCGATTCCGAAGCCAACAAAATGGCGCAAGCGCCGTCGTTCACGCCGGAAGCATTTCCTGCCGTCACCGTTCCGCCGGGCTTCACAATACCGGGCAGTTTCGCGAGGGCGGCAAGAGATGTGTCGGCGCGCGGATGTTCATCGGCGCTGAACAGAATGGCTTCCCCTCTTTTTTGAGGTATTGCGACGGGAACGATTTCCTGCGCAAGCAGCCCGCCGCGCATCGCGGACGTGGCACGTTGCTGGCTCCTTAGCGCAAACGCATCCTGATCTTCGCGCGAAACGTGAAACTCCTCCGCGACAATCTCTGCGGTTTCAGGCATCGAATCGACCCCGTATTTAGCTTTCATTAGGGGATTGATGAAGCGCCATCCGATGGTGGTGTCTTCCATTTTCGCCGTGCGAGAAAAAGGGGCATCCGCTTTGCCCATCACGAACGGCGCGCGCGACATGCTTTCGACACCGCCGGCAATGATGAGTTCTGCCTCGCCACTCTTGATCGCGCGCGCCGCAGTTGCGACAGCGTCCATGCTCGATCCGCAAAGGCGATTTACAGTCACTCCGGCAACTTCTTTCGGAAGCCCCGCGAGCAGCAAAGCCATGCGGCCGATGTTGCGGTTGTCTTCCCCGGCCTGATTCGCGCATCCGTACACCACGTCGTCCAGTGCATTCCAATCCACTTTGGAATTGCGCTCGAGGAGGGCTTTAATCGGGAGCGTTGCTAGATCGTCCGTGCGAATCGAAGAGAGTGTCCCAGCGTAACGGCCGATAGGCGTTCGAATGGCGTCGCAAATGTAGGCGGTTTCCATTAATGTGTTTCAAAGCTCCTGAATCGTCCTATCCTAACAGGAACAATCCACCCGGCGAAAACCATGATGAGAGCGCGAGCGGAAGGGGAGACGGAATGAAATCCAAAAGAGTCGTGATGATCATGGCAGCGCTCTGTTCGATGGCTGCGGCAGTAACCTGGGCTCAGACCAAGGCTGCGGCAGAGGTCACTGCGCTACTGCGTGAGTTCATCGCAGGTGCAGGCGGCGGCGACCGCGCGATATTCGAAAAGTTTTTCGCCGATGATGTGATTTATACCAGGGCAACCGGTGTAGTCATCACCAAGGCCGACATCATGGAGAGCCTCGGGAAACCAGCGCCAGCCTCCGAAGGGAAGAGCACGTATTCAGCCGAGGACATTACGGTTCACGAATACGGCGACACCGTGATTGTGGCATTCCGACTGGAAGGCCGCACAGAGCACGCTGACGGAAAGGTGGAACAGGCTCATTACCGCAACACTGGAACATTTCTTCGACGCAATGGCCGCTGGCAAGCGGTGGCGTGGCAAGCGACAAAGATCAGTGAACCAGTAAAGCCAAAATAAAACGAAGTAAATTTAACGAAGAATGCTGAAGCACTCTTGCCTTCGCTCCACAAACTTGCCTTGTTCCAGACTTACGCAGTTTTGAAAAGCAAAAATGCTCAGACCGCTTTTTCGTCATCACCTGATTCCTTAAGCCTCCGTCAGGGGATGCTCTTTGCGCTATCACGCTTCGATCCTTCGTTGACACTCCTCGGCGTCACCCTCACTATGGTCTTACCCCTTCCAAATTTATCGTCCGGTGTCTGCCGATGCGCATTCTTGTCGCTGAAGATGACGCGCCGCTGGCGGAGTTTCTCCATCAACGGTTGCAGCAGGAACAATTCTCTGTCCACATGGTCTCGGACGGTGGGGAAGCCCAGCGTCTTGCTTCCGACCAGCCGTACGACTTCGTAATCCTGGATCTCAATCTGCCCGCGGAAGGCGGCCTGGACGTTCTTCGCTACATCCGTGCGAAGAAACCCGATCTACCCGTCCTTATGGTTACCGGAACGAGCCTCGCGGAGGATCACGTCCGCTTGCTCGATGCTGGCGCTGACGATTCCTTGGCGAAGCCGTTCGACTTTGCAGAGCTTGCCGCCCGCATCCGCGCCGTTCTCCGCCGCGGCAGCCGCCCCGGCCGTGCCGTGCTCAAAGTCGGCGATCTGGAGATCGACCGCGTCGCTCACGCCGTGCAGCGCGGAGGTAACTCCATCGAACTGAGCCCAAAGGAGTTCGCCCTGCTCGAATTCCTCATGCGTCACGAAGGCCAAGCGGTCACGCGCACCGCGATTGTCGAGCAGGTCTGGAAGCTCAACTTCGATACCATGACCAATGTCGTCGACGTCTACATCAACTACCTACGCCGCAAAGTGGATTCCGGCTACGATCGCCCCCTTATCCGCACAATTCGCGGAGTCGGCTACCAAATCGGCGGCCAAGCCGCCCACAACTAGACATTCCTCGGAATTGCCTGTTGCCCGTTCCCTATGCGCTCCCGCCTAGGGGAAGCGCAGGGGATCGCCCTACAGAGCTTGCGCTCTAAATGGCATCCCTCTTGTAAATAACAGAAAAAACTGTACTTATAGGACGACCGGCTTTGTCGTATTCACCAGTCGGTTGAATACGCATGGCTCCCAAAATAGAACCGGCCACAGACTGTGCTAGCCGATCCGCCGAGAGCAACTTCTTTTCCACTTTGGGGTTCTACCCATAGGGAGCTATATAATGTAGGCAGACTCCCATCGGCCGGAACCAAGGGTCCGGACCCGGGACAAGGTGACTAACCATGTTGAAGACCAAATTTTCCGGCAAGCCAATGCTTAGCCTGCTTCTCTGTATGATCGGTCTTCTCTCTTTTTCGGCGCCACGGGCTGGAGCTGGCCAATCTGATCAAGCTCCTCCAGTTGATCAAGCGGATCAGCCAAATCAAGCTGATTCAGCTAATCCATCCGCCCAAAGTGACGCCAACGATCCACCAACTCGTGTCGCTCGTATTAGTTATCTGGATGGCTCCGTCTCACTTCAGCCCGGAGGCACGGGCGACTGGGGCAGCGCAGCCCGCAATCGCCCAATGACCATCGGCGACAAAATCTGGACCGACAAAGATTCCCGTGCCGAGCTACAGACGGGCGTTGTTTCTATCCATCTTGGCAGTATGACTGCCCTCTCTTTCCTGAATCTCGATCAGACCATTACCCAGATGCGCCTCGCGGAAGGCTCCATCAATTTTCGCGTCAAAGAAATTCGGGAAGGCGACACCTATGAAGTGGACACGCCCAATCTTGCTTTCACCATCACGCAAGCCGGCGCGTTCCGCATTGACGTCAACGAGAACGGAGATAACACCGGCATCACTGTCATTCGCGGCGCAGGTCAAGTGGTAGCCAGCGGAAAAACCTACGATCTGCAAGCTGGCCAGCGCGGTATTTTCAACGGCACGGATGATGTGCGGTCCACGGTTTTGCCGCAAGCACCTCCTGCGGACGGCCTTGATCAATGGGCCAACCAGCGCGATCTGGGTGAACAGAATTCCATTTCGAAGCGCTACGTTCCAGAGGACATGCCCGGCACCCAAGACCTCGATAATAATGGCACCTGGAGCGAGGACGGCGCCAATGGCCCTGTTTGGTATCCGTCGGAAGTCTCACCTGATTGGGCTCCCTACAGCAACGGCAATTGGAGCTACGTTGGTCCTTGGGGCTGGACTTGGGTGGATTATGCGCCTTGGGGCTTTGCTCCATTCCATTATGGCCGGTGGGGTTATATCGGTGGACGCTGGGGTTGGTACCCTGGTCCCCGATTTGGCGGATGCGTTTATGGTCCGGCTTTCGTCGGATTCCTTGGCGGAGGCGTTGGCTTCGGTTTTGGAGTCGGATTCGGAGTCGGCTGGTTCCCCTTGGGGTTTGGCGAACCGTTCCACCCCTGGTATCGCGGGGGCTACGGGTACGTTAACCGGATCAACGTACACAACACTTACATCCACAACGTCAACGTTTTCCACTCCAATTCAAATTTTAACTACGCCTATGCTCACAACACTCACGCCGTAACTGCTGCTTCGCGCAGCGCGTTCACCGGCGGCCAAGCCATTAATCGCGGCGCTGCCCATATCAATGAAGCCTCGCTGCGCGGCGCGCAGGTTACAAATAACGCGGGTGTCTCTCCGTCCAGACAAAGCGCATTCGGCGCTGCAAACGCCAGAGGCAACGTCAGCCGTCCGCCCAGCTCTGTCGAGAATCGCTCCGTCATGGCGCGTACCGCGCCTGCGGCAGGGGCTTCTCACATTCCAGTCCGCACCATGAACACGAGCGGCCTGAGCGCTGGGCGTCCAGGAAACGCGGGAACGACCGCGCGACAGAACGAACTGTCGCAGAGTCGACCGCCATCAGCCCGAAACGATATGCGCATGCAGAACAGCATTCCTGGAAACAGCGGCAGTCAGCGCGCAACCAACAACTCGCGCAGTTGGAGCGCTCAGGGCAACACGACCGATCATGGCCAGGCCCCGAAGGGTTTCGGCAGCTCCAGCAGCCCTTCCAACAACTCGACCATGTCCGCCCGCGCAAATAATCGCCCACCGTGGGCTGGTGCAGGCGCTACGGCCAATGGCAGCGCCAATGCAGGGGGCAGTCGCTCTTACACGCCACAAGGGAGCGCGCCTGCGAACAATCGCGGCTATTCCGCGCCGCCTCGCTCGAACCCGGCGCCCACCCGCTCCTACTCGGCGCCAAGCCGCACTTACTCGGCTCCTAGCCGCAGCTACGGAGGCGGCAGTGCCCCGCATGCTAGCGGTGGGGGAAGCGCTCCTCACAGCGGCGGTGGCGGAGCTTCTCACGGCGGTGGCGGTGGTTCTCCCCATGGTGGTGGTGGCGGCGGTTCTCACGGCCATCGTTAAAATCAGGAAAACCAGCGTATTTCACAAAGGCTCGCTGCTCTCGAATGCGGCGGGCCTTTTGCTTTCCCCGTACTTGCCCCCAGCCAATCCAAAACGCGGCTCCGCAACTCTCTGTGCGCATGCGGGTTAAATAAGTAGTTCCAATTGGGCATTTCTAAATTCGACAAAGCACTTGAGCCCAATCCCGGGTTTTCGCACGAAGGTGCTATCGTTGAAGTTAAGCAATGGGCCAAATCCTTGAGACCAGCGCTCGAAGGATTCGGTGTTCAAGGACGCAATTCCACGCAAAGAGGGGCCAATACGGGCCCCGGTATTTCAGGAGAGAGGAAACCGCAAATGAAAAGATACACCCTTCACTTGGTGAGCCTGCTCAGCCTCGCGCTGGCCATGACTTTCCTCATACCACAGCGCGCCGCAGCCGACGATGACGATCCGCCGGGCCGTGTCGCGCGCCTGGGCTTTGTACGGGGTACAGTTTCCTTTGAACCAGCTGGCACCGAAGACTGGGTTTCCGCCGTCGTCAACCGCCCTCTGACTACTGGCGATAAACTTTGGAACGACGCGGATTCTTTTTCTGAGTTGCATCTCGGCTCTGCCTCGATCCGTCTCGGCAGCAACACCGGCTTTTCTTTTTTGAACCTAACCGACAACACAACTCAGGTTCGTTTGACCGAAGGCACGCTTAACATCCGTGTTCGCCGCCTCGGCGATGATGAGACCTTTGAGGTCGATGCTCCTAATCTAGCTTTCACCTTGCTGCGTCCGGGCAATTACAAAATCAACGTCAACGAAGCTGGCGATGCCACCGTTGTTATTGTCCGAGATGGCCAGGGCGAAGTCACCGGAGGCGGCTCGGCCTATACCGTTCATCCTCACGAAGTCGGCACCTTCAATGGCACTGATCAAATTGACGCCGACGTCGAAAGTTGGGACAACTCCAGCGACGATTTCGACAACTGGTGCGCCGAGCGCGATGCCCGCATCGATAATTCTGTTTCCGCCCGCTACGTTTCGGACGACGTGATCGGCTACGAGGATTTGGATGAATACGGCGGCTGGCGCCCCACTCCGGAATACGGCACTGTCTGGTTCCCGCACGTTGCGGTTGTTGGATGGGCTCCTTATCACTACGGCCATTGGGCTTATATCGCCCCCTGGGGTTACACCTGGGTCGATGATGCGCCTTGGGGTTTCGCTCCATTCCACTATGGTCGTTGGGTTACCGTCGGCGGCGTTTGGGGTTGGGTGCCCGCGCCACCGCGGCCAGTCGTTGTCGGCGCAGTTTATGTCCGGCCCGTTTACGCGCCCGCGCTCGTCGCGTGGGTTGGTGGCCCGCATTTTGCGGTAGGCATCGGAGTCGGCGGCGGATTCGCCCCTGGAGTCAGCGTTGGCTGGTTTCCGCTCGGTCCGCGGGAAGTCTACGTGCCGTCCTATCACGTCAGCCGCGCCTACGTGACGAACATTAACGTCTCCTACACGCGAGTCGAAACCACCGTCGTGAACAACTATTACAACACTACGGTGATCAACAAAAACGTCACCAACGTCACCTACGTCAACCAGCGCGTCACGGGAGCCGTGTCCGTCACGACCCCGCAAGCTTTCACCTCCGCTCAATCCGTTTCCAGAAACTCGGTCTCCTTCAATGCAAGGGAAGTGGCATCCGCTCCAGTTGTCGCGACCACGCCCGCGGTTGTGCCTTCTAGGCAGGCTGTTCTCGGCGCCGGGGTTACCGCGACAATGCGGCCTCCCGTTGCGCTGCAAAGCCGCGCCGTAGTTGCGAAGACCGCCCCTCCTCCTCCGCCTCCGTCGTTCGCCAAGCGGCAGGAAGCGATTCAGGCCAATGGCGGCAGGCCTCTTGCCATGTCAGAGGCCCGTCAGCTTCAGCCGGAGACGGCGCAGGCTCGCCCAAATATCAAGATCGCTCCGCCGGCGAAGCCACAAGCCATTCAGGCCAAAGGCGTTCAACCCAATGTGAACCGTCCGGTGACACCGAATAACGCCGTAAACAAAGGCGGCAATCCTCCGGTTACGAATACCAACAGCAAGGCCTACACGGATCGTCCGCCGGCTTTCCGGCCTAACACTGGTATCACCAACGACAACGTAAATCCGCAGATCGAGCAGAAGCATCAACAGCAAGTGCAGGATTTGCGCGGTCAACAAGACCTCGAACGCCAAAAAGTTGAGCAGCAACAACAACAAGAGCGTGCCGAACTCGCGAAGAAGGCTGCTGATGAGCAAGCTCAACAAAAGCTCAATCAACAGCACCAACAGCAACTCGAAGAGCTGGAGAAAAAGCACGACGCCGAAGAGGCGAAACTCAAGCAGCAACAACAAACGGAGAAAAAGAATCCTCCGAAACCAGCAAAGCCTGCTAAGGAAGACAAGCCTCCAAAGAAGGATAAGTAGTCGTCCTTCTCGTCTTCCGCTCCTAGGCGGGGCGTTTGCCATACGGCGGGCGCCCCGCCCATCTTTTTTTGCGGCTTAATTTTCACTGGTTAATTTCGGCTTCGGTGTGAAATCAGCAGCCCATCTCGCGTAAGATTCATCCTTCCGAGCATGGCAAACCAATCTTCGCCCCCGCCCAAGCCAAAGCGAGCACTTTCCGCTTCATCGCCGATTTCTCTCTTCGTCATTCCCGGTTTGCCGGAAATTCGTAAGGGTCAAAACCTGCCTAAACTAATTGCTCTTGCCTCTCGCCGCGCGAAAATGACTTTTGAAGACGGCGACGTTCTGGTGGTCGCGCAAAAAATTATATCGAAGGCTGAAGGGCGCATCGCCCGGCTCTCCAAGTTTAAACCTTCCTCCCAAGCCTTAGCCTTGGCCAAGAAACTCGCGAACGATCCGCGCTTCATCGAGGTAGTCCTCCGCGAATCTCGGCGCATTGTCCGTGCCGAACGCGTCCTCATCGTAGAAACACATCACGGTTTCGTTTGCGCCAATGCAGGCGTGGACCATTCGAACGTCGGCGGGCGCGATTTCGTCACTCTCCTGCCGAAAAATCCCGACCGTTCCGCCCGGCGCCTCGCCGACTCACTGCGCAAGCAAACGCAAAAACGCGTCGCCGTCATCATCAGCGACACGTTTGGCCGCCCCTGGCGCTTGGGTCTGATCAACGTAGCCATCGGCGCGTCCGGCGTCCCCGCTCTCGTCGATCTCCGCGGCACGCGCGATCACCATCGCAAACTTCTCCACGCTACAATCCTAGCCGTCGCCGATGAACTCGCCGCCGCCGCCGGACTGCTGATGGACAAATCCGCAGGCACTCCCGTAGTTGTCATTCGCGGCTATCGCCACAACTTCGTCCAAGATCCCGCTGCCCGCATCATCCGCTCGGCTAGCGAAGACCTCTTTCGTTAACGTACCGGCCTTGCGTCCAGTTTAGTTTCTTGCTCACGCGCAACGATTTCCGCTTGCGTGAATCTCCACGTCCCAGCATCCTTGTTTCGCCATGTCCCCCGCAAAAAAACTCAAGGTCACCGCTCTCGCCGGTGGTATCGGCGCATCAAAACTTCTCCTTGGCCTATACGGCGCGATGGATCCGCACGACCTCACGGTCATCGTCAACACCGGCGACGACATCGTCCTTCACGGACTGAAAATTTCTCCCGACCTCGACATCGTTACCTACACTCTTGCCGGCGTCGTCGATCCCGCCAAAGGCTGGGGCATGCGCAGCGAAACTTTTCATTTCCTCAAGCGCCTTGGCATTTATGGCCGCGAAATCTGGTTCAATCTCGGGGATCGCGACCTCGCCACTCACATTCATCGCACGGATTTGCTTGCTCACGGCAAAACGCTAAGCCAAACCGCGGAATCTATCCGCCTCGCTCTCGGTGTGAAGTCGCGAATTCTGCCCATGTCCGACCAGCCAATTCCTACCATTATCGAGACTCGCGACGGCAACATGCATTTCCAGGAATACCTCATCAAGCACCGTACCGAGCCGGGAGTCCGCGGCATTCACTTCGCCGGAATAAAACACGCGCACGCCGCTCCCGGCGTACTCGAATCTATCTGTGACGCCGATCGCGTGATCATTTGCCCCAGCAATCCTCTCATCAGCATCGGCCCGATCTTGGCCGTGCCTCGCGTCCGCGAACAATTGCGGGCGCGCAAAGAAAGTGTAATCGCGGTCTGCCCCATCGTCGGCGGCAAATCCCTAAAAGGCCCAAGCGACAAGATGCTCATTCAACTAGGCTGCGGCTCCTCCGCCTCAGCCGTCGCCAAACTCTACGCCGATTTCACCGGCACCTTCGTCATCGACCGCCGCGACGCGTCGCAGGAATCTGCCATCCGCGCCCTCGGCATGAAAGTCGCCATCCTTCCCACCGTGATGCGCACTCGCTCCCAAAAACGCAAACTCGCCCGCGCCCTTCTGTCCCTTTAGGGATCGTTTTCGAGTTTTCGAATCTGTGACCTTGCGCCCGCACCGCGTTCGATGAACCTCTTTCGGGCACAAGCGTTTATTGAGGATGAACGTACACCTGAAACTTAAACTGCTTTCGACAACCTGCCTAGAGAACTGATATAAGAGATTCGTCGGCAGGATCGCAGCCAGTCTGAATCTCAGGCTCGCTCTGCTATCAACCTCCGACAACTGGTTCGATTCCAGACTGTGATTGGTCACCACAAAAACCCCTGCGAGGTGGGACCGGCCTTCGGGCAAATCGAGGTTTGGCTCTGCGGGTTTAGACCCCCGCCGCACCTTGATGGTTCCACCAAAGCAGGTTCAGGAGGCTTTCAATCAATGGCCGAGGTGCTATGGATCGTGGTGCTAGCGGCTGTGCTTCTCTTGATAGTAGCGAAGGTTTTGCCAGTTAAACGTGTGACTGTCTATGAGTATCAGAAAGGCTTGAAATATACCAAAGGGCGTTACGCGGCTACTTTGAGTCCGGGGCAATACTGGATTCTCTCCGCTTTTTCCTCCGTAGCCCCGGTCGATATTCGTCCGCAGTTTGTGACAATTCAAGGGCAAGATGTGCTCAGCTCTGATGGCGTAACTTTAAAAATCAGTCTTGCAGCCGAATTTCAGGTTGCCGACCCACACGTCGCGATCAACAAGAATGCTAGTTTTCAAAATAGCTTGTACCTGACGCTTCAGATGGCTGTTAGGGAGATCGTGGGCAAGGAGAAGATTGATACTCTCATTGAGAACCGCGCCGGATTTAGCTCTAAACTGACTGAGCTGACGTCAGGGAAGGCAACCGAATATGGGCTAAAGCTCATTTCCGCAGATATCAAGGACATCATGTTTCCGGGCGAAATGAAGAAGGCTTTCGCCCAAGTCGTGAAGGCTCAAAAAGAAGGTCAAGCGGCGCTGGAAAAAGCTCGTGGAGAGACTGCGGCGCTCCGCAGTCTGGCCAATGCTGCCAGAATGATGGATGACAACCCAAACTTGCTCCAGTTACGTGCCCTGCAAGCTTTCGCGGATCCTGGCGGGAACACTCTCGTTCTAGGATTCCCACAAGGATCTATTCCTATAGTTAAGCGGGGTGAAAAGAATTCCAGTCCCGCGCGGAAGGAACCTAGAGAAAAAGAGGAGCACTAAAGTGCCTGTTCTCTTGAGTCTCAAGCTTGCCGTCGCAGTAGCGCATCCATCTCTCCATCAGTAGGCCAGTCCGGCGTTAGCCACACTCCAGCCGAGCGCCTTTCGCTACGCGCCTCACAGTATGGTATCTTCAAAAACTTCGAACATGACAACCACTCCACTCACCGCAACGGACTTTCGCCACGCGCTCGGCCAATTCGCTACAGGCGTCACGGTCATCACCGCTCCGCGTGCTCCCGGCCAGGCGTACGGGATGACTGCCAACTCTTTCACATCGGTCTCTCTCGACCCGTTCCTCACTCTCGTCTGTGTCGACCAGCGCAGCCATCTCCTCCCTCTTCTCAAACAAAGCCGTTTTTTCGGCGTGAATGTTTTAAAGGAACATCAGCAGGCTATCTCCGTCTATTTTGCGCAGTCTGAGCAGACTCCGGAGGCGGAAGCGAAGCTCGGCGTTCGCTACCGCTGGACACAAGCGGGCATTCCGCTTCTCGAAGACACCATCGCACAAATCGTCTGCAGGGTGGTCGCCACCTACATCGCCGGCGATCACACTATTTTTCTAGGGGAAGTTCAAAGCGCCGATCTATTTCCCGGTGAGCCCCTGCTTTTCTTCCGCAGCCACTACCGCCAGCTTGCCCCGCCCCGCTAGCGTTTCATCTTTAACTCCTAAATTCGATTTCACTATCTTTAAATGCGCAGCCAAAAAATTCTTCTTGACAATATTATAACTCCAGCGTATATTAACGTCCGGGATATACCGTAGCGCCAGCTTTTAGTGGCGCCCTTTCTTTGGACTGACCACTCTTTCAAGTCGCAGCCCAGGCCACCGTCGGTCAAAGTCGCACCCCGGCAAGCCTCAGCGCAAGCCCTTTAGAATCAACATTGTACAAAAATGCCTGCAAGTGTTGATTCTAAGCCGCTTACAGAAAGCCTAAGTCCTTTATCGGCAATGTTTACAAAAAAACCGGGGGGTACTCCAGACGGTGGGCCACGAGGAATCACTCTGTCGTTCGTTCGAGACCCACAAATCACCGGTTACGGACCGTAGGCGGCTAGCTTTGGGCTTTGAAACTCTCAACTGTGGACTGTCAACTTCCTCTCTTCAATGACCGCCCAGCGAATCTCGCTTCACCCCATACTCAGCGCCCCAGCGATCCGTCATCTGCCCGCGAATTTCCCAAAGCTCCGGGAAAAACTTGTGCCGCATGCCGTCCTCAAGAATCTCCACCGGCCGCCCCTTGAGCGACTTAGAGCCAAAGCCAATCGTCCTATAGATCAGCTGCATGTGCTCGTATCGGAATCTCTGAAACAGTTCGTCGAATTCCGCCAGTTCTTCGGCCACCATGTACGCGTCCCCGTGGTTGTATTGCGAATCGTAGATCTTCTCGATCGTAAGTCCGTGCTTGTCCAAATAATTCGCCTTAAACGAATTCCAGATCGGCTGGTACATCTTCAGCAGCACGCGAAACCCGGGCGATTCTTGCCCGCTTCCGTTCCCTAGCTTCTTCCGAATCTCTTGATACTCCTTCGGCGACATCGTCTCCAGCAACGCCAGCTGTTCAATCATCAATTTCTGCGCCGTGTGTACGCGCCGAAACAGCGTAATCACACGATTCGTATTCTCCTGCTGCAAATATTCATCAATGTCCAGCAGCGTGTACGCCATCAATTTCATCCACAGCTCTTCGATCTGGTGCACGATCTGGAACTGCATCTCGTCTGCGTTGCACAGCCTGTCGTAATCGAGTTGGCAAGAGAGGAGCGTCTTCGTGCTCAGGTACACTTCGTAGTCCAGCGTGCCGTCGCCGCCCATAATGGCGTAAAACTGTTCTCGATTCACGCGCACCTCCCCGAACGCAGCCGCCAGTTCAATCGCAAATACGTCGCTGCGCCGCGCAGTTCATTGTAATGTTTCGTGAGCAAAATGCTTAATGCCTGTCCACGCTCGCCAATCCCGTCCAGCTATAGCCGCGTTGCGAGCGCAACAACTCATCTTTGAATCCCGAAGCCAGCCACGGCCGAACTTCTTCTTCCTTCAAGTAGTACGCCACTGGCGTCACCAATTGGTCGAAAACATTTGCATGAACTTCATCGAAGGGGTAGCTATGCATCGCAGCGAAATAATCCCCATAGGGCAAATGCTTCGGGCCTTTTCCGTCTGGTCCCGGTCGGTAGAAAAGCTTGATCACGACCCAGAGAAACGCAGACGGAACCAGACACAGCGCGCGCAACAAACCCGCCGGCAATTTCGAAGTCACTGCAGTTCTAATTGGATTGATAAACCGCGGAATCCACTCATTTCCCTCGTAACCATACACCCAAAAAAACACGCGCCCGCCATTTCGGACACGCGAAGCCAAACTCGCAAATCCCGCAGCCGGATCCGGCAGGTGGTGCAAAACTCCCACCGAAAAAGCCATATCAAAAATCGGCTTCACCGGCGGATGCAGCAAATCCCCAATCACAACATGCGCGTTCGGCAAATCCCGTGTGTGCGCGAATGCCACAAACGCACTCTCTCCCAAATCCAGTGACACGATCGCTTTCGCCCCGTGCCCCGCCACGATCGCAGTGTGCCGCCCCTTGCCGCACCCGCCCTCAAACACGGTCTGTCCCTTGAAATCTTCGCCAGTTACCGGCGCAATCCAATCGAAAAACTCTTGCTCGTAATAACCGCGCAAATCGCTCCAGCGTGTCCACTCCTCCGCAAATCGCGAGGCTGTGTCGAGTTTCAAGTTCTCCAAATTCGCCGGCAAAAGTATTGGTACGCCTTCGCGAATCGAAAACACTGCATTACATCCAGCACACGCCAGCGTCCCCGCCATGACGTGCTCTTTTTCTTCGCGAACTCCTTCTTTGCGAAGCGTCAGTCCACCGCCGCAATTCGGGCAAGCAAGATAATTCAAAGCTTCTAGTCGCATGTCACCTGGAAATGCAATGGAAAATCGAAATGCTTCAAAAATTCAGAAGGGAAGTAGTGCCAATCAGTTCCGGAAGGCATGCCGCAAAGCACCGCGAAACATGGCAAACAGGTACGCAATTTCCGCTGAACTACCAGCCCCCGGCTCCCGCCGTTCGCGGAGGCTCGTCGCGGCCCGCCAGCGCTTCGCGACGGCTGCGAAATTCGCGCACGCTATAGACCGGTTTATTCTGCGATTCGTAATAGGTCCGCGCCAGCATCTCGCCGATCAATCCCGTCGCAATAAACTGAATCCCGCCCATCACCAAAGCCATTCCCAGAAGCATCAGCGGCCCGTGATTGGCCAGCAGTCCTTCATCCAGCAGAGCTTTGCGGAGGAACACCCATAGCCCGATCCCCGCTCCACCGGTCAGGCAGGCCAATCCTAGCAGGCCGAAAAATTGCAAAGGCTTCGTCGAATAATCCAACAGGAATTTCACGCTCATCAAATCCAGGAGCACGCGCACGGTCCGCGAAATCCCGTAATTGGACTCTCCGTTCTTCCGCGCGATATTCGAGATCGGCACTTCCGCCACCGAAGCTCCTGCCCAACTCGCCAGCGCCGGAATGAACCGGTGCAACTCGCCGTACAAATGAATCTCCGACAAAACCTCGCGCCGGTACGCCTTGAAGGTAGTTCCAAAATCGTGCAAATCTACGCCAGACAGTTTCGCCATCATTCTGTTGGCAATCCGGCTGGGCAGTTGTCTCGTCAACCAGTGATCCGTGCGCGATACCCGCCAACCGCTTACCAGATCGTAGCCTTCTTCAATCTTCTCCAAGAACCGCGGAATCTCATCGGGGTCGTGCTGCAAATCTCCGTCCATCGAGATAATGATTTCGCCGCGCGCAAAATCAAAGCCCGCCTTCAAAGCCGGCGCTTGGCCAAAATTTCTCCGTAGCTGCACTACATTTACCCGCGGATCATGCTCATAAATGTCCGAAAGCACCTTGAACGTCTTGTCTTTGCTTCCGTCATCCACAAACACCAGTTCATACCGCTCGCCAATCGCATCCATCACTTCCGTAAGCTTCACGTAGAGTGGTGGAATATTTTCCTGTTCGTTGTAAAACGGAACGACGATCGAGTAGCGAATAGGTGGATCGTTCTTCATGCTTTCAGTTCTGGGCTTTCCTCAGGCTTCTTGGGCTGCGAAACCATAGTCTACCAGTCGAATCCCCTGCGAGGCGACAAGATTTCGTATTTGCGTGTTCGTCAATATCTCCAGTTCGGCTTGACGCGAAGCCTGCAGCCGGGTCGCCGATTTGGCCAAATCCGCATCCGCGTATCCCGGATGGCACATTAATTCGGTCGTGCCTTCCGGCAGAATCTCGAGCAGCCGCAAAACGCCTTCCCGTGTGAGCTCCCCCGTCTGCGCAATTCCGCAAAAATAGTCCGCTGCGGCAATCCCTGCGCGTTCCGCCTGTTCGCGCGCATCCCGCGCCAGCAGTTTCAGGCCTCGCGCCTGCACACCTTGCTTCATCACTACGGTCCCTTTTTGTTTCGCGCCAGAGGAAAGCGCCGCACGCAGGCTAGATTCCTCATGCGAAATCCGGACTGCCGCAATCCCATGCCTCTTCGCCAGCCGCAGCGCGATCTCGAACAACCCTGGCAGCATCTGCACGTGACGGTGCCCGTCAAGATGGGTCGGCTCGATTCCAATGTCGCGCACTTTCTGAATCTGCGCGTCCCATTCGCGCTCTACTTCTTCAAGCAATACACTTCGACGCGCCAGCTTCAGCAACAAACTCTCCGGTTTACCCTCCAACTCGCCACGGTCGTTCAAAAGCGTGCTCACCAATTCCCGTTCCGCTACCGGTTCGCCATCGCTCAAATTCAAATGCACGCCCACGCCCAACGCCGACGTCGTCCGCGCCAATTCGACGCCAGAGGCAAATGCCGCGCCATTAGCCAGCAGGGAAGCGCTCGTCACAATGCCGTTGCGGTGCGCTTCGGCTATCCCCCGGTTGACGCCCTCCGTCCACCCCAGGTCATCCGCGTTTACAATCAGGTTTCTCAATGCTTGCCTGTCCCGTCGTTCCAGCCTGTACTTCGGTACAGCTATCCTTTCGTGTGCCCCCACTCGACCGTACCATTGACCCTATTTCCCCTCAACTCTAGCATGGCTTCCAGAGGCAAAAATGCCGCCAGTTAAGACGCGTGAGAGCAAGGTGTTAGGCGAGCGCTACGGCGATAAGCGCCGGGGCCGCCGCATGAACTCCCGCGTTCCCGTCCGCCTCGAGTGGGACGGAGACGCCGGAAAGCGCTTCTCGGTGGAAGCTCACACCCGCGTCGTCAATCCATACGGCTGCATGGTGGTCTTGGAGCAGGAACTTAAGCTCGAACACCGCCTGGCGCTAACAAATCTTGCCACGGACACCAGTAACGCAGCCGTAGTGGTCTGGCGTGGGGTTCCGCGCCCGGATGGCTGGGAGTACGGCGTGGAACTTGTCGCGCCGGAGATGGATTTTTGGGGGCTTGAGCTTTGATGAAACCTCAACCGAACGTCAAACCGGTTACCGGGGCCCCTAGAGTGGTCTCGACGCGTCCGCCTACGGCGGAAGAGCGCCGCCGCGCCCAGCGTGTCCTCCTGAGGATCCGAGTTGTGGTCCAGGTCACCGGCAAATCGAATACGCTCGAAGGCCACACCCATACTGTCAGCGCGAGCGGCGCCATGCTGATTATTCCGGAGCCCCTTCCGGAAGGAACCATGGTCACTATCGAAAATCCCAAAGCCCAGAGCAAGGTCGAAGCCCGGGTGGTGCGTCCGCCGCAAATGAGCCACGAAGGCTCGCAAGTTCCCGTGGAGTTCACCTCGCCTTCTCCTAATTTTTGGGGCATCTTCTTTCCACCCGACGTCAACTGACGATCCGACAAGAATCGTCATCCTGAGCGAGCGCGGCGAGTTCGAGTCGAAGGATCTCTCCTGACTCTTCTGTCTCTAGTGTCTCGGTACTCTCGGTGTCCGCCCTCAACAGCGGCTACCACCACCTAGCCGGGGCGTAAAATCGCACGGTTTGTTTCTCGCGTCTCTCCTACACGTCGACCAAATAAAAGCGGCCCCGAAAAAATCGGGGCCGCTCCATGGTTTCTGCGAACTAGGGTGACTGCTACTGGATCGTCACATTGATCGCTGGCGCAACCGGCGTCGCCAATGGACTACTCGTGATGGCGATGGTTGTGCTCCCCGTAACGGTTAAGTTGAGCGTACCGCTGGCTGACGCCGCGGTCCTTGCATCGCCCAAGTAGTGAGCGCTGATCGCGTGTGTCCCCACGGCTAGTGCCGGAGCGGTGGGTGTCGCCACTCCGCCCGTCACAGTGGCTGCCGTGCCGATCATCGTCGCGCCATCGAACAGCTGGACCATCCCAGTTGGCGTCCCGCCGGTGACCGCTACGCTGAACGAGAACGTAGCGGGAGAAATAACCTTAGCGCTTGCCACGGTCAACTTCGTCACCGTGGCGGTCGGCGGTGGCGGAACGACTCCCCCTCCTGCGCCGTTGCATCCCGCCGTAAGGCCAAGAATGCAAACCAGCCCCAAACCAAGCGCCGCGCGATACTTCTTGCGCCCACCTGGCAGGAACAGCAGGAACAGCGCCGCAAAGCCGGTACCCGCGCTTAGCGTCCACCATCCCTTGCCGCCCGTCGTTGGATGAACAACCTTTGCATCCAGCATCCGGCCCTCCCGAGCATTTGAAGCGGTCAGCGCAGTTGATGTCGCGGTCACCGAGCACATCAGCTGCCCTGTGACAGCCACTGCCCCAGTCACGTTGATGTTCAGCGGAGAAGGCGTGCAGGTCACGCCAGGCGGCAGACTGGCCGCCGTCGGCGTAACTGCCACCATGCCCGTGAATCCGCCGCTAGGCGTAACCGTAACTGTGAGCGTTGATGCCGCGCCAGTTGCCGAACTAAGAATCAACGGCTGGGGACTGTAAGACACAGTGAAAGTCCCGCCACCAGCGGGAGTCACGTTGAACGCGCTGCTGGTCGCGCTTGTCAATCCTGCTGCGCTCGCCGTCAGCGTGTAGCCCGTCCCCGCGTTGTTAATGGACAGGTTCGAGAACGTGGCCACCCCAGCCACCGCATTCGCCGTCGCGGTCCCAGAGAGAGTTCCGCTACCTGGGTTGGTTCCGATCGCTATGGTAATCGCGTTCGTCGCCGTCGTGGCGAGATTTCCTGACACGTCTCGGACAGTCACTTGAACCGCCGGTGCGATCGAAGCACCTGCCACTACGTTCGAAGGCTGCACAGTAAACGCAAGTTTCGCCGGCGGGCCCAGCGTCACGTTGAATGCACTGCTGGTCGCGCTGGTCAATCCCGTGGCGCTTGCGGTCAGCGTGTAGCCCGTCCCCAAGTTGTTGATGCTTAACGTAAAGAACGTGGCAACACCGTTGACCGCGTTCGCCGTCGTCGTCCCGGAGAGAATTCCGCCGCCCGGGTTGGTTCCGATCGCCATCGTAATCGCGTTCGTTGCCGTCGTGACGAGATTTCCCGACGCGTCTTGGACAGCTACCTGCACCGCCGGTGCGATCGAAGCGCCGGACACCACGTTCGAAGGTTGCACGGTGAACGCCAGCTTCGCCGGTGGGCCGACAGTCGTCGTCACGTTAAACGGGTTGCTGGTCGCGGGTGTCAATCCGGTAGCGCTTGCGGTCAATGTGTAGCCCACTCCCGCGTTGTTAATACTAAGGTTTGAGAACGTCGCGACTCCGTTCACGGCGTTCACCGTCTTCGTACCGGAGAGAGTTCCGCCGGACGGATTGGTTTGGATGGCTATGGTGATCGCATTCGTCGCTGTGGAAACAATATTTCCTAACGAATCTTCCACAGTCACCTGCACTGCCGGGGCAATCGAAGCACCTGTGGTTACATTGGAGGGCTGCACGGTAAACGCCAGTTTCGTCGGCGTGCCGGCGGCGGTCACTGTAACCGTGGCATTTCCGGTCCCCGAGGACGCCGAGCCCGTGTAGTTTGTGTCACCAGAAGTAAACGTTGCGCTGATCGTTTGAACGCCCACACTGGCGAACTTGGTCGTCAGCGTCGCCGTCGCAGACGCAGACGCGCCGGTCGCGTTGTTAAACGCCGCCGGCACTACTGTCACCGTGCAAGAGGACGCTGTCCCACAGGTCGAGAATGTAACCGAGCCTGTTGGTCCAGCGCCGTTACTTGCGAAAGAGCCTGTGCTGAGAGTATAGAAACCCGTAATATTCGCCACCAGGGTCACGGATTGCTGTATAGGCACTGTGATTGCGGAAGATCCGTTCGCCGTTACCCCTGTCGAAGTGGAAGCGGCCGTGATCGTGATCGGTAACGCCGGTGCCACGCTTGCGTTGTAGCTGATGTCACCGGAGTAGCTAGCCCCGATGTTGTGCGCTCCTGGGATGAGTCCTGTGTTGGAGAGCAGCCGATCTTCGACGAATCCTAGTACGTTCAAAGTGGCTACGTTTGTGGGCATACCCGTGGCGGTGTTCAAGAAATCATTTAATGGCGCTCCACCATCCGTCAGCGTTATTGTGCCGGTCGGGCACGGGATGGCCACGGTTGCGCAGACTTGGTTGTCTCCATTCTGCGTCCCGAGCACGTCTGTACGGAAGAGATAAAGGCTCCCGTAGGGAGCGGTCGTAACCGTCAATAGGCTGCCGTTAGGGGGAGCCTGCAAAATCATGGTTGTCTGCGTGGTGCTGTTTTCCTTCGAGACAGTAACGGAAAAGGGTGCCGAATCGCTCGCCGCAAATGTCCCATTGCCCGCGTAATGCGCTACAACGGGGTATGTTCCTCCCGGCAGAAAATTGGTCGGAAGCAATACCGTGCCAGCCGCCGCGCCACTTGCTCCCAGCGTGCCTCCTGCCACATTTACTTGCGGTCCAGTGGTTGGCGTGGCGGTCAAGGACACGTCGCCGGTGGGTACTGCCGCACCGGTGTTCTGTGCAACGGAAGCCGTGAAATTGACGTTAGCCCCGTGTGAGATGTTCACGGTACCTGCCGCAGGCGCAGTGATCGTGGTCGTGGAGCCTATGAAGTTACTCGTTACACTGCCCCAATTTCCAACGAGATTTGTGACGTTCACGGATCCCAATCCGGTTGCCATGTCATAGCCGGCCGTGGCTGCCCACCCAGGGGCGTTTGCAGTATAGGGCGGTACCGGATTTTCCACTAGGATTCCTGTAGCGTTTGCGCCAGCACTGCACTGCGCAGTCCCTACTTGAGCTACGTCACACGCCACCGAGTTATTGCCCTTCGTTACGTCATTGAAGGTGCAGTTCGGGCTAATGCTACCCGGTCCAAGCGACGAATTGCAGGCGCCAGTACCCGGGGAGGTCGCCTGCAAAGCCGCAAGCTTATACAAGACGTAATTTACGTTTCCTTGGCCCTCACCCGCTTTGAGCCTATTTGCAGCCACCTCAGATTGGTTGACCAGCGCAATAATGCCTGCAAATGCTGGCGAGGATGCCGATGTCCCTCCCACTCCGGTAAAGTTGAAACCGGTTCCACTGCCCGTCAAATTACAAGGCTGGCCATTCTGACTTTCGGAATCCGCCAGACACATAATGTAGAAGTTCTTGCTCGCGCTATTCACCGAGGCAAACAGGGAAACGTCCGGAACGTCACGCACGCCATCAGCAGGCACACCCGTTCCCGTCTGCCATACGGGTTTCGGATACCCGCTCAAACAATTGAAATTCACATCCTGAATTCCGCAGGTGCTCGGCCCGCCGCTCCCGGCCACTAGATCTAATCCCTTTTGGTTCACCGTCGCGCAGAAACCGGTCACGCCGCCTATCGTAGCTGCGCTCGCACATGTATCATTCCACGGGATCTCTGGTATATAGGATCTCGCGGTTTGTAGCGCTGCGGTGTCGTTCCAGAAGGCAGTCTGATTCGTCGCGTCGTCGAAATCTGTCCCTCCGACCGCTATGTTGAATGGTGTCGATGCTGTGCCACTGACCGCCAGCCCATCTGTCGAAGCATTGGGGTCTAAATCCGGGTCGCATCCCGCCGAACCATTGTCCCCGGCGGAAACCATGACCGTGATTCCCTGCGCGGCCGCCTCTTCCCAGATCGCATTCTCGAATGCATCGTCCGCGAAGGCTTCGCATAATCCAAAGCTCTCGTTCATGATTGGCGCAAGGTTGTTCTCCACGATGTAAATCGCAGAAAGGTCCACACCGTCTGATTGCGTGGTCACCGTGCCGTCGGACACCACGAGCAGAATCTTCGCGTTCGGCGCTACCGCTCCGGACCACTCCACGTCCAGCGTTGCTTCGCCATCATCGGGGGGCAGGACGCCCGGATCCGAACTGGCCAGGATAATATTGTTGGTCGCGGTGAAATTGGTTAGGTTCGGAATGCCGAATCCCGTTCCGAACTGATTGATGTCCGACACCGCTATGTTCGACCGCGCCACAATCGCGATTGTCTGGCCCGTCCCGTTCAGCGCTCCTGCTCCTGTAGTGGGGGGAAGGTTATATATCGTCGCAAAGTCTCCCGGGGCTACGGCAAACAATCCTGTCCCATTTCCAAACCCGGGCTTCAGCTTTCCTTGGGCTTTCGCATTGGCCAGGGCTTGCGAATAGTGCATGTAAGACTGCTTGCGGAAATTGTGCAGCGAGTGGATTCCCGTCACCACCGGCGCCAGTGCCGCGGGCATCTGAGGCACGGACACATTCGCCGTATGCGCTTCTCCCTTAACCATGAAGTTATGTATTTCTGTGTGGAACGCGCTACGCACCAGCCCGGCCGTGCCGCTGAACTCGATCAGCATGTTCTCCGGCCCCGCCTTGATCTTCGTGAACCCATTTTGGGCGAGCCAGGCCGTGACCTTCTGGACGTCCGCGTCCGCCACGCCAAACTGCTGACCGAACTGCGCGGGCGTGAGCCACGCATGATAATTCGGAGAATTCTTGGTCTGCTGGGCGTCCATCAAGTTGCGTAGCGCCTTTTCCTGCTCCGGCGTGCGCTTTAAGATCAGCAGCATCCGGTCCATCGGCATCGAGTCCGCGACGACTCCGCGGTCAAACTCCGCTCGCGCCAGCGGATGCACTTTCGTGTGCATCGGGGCAAGCTGTGCCTCATCAATCGCTTGGGTAATCCGAGCGGCGGCCGGTTTCGTCTGCGCGGTCGCCGAGAAATTGGAAATCGTAAAGAGGGTGGCCAAAAGCAGAAGGGAATTCCGAAGAATGAGAGCACTAGTCTTTTTCATAACCCGCCCACGCTGCAGATTTGGTGCGTAATTCAGGGATTCGCAATCGGTCCAGAGGGTGCAACTTCATCCGTAAAGGATTAACCCCTTTACGTCTTGGCTGCCTTGGCAGGGGCTTGGCCCGAAAACGAATTTGCCCAAGAAACTGATGGAAGAGGTTACCACAAACTGTTTGCAGCCTTGCCACTAACTTGCTGCTGATCTTGCACAGGTGGCACCGCCCTCAGAACGCCCTCATCCACAACCCCGGTCCATCTTCGAACTGCGCTATCAATACAAATCCCCAACATCTGAACCGCAACTGCCTCTTCTTTATTCCGTATTCCATTGATCCGTCTTTACTTAGTTCCGCGAAACTTCCTGTGCAGTTCCCACGCCTTTCGCGGAACCGTTGTATGGCCGCTCGTAACAAATTACCAACCCATCGCCCTGTATTTAGTTTCGCCGACTCCAAGATATTCGTTTTCCCGCCGACCCCCTTCCCGCGCCCTTTTCAAACTGCTTCTACTCTCCGGGGTTTCTCCTCTCAGCGCTCGGGGCCTACCCCGGGCGGGTCGGGGCCTTCGCCAATCTGTATCCTCAACAAGAAATCAGGCGCTTCACTTTATCCGTGAAACCCGCATCCCTTGTCTTTTGTGTCCAATACCAACTAAACCCAGGTGGCCAATCTCCTGCCCTCCGTGCGACGTGTCGTTGACAATCGTCCTCTACTCGTGCCAAGTAAGGGCGCACGGAGGCCGTATGACACGTGCTTTGTTGCTTGTGACGGTAGCGTTCCTGGCGGGACTCGGCATCGGCTACTACGCCCGGAGCGCCGGTATCGGCGTGCCACACAAAGCGGACCCTCACGCCGCGGACTTAGCCGCAATCGAAAAACTCCACGGGTCAGACGTTGCGGCCACACTGACGCAAGACCCTGCCTCGCTGACGAGTCTCTGGTCGGACGATGGAGTAAACCTCGGCGCCGCCGGCACGCCTGTGGTGGGCATAAAAGCTATGAAAGAGATGTATGAGCAATTCCGGGTTGGGAACCCGGATTTCAAGGTATTGAACTACGTGTCAGACATCAAAGAGATTCAAATCGCGGGAGACTGGGCCATCGAGGTCGGGAGTGTGCAAGCCACGTACAAGCTGTCTGCCAAGGACGCCCCCGTCAATGTCAACGACAAGGCCATGCGTTTGCTGAAGCGGCAGAGCGATGGCTCATGGAAATTTGCGTTGGTTGGCCTGAAATAACGGAGAATAGAGTAGCGAACACGGGGCGACCTGCGTGCGGTAATCCCGACCTTCCCTACCGAATCGAATCGCGGAGCTGAATGAGAGCGGCATCGGCCGCGTCCACCTTGATCAGGCCAAAGCGAGGATTGTCGAAATCGAAGATCACATAGACGGTGATCGAGATGATCGAGGCATAAATCAGGACATGGAACCAGCTCCGCGTCTGGCGCTTGGACATGGCGTAACCCGCGAGCAAACCAGAGAGGAGCGCGATGCCAATCAGCAGGTAAAACACGAGGGCCGGAAGATGGATCTTTTGCCCAACGGCACGAGAAGTAGCGACATCGATCATTTCGCTAAGGGCTGGCAAGAGAAGCCTAGCAGAGTCTTGAGTTTGGTCCGCCCGGCTGGCGGTTAACGCTTGGGACCAAATCTGCCCCTGCAGCCCCGACGCCCGCGCAAATTCAATCTCCGAGGCTTCCTGGTGCGCAAACTTTTCATAAGCCTGAAGGCGAGCATCGAGATAGTCTCGGAATAAATGGCGTATCGCCGGCTGCTCGCTTGCAGGAAGAAGGTCCAAGCGAAGATAGGCTGTACTGATGGCGTTAGCCTCGCGAACAATGAGCTGGTGCCGGGATTCAAGCCGGGATGTTGCTCCTGCAAAACTGAATCCGAGGAGAAGGCCAAGAAGCGCGAAGAGTGCAGCCTCGATGTTGCCGATGCCAGAGTAAGCCAATTCGTGAATTTTCTTTGAGTCCTTACGTCCAATGCGGTAGCCAAGCTCAAGACAAATCAATATGCCGCCGAATAAGCCAATTAACAGTCCCAACACGGCTAATCCGTAATGGCTCATGAATCCGCCTGACCTCTTCTTGGCGATGCGATTTGCAGGAGTATACCGCTATCGAAGTAATTTCAGGGAAGTGGTGCCGATGGGGAGCGGAACACGAACGCTACAACCATGTGCGATTGGATTGGATTTCCCTCGTAGGTTGCCGCGCTGAAATTCCAATTCTTCAATGCGCCGGTTGCAGATGCCGTCAGCGGCGGGACGTCTCGCAGAGTCGCGACCTGGGCGGCGTTGCCATTCGTGTCCAGCGTAACGTTCAGGACCACCGCTCCCTGGGCTTTTGCCTTGGCAGGATATGGCGCAAAAGTGGCTGTGTTCAATTGCGGGGGATAAAAAGCCTGGTCCTTAGTAGAGATGGGCTGAACTTGCGATGGCGGCGGCAGAGGAATGTTGTCCGCTCCAAGAAAGCCGGGATCGTACACGATGTTGATCGTCAACGTCGATTCCACGGGTTTTCCGTCACGCGTCGCCGGAGTGTACGTCCAGGAGCGCACCGCTGCTGCGGCCGGCCCGGATACTGAGGAAATATCCCGCAGAATCGTCACTCCGAGCACCTGACCTGTCTTCTCCACATAGACGGAAAGCGTCACCACGCCCGCATCAAGGCTGCCCGCGGGGTAGGGGATGTCACCCGCTCTGCTCACGCTCGCCGGAACGAAATGCGGCGGCTCTTTTGCCTCGCTGGTTAACGCCCAAGCCGCAACAAGCAGCGTCAGCAGCAAGACGCTGTTGGAGACGTTCAGAATTCGCTTAATCACTGAATTTGTCCTCTCAACCATCTTCGATAGTTTCCTAATTTGTAGCTGCAGCGGCGGAGGAGACTTGCGGTGGTGAACCGAATTGAATCTTATACAACTCCGCATACACGCCGTTGCGGGCCAGTAATTCGTCGTGCGTGCCTTGTTCCGCTACGACGCCACCTTTTAGGACGACGATCTTGTCGGAGTCGCGAATGGTGCTGAGGCGGTGGGCGATCGTGATTACCGTGCGTCCCTTCATCAAGCGCTCCAATGCCTCCATAACAAGCTGCTCGGACTCGGTGTCCAGAGCGGCAGTCGGTTCGTCGAGGATCAGGATAGGGTTATTCCTGACGATGGCGCGCGCGATGCCGATACGCTGGCGCTGGCCTCCGGAAAGAGTGTCGCCACGCTCGCCGACCATAGTGTCGTAACCGTGCGGCATGCGCTGAATAAACTCATCGGCATTCGCGAGTTTGGCGGCTTCTACGATTTGCGCTTCGGTTACGTCTTGATGGCCGTAGGCGATGTTATCGCGCACAGAGCCTGCGAAAAGAATGGTCTCCTGCAAGACGTAACCTATCTGATCGCGCAGAGGAAGAAACTTGTAATCGCGGAGGTCGACCCCGTCAATTTTTACACTGCCGCCCGTCGGATCGTAGAAGCGGGGAATCAAACTGACTATGGTGGACTTGCCGCATCCGGTAGGGCCCACGACTCCGACCATTTGACCGGCTTTGATGCTGAAACTGACATCCGTTAGGACTTTGGCTTCGTCGTTGTAGGAGAAAGCAACGTTCTGAAATTCGATTTCACCCTTAAGAGCTTGTGGATCACGCGCTCCAGGGCGCTGCGGAATGACCGTATCAGCGTCGAGAATGGCGCGAATACGATCGACGCCGACGGCGGCCTGAGCGATCGTGTTCGTCATGGTGGCGAGGTCCTGAACCGGTTTGAAGAATTTGCTCAAGTAAGAAAGGAAGACAGTTAGGCCTCCGGCGGTCATCGCTCCCGCGAGAATGAGAGAGGAACCGCGATAGAGCACGAACGCGGTACAGAGAGAAACGGTGACGGCAACGATCGGAGATAGCAGGGCCTTGATGCGACGAGCTTTTAGCGAGGCATTCACGGTGGCCTGACTGACTTCTGCGAGTTGAGCCTCGGCAAGTTCTTGACGGCCGAAAGCCTTGGTTACGCGCATGGATTGCAGGCCTTGTTCCACGACTTCCACGATCTTGCTCTGTTCTTTGCGGACTTGGTGGGTAGCCTTCTTGACGGTTTTTTTGAAGCGCGACACCAGCAGCAGCATGAAGGGTGTAATGGCCACGGCGATCAGAGTGAAGTCCCAGTTCAACCAGAGCATGACGACCAGCATGGCGATGATCGTGAACATGTCCACGATGATGCCCAGCGTGGAAGACGAGGCAAAGCCCTGGATCGTTTGCACGTCGGCGGTAACAGTGCTCAAAAGCGTGCCCGTCTCGTGTGTGTCGTAATACTTGAGTGAGAGCTGTTGCAGATGATGATAGGTCTTGAGGCGGAGATCGTTGGCTACCCACTGGCCTACGCTGGTGGTGTAGTAGTTCGCGATATATGACATGGCCGCGCCGATCAGCGCGATCAGGACGGCGGCGATGGCGGCAGCCTCTGCAATTTTCATTTTGCCTTCGCCGCGCAAAAGTGGGCCAAGCAAGTGGGTCATTTCGGGCGAGAGTTTATGAGTGCCCACTACATTGTCGAGAATGATTTTCAGCGGCCACGGCCCTGCTACGCTCATCGCGGTTTGAACCAGCATCGCGATCAATATAACCAGGAGGGTCCCGCGGTAGGGCCGGATGAGACTTCGAATAAGGCCTAACAATCGGAAGCCTCCTTATGAGGACGCGCACTGCCGGTGTGCAACTACTTCGACGTTCTTTGCCCAGATATTGCTTAACCTGGAAAGCTCAACCCAGTAGAGTGCCAGCGGACTCCTCGTCGGTATGCAGTGCAACCCTTGCTAGGTCGTACGAGAATCTTCGCGAAGCCGCGTCTGAGACCCTGCCTAATTGTCTCTTCTCGGGAAAGTGTCATTTTTGACAGTGCGAGGAATTTCTTAATTGTTCGATCACCCGCTCCCGTCCTGGCTTGCAACGCAGGTGACATGAGGATCTCTCTCGTTGCCCAGGACTGTCCGTAATTGTGCGAGATCGCCTACTGTGGCGCGACGTGCGCGACGGATTGGAGAACGATCGTCGTCTTGGGTCGTTGGGTGGGACTCACCGAGAGACGCTTGGTCTCCATTAGCTGTCTTAATTCTGCGTAAGCGGACGAGCCTGCTTCGGATGAAACCCTCGTTGAGAGTTCCAGTATCTTGCCTCCCTGCCACTCCCAAAGTTCCAACGCGAGTCTGCCTAACTGTGGCTGTGCCTGACCCTGCCAAGCGCTTGATTTAACTTCGACGATTCTTTGGACACGGGTCCAATCCACCGAAGCCTGGGCGTCTCGTAACAGTTTCTTTTGTCCGGCGCTAAGCAAACGAAAAACCTCATTTCCAGTTTGGGGAGGCTCTTCCGAGACGTATCTCTTCCGCATCGAATACGAGAAGACCGGTCCTTCCTCTGTCTGGTCAACTTCACATTTGAAGTCGTCGCCACTTTCGGCGTAGGGATTGAGCTTCCTCCCGGTGGGCGACCGCAATTTGATGGTCAGTTCGCTCTGTGCGGTCCGACGCAGCCTTACGATTACTCCTTGAGATAAAAGCTCGAGCGAGTTCGTATCAAAGAAGTACACGCGACTGGCCGTTTCTTTTTTGGCTTTTAGCGCTACGACGGCGTTCTGCGTCTCCGCAGGCGGGAGCAGGACTTTGACCTCAACATTACACTTGTCCTGCGCGGGCAGGCCCGCACAAAAAAAGAACAGCATCCCTGCGAGGAGATAGAGGGAGACTGCTGCATTTCCTCCTGGCCTGCGCGATATATGACTCACTCGGATTATGGTATTCGGAGCAAATCCCGTGGGTATTGGCAGTTTTTACAGGAGCTACGTATTCCAGAAGTGCATGAATTCAGCGTCAGAATGCCAAGTCTCTGCGCATCGCGCGGTAGTGCCTTCTGGATTCACAACAGGCCCAGTCTGCCTCCGAGGATTTGCGTACAATTTCCTGCGCCCACACTGGTTGCTACTATGTCTATCTCAACGTTGACCCAGCTGAGGCGTTCCGCATGGTACGTTCCCTGAGCGAATCATAAATCGGCGGGTTGCGGAGAAGCGTGGTGAAGAGCATCGCCGCGAAGCACGCACTGAGCATTGGAAGAAGCATGGTGACGTTTCCCGTCATCTCGGTGACGAGCACGATTCCGGTGAGCGGCGCTCGCACGACTCCTGCGAAAAAGGCGGCCATGCCCACGACGGCGAATGCCACCGGTTGAATGTGAAGTCCCGAGAATAAGAATTGGCAGCCGATCCCAAAAAACAGGCCCAGTTGCGCCCCTAGCACGAGCATCGGAGCGAAAAGGCCGCCAGGCGTGGCGGCGGCGTAAGAAACGGCACCCAGTGCGAAGCGAATCAGAAACAATATTGGAATCAGGGCGAGCGTTCCTAACCCCTCCAGCGTACGTTGAGTAATCGGGTCGCCGCCCCCGACAAGTCCGGGCGCGAACCATGCCAGTATGCCTACGCCAGCGCCAATAAGCGCGGCACGAAATTCCACGGGCCATCGACGCAGTCTGTCCGCCGCGGCGATTGCCCCGAGAATCGCGTGATTGTAGGCGATGCCAGCAAGGCCGGCCACGGCGCCGAGTACGAAGAAGAGGACCTTTATCCCATTGTTCCTCGTAAAAGCCAATGCCTCGACATGGAAATCTGGCTGGTAGCCAAGAAACAGATGTGCCACCGTGATGGCTGCTGACGACGCGCCGAGCGCCACAATGGCGATGCGCGGTTCAAATCGCCGCACTAATTCCTCGAGCACAAAAATTGCGCCAGCGATCGGTGCATTAAAAGCCGTTGCGAGCCCGGCCCCCGCGCCAGCAGCCAGCAGCACCCTGCGGTCCGGCAAATTTCGCTTAAATATTTTCGCCAAGGTGTCAGCGCTGGTCGCACCCATCTGCACGCTGGGGCCTTCGCGACCAAGCGCAAGCCCCGCGCCCATCGCGAGCAGGCCACCAAGGAACTTCACCGGTATCAGAGGGAAAGGCGCTTGTGGCAGCTTTCCTTCGAGCACAGCCTCAACAAGAGGGATGCCGCTGCCAGAGGCGAGGGGAGAGTATCGGCGAACCAGCCATGCCGCAAGGGCCGTTGCGGCACCGCAAGAGAGGGTGACCATCAGAAAGCCAGGAGTCCTGTGGCCGTGCGCCCAAGAAATTAAGGTATCGCGAAGACGATCGCCGCGCTCTAGAGCAAGCCGGAAGATCGACCCCAGCAGCCCGGCGATCGCGCCAGCGACAGGCGCCAGCAGGGCGAGCACGACAAGGCTGCCGGGACCTTCGGCGGTTTCGGCAGGCGGTTCTAACTTAGAGGTCATCGGCGCTGCGACTCTCCGGGCGGATTGCTGGGACAGTCCGCATGAGCTGCGTAAAAGCCGTACTGCTATGCCCAATGTTCGGCAATATGACCAACCCGGAGCTACTACAAGGGTAGTCCACATCGCCGCGAAGGCTCTTCTTTATTTTGCGCTTTCAATGTCGCGGCCAATTTCAGAACAAGGGATCGATTTACTTGCCGAGCGCGAACACGCGTTTCCAGGCGTTTTTCATGCTGATAACGTTCCAGCCGCTTTTATTTGCCTGGGTCAGTAGGGCCTCTGAAAAAGTTCCGACATGGGTATTCGGAAGCCCCCTCGTCGGTCCATAGGCATACTCGGGTCGGGCATTATCGTGACTCCCCTTGGCGCCTAATAGCGTTGCCAAACGGGAGACGCTAGACTGGAGCGGCACACCGCACCATCGGCAAAAATGACAGGGATCGAAGCCGTGTTGATCCGGCTTCTCATATCTTTCCTTCCCTCACGATCGGTGTGGCCGCATGTCTGACCATCATTGAGAGCATGCGGCTCGCGACAGGGAACCAGATGGAGCGGCGCGGGTAGGTTCAGAAAGGAAGGGTGGAGAGGTCGACGTTACCGCCAGAAAAGATGACACCCAGCTTTGGAGGAGCGCCGTCGGCACGGGCGGCTAAGTTGAGTTCGGCGACGGCTCCCGGTCTGAGTAGTGGGGCGATCGCTACGGCGCTGCTCGGCTCGATGATGATCTTCATGCGTTCCCAAACGAGCCGCATCGCCGCAATGATCTCTTCCTCGCTCACCAACAGGACACGGTCGAGATGACGCCGTAAAATCGCAAACGTTCGGGGAGCAAGAGAAGCGCGAAGGCCGTCGGCGATCGTATCGCTCGAGTCGAGCGATTGAAGAGTGCCGGTTGCGAGCGAACGGTAAGCGTCGTCGGCGCGGGCGGGCTCGCAGCCAATGACGCGGATTTCGGGGCGCATCGCTTTTGCGCTGAGGCAAGTGCCGCTGAGAAGTCCTCCTCCGCTCACGGGCGTGAATATGGCATCGATGTCCGGAACTTCTTCGAGAAATTCCTTCGCGGCGGTGGCCTGGCCGGTGATGATGCGGTCGTTGTCATAGGGGTGAATCAGGATCGCACCGGTTTCGGCTTGCACGCGTGCGGAAGTTTCCTGCCGTGAAGTGATCGTCGGCTCGGAAAAAGTGATGCGTCCGCCGTAACTTTCGACGGCGCGGCACTTCACGGACGGTGCGTTTTTCGGCATGACGATATAGGCAGGCACGCCGCGCCACGCCGCCGCGCAGGCTACGGCAGCGCCGTGGTTTCCGCTCGATGGCGTCACAATGCCATGCGCGGCTTCCTCGCCGGTCAGGGAAAGAATCGCATTTGCAGCGCCGCGAATTTTGAAGGAGCCGGTTTTCTGAAAGTTGTCACATTTAAAGAAAAACTGTGCGCCGGCCATCGTGTCAAGTGAATGCGACGTGAGAACAGGCGTGCGGTGGATGCGGGAAGCGATACGTGCATGCGCTTCGCGGATATCGTCCCACGTGGGCGTCTGAAAATTCGTCGACTCGACTTGTGGCGCTGTGCTCATGGGATGCCCCGATGCGTCGACCTTTCAGTGTTCTGTCGTTACGTAAGTCCGTCCGATACGGAGCACATTATTGCACATGGAACGGATGCCCGAACCGCGGCGGAAGAAGGTTGTGGGTGCGTGAGCAGGCCAATCTGGCCGCAAGCGAAAACGGCAGATTTGCGGGGCAGTGCATGCGGCGTTGCGTGCGATTAACGCTTGTCGAAAAATCGCGAAGAAAGAGGTTTGTTCAGCGCGCCCCTTGGGAGGTACTATCTTCGCGGTTTACGATGAGGGGAAATTCAGGGAGCGGGGGAGAGCCAATGAGAATTCATACCAAAGGCACTGAACGCGTAACGCGAGCCTTAGGTGCCGCGCTATTGCTCGCCGGGATCAGTGCTGCAGCGTCCGGCCAGGTACGCACCGATGCCGGCAGTATCGAAGGTTCCACGAGCGGCGATGGAAAGGTGCAAATTTTCAAAGGGGTTCCGTATGCAGCGCCGCCCGTTGGCACGCTGCGCTGGAAAGAACCGCAACCAGTGCCGAGTTGGCAGGGTTCGCGCAAGGCGACGGAATTCGGCGCGCGCTGCATGCAAGGAAATGTATTTGGCGACATGATGTTTCGCGATGCAGCGCCGAGCGAGGATTGCCTCTATCTGAATGTCTGGACGCCAAAAGCTTCGCCCGACGCGAAGCTGCCAGTGATGGTGTGGATTTACGGCGGCGGCTTTCAAGCCGGCGCCACCTCCGAACCGCGGCAGGATGGCGAACGCCTCGCACGCAAGGGTGTAGTAGTTGTGAGCATGAACTACCGGCTGGGAATTTTTGGATTTTTCTCGCATCCACAGCTGACCAAGGAATCGCCGCATCATGCATCAGGGAATTACGGATTGCTGGACCAGGCCGCGGCTTTGCAATGGGTACACAAAAATATCACGGCTTTCGGCGGCGATCCCGAAAACGTGACTATTTTCGGAGAATCCGCAGGGTCGTTTTCCGTGAGCGCACTTATGGCTTCACCCACGTCCAAAACATTGATCCATCGCGCCATTGGAGAGAGCGGCGCGTTTTTTGGCCGGACACTAAGCGCTAAGCCACTCGCGGAAAGCGAGCAGGATGGTGTGAAATTCGGGGCGTCGATTGGAGCGGATACTCTGGAAAAATTGCGAGCGATGACTTCGCAGCAGACGCTCGACGCCGCGTCGAAAGATAAAAACGCGTTCCGATTCGGTCCGAACATCGACGGCTACTTCTTCCCCGAAAGCCCATCCGAGATTTTTGCGAAAGGAAATCAGGCGCACGTCGCGCTGCTCGCGGGGTGGAACCACGACGAGGGCAACTACCACATGTTCTTCGGAACGGACGCGGCGACCAAGGATAACTTTGCAAAGAAAGCCAGCCAGACTTACGGTGAAAAGGCGCCGGGCGTCCTGAAGGCTTTTCCAGCAGACACGGACGAGCAAGCGAAGAGTTCAGCGGACCTACTGGCCACGGCGAACTTCATCGGCTACGGCACTTGGAAATGGATCGAGATGCAGGTGAAGACGGGTGACTCTCCCGTCTACCGCTATGAGTTTGATCAGGCGCCTCCGTTGCCGCCCCCCGCACCTGGGGCACCGCCGCAAGAAAGTCGGGGAGCCTACCATTCGGCGGAAATCGAATTTGTATTCGGAATGCTCGACTCGAAGAAACTTCCATGGCGGCCCGAGGACTACGCACTATCCGAGCAGATGGGTTCTTACTGGACGAATTTTGCCAAGACCGGAAATCCAAACGGAGAGGGACTGCCGCAATGGCCGCAGTATTCCGCAAAAGACGGATACCCGGTGATGCACTTAGTAGCTTCGCCGCAAGCGGCGGCGGATCTACAGCGCGCGCAATACGAGGTCCTGGATAGGGCGTCCGCAAAGCCGTAGCGCGAGCCTTGCCATGGCTTTGCAGAATTGTCCCTCGACTTGCTGTCGATCAAGAAGCGTGGACGGCTTCGGGGTGAAACTTGATGGCGGCGGCGATGGTCAACACGATGAAAATCGCCATTGCGACGACTTGGCTGATTAAGAAGGGCGGCTCGGATCCCGTGGGTGCCAGCACATGCAGGGAAGGCACCTTCATAAAGAGCTGCGCGATCAACACAAAGACGTTCAGGTAGAGCGCAATCGAAGCGGTTACTGCGTAAATTTTGCGCCATGCGCCTGCGAGGTGCTTGGCGTAGCGAGCAGGAATGGCTACAGCCAGCACGACCAACGAAATGGCGCCCACAATGTACCCCGGCGTCAGCCCGTGGAACGGAAAGAAAAAGCCCGTGATGCTGGTTAACGCGGTGGTCAGCAAGAAAATCCCGTTCCAGCCATCGAGGCGCTTCCCGGCGATCATCCCAAACAACGCTATAAACCCGGTGAAGATGCCGATCAGACTCAACAGCACGTGAAAGAACGTGTACGGCGTCATACCAAAGACCATGGATTATCCCTTCTGGGCAAAGATGCCTTTAGATGATCGAGGTAGATATAAAGGGTGTATTTTTCTGCATTTACAGATGGTTCGCAAGACGCATTTTGGGGCGGCCCCGACCTGGCCAGGGCTGAGAGGCCTCGCCGCTTGGTGGAAACCGAGGACTGACAACTGGGCGGCCAATCAGAACGATGAACGGAAGGAATGGAAGGTACCCCTGGTACTAAGGATTGATGCTTGACCGGGCTTCTGACTTTGCTACGCTAGGATACCCCTTCTCGTACGACGCGAGGGCCTCGTCATCACCGCCCTCCCCAAGAGGAGGACATTATGCCAGGCGCAGAACGCAGACAACTTACCCGCCATAATAACCGCACACCGCTGCGATTTCGGTCGACAGGGGTGGCCGCGGACAAGAGCGACCATTTCACGGAAGCGCTAAACATCTCACGCGGAGGGTTTTATTTTGCCTCGTCGGCCCCTCTGCAGGTCGGGATGCCCATTGAAGTCACTCTGAGGATTCCCGGTGAAAAGACAGGGAGCCAAACCGAGGAGATGAACTGCACTGCGCGTGTTGTCCACGTGAAGAATGAGGCCTACGCGGATGGCCGCATCGGTTTCGGGGCGGAAATTGTGAAGTTCAGCTCGGCGCGCGGGTAGGCGCGCTGTATCTCGAAGAGTTCGCGGGTAAATCACTCAAAATTTGGCAGTTTTTTGTTTCACTGACGCTATTTTGGGCTGAGGTTCAGCGCTGTTGGATGCTTCGGTTGATAAAGACCGATCTCTCCGCCGCCCGGAAGTCCGATCTTCGTTATGGAGCCCCATCTTTCTTCGTGAACCACAGTGCACGTGACTCCCTTTTTCGCGAGCGCTGCCATTTCTAATTTCAGGTTGTCGCACATGAAATAGAGTTCGTGCGGACCATTGTTTTCGGAGGGGTGAAACGCGGCCTCGCCGGGCGGTAGCGCGAAAATCAGCCAGCCGTGTCCGGCATCCACGGACTGGAAGCCGAGTACGTCTCGGAAGAAGGCGCGGTCCGCCTCCGCGTCCTTCGTGTATACGATTACGTGAGCCGCTGAAATCATCAGGCCCTCCATAGTTAAAGACGCGGAGATTCTGGCAGGAGGCAAGTTTAGTGGAGACTGCAAAATACATTCAATCTCAAACAAATTAGAATTCGGCCAGAATTGCGGCTCAGGGTTTGACGGCGGGAGCAGCCGTTATGGTTTTGGCGCTGCCAATGTTTTCGAAACGGTCATAGGCGCGCACGGCGACGGTGTGCTCGCCGGGAGCGAGATTACTCAGCGAGAATTCGTATTTTTCGCTGGGGGCGTCGCTGACGTTTCCGATGGGGGCGAGGAGTGTCCATTCGCCGCCATCGAGGCTGTATTGGGCGCGTTCAATGCTGCTTACTGCATCCTTGGCGACGAATTGGATCAGTAACACATCGGAGTGGGCTGCGCTGGATTGGGACTGTTCCCGAGCGGCTTTCAACCCTTCGATCACGGGAGGCGTGTTGTCGACTTCGAAGCGTTCGCTTTCGCGTTCCGTTTTCAGGGCAACGGCGGGAGGATTCGAAGGCCCGTCGGTCGCAATAATCTTCAGGTAGTAGGCGCCATCGGGGAGTGTCGTGGTGTCCCAGGAGTAAAATTTTTGATCGAGTTTGTCCTTCAGCAATTTCCACTCGTGTTCGTTTTCGCCGCGATAGTAGACGCTGTAGTGCAGATCGTCGTCGTTGTCGTCGTGGGCGCTCCACACCACGGATTGATAGCCTTTTTCACGGAAACCTTGGGGAGGTTGTTCGAATTTTACGGGTGTTGTGGTCTGCGCGATGAAAACGCCGGGAGTGTTTGGTGTCGGCGGCATTTTAAGAGCTACGCTTGGCGCCTGGCCGGTCGAGATGATCGAGTTGCCTTGCGCGCGCACTCCTGGATCCTGCAGAACGATGGCATCGATAACGGGTGCGACGTTACGCGGTAGGTAAGCGAGGCTGACCCAATTGATGCCGTCGCCGGGGCGACCGTCGTGAATGACGGCTTTCCATTGGAAGAATCTCGCGCTTGGTGCCTCAACAGAGCTGCCGGGTTTCGAATACGGTCCGAACCAGCGGGACCATTCCTTTCCGGGATCTTCGGTGTTGCCAGAGCGGACGAAAAACTCGAGGCGCGGTTCGCCACCGGATGCGGCAGCGGATTTCGTTGAGGCCACAGCTGCGGGCGGCGGACCCCACCAATCGAGGCGCCCCCACTGCGAGAAAAGTTGCGCATCAAAGGAGCGCGATTCGTAGGTGCCTTCGGGTTCGTATTCGGGGCCGACGGAGAAAACTTTTCCGGGATTCGCGGTGCACAAGAAAACTTTGCCCGCGGCGTTGCGCGCGATGCCAGTGATTTGCGCTGAGCCGGCTTTGGCGAGCTGCGCGAAAACGCCGTGGCCATCGATGGCCAGGAGAGCGCCGTTATTACCCGTGCCTGCCAGGACGCGGCCGTCAGAGGCCAGGCCGAGCGAATAGACAACATCATCGCGGGAAGTCCAGAGCTCATCGGGCGCGCCATCTGGAGAAAGGCGATAGATGCTGCTGGAGAGTGTGGGCGGAAACGCGACGAAGGGAGTCGACGGCTGTATCTGACCAGAAACCGTGCCGGTGACACCGCCAACGCTAGTCGTGAAAGTGGTGGTTCCTTGCGGCGAACTGATAATCGTTGTGGAAGGTGTGGAAGTGGTGCGCTGTTTTTCGCCGATGGCGGCGACGTAGATGGAGCCATCGGGAGCGACGGCTAGTGAAGTGACCTCACGCTTGGAGGTTTCGTAGAGGACGAAGCCATCGGCGACGGATCCGGAAGAATCTTTATCTTTGCGCGGAGCTTTTGCATCGGGACGCGCGATGCGAAGAACGCGGCCGTTGGGCTCGGTACCGGCTAGAAGATTTTTGTTTGCGTCGAAAGCTAGGACACGGATGTGAGCTTCATCGCTGGCGTAAAAGAGGTCGCCTTTGCCTTCTGGCGTGACGGCGAAGACCTGGCCTTTGTCTCCGGTAGCGACATAGAGAATACCGTCGGCGCCGAAAGCGATGTCCCAGATGTATTTTGTTTTGGGATCGAAGAAGACAGTTTTCTCGCCGGAAGAGGAGACACGATAGACCTTGCCGTCCGGGGAAGTGGCTATGTAAAGCGTGCCTTTGGCGTCGAAAGCGATCGATTGAGCCACTAAATCAGTCGATTCGAAAACGGTGGTTGGTTTGCCGCCGTTATCGAAGCGAAACACTTTTGCGGGAGAGCCGCCTGCAGCGTAGAGAGCGCCCTTCGGGTCGAGACGAAGCGACCACAAATAGGAAGCATCGGCGTCTGCGACAAGTGTGAATTTTGGGGCGAGTTCGAGCCGGCCGTCGCTGCGAACGGCGACACCATGGGCCGTGCCTTTGAGGAATTCTTCGTAAGTGGTTTGAAGCCAGCGGCGGGTGTGCTCGGCATGGAGAAGTGAGAACGATGACGTGAAAAAGTAAAGAAGTAACGAGAACGAGCCGATCCGTGCAAACGCGCGTGCTGCATTTGAGAGAAGATGCTTCTGGGTTACGGACTTCGTCTGCTTGCGACTTGGCATTTGCATGGTCACCGGATTTGAAGATTCAGGGAGATGACGCCAGTTACGGGTCCGCCCAGCGCGATAGAGGACTCGCTTGCCAGAGATTCGCGCAAAATCTGAACGGTGCCGGGAGTGGGGCGTCCATCAATGACATTGATTTGGGAAAGCGGAATGTTGGGAAGCTCTTTGTCGTCCCAGAGAATGGTGGGCGTGGGGGCAAAGAGCCCGACATAGAGTCGGTCGTTGCGGCGCTCGCGGTTTAGCAAGGCGATGAGTTGATCGAGGCCGGCGTTGCTGCCGCCAGCGCCGGCAAAAGAGAAGCCTCGGGATGCGCGGTTGAGCATGTCGCCGTCGGTGACGAGGACGCGCAGCGTCGTGCCTCGCGTGGCTTGATCGGGTACGCGGACGGTGGTTTCTTCCACGCGCGCGGGGCCGCGATAGGGGCGAAGCAAGACGCGGACGCGAAGCGTATCGCCGGGAGCTGCTTCACCTTTCTCGAGCCACGCACTTTCGATGCTGAAGGATTGCCGGCCGGGGACGCTCTCGACGCGAAGCGAGATGCGGTCAAAGACCGGAGTTTCACGCGTATTTGTGAAGAGGCGATTGAAGACATTCTGAATGTTCAGGGCGATGGGCAAGCCGTCGGGGGAGAAAGCATCACCCGGCGCGAAAGTGTTTTCAATTTGAACTGGGGCGTGGCCGTGAACTAGAACGTCACCGGAAAGATGGAGCGTGGTGCCTTCACCATAGAGAGAGTTTTGCGTAAGGCCGTTGAAAACTGTAAGCCCGACTAGGAGGGGCGTGAGCTTGGGATGATTGACCATTTCGAAATGAAGCTTCTTTTCGGTGCCACCCACGACAAGAGTCAGGTCGATGGGGATCATTGGAGGTGGAGCGCCTAGCTTGCCGGTAACGGCGGTGAGATGATCTCCAGTGATCGTTCCGATGGACCCGCCGACGTTGATGATTTTTGTGGAAGCGAGCTCAGAAGAAAGAGTGGTAACGACTTCGGTGCGGGCCATCGGGAATTGGACGTCGCCGAGGCTCAGGAAGGGATGGCCGCAGAGATAGACCTGATTCGCGCGAATCGCGGTAACGGTGCAAGCGGAACTGATCGACGTGTCGCCTTGCACCAGGACCATGCCCGCCATGTCGCCCGGTAAGAGATGTCCGTCATCGGGCTTGGGGGCAGCGGTGCCGCCTTGGGCGGCAACGAAGCCGAAACTTTGGAGCTGACCGGCAAATTGCCGCAGAGCCTCGGGTTGATACCCGGAGAAGACGAGAGGCGTTTCGATGGGCTCGAGAGCGGAGCCGGTGGGCAGGCCAGTGCGGGAAGCCGCATCTTGGGGAAGCTGGAGCTGTGTGCCAGGGGCGTCGGAGGCGACGTTTTGCGCGGAGGGTTGCGGCTGGGGATGAATGATGTCCTCGATCGGAGTCACGCCGCCGATGGGTTCTTTTGTGAAAACGCCCAGCTTGAGGGACAGAGCGCCGGCAAGTCTGCCTTCGAAATAAACAGGGCTGCCGCTCATGCCAGCGACAACGCCGGTATGCTCAACTTTGGGCCCTTTGAGCTGGACAAGAATGATGGTTTGTCGGGGTCCAAGGAAATTGGGCATGATGCCGATGACTTCCAGGTCGAACTTTTCGACTTGGTCGCCGGCGAAGATGGTGTAGGCGTAGCCTTGCATGCCTGGTCGAACTTGGCTAAGTGGAATGATTTCCGTGGAGGTGGGAGCCTGAGCCCGGGCCGGCAAGAACACCGGTGCGATCGCAGGTCCAAGAGCAATTGCCACAGCTAATAGAATGAAGAAGCGGGAGATCTTGCGGGTCATGGACAGATTAGGCCGAGCCGGGAGCATGAATTGCCAATCATACGCGGCGAGGTACGGGGAAGCAATTGGACCGGCGGAAGGTCGAAGGGTAGGACAGAGCGGCTAGGCGTTCTAGAACCAGGTGAAACGATCGGCCCTGCGGAAAGCGATCGCAATGCTTATTTTTTTGGTGGACGATTGAACATCACGAAGCAGGGTGCGTCGGATCGGGCTACCACAACATCAGCCCATCCGTCGCTATCAAGATCGCCCGCGGCCATGCCGTAGATCGTTCCCTTGCCGTCGCCGAATAGCACTGGTTGAAACTTCTTTCCTGAGCCGTCATTGAAATAGGCTATTCCCGGCGCGTCGACGTAACCGACGAGGATGTCTGGCCGGCCATCACGATTCAGATCCACCGCGATCATGGAATAGGGGAGCGCACCAGGTGTCTGGAATGGAATGCCGCTGCCAAAGTTGCCTTTGCCGTCGTTCAGGTACACAAAACAGCCCATCTGCTCGTGGCAAGCGGCGATATCCAGATGGCCATCGCAGTCAAAGTCGGCGACCGCCATGGCGCGAGTAGAAGACCTTGGAGGACCCCAAGGCATTTTCCGAGCAAAATTACCTTTGCTGTCATTAAAATAAACAACGCTCTGGCACGAATCTCTGCAGGCATAGACTACGTCATTTGCGCCATCGCTATTGATATCCGCGATGACCACAGTGGCCGCACTAGGCGAGTCCTCCAATGGACGGCAGTCAAAATGAAGCTTTCCATCATTAAAGCAGACATAGCTCGTCATTTCGCGATTCGCGACCACGATATCCGGATAGCCGTCACCGTTAAGGTCTCCGACTGCTGCGTTTCTGGTCGACCAGTTTGGATTCCCGTAGGTCCCCCCGATGGTGAAATTTCCTCTGCCATCGTTGAGCAGGACCAATTTTGGATCCGGCTGATCATTGCTCAGCACCATATCCAGATGGCCGTTCCGGGTCATATCTGCGAGAGATGCCGAGTAGCTTTTGGTGGCCTTACTTGGGAGCGCTGGCCCCGGCGTGAAGTGTCCTTTACCATCGCCAAAAAATACTTTGCTGGTCACCTGCCAGTGGCGCCCTTTGACCAACACAATATCTGGATGTCCGTCGCCGTTGAGGTCGCCAATGCTGGCGTTCGAAGAGGTTTCTGAAACTGTTTCCAGAGGGACAATTTCAAACGAACGCAAGCCGCCAGCCTTGAAGGTGTTCTCTTTGAATTGACTGCTCGGCGTCGCCAGAGCAGGCGCATGAAACACAACGAACCCAGCTGCTGCGGACGCCACCAGGATAAATGCGCCATATAAAAGAGTGCGCCTTCTGCCTCCCGCGATTGCAAATGCCATGACGAACCTTTCGCCTATCCTTTTGCCAGGTAGTTTGCGAGGACGTTGGCACAGGCTTCCACAAAGTCCTGCTCCGGTTTGGTGAACGTGTCGACAAAATAGCTTTCGATATCAAGTTCCGCGGCAAGATTTTTGTTCACGTAAATGGGTACAACGATTTCAGACTTTACCAGGGACGAGCCAGCAAGATAGCGCGGGTCTGTAGAGACATCCTGTACGACGACTACCTGACCGCTGGTGGCCGCCGCGCCGCAGAGCCCGTTGCTAAGGGGGAAGCGAGCATGGGGTGTAAAGCTGCCAGCGAAGGGTCCCACAATGAGGTAGCCGGGGTCTGCGGGATCGACTAGATAAAATCCTGTCCAGTTATAGCGCGTCATCTTCTCGTGAAGGCGCTTGGCGATATGTTCCATGAGGGGCTCGGCCGAGGGAGCAGCCTGGGCAAAGGTATGAAACTCCTGGAGAAGTTCTTTCTGCCCTGGCGTCATGTTATCGGCCTCGTGTTAGAAATCGAAAAGCTTTGGAGGTGCCAAGCATTCGTGTTCGAACGACCACCAGTTTACACGAACGACTTTCTGGCGCGACGAGAGTTGCATGTCGGCGTGCAGGGAAGCATCGACGTTTTGCGGGAGAATCGGTAGAATTGCGGCGGCGAGGTGCGAAATGGGTGATTTGAAACGATTGAATGCTGGAGAAAAGAGCGGCGTTTCGCGGCGAGAATTCTTGGGGAAGACAGCCACGGCGGCGGTGGGATTTTCGATCGTGCCTCGGCATGTCTTGGGCGGGGCGGGATTTGTTCCCCCGAGTGACAAAGTCAACATTGCGTTTATCGGAGTGGGTGCGCAGGGCTTGCGCGTGATGCTGCACTTTTTGAAAGAGCCGGACGTGCAGGGCATGGCGGTGTGCGATTCAAACAAAAGCGCAGCGAATTATCCGCAATGGGATACTCATGAGTTTTGTAAATCCGTGCAGGCTCTTCTTGGAGTGGACAGCGGGTGGGATTGGCTGAGTCCGGACCAACCGATTCAGCTTTCGCACACTCTGCGCGTGACGAGCGGAGTCGCGGGGCGTGAGCCTTGCCAGAAGATTGTGAATGGATATTACGGCACGAAGCAGCGGTCAGGGACTTATAACGGGTGCGCGGCTTATACGGATTTTCGCGAGTTGCTCGAGAAACAGAAGGACGTGGACGCGGTTGTCGTGTGCACGACGGACAACTTGCATGCTGCAGTTTCAATCTCAGCGATGAAGAAGGGCAAACATGTTTTTTGCCAGAAGCCTCTCACGCACACGATTTACGAAGCGCGGCGGATGGCGGAAGTCGCGCGCGAAACGGGAGTGGCCACGCAGATAGCGGTGGGGAATCAGGCCTCCGAAGCGACGCGGCTTTTGTGTGAATGGATTTGGGATGGCGCAATTGGGCCGGTGCGGGAAGTCTACAACTGGTCGAGCCGGCCCTATTGGCCGCAGGGGATTGAGCGGCCAAAGGAGACGCAGCCCGTTCCGGAGGGACTCGATTGGGATTTGTGGCTGGGACCAGCACCCGAGCGCGCCTTCAACCAGGCATATTTGCCGTTTGTCTGGCGCGGATGGGGAGATTTTGGCTGCGGCGCCCTCGGGGATATGGGCTCGTATAGTTACGACACGATTTTCCGCGTATTGAAATTAGAGGCCCCAGAAAGTGTGGAAGCGAGCTCGAGCGATCGGTATGACGAGACTTATCCGCTCGCTTCCATTTGCCGGTATACCTTTGCGGCGCGCGGGAATATGCCTGCAGTGAATTTCAATTGGTACGACGGAGGATTGAAACCGGCGCGGCCGGAGGAGTTGGAAGAGGGGCGGCCGTTAAAAGGTGGGAGCGAGGAGGAAGACGAAGGGCTGCTGTTCGTCGGAGATCGCGGAAAGATTCTGTCCAATTTCAACGGCGGAGATCCGAAATTAATTCCGCAAGCGAAGATGGATGCTTATAAGCAGCCGCCGAAGACGTTGCCGCGGTCGCCGGGGAATGAGCGCGAGTGGCTCGATGCGTGTAAGGGAGGGAAAGTGAAGCCCGGCGGGAATTTCGAATTCTCGGGAATGGTGACGGAGACGTTGTTGCTGGGGAATGTCGCTTCACGTACAGGCGAGAGGTTGCATTGGGATCGCGCCGCGTTGAAAGTAACGAACTCGGAGGCGGCGCAAAAACTAGTAAAGCCAGACCGCCGCAAAGGCTGGGAATTGTAAGCTCTCTTTCGCTCGCTATGGTGTAGGCGGGACCAAATGAGTCAAGCTTCGTGAAGGTTGCGAACCGCGTCGGTATGCGTAGCCCGCCACAGCGGTACGCTAGCCGCTAGTGCAGCGATAACGATCACCGCTGCCCCAGCGAGCACCATCATTAGCGGGTTGCGCGCCGTTACGCCGAAGACCAAGCTCTCGAGCCAGCGGGCGGCGCTCCAGGCTCCGATCGCGCCGAAAACAATTCCAATTACCGCGAGGCGAGTGGCGTGCAATCCGGCCCAGCGAAGAATGGAAGAGCGCTGCGCTCCTACGGCAAGCCGAATGGCAATTTCTCTTTGCCGCGCGCTAACCCAATAATTCAGTACTCCGTAAATTCCCACTGCAGCCAGAAGCATCGCGAGTCCGCCAAAGAGCCCAAGCAACAGCGTCGCAAAACGCCTGCGCTGGAGCGTCGCACCCAGCCAATCTTCGGCGGTTCGCAGCGATTGAATGGGAACACTCCGGTCGAGGGCCGAAACCTGCCGGCGAGCGGCGTTCATCGATTGCGCCGGGTCGCCGTTGGTGCGAAGCGTCACCACCATTGCCGAAGAGGGCTTCTGCGAAAACGCATAGTAGAACGTGGGCATTTGTTCAGCGTCGAGACCTATCTGGCTGACGTTCGCTACCACTCCGACGATTTCAAGCGTTGGCCCCTCCATGTACGGACCGCCAACCTTGAGATGCTGACCTAACGCCAGTTGCGGATCAGACCACTCCTGACGCGCGAGCCGTTCGTTAATCATCGTGACCAGCGAGCCGTTGGCACGGTCCGACTCGTTGAAGTTGCGTCCCGCGAGGAGGCGCATGCGTGCGGCGCGTAAGTATCCGGCATCCGCGGTGTTGAATAGCGATAGCGGGACGTCGTCGCGCGCTGGCGTAGGTTTTTCGAGGATGGAATACCAATAGTCACCGCAATCGCCTCCGCCAGGGGGACAATTCACCAGGCCGACATCCTGAACACCGGGCTCGCCACGCAGATTTTGCGAAAGTTGCCGGTAATATTCGCGAACGCTGTCGTCGCTTTTATATCGCGATTCCGGCAACTGCAGTTCAATCGCCAGCAGATTTTTAGGGTCAAAGCCGGTGTCGGCATGTTGCGCAGCGATCAGGCTGCGAACGAGAAGCCCGGAAGCGAACGCCAGCATCATCGTGATAGCGATCTCCGCGATCACAAGCGTGCTGCGAAATGCTTGACTGCGCCTCCCCGCGCCGGCCGTCGGTGAACCTTCTTTCAGCGCGGTAGTTAGGTCAACTTTTCCAGCATTCCAAACGGGAGCAAGTCCCGCCAGTAATCCGACGGCGACGGAAATCGCCGCCGCAAAAAGCAAGACGGGAATATCAAGCGTGGCTTCCGCGAGGCGCGGAATATCGCGGGGGCCAATCAGTATCAGCGTCCTCGAACACCACCCGGCCAGAAGCAATCCCAATGCACCACCGATGGCTGCGATAACAATATTTTCGGTCAGCAGTTGGCGGACAAGCCGTGCGCGACCGGCGCCGATGGCCACGCGAACCGCGATCTCTCGGGCGCGCGCTGTGCTCCGAACGAGCAGAAGACTTGCAACATTGGCACACGCAAGGATCAGCACGAGACCCACTGCGCTCATAAGAACGAGCAGCGTCGTGCGAACGTCGCCGGCCATTACTTCAGTGAAGTACGCGGCATACGCGCGATGATCATCCTCCGGGCCTGGGTCGCTGAGCGCGAGCCGCTGCATGATGCCGTCGAGATTGGTCTTCGCTTGCGTCAGCGTTGCGCCCGGTTTGAGAAGTCCCACGGCGCGAATGTTTCCATGATCGCTGCGTTTGTGAGAAGTGCCAGCAGCGCGGCCTAGGGGCAGGTAAAAGTCAACGGCCCCGGTCAGAAATTGAAATCGAGGGTTCAGAACCCCGATGATCTGATACGACGTACCATACAGAACGACGGACTCGCCGACAACGGTCGGATCGCCGCCGAGTTTGCGTTGCCAGCAATCGGCTGTCGCGACCACTGTCGGTGCAGCGCCGGGCTTATCGTCAGGGTCAGTAAAAAGGCGGCCGAGAGCCGGTCTCGCGCCAGTGAGTTGGAAAAAATCGCTCGTCACTAGCCATTCATGCGTGAGTACGGCGTCGCCTCGGCCAGTCAGCGTCAGGTCCTCGCCCGCGAACGCCGCCATGTTCTCGAAAGAATCGTTGTCGTGGCGCCAGTGCTCAAAATTGATCCACGTGATACTGATGCCAGAGGCCTTGGCGGTGGATTCGCCGAGCCACACAAGCCGCTCTCCGCTGGGATACGGCAGCGGGCGCAAGAGCACCGAATAGACCACGCTGAAAATCGCCGTGTTCGCGCCGATGCCCAGCGCCAGCGTCAAAATGACGACGAGAGAAAAGCTTGGTGATCTGCGAATGCCTCGCAGGCCGTAGCGGATGTCCTGCAAGAAAGTCTCGAAGCGCGGGAACTGCCAGGCTTCGCGTGCGTTCTCTCGCGTTCTGGTCAGATTGCCAAAGGCACGCCGCGCTGCTGCGCGCGCTTCGTCCCGAGGCATGCCGCCTTCGATATTTTCCGCGGTCATCAGATCGAGATGGGCTTGCATCTCGTCCGAGAGATCGGCATCAAGGCCATTGCGAAGATGCAAAGCTCGGCAAATCTTTGACCACCATTCGCGCATAAGGTTCACCTTTGCGGAGCCAGCACACGTGCCATGGCTTCCACGAAGCGCATCCATTTTGATTTGGCGACGATTAGTTGCTTGCGACCGAGAGGCGTTAAGCGGTAGTACTTCGCGCGCCGAGCGTTAGGGGATTTTTTCCACTGCGAAGTAATCCACCGGCGTTGCAGTAGACGCTGCAGCGCCGGATAAAGCGAGCCGTTGTCGACGAGGAATTCGTATTCCGATTGCTGCTCGAGGAATTGCGATATGCCGTAGGCATGGTTTGGAGCACTTTGCAAGCTGCGAAGAATCAAGACTTCGAGCGTGCCCTGCAGGAATTCGAGTGTTTTCCGTGGATCGTCTACCGTAGACACCCTACCTGTTTACGCTTGAGCGGGATTCTTGTCAAGCGATTAGCCAACGACTCCGCCAAGCACGGGGACAGGCCCCGCCGCCATCAGCCGCAAAGTCAATTTTGGTTGCCCGTCTGGATGGAACTAGAACCGATGCACCGGCCCGATCAGGTTCCAGTGAATGGAATACCAAGTCAGAAAAACACAAGCCGCCGCCACCAATGAAAACTTCACTCGAGAAATCACGCGGAGATCTGTGCGGCGCCAGGCGCGGATTCCAGCTAGTAGCGCGAAGATGCTGAAAAAAACTGCCAGGACGGAGAACCAATTCATAAGCGAGAAGTAGCGTTGGATCACGGGGAACGACGGCAACGCCTCGTTTTGAAGATTTACCGACAGCGCCACGAGCCAGATGGTGACAATGATCCAGAAGAAAGCGGCCACCCGCGGTCCGATGGTGAGCCATTCAGTGCCGGGTTGAGGTTTGAGTGGCAGGCGATTGCGGAAGAATAGTCTTCGGCCCAAGCGAATGAGGCTGGCCACTACGACCGAAAGAAGGATCAGCAGACTTACGGCCAGGGAAACTCCTATCAATGTTTTGTGTTCGTACCAGGAGACGCGCTGATATTGCACGCCTGAAAAGTTGACGGCTAAGCGCACGATTTTCCCTGATGAATCTCGAATGGCGAATATGCGAGGCTGATCGTCCTCGGCTTGCCAAAGATCTTTGCCGATGGGTTTCCATTTACGCGTATGACCGCGCAAATCTTTAGCGAGATCGAGCGTGAGTACGCCGTCTTTGTCGACGCTGGCGACCCCTTGGCTTGCGGGATTCGAAATAGCCAGCTTGGTGCTGTCCGCCCGGCGGGTCGCTTGATAATTGCCGGCGATGTCTTTGAGTTCTTTGACGGGGAATGTTTGAAAGGGCAGAGCGGTGTAAGCAGGAAAGTAGCGATCCGCGAAGCCGTCCAATAGTTCGGCGCGATTGCGCGAGGCGGAGCCAGCGGAATTGTAAGAGACAAAAACGATGAGCTTTTGCGTGGGCTCCATTAGGAACATGCTGTGGAATGCGATCAAATCTCCGTCATGGCCGATGAAGCGCAGATCATTGCGCCAGGTCTGATAGAAACCCATGCACATGGGCGGCAACAAATCGGAAGTGTCGAACTGTCGTGTCCACATCAGGTCGCGAGTTTCGGTTTTGAGGATTCGGTGCCCGTCGAGCTCGCCGCCGTTCAAAAGCGCCAGCCCGAATTTTTCCATGTCGCCCGCCGTGGAGGAGACTCCCCCTGCGGGAGCGGGCTGGAAGATTTCAAAACCCAGGGCAGGTTTTTCCGTGGTGGCTCTGTATCCGTCGGAGACGTACGGAGCGAGTTCCGCGGTCATGGGTTCGTTGAAGCTGGAATGCTTCATGCCGAGCGGCAGAAAAATGTGCTCGGAAACGTATTGTTCAAATGGCTCAAGGCTGACGCGCTGGACGATATAGCCGGCGAGCCCGACGCCGTAATTCGAATAGGCCGGGATTTCACCTGGCGGATACATGCGGCGCGGTTGATAGGCGATGAGGAAGTCTCTCAGAGACGCGGTCTTTTTTGGGTCAACTATAAGAATATCGTGAAGGACCTCCTCGAAGCCGCCTGTGTGGGTCATCAAATTACGCAGTGTGATGGGTTTTCCAAATGCGGGAGCAATTTTGAAATCGAGATAATTGTTCACGTCGGCGTCGATGTCCAGCTTTCCTTGCTCGGCGAGCTGCATGACGGAAACCCACGTGAAGAGTTTTGAGATCGAGGCTAAGCGGAACATCGTTGTGTCTGGATCGACGGGCGCTTTTTTCGTGACGTCAGCGTAGCCATATCCTTTTTTCAGGAGTTCTTGGCCATCCTTCATGACGAGCACCGTGGCGCCAGCGACGTCGCTGCGCTCCATCTGGAGGGGGACGAGGCCGTCGAAGAATGCTGCAAGATCGGCTTTTTCGAGCGGATGCGCGGCTGGAGGCGGAGTTGTAGGAGATGGCTTTGCCTCGGCGGCTGCGGGAGGCGCTGCATTCTTTAGAGGGACCGGCGTTTGCGGAGGAAGCGCTAGCGCAGGAAGCAGGATGCAAAGCGCTGGAAGAAATAAGAGCGTACGAAGCCGGGTCATGTCGCCTCCGAAGGAGAAGAAACAGGGGCACAGTCTCTTGGAAACAGAGCGTATGCGCAACACAAATTTGAAAACTCTCAATAACCGAATGCAGCCAAGCTCGAATTAACCCCGCGTAGAGCTTCGTTTCTGACACAACGCTTATTTGTGGCTTGGTGCTGGGACGATGCGGACCGCGAAGGGATTGAATTGGCCTGGGGAGAGCAGATATGATGCAGGCGCTTCGGGCATCGAGGATGCGAAAGAACTTGGGTTGGGCGCTTATCGACGAGGTCGAAGCGCAAGGGGGAATAAATGAAGCGCATGATTTTGGCTTTGATGATTTTGGCGCTGGCGCAGACGGCTTCCGCACAGGATTGGGCTAAGGCGGCGCTGGCAAAGTCGCCGCGGCATAGCGAGTGGGTAACGGTGAAGCACGACGGCCGGTCCGTGGATACCTTCGTTGTGTATCCCGAGTCGAAAGACAAGCGGCCGGTGGTCATAATCATTCACGAAATTTTCGGATTGACAGACTGGGTGGAAGATTTGGCGGATCAAGTCGCCGCAGCCGGTTACATCGCCGTTGCGCCAGACTTGCTTTCGGGAATGGGTCCCGACGGCGGGCGCACATCGTCGATCGCGTCGGACAAGGTGATGGAAGCCATAAGTAAACTCAATCCCGACCAGGTTACTGCAGACCTGAACGCTGCCGCGGATTATGGCAACAAAATTCCCGCGTCGAACGGAAAACTGTTCGTCGGCGGATTTTGCTGGGGCGGGGGACAGACGTTCCGCTTTGCCACGAATCGTGGCGACCTTGCAGCTGCCTTTGTTTTCTACGGGCCGCCGCCAGATAAGGACGCAATGGTGCGAATCAAAGCCCCGGTCTACGGATTTTTCGCCGGCAATGACGCGCGAATCGGCGCAATGATTCCCGACGCGATCGCAAACATGAAAGCCGCCGGAAAAACGTTCGACCCGGTGACGTACGACGGCGCAGGCCACGGCTTCATGCGCGCAGGCGAAGCTCCAGATGCAAAGGAAGCCGACAAGAAAGCGCGGGCAGAGTCTTGGGAGCGGTGGAAAATCCTTATGGCAAAATAACGCCGGCAAGCGACGTTCATTCGTAACGCAAGGCGATCATGGGATCCACGCGCGTGGCGCGCCGCGCAGGCACATAACAAGCGACGAGCGCAACGAGCACGAGCATCGTGGAAACTGAGAAGTAAGTGAGCGGATCGTACGGGCTGACGCCCGAGACGAAGTCTCCCACGAGGCTAGCCATACCCAAGGCCAGAACGACTCCGGCAGCCAAACCCGCAAAAATAATCAGTATTCCCTGGCGAAGAATCATTTTCAGGATGGAGCTTTGTCCCGCACCCATGGCCATGCGAATCCCGATTTCCTGCGTGCGCTGGCTGACGGTAAACGAAATGACTCCGAAGACGCCGACGAGCGCAAGAATCAGCCCGAGAAGCCCCAGGCAGCCCGTGAGTCCGGCGGCAAATTGGAAAAGTAACAGCCCATTCACGGTGTAGAGCGCCTGCAACATCGGCCGAACTTCGGAAATGGGCATCGTGGGAGCGAGCGCAATCACCTGCTCGCGGGTCGAAGTCACGAGAGTCTCTGGCGGGAATGTCGTGCGCACCTGAACCGTGGCCAGCGAACTGTATTGCTGTGCAAACGGAACATAGAAATATTCTCGAACGACCCCGATCATACTGTTGGTCTTGCTGTTCTTCACCACTCCGACGATGCGAAGTGAATGAGCGCGGTCACCCGCGATTCGGAATTCATGGCCCAAGGCGCTCTCCTTGGGCCAGAAACGCTTGGCCATTGCCTCGTTAATGATGGCCACCCATTGCGTGTCTTCCTGATCCGCATTGGTAAAATCGCGGCCTTCAAGAAGCCGGATGCGCAGAGTACGGAAATATCCGGGCGAGACCGTATTGAATCCAGCAGACGGCACGGTCGTTCCCTGCGGAACTTCGTATCCCGGAACCTCAAGGAAATCCGAATCGTTGAAATATCCAAAGGGAACCGTAAATGCGGCGCTGGATGACTCGACCCCCGGCAAAGTATCGATCCGCTCGAGCAGTTCCTTGTAAAATTGGAGTCCCTCTGATTTGTCGTAGCCGATGCCGTTAGGATCAAGCGTGAGGTTGAGTACGTTACGAGGATCAAATCCCAAATCCGACCGCTGCGCATACGACAGACTGCGCACCATTAAGCCAGCGACGATAAGAAGCATAAGAGAGCCGCCAACTTGAATGACTACGAGAGCCGAGCGCAATCGGCCTCGACTGCCACTAATAGATCGGCCGCCTTCACGAATGACTTCGATCATGTTTCGTCCCGAAGCACGAAGAGCTGGCACTGTGCCGACGATGAGGCCGGTAAGCAACGCAACACCTAAGGCATAGCCGAACACACGCCAGTCAAATTGGAAGTCGATCAAAATTGGCAGAGTGGTCTGGAGATGAATCGAGCTGAGCGCGCGGCTCCCTCCCAATCCGAGAAGTACGCCGCCGATTCCCCCACATAACGCAAGCACGATACTCTCCGTGAGTAGCTGCCGGATTAAGCGCCCGCGCGTTCCGCCTAGGGCAGTGCGAATGGCCATTTCGCGTTGCCTCGCCGTGGCGCGCACCAGCAGAAAATTGGCCACGTTGACGCAAGCGAGAATGAGGACGAGCCCCGCAAGAATCAGAAACAGCGTCGCGATCTTCAAGATGGTTTTATCCGGGTCCGGATTGGGCCGCGAAAATCGCTCCGGATAGACGCCGAGAGTCATACCTTCTTCGCTCTTTGGATTCTGAGCAGCGAGACGGCCTGCGATGACATCCAAAGCCGATTGAGCTGCTTTGATGTGGACGCCCGGAAGCAATCGCGCATATACAAAAGTGCTTCTCAATTCGCGATTGACCGGGGTAGTCCTGTCGTAGGCGCTATCGACCTGTTCCATGCTAAGCGGCATATAGCCCTGCATGTCCGCCATCGAGTAGAGACCATGGAATTCCTTTGGCGTTACTCCTATGACGGTCACCGGATGGCCGTCGTAGGCGACTGTTTTACCGACAATGCTAGGATCACCCGCGAATCGAGTCTTCCAGTAGCTGTAACCCAGGACGACAACCGGGCTGAGAGCCGTCGGAGTTCCTTCCGAGGGCAAGATGAAGCGGCCAATGTACGGTTTGACATCCAAGGCGGTGAAATAATTGCCCGTAACGAAGTACACGAAGATGGGCTCGGTCTTTCCATTCACCGTGAGGCCGCCCGCGCCGTAGAGATCACCGATGACGTCGGAGAATACGGAAGTTGTCTGGGCTTGCAGATCTTCCAGCTCGGGAATGGAGAAATTAATTTGTAGCGGCCCCTTTTTTAGTTGAAAGGCCAGCGTGGTGATCTGCTCCGGATCTTTGACGGGCAGCGGCTTGAGCAAGAAGGAATTCACCATGCTGAAGATCGCCGTGTTAGCGCCAATTCCGAGGGCGAGAGTGAGCACAGCTATAAACGTGAAACCCGGACTCTTCCGAAGCATGCGAAGACCGAAGCGTAGGTCTTGCGCCAGATCTTGTATGTAGCTGACGCGTCGCGTGTCGCGGCAGTTTTCCTTGGATTGTTCGAGGCCGCCAAATTCGCGGCGTGCTTTGCGGCGCGCCTCGTCTGAGCTGAGCCCGGCGGCCAGGTATTCCCGGACTTTCTGGTCGAGGTGGAATTGAAGTTCTTCGCTTAAGTCTTGCTCGACACGGTCGCGCCGAAAGAGGGAACGCAAGCGAAGGGGCAATGTGTAGAACCAATGTTTGGCACGCACGATGCGATGCCTCCTTGCCAGGGCGCGGCGCGCTCAGGCCTCCTTGAGTTCCACGATATTCGAAATGGCCGCCGAGAGGCGGCCCCAATGGGCGGATTCTTTTTCGAGCTGCGTTTTGCCGAGACGCGTGAGCGAGTAAAACTTGGCGCGCCGATTATTTTCGGTCGGCTTCCACTCCGCAGTGATCCATCCTTCTTGCTCGAGTTTGTGCAAGGCAGGGTAAAGCGAGCCATCGCTGACTTGCAGCACCTCGCCGGAAACTTGCTTCAACCGCAGGCTGACGGCGTACCCGTTCATCGGCTCCAAAGCGAGAATCTTGAGCAGTAACAAATCCAGCGTGCCCTGGACGAGATCGGAAGGTTTGCTCATCGCTTCTCCTCGGTTACCGAGAGCAGGGTACATCTGCTCCACTCGGTAAGCAAGGGGAAAGTGCCGAGACGGCTAGATAGCCAAGTGGGAGTCAGGGGACAGGAGGAACGAATTCTAATATTCAAGTGCGATGTATGAGCCTTGAGCTGCGGTGGTCATTTTTTCAGAGAGCGGTAGCCTTCCGTCCCCCCAATCCCCCCGAATTAGGCTAAACAATGGGAGGCCTCCGTTCCACGACGCACGCGCTAGGTGGAATCGGCTAGATCGCCGGAGTCCAGCCGTCGCCCGGGTTGTATTCCGTCATTGCGGCGGCAACATCGGCTGTCTTTTCGCCTAAATCTTTTTGGTAGACGATACCGTCTTTACCCACGATAAATGTCATGATTCCTGAATTCCTGTATTCCGCCGGATAAGCCAGAATGGCAAACCCGCCGTTCAACTTTCCATTTACGAGATAGTCCTTTGCGCCGCCCTTGGCCTTATCTCCCTGCTTCGTGAGAAACCTGAAGTAGTAGCCCTCGAACGGTTGTGGTTTGCTTCCCGCGCTGGTGTAGCCGGCAGCTTTGGCAAAATCACGAGCATCCTCGAGAGGGCTGGGAGCCTGCCCTGCTTCAACTGGCCAGTACAACCCGTTTTGTTTGCCTTCGTCGCTGATAAATTTCAGAGCGTATTGTTTCACTGCGTCGCCATCGCGAATCTGGTTGAAGTATTGTTGCTGTGCGTCGGCGATCGCGCCGCAGGCTGCGATCGCCGTCAATTCATCCTTGCCGATGCGACGCGCAAGAATCTCGTCCTTGCCGGCTGCGGTGTCAAACACCCACTGTCCTGAGGGATTCTTCCCCAAGGGTATTGGAAACGGGAAATTGTCTGCTCCAGTGTAGAGCATCTGCCCACCGACTTTAATCTCGCGCCAGCGATGCATTTGGTTATAGGCGGACACAAAGTCTTGTAGTGCGTCCTTGTCCTTTACTGCGTCTCCCGAGAAGAGCACGCCTTGGGCGTCGGGACCGAAAATCGCCAGTAAGGCAGTTTGGTCGCCAGACTTGGCTGCGTCTAGAAACGCGGCGCCCGCGTCCGTGGGAGACGCGAAGGTCTTTTGCTCGGCTTTGGGGCTCTCCGCCTTGCCGCACGAGACGAGTAAGGAGATCACCAGCAACAGAGCCCCAAACATCGAAAAATGAGAAGTCAGAATCTTTTGGCTTTGCGCTCCGTAAGACATAGTTATTCCTCCAAACCTAGAATTCATGGTTGTTCGCGACCGGAGTTTGCGAGTGGCTACCGCCGCCCGCCAAATCCACCACCACCGAAGCCGCCTCCGCCACCACCAAATCGGCCACCCCCGAATCCGCTAGACCTCATGCTTCCCCAGCCACGGTTGCTTTCGGCCCTCGAGGACCAGCCGCCGAAACCGCCAAATCCGCCGGAGTGCCCGCTCATGCCGCCGAAGGCGCCTGAGCTGCCACCGCTTCCGCCGCCATGCGCCCAGGAGTTCGACGCTGAGGAACGGTCGTTGTTGACGTTCACCGTGTTTCCGCTCACGTTTTTGTTGTATGTGTTACCGCTGTTTCTGTAGTTGTTGCCGTTCTGTGCGTAGGACTTATTGTTGTAGCCGCTGTTGTAATTGTTATGGTTGTAGGAGTTGTTGTACCCGTAGCTGTTGTGGTATCCGCCGTTGTAATACCCGCCGTGCCAAGCCGTGTTTCCGTAGTACGCACCGCCGTGGTAGACCACGGCCGTGCCGTGCCAGCCGCAGTTCCAGCTGCTATATCCCCAGCTGCAACATCCGCCGCTCATCATCGCCCCCACGGCGATTCCAACCCCGAATCCAATGACGGCGGCCGCAGCGACGTCCGCAGAGCTATACCCAGGGGTCACATAGGGCGTGCCATAAACGACCGTCGGGTTGTACACCGGAACGTACACAATCTGCGGGTTGGCGGGTTGGATGACGATGACCTGCGGCGACTGTTGCACTACCGTCACTTGTGACGTGGACTTAAGAGTGCCCGCTGCCTTGGCTTGTGCGCGCAAGGTCTGTATGGCTGTCATTACCTCAGCTTGCTGATTGTGAAAGGCTTCTCCCAACGAAGAAGTCCAGGTGAGATTATGTGCCAAATTGGTGAGAACCGAGGGAAACTGCGTGAGCGCCTTGACGCTCGAATCCCACGATTGTGTGTCGACGGCCTGCATTAGGGCACTACCCGTTAGGCTCTTGTTCTGCTCCATCCAGTACTCCGCGATCGCAACCTGGTCGGGAAATGTCGACGCCGTAAGGATTTGGGCCACCAACGCATCCGGATACAATGCGATCGGCGCCACCAGTGCCTGGAGTTCGCTCGCGCTATTTGGAGCAGTTTCCGTGGGACTCCCGGTATTTGCCCCGGGAGCATCGTTCGGAGTCTGGTATCCGTACAAAAGCTGTGACGAAGCGGTAGTAAAAACAAAGCTCAGCACCACCGTAAATATCTTCTTCAAGTTTTTCGCGATCATTGGAATTGCTCCGTGTCTCAGTCACGTTTGTGTTGGCGGATAGCAATATAGATACCGCCTCGTTTGCATCGATCAGGTCTCTTTGAAATTCGTTTTGGCGACATAAATCAGAAGATCTTTGTTAGAAAAACAAGTCAGCTAAAAGCGTAATCCGTCAACCGAGAGATTTTTCAAAGCCTCGCGGGCGCTCCGTTTGGAGCGCCCGCAACTCGGCTTCGTTTTTTCCCTTTTTACTCACCGGCGTGACTGACCGTCTTCATGTTTCTGACCTGCTGGATGACCTGCGTCAGGTTGTAGGTTTCCGGGTCCTGCATCGGCGGATACGGCCCGTAGGACTCAAGTTCCTTTAGCCACAAGATCTGGCCGAGAGGAATAATGTTCCAGTCGTAGAGATAGGCAGTAACTGGTCCGGCCAGTGCGCCGCCTTGCCCCAAAAGGGTTTTCGCTTCGTCACCAACGGACCCCTCGAAAGGATCGCGTTTGATGTTGTCGACCATGGGCCATTTATAGGTTTCAACCCCGGCAAGTCCGCAGCTCGCGCAAGCGCCCGCCATCGAGAAGTAGATCTTCCAGTTCTTATACCGGACTGCGGAAGGTGTTGAGCCCGTATAGTAAAAGAAAGTGTCGCGCGCCGACTTCTGCGACGTGCCCTCGAGATATTCGCGCTGGTCGAACCCGTCGAGCGTGGTCTTCACGAGGCCGGGGTATTTTCCCGCCTCGATCTGTTTCTTTAGGCCGTCGCCCTTGGGTCCGCCTGCGATGTCAACAAACGTGGGTAGCCAGTCCAGGGAAGCAAAGATGTCGTTCTTGATAGTTCCCGGCTTGATGTGACCGGGCCAGCGGATGACACAAGGAGCGCGCATGCCGCCTTCCCAAGTGGTCAGCTTTCCCCCCTTGAATGGGGTATTTCCGCCGTCAGGATAGGTGATTACCTCGGCGCCATTGTCGGTGGTGAAGACGAGGATGGTGTTGTCCAGTTGGCCCATCTGTTCCAACTTCGCGATCACCACGCCAATGTTGTCGTCCATTTGTTTCATACCAGCTTCGTTGACGCCCCAGTCCTTGCCTCCCGGTTCGCCTACCATGGCCATGTACTTCGGCGAAAGCACCGTCGTTATGTGCATGCGCGCCGGGTTGTACCATACGAAGAAGGGCTTATTGGTCGTCTTCGGATCGTTGCGATCGAGGAAGTCAACGACCTTGGCGGAGATTTCTTCATCGACGGTCTTTGAACGCTCCAGCGTCAGCGGACCTTCGTCCTTGCAGGTCTGATTCGCTGCGGTCCCATCGGAGGAATGGCACCAGATAACCGGCCTCGGGGGCGTCATGCAAATGCTCGTCCTGGGGTCCAACGCACCGGCAGGTTCTGTCAGCCCTGGGACTGGCGTGTTCTTGCAAGGCGGAATGATGGCTTGGTCCGTCGGGGTCCTGTTGATGTCTGGGAAACTTACCCCCTGCATTGCGTCCAAGTGGTAAAGATAGCCCCAGAATTCCTGGAAGCCATGGGCCGTCGGCAGCGCTTGCACGTGGTCGCCGAGGTGGTTTTTGCCGAACTCACCGGTGTTGTAGCCAAGGTCGCGCAGGAACTTCGCGAGGGCGGGCGTGCCCGGGCGCAGATAGGAGGGGCTGCCTGGCAATTGGGGTGGAATCATGCCTGTGCGCAACGGATGCATGCCGGTGAAAAAGGCATTGCGCCCAGCGGTGCAGCTCTGCTCAGCGTAATAGGCCATGAAGATTGCACCTTCATTCCCGATTCGATCGATGTTGGGAGTTTCGCCGACCATCAAGCCGCGATGGTAGATACTCGGCTGCATCCAGCCGATGTCGTCCCCCATGATAAATACGATGTTAGGTTTCTTTTCCTGTGCATTGGCGGAGGGTGTTCCGACCACGCCGGAAAACACAGCAACAAGTGTTAACGCGAGGTTGATTTTCCTTGACCTGGTCACAATAGTCTCCTTTCGGTTCTCTTCAAATGGCCGTAACCGCGGCAGTGCCGCTCACACACGAAGCCTTCCCCGTATTTCCTTGGTGCGCGACAATGTCAGCGGCGATGAACCAAAGTAATTGTCAAAAATGACATGCCACCGTGAGCACTGCCGGTGAGGGCATATCCCGACGCCAATTAGCGGAGTGTCGGACCGTTCCAAGTTTGCGAAGAATCGGTTTTTGGTGAGAGAGCAACCGGGAAAACAACGCGTCATTCTTTCCAGTTGCACACTTTTCAAACTGCGCTAGGGTAATTCCTGCTTAGATGCGAACTGCCGCCCGCAATCCCGCGCTGGGCAAGACTGGCTACGGGTGTAGGACGTGGATTCCGGAGCTGAGGTGTGTCTTGTTTGTTTGCGCCCTCTACATTTTCTTGAGCGCGCCGGCAATCGCGCAATCACCAGAAAGGCTAGAACCCCTTGCGTTCAGCCCGAGTCAAGAGGTCAAACCCTCTCCACCGCAGGCGGTTGACCATGCGGATGGCACAGCTTTAACGCCGTACAACGATTTTGACTTTGTCTCTTTCTCGGGTGCCACACCTTTTCGGGTTTGGTTCTTGAAGAGGTGGGTCTTCCTCTTCGGTTTTGGGAGTACCGCTTTTTCCTTTTCCGTTATCGGCCAATGCACCTGCCTTGGCACCTTCCGTCAACTCGCATCTAATAAACAACTCATAGTTTATACTTGACAACCAGTACCAATATGCTATACTGCGATAGCTCAGTGGAGCACAGGACCTGTCCGTGCTCCCGCAAGTCATGCGCCTCCGCCGCGCGGTCTCTCATATCCCACCAGAATCCTCCCTCCCACCGAGTTACCACTTTATAATAGCGGCCTTTTCTTAACCCGTTCAGAATCAACACTTCTACAAATGTTGATTCCACGCCACTTCAACTCCCCCAGAATGAACGTTTACAAAAAACCAGGGGAGGGGGTCCAACCTCGCACCTCCAAAGTTTTGCAACTCGGCACTCCCCCTCGACCATGCGCACACACCTCCAGCTGCGTACTGTCGGCTGTCGACTGTTGACTGTCGACTACTGCTTATTTACCGAGGAATTTTTCGATGGTTGTGAGTTCGGCTTCCGCCATGTCCAGATACTTCTTGGCGGCTTTGGTGTCTTGTTTTTGCATGGCGGCTTGCGCTTTGCCCAGGTCGGTCCTCATGCGCTGTTGAGCGGAGACGATGTCGCCGCGAAGACCGTACCCCGCGGCGGCCTGCTGCCGCTGGATATTATCCAAAGATGTCGAGACGGCGGCGGAGCGGCTGTCGATATCGTCGTAACGGTGCTCGTTTTCTTCGACAGCTGCGGCTTCCTCGGCTTTGGCTTGGGCGTCGGCTTGCGCGGCCTGGTTATCTTTTTTGGATTTGGCGGGAGAAGGCTTTTTTGCAGGCTGGGCGGAAGCGCCGCCCGAGTTGGGCGCTGTCGAAGTCGAAGGCACGGTGTCAGTGGACGTTGTAGAAGATGCGTTTGAGGAGTCAGGCGAGGATTGGCCGGATTGCACCGCTTGTGCGCTGGCGGCCGCAGTAGCCGCCTCGCTGGCCGTTGGCGCTGCGGGATCAGGCGTAGGGGGCGTGACCGGAGACGGAGTAGTCACGTCGGGGGAAACCGGTGAAGTGCTGGATGACGGACTCGTCGCCGACGAGGAAGCTTGCTGCGATGCCGGAGCACTCTTGCCGGCGCCAGCGAGCGTCTTTATGCGGCTCGGCAGATAGAGGCCGGCGGCGAACAGAACGGCGACGACGATGAAAGCGCCAAGCGCAATGTAGAGTCCGCGATGACCACTGCCGCTGACTGCCGGAGGCGGCGCTTGTGGCATGTCGCCACCCGGCGCTGCTCCGGCCGGGCTCGCCGCCGCAGCAACGTGAGGCGTTTGTCGATAGGCGGGCGTGTCCATGACCGTGGTCGGAGATTGTGAGGCCGGCGTTTCCTGGAAAAGCGCTGTGGCGCTACCGGCGTTTGCCGAGGGAACGAAAGCCCGCGGATCGGCTCCTGCTTGAGTGGCGGCGCCCTGCGCGGGGACACTTTTCAATGCGCCGCGGAAAGCATCGGCGGATTGAAAGCGTTGACCAGGATCCTTGGCGAGAGCCATCACGACAATTTGATTGAGCGCCTGAGGAATGCCAGGGCGAAGAACGATGGGAGGCTTTGGCACTTCCTGGAGATGCGCGGCCATCATGGCGTAGTTGCTGTCCGCCGTGAAGGGAAGCTGACCGGTGACCATTTCGTAGAGCGAGACGCCGAGAGAATACAAGTCGGAGCGATTGTCCGCGGGATCGCCTTTGACTTGTTCGGGCGGCATGTAGTTTAGGGACCCGAGCGTGGTGCCGGTCATGGTGAGACTGCGATCACTGGCGGAGCGCGCGATGCCGAAATCCATGAGCTTCACCGTGCCGTCGGGAGTGAGCATCATGTTGGCGGGCTTGATGTCGCGATGGATGATGTTTTGTTTGTGGGCGTAGCTGAGGGCGTCGAGAACTTGATCGATGTACTTGACGGCCAGCGCTGGCGGAATGGCACCCTGATGCAGCCGCGAGGAGAGCGTGACGCCGTCGACGAATTCCATAATCATGACGAGTTGATTGTCGAGCGTCAGCGCCGTGCGCAGCGCCGCGATGTTCGGATGATGGAGGCTGGCGAGGACTTTGATTTCGCGGAGGAAGCGGTCGGCGAGATCTTTTTGCCCGGCGAGATCGGGCAGGAGAATTTTCATGGCCTCGACGCGATCGGAGATGGTGTTGCGGACTTTATAGACTTTGCCCATGCCACCGGCGCCGAGTATGCCGAGGATTTCATAATCACCGAGCTTTTGTCCGACGGTGTAGTCCTGGCTCATTGCGTGGCTCCCTTCAGATAAGAAAATAGGCGAGGAAGTTTAAGAGGCTGCCTCGCCTATCGCTTCAAGCACCGAGGATATGAAAACAGAGCATCGATGTGCCGCGATTGCGGCGGAACAACAGGTTACGGGGTAGTGCCGCCGGAGCTGGCCGCGACGTCGCCGACCTTGGGTGGCGTTGGGCCAGTATAGGTGGCGGTGGCGGAGTCCGCGTCAACGTCTGTCACGGTTGCGCTGCCGAGCTGGTTCGTTACGGTTTTCAAAACCTTGCCAGTCGTCGGATCTTTAACTGTGCGAACGGGGCGGCTGATTTGAATGGTGTCGCCGACGCGCACGCCGACTTTGTTGCCAATGTTGATGATGAGAATGTTGCCGCTGACGTCAGCAACGACGCCGGAATAGGTGGCTTTGATGATGGGCAGAGTTCCGGCTGCGGCGTCTAGTTGCGTAGCGCAATCGGCGACGGCTTTGTTTACGGCTTCGCCGAGAATGGTTTGGGAAAAGTTACTGCTGCTCATGTCGAAGGCGCCGCCGCCACCGCTGTAGCCGGTGCCGCCTCCGCCTCCGAGCATGAGACCGGAACGCGAAGATTCGCCGTTACCGGTGACGGAGGCAAGGATTTCGCCGGTCGTCGTGTTCACGAGGCGAGCGGTGATGGCAACCACGGCCTTGGATTCTTTTTTGCCCATGCCGGCGATAGCGCCGGTCCAGCCGCTGTGGCCGCCGCCCACGCCGCCGATTTGCTTGTCGTCGCGGCCGAACTTGGTGATGGAGCCGAGAATGATAGTGTCCACGCCGAGAATGCGCCCGATTTTGGAGGCGCTGGAGGGATCGGCGCGGTCGCTGTTGTTAAAGTTCTGTTCCGCGATGATCTTGTCGAGAGCGGCGCGTTCGATGACGCGGTATTTGCCGTCCGTCACAAGCTTTTGGACCATGAGGTCGGTGATGCCTTTGCCGACGTCCTGGTCGGTACCGAAGATGGAGGCAACGACCGTTTTGACAGTGCCGTAGTCAAAATTCATTACGGCGACGAGCCTTTTGGGTGCTGGCGCCGCTGACGCTGCGGGTGCCGCACCCGGTGCAGCTGCCGGCGCTGCTGCCTGCTGCGCCGCGCAAGGGGTAACGGCTAAAACGGAAATGCAAAATAGACGTACGAGTCGTGACATAAAAAAGTGCTCCTCACACCCAAGGAATTGGTGAGCGAAAGTTGCGAACCGTTTCATTTGTGGCCCAACCTTACCGGAATCGAAGAACGGCGGTCACACAGAGTCGAGAGACCAGCTTATGGCGCGTATCGTACACCGTGGCGAAGTGAGAGGCAACGGTGGTGTGCTGGAAGGGGAATGGGCGGAGAGTCGGCAGAGTTTGGAGGGAGTAAGGCGCCGCGCGAAGCTGGGCAAAGACTTGGAAGAGACAAAACTGGTAGGATTTCGTCGAGATATCCTGGGACCTGAGTGTTCCTGGAGCGAGAAGAGGGGAGCGAAGATAATGTCAGAACCAAGCAAAGAAGAATTGTTGGCGCGGATCGCGGAATTGGAAAAGCAGGCGGGGTCGAGAAAGAAAGGCAGTTTGGAATTTCGCGTGGGAGAAAAAGGTGGAGTGAGTGTGTACGGACTGGGGCGTTTTCCAGTCACGCTCTATTACGAGCAGTGGATTCGTTTGCTGGATATCGCGGCGGAATTACGCGCGTTTCTAGAAGAGAACAAGAGCAAGCTGAAATTGAAGACGGCGGAGTAGGGGAAAGAAGAAGACAAAATGGACTAAACTTCAAGGAGGAGGGTTAGCGTAATGTCATCGAGCGCCATTATCCACAATCCGGGGATTCTCAGCGGGGAGCTGGTCTTTCGCGGAACGCGTGTGCCGTTCAAATGTCTCACCGACTATCTGGAGCACGAGCGAAGTCTGACGGAGTTTCTTGAGGACTTTCCCGGCGTGACTCGCGAGGACGCCATCGCCGCACTTGAAGAAGCCAGGATCAGCCTTGCGGCAGCCTTGAGATGAAGCTCTTGCTGGACGAGTGCTTGCCGCGAAAGATGAAGTAGAGCAGGGCAACAGCGACGGAGAGCTAAGCGGGAACGGGCTCGTGGCGTTTCAGGCGGGGAAGACTTGATGGCTCTTCCGATTTTCTGCTCCAGTCGTTGTTCTCTTGACGGCAAGTAATCGGTCTATCTTACAATCGCGCCATGCCACGAAAAGTCATCTTGGGATTCGGGATCAGCCTTGACGGTTATATTGCGCGGCGCAACGGCGACCTCGATTTTCTGGTCATCGACAAAGAAGGGGAAGCACTGATGGCAGACTTCTTCTCCAAGATCGATACCACGATCATGGGCCGCAAAACCGCAGAGGCAGCGGCGAAATTGCGCGAGAGTGGCGAGATGCCCGAGACGCCGGGGATGGCGAATTACGTAGTCTCCCGGCGATGGAAGCCGGGCAAGCGCGAGGGATTCGAAGTGGTGAGCGGATCTCTGACCGCCTTCGTGAAAAAGCTAAAACGCCGGCCAGGGAAAGACATCTACCTGGGAGGCGGCGGCGAACTATGCCGCAGTTTCCTGCAAGAGGACTTGGTGGACGAACTGTACATCGGCATTGGTCCCATTCTATTGGGCGATGGCATCCCCGGCTTCCCCGGCAAGTTTCCGCAGCGAGACTTCCGGCTGACCGAATGCAAGTCCTACTCGAATGGATCGGTTGGCCTTCGCTATGAACGGATTCGGACGAAGATGAGCCGATAATCGAGCCCTGATGGGCGTGGAATTGTGGACTCCGGTTTCCCCGGTTCGAAGGAAGAGTGGGAATCCCCACGTAGGAAAGCGATACGTGGGGCACGCGCCAGCTTGAATTTATCGCTTTGACAGTTTTCAAGCGCGTATCTAAACTGACGGTTATGGTTGTGCATCTCAAGCCGGAAACGGAATCGCGCCTCAAGGAACTCGCCGCGACGACCGGTCGCGCGCCAGAGGATTTCGTCGAGGACGCCATGTCGGTGTACCTTGCCGAATTGACCGAAGAGCGCAATATGCTCGATAGCCGCTACGACGACATCAAGAGCGGCCGCGTTGCACCCATCGACGGAGAAGACGCTTTCGCCCGTCTGCGCCAGATGAGCCAGGACCGCCGTCGTGCATGAGTGGATTTGTATTCCATCCGGGCGCGCTCGCGGATCTCACCGAGATTTGGGAATATATCGCCGCTGATAGTCTCGCCGCTGCTGACCGCGTTGTAGAAGAAATCCGCGAAGCTGTTCGCTCCGTCTGTCTCCCGGTTCGTCCCCGGTTCCTTGGTCAGCCAAAATGCAGCGTCACCGACTCCAGCAGTGCTTTGAGTCCGTTCCAAGCAATCTGCACACCGATGCAGACCAGGAAAAACGACGACAATTGCGTGATCACCGTCATCCCCGTTGCTCCCAGGATTCGCGCCAGCCGGTCGGCAAATCCATAGCAGAGCAAAATGCTGATCGCGATCAAGATTAATCCAATGAGTGCAGCCAAGATATTCAAAGGATGGTAAGAGTGATGGAGAGCCGCGTTCGCTCCCAGCGTGATGGCCACGGAGATTGATCCAGGGCCTACGGTCAGTGGCATCGTCAAGGGATAAAATGCCTGGCGGAATGTGTCCTGCGGCTGGACGGTTCTGTGCATATCATGTTTTTCGTCGTCTCGCTGCTTCAGCAGCGTCCACCCTGTGGCCATGACGATCAGGCCTCCGCCGATCTGCACCACTGGCAGCGAAATTCCAAAAAAGGCAAGCACGTAGGTCCCAACAAAATACGACCCAATCAGCAAGAAAAAACTGTTGATGGCAATACGCCATGACAATGCTTTGCGCGCTTCCGGTGCGTATTCCCTGGTCAGCGCCAGAAAGAAGGGGCTGCCTCCGAGCGGGTCCACGATAGGAAAGAGCGCAACGAGAACCAGCAATAGATTTTTCGCCGCTTCTTGCATGTGTTCAGCAACTTCTCTCCCTGAGTGTAGTCTATTCTGATCGGTGAGCACCTGCGATGAGAGTTGCCGAATCGTCGTGCTTGCTGCGTAGTCAGGGGTTCTGTGGAATTGGGGACGGAATTGGGGGCAGACGGAGCGTTCTCGCTTTCTGAGAAAATCATCGCCGCGACACAAAGCTCGTGCAATCCAATAGAAAACGTCCAGACTGTCCACCGGTTCCGGCACGCGATGTGCGACTGATTTAGGTGGAGACAGCACAGCCAGGATTGGCTGTGCCACTCCTCCGCCCCCCCCCGTTTTTCTGTAAACGTTGCAGCTAAAGGACTTGCGGCGCTCGATTGCACTACAATTGTGCAACGTGGCAGTTTGCTTTAGATGCGTTGCCAGGACAAGGCTTGGAGATTTGGACCGAGCCCGGAAAGCAAAAACGCCGGCAAGATGCCGGCGCTACGGTGACGGGACCGCAATGATATCCGAGAACTACTGTATACCGAAAGTAATCGTTCGTCAAGGAAGAAATCGGATTTAGAATTGCAAAGCGTTTGGCGACGCCGTTCTCACTCGGGTTGCAGCGAACTCTAAACCGGCACACGCAAAACCGGCGTGTGCGGCACCCGGCGAGAGACAGCGAGGGGTGACCCACCCGTTGCCAGAAGCAAAACCGCAAAGGCTAGGCCACCCCAGAGTTAAGAAACTGCCACCCGCCCACCCGCCGGCTATAGCCAGCTAGGATGCGTCCTTGATGTCTTCGCGCGCGCGTTTCGTGGCGTTCTTTGCTTCGGTCCGGGAATGGGCATCCGGCTTGAGCGCGCGGATCGCTTTGCTCAGGTCCATGGGCTTGTCTTTCGACGGGGCCTCGCACGATTTGACGTCGCCAGCCGGTTTCGCGCCGGTCACATCCCATTTAAGGCAGTTAAATTTGATCTGGAGGGTGTGGCTTGCGTAAAGCGCGGCGACGCAATCGTTCAGGCTCTTAAATCCCGCGCAAGCGTCGTTAATTTTTGTGCGAGGAGGCAGCACCGCCTGCAACTGCACCGATAACTTCTTTTCTTCCTCTTTGTTGGCGGCGAGCTGTTCACTAGCCGTGGGGCCTGGAGCTTTCTTGATCCATTTGATGGGGTTATAGGTGATCGCCGCAGTTCCGGTGGCGGCAAGCAAAACGCACACAGCCGCAACTCCAATGACGATCCATTTGCTTTTCATACTGGCCTCTTTCGAGGGCCGGGTTTGGCTTTGGTTTCAGTAAGCCACGCTCTCGGGTCCGCTGCGAGACCTTGAGAGTACGGTACTCCCCCAATCGGTCACGTTGGCCTTCGGGTCAGATTTTCGATGCGATCGTCCTGTACCTTTGCGCAGACGCCTATTTTGAATATCTCTTGGGCGTGGTGTTCACCGGGAGATGGGTGTGCGACACCGGGCCAGGAGTTAGGGCGCTGCCACCCGCCCACCCGGCCATTCGAAACCAATCGGCAGTCGGTGCGCCACCCCGGAGTGAGTGCTGGAACCTGCCTGACTGTTTGCAGAAGCCTCGGAAAAGTCAAAATCCCCACGTATAAAAGCGATACGTGGGGCACCCGGCCTAGGAAAAGTCAAAATTCCCACGTATGAAAACAATACGTGGGGCACCCGCAACGGAAAAGTGTGATAGGACGTCATAGGGGTAGGCTCAGGTACGGACCGCAACGGGAGGTGGATATGACGAAGCAAGTGAACGCGATTGCGGGAACGGCGGTGGTGGTCTTGGCGGCTTGCACGTGGGGAGCAGGGCTGATTTGGGCAAAGAAGAAGAGCGCGCTGCCGCAAGCTGTGTTGAATGCGCAAACGGTCTTCGTGATGATCGACCCAGATGAGGCAATTCCAGTGAACGATCCGAGCGGCAATAGAACGGCGCGAGAAGATGTGGAGAAGGCGCTGATGGAATGGGGACGGCTGAAGCCGACGATGACCATGGGCCAAGCGGACTTGGTCATTGTGGTGAGGAAGGGAGATAAGCAGGCGATGAATCCCACCGTCGGTGGACAGTCGCCGAATGACCGTCCGGTGATTGTGCAGGGGACGGACAATACGATACGCGTTGGTGGCCAAGAGGGCCGGTCGCCGGATGCGGCGCAGAATGGCGGGCCGCTCTCCCCGAAGCCGGGGATGGGAGGAGAGATTGGGCCGACGGAGGATTTGTTTACGGTGTACCTCGGGCGGACCGAGGATGCGCTGAAGCGGGGTCCGTTGTGGCGCTATGCGCGGAGAGATGCACTGAAGTCACCGGACGTACCGGCCGTGGCGGAGTTTAAGAAGGCGGTAGATGAGGCAGTGAAACAGCAGCAGAAGCAGGGGAAGCCGTAGGGAAGAAAAGCGGATTTCATGGCGCAAACGGCGCGCGATAGCGAAGATATCTCGCTGTGGGAATTGGGGACAGGAACGTTCCCGCTTTCCGAGAAAATCATCGCCGCGACACAAAGCTCGCACGATGCAATAGAAAACGTCCCATCTGTCCCCCGGTTTCCAAGGAAAAGTCAAAATCCCCACGTATGAAAGCGATACGTGGGGCACCCGGCAGACTTTTCCTCAAGACTGCGATCTCGTTTTTCAGGCGTTCAACGGCCTCGGCGTTCTTCGATCCAAGCGTTGGAGAAGGAGTCATCGAGCTTTCCGGTGGTATCTTGAATTGCTTCAGAGCGGCGAGTTCCTCGGTAAGCTCAGGACGAGCATAGTTCCACAACGCTTCCGCAACCTTGGCAGCACCTCTGCTGTCATAGGTCTGCCCGTACAATTTTCCTAATCGGTCAAGAAAGCTTTCACGGTGACGCTTTCTTTCTGGCGTGCGAACCAAAAACACATTGCTTTGACCACCGCCTCCAAGTCGTTCGATAATTTCCCAGCCGCCGTATTTCTGTTTCTGCAAGGGGCTAGGATTTGTAGTGGTGGCGGGCTGTGGAAGTGGGTCGTTTCGATGAATGAACTGGTCCCATAGAGTCTCTGGGTCTTTTTCGTATATGTACTCGTTGATGGTGACTGGGATAACGTCCGCTTGCTGCTCATTTCTTCCTTGAGATCCTGTTAGAAGACCCAAGTCCCTTGCCACGTAGAGCCCTACTCGTATCATTTTGTCAGTAATGCCGCTGTCGAACTCTATCGCGAGAGCCTCTATGTTCGCGGGGTCGAGGTTCGGACGGTCTTCCTTAATGAGTTTCTTAAGGACGTGAGCCACTGCTCGAACCCCGCGCCTCGTGAATGCCTGCACTTCAGCGTCGCCACAGTAGTGAAATGCAATTGCACTCGGAAGATAGTTGTTTCCTGCTGTCTGCTCGAGAATTACAGTGCTTACTAAGCTGTCGATTGCCCCTGGGCTCTCAAACGCGTCGAGTAGCTCTTTTCTTCGTGTGGCTTTCTTGGAATCTAAGTAATGTCGGACCACCCTGTTGAGGATTTTCTTTTCGACGTCGGATAGGGCTGCCATGGCCAAAGTCTACCATCGGATGACAACCTGATTGAGATGGAGCACCGTCAAGTAGGTCCAAAGGCCGGTCGGGTGGAGCACCCTCAACCTGACAACGGAGGTGGCTGGTGGGCCATCCAAAGGCGTCTTTCGGAATCAAGCCGCAGCCACCCGCTTGTGCCTTATTCCCACTTGCAATCCGCATGCTGGCCCCGCAGCCGAGCGATCAGCTATTGATGAGAACGGAGACCTCGAACATGAAGCCTAATGAACCCAGCCGCACGGCCCTGATGATCGCCCGACAACGGGCTGCTCATCAGCTGCTCGATCATGGCGCAATCCTCGATGACCCATTTGCCATGAAGATTCTCCGTGAAGACGAAAAGGACGTCCTTCAATTCGCGAACGCACACCCCTTGGCCAGCATCGGACGTCTGTTCACCGTCGCGCGAAGCCGGATTGCGGAAGATGCTTTGTCAAGAGCTGTCGAAAGAGGGGTTCGGCAGATCGTCATCCTTGGCGCCGGACTCGACACTTTCGCTCTCCGGAATCCCCATAGCGCACGACAGATCCTTATCTATGAGGTGGACCACCCCGCGACACAGGCATGGAAACGCGAGCGCCTGGCTGAAGCGCAAATCGCACTTCCGCCATGGCTTATTTTCGTACCAGTCGATTTCGAGCAGGACGATGTGGGAGAGAAGCTCGTCGCCGCAGGCTTTCAGCAGAACTCGCCCGCGTTTTTCACTTGGCTCGGGGTTGTGCCCTATCTGACAGAGGACGCTATCGGCCGCACTCTGGACTACATGTCGTCCATCCAGAACTCGGAGGTGGTGTTCGACTACATGGAACCTCCCGAGGCATTCTCGGAAGAGCTAAGGCAATTAGAAAAGGAGCGGACCGAACAGCTTAAGAAAATGGATGAACGTTCGGTCAGCCGCTTCGAGCCGGCTGGCATTGCCGCGATTCTTCGCTCGCACGGATTTTGTGCCATCGAAGACATCCATTTCCGGGAGATCGCGTCCAGGTTCGGCCGCGCCGTTCAAGGGCTCGCACCCGGACACCTTGGCGTTCATATTGTCCACGCTAAGCATTACCAGAGTGAGTAGTGAGTAGAAAGACGGGAGAGAGCGAGGAGTCCGGGAGCTAAGAAGCTGCTACCCGCTGAAGAGAGATTTCTCTCTACGCAAGCCGACCACTTCGCACGAGCGAAGTGGAAAGAAAAAGCGTCGGCTTGCTCCGTTCGAAATGACGGGGTCGAGGTAAACGCAAACAATGGCCACCCGAGAGTTAAGAAACTGCTACCCGCCCGTCCAACTCAGGGCTTTAGCTCCTGGGACTGCCACGATGCGCACCAAGCCATTTATGAAACACGCTCTAGTCAGCCAGAGGCTGCCAGAGTTCGAGGCGGTTGCCGTCGCAGTCCTTGATCCAGGCGAAGCGGCCGTAGCTGGCGTCCTCGCGCTTGGGATCGATCCAGACGCCGGCGGCAGCAAGCTGGGCGAGCAGAGCGTCGAGGTCGTCGACGCGGTAGTTGATCATGGTGGCCTGTGGGCCGTCGCCGAAGTACTTGGTGTCGGCGGGGAAGGCCGACCAGGTGGTCATGCCGGTGCCGGCGGGGCCTTCGTCGGACCACGGAAAGGTGGCGCCGCCGAAGTCGTTCAGCGTAATGCCGAGGTGCTCGGAGTACCACTTTGCCAGCGCCTTAGGATCTTTCGAGCGGAGGAAGACGCCGCCGATGCCTGTGATTCGTGCCATGGGATGCTCCAGTGGTTAGTGGTTGGAGAGTGTTTCATAAACATCATCTCAGTGCAATCCAGAGATAGGCGAGATAGAAGAAGGCTCGATAGGTGATATGAGGAAGTGCCACCCGTCGGAAATGTATTACAATCCCCGCAATGGGAGGTGCCACTGCCGTGCGCCAGCTTCTGATCAGGCTTCCGATTGTTCTTGCGGTGACATTCTCGGCCCTGGCGCAAACTGCGGCGACGCCCGACTTCTCCGGCACCTGGGTCCTCAACGCCTCGAAGAGCACACTCGCGAAAGACAGTACGATTAAGTCCGAAACAATCGTCATTGCTTATAAGAAATCGACGATCATTTTTCATTATAAGACAAACGGCAAGAAGTCGACGGAAACGTACACGCCAGATGGGCAAAAGCGCGTCGCAAAGGATATGTCGTCCGGTCAATTGATTTCAAAGGCGAGCTGGCAAGATTCGGTGCTGGTTATCGAATCTACGCTTGAAATAAAGATCCCCAATGTTGTGGTCAATGTTTCCGGGCTTAAGCCCGTCATCGATAGGTGGACTCTGGCGGCTGACGGCCGAACTCTCACTCACGAGACCTCCGAGCCCAACAAGGAGATCTCCGTGTACGACAAGCAATAGCTGCATTAGCATAGACCTTGAATTCTTACCCTATCCAAGCTTGCGAATGAATTCCACGTGATGCATTGCAATGCGGAGGAGAGAACGACCATGGCAGGACAATCACAAGCGGTGCATTCCGGTGAGCAGTCCGTGGCCATTCGCAGAGCCTCCGCGGCGGACGCCGACGTGTGCGGAAGAATTTGTTTCGAGGCGTTTACCGCGCTCGCCAATCGTCACAATTTTCCTCCCGACTTTCCGGCGCCGGAGGTTTCCATTGCAGTGCTCGCGGCGATGTTCTCGCACCCGGGGTTTTATTGCGTGGTGGCGGAACAGGACGGGAAAATCATCGGCAGCAACTGTTTGGATGAGAGGACACCGATTGCCGGTGTTGGGCCGGTCACGGTGGACGCGTCGGCGCAGAATCGTGCGGCGGGGCGCGCGTTGATGCAGGCAGTGCTGACGCGCGCCGTGGAACGGAAATTTGCGGGAGTAAGGCTATTGCAGGCGGCCTACCACAATCGGTCGCTGTCGCTGTATGCGAAGCTTGGTTTCGTTGTGCGCGAGCCGCTTTCCTGCATGCAAGGGCCAGCAATGAAGAAAACGCTGCCGGGGCATGGGATCCGGCCTGCAGTGGCGGGAGACCTCGCAGCTTGCAACGAGTTGTGTTTAAGAGTTCACGGCCACGACCGTGGGGGCGAGTTGAAGGATGCGATTCAGCAGGGCACGGCAACGGTCGCTGAGCGCGATGGGCGCGTGACTGCGTATGCCTCTTCGATGGCGTTTTCCGGGCACGCGGTTGGCGAGACGAACGACGATTTGAAGGCTTTAATTGCCGCAGCGGCGGCTTTTCAAGGGCCGGGCATTCTTGTCCCGAGCCGAAATGCTGAATTGTTTCGTTGGTGCCTCGATAATGGGCTTCGCGTGGTGCAGCCGTTGACGTTGATGACGATGGGACTTTACAACGAACCGGCGGGGGCTTATTTGCCTTCTATTTTGTATTGAAGGAGTTGGAAGTGCATCCTTGCGGGCTTGGTTTTGCAAGGGTGGGGTGTTCCCTCTCGATTCTGACCTTCTCGTTTGTGCTTCTATATCGTTTCTAACGGATTTCAATGACTCGGTCGCCAGCGTTCAGGCAGGATTCGATCCTCTGCCAAGAACGCTCGAAAGCTGCGAGGAGCGCTGAAGTACGACAGTTGCCGAGGCGGACCCAGATAACTTTGATTTTGGCATGGCGCTGCTTGGCGAAGTAAAAGAAGTCTTCATCTTTGCTTATGATGATGCGGTCTTGAAGTTCGGCGTGGCGGCAAATGGCGGTGTCTGCGGCGTCACCCAAGCCCGCCTCAAGGACGTGCTGGCAGTCGAGTCCGCGATCGCGCAGGTGTTTGGCGAGTGCGACCGGCAACTGGTTATCGACGATAAATTTCACGACGTCGGGAGTACGACGTGGTCTGTCTGATGGGCTGCGTAATCCAGGGAAGCTAGGATGTCTTCGCGCTCAAGATAAGGATAATCCGTCAGGATCTCCTCGAAGGAGGCGCCTGCGGCTAGCAGTTCGAGGACATCCGTAACACGGATGCGCAGCCCGCGAATGCAAGGACGGCCACCGCACTTGCCGGGTTCGACTGTGATTCGATTGAGGCGCTCGAGATTCATAGAAATTCCAGTGATTTCGACGATACGCAATCTCAAGTTGAAAGGCAAGCGCCAGGGCGGGGAATAAGCGCCCGGGGTTGCTGCAAAAAAGGGGCGCAGCATGCGCCCCCGGAGTTGAGTTAGTCCATGTGGTGCATGGCGAAAATGTTGTCCATGCCTTGCTGGTACGGGTAGACGTGGACCATCCAGCCGAAGATGACGGGATGGAAGCGGCCGCCGGCTTCAGAGCAGGCGTCCTCGGTCATGATGGAGCCTTTGAGGCCAAACTTGGTCCAGTCGGCGCTGCGGATTTGATCGCGCGGGGGCATGCAGAGATTGGTGTGCAGGTGCCACATGGCGATGCTAAGGGGGACGCGAGCGTTGAGCTGATCTTCGGAGGCGCGCTTGGGCATGGTGTACATGGCGCCGACGAGTTCGTAGCCGGTGGCGGTTTTCTTGTAGAGAAGGGAAGTGGGGCGCGCGGGATCGAACGTTAGCGATTCGAGGAAACCGTTGCGATAGCTGGTGAAGTGGTATTCGGGTTGCGGAAGATTCGGCAGGAAGATTTTGAAGCCGTCGTCGAGAGCGGCGTGGTAGTCCTTGTATTTTTCGATGCCCGCGCGAAGTTGCGTGACGATTTCGTTGGCGCGCTGAACGTCTTCGGGAGTCTGCGTGCGCATGCTGGTCATATACATGTGATGGCTGTGCGCGTCGTTGTGGCCGGGCGTCATGTCCTGGACCGCAGCTTTTTCGCTGGCTTTTTCATCGCCCATATCCATTCCGGGCATGGCTTTGGATTGCGGCACAGCGGCTTCCTGAGCGGCGGAACTCTGAGCGCCGGGCGCGCGGTGGCCTGGCATGGCGACGAGCAATACCGTGACGACGAAGATGGCGGCGAAAACCATGGCGGTTTTTGCGGCGAGATGAAGCAACGTTCTACGGGCTGACATTACGATTCTCCTCACTTAATAATACGCAAGGAGTTGGATGGAAATTTCAGAGAGTCAGTTGCCGCGTGCTTCTAGAAAAACTGTTCGGAAGGACAGGGGAAGATGAAGTAAAGAAGTAATGAGGTGAGGATGTAAAGAATAAAGATAGAGCGGAGCGGGACGCTAGCGTTTGAGCGGAGGGGCGTTTCGAGAGGAGGCGGCGGGGCGTGCTAAAATCTTGGCGTGAAAAAACAGACCGTGTTGCCGGCAAAACATTTGATGGGCGGTGTGCAGCCGCCTGGGGACAAATCGATTTCGCATCGGTATGCGATGCTGGCGGGTTTGGCGGAGGGGACGAGCGAGCTGCGGAATTTTTCTGCGGCGGCGGATTGCCACAGCACGCTGGGGTGCATGAGCGCGCTGGGCGCGGAAGTGAAAGTCGAAAAAGACGTGGCGCGCGTTACGGGGCGAGGGCCACGAGGGTTGAAGAGCAGTTGGCGGGCGCTGGATGCCGGGAATTCCGGGACGACTATACGGCTGCTGACGGGAATTTTGGCGGGGCAGGAGTTTACGACAAAAATTACCGGCGACGGATCGCTGCAGAAACGGCCGATGAAGCGAGTGGTGGGGCCGTTGCGCGAAATGGGCGCGGACATTCGCGCGAAGGACGACAATTTTGCGCCGTTGGAAATCAAAGGCGCGCGTTTGCACGCGATCGATTATCAGATGCCGATGGCGAGCGCGCAAGTGAAGTCGGCGGTGCTGCTTGCTGGGCTTTTCGCGGAAGGCGTGACAATCGTTACGGAGCCGGCGCGGACGCGCGACCACACGGAGCTAGCGCTGGAAGAATTTGGAGCGGCTGTCGAACGGCACGGGCGAACGACGAAGATTCACGGGCTTTTTGGCGGAAATGGTTCGGGGAAGCTGGTGGCGAAATCTTTGGACGTGCCGGGCGATATTTCTTCGGCCGTGTTTTTTATTGCAGCAGCTTCTTTGCTGGGAGATTCAAACATCGCGATTCACAACGTTGGTTTGAATCCGACGCGGACAGCGATTCTGGATTTGTTTGCCGGAATGGGCGCTTCGATTCAGATGCTTTCGCTGACGAGTTCGCACGGGGAGATTATTGGGGACCTGGCCGTGAAAGGTGCTTCGCTAAAAGGCGGCGTGATTGAAGGCGAGACGATTCCTTTGGTCATCGATGAGTTGCCGATGCTCGCGGCGCTGGGGCCCTTCACGGAAGAGGGGATTGAGATTCGGAATGCGGGGGAATTGCGGGTTAAGGAGAGCGATCGGATCGCCGTGCTTGTGGAGAATTTGCGGCGCATGGGGGCGACTGTCGAAGAGCGGCCGGATGGATTGAAGGTGGAGGGACGGCGCGCGGGGAAATTGCATGGAGCGGAGATCGAGCCGCACGGGGATCACCGGATTGCGATGGCGTTTGCGATGGCGGGATTGGCGGCGGAGGGCGCTACCGTGATTCGCGATGCAGATTGCGCGGGCGTTTCGTACCCAGCATTTTTTGAGGATTTGAATCGATTGGCAGAACGATAGATAGGTATTGGCTTAGGCAATTCTGTTTGCGCGCGGCAACCTGGTGGCCATAGAACATGCACAGCCACGATTCATCGCGCGAAAGGCGCGCGATGGAGAAGAGATTGGCTGTGCCACAAAAGAAAAGCGGACGGCTAGCTGGTTTTTTTGATGGAAACTGAGCCGTAG
>Ga0210384_10000159_pt1 | contig 103104 bp, 105 predicted proteins | sample IncBWH2MmetaG_FD_160574 | JGI IMG/M metagenome (GOLD analysis project Ga0210384, IMG submission 160574) | Forest soil microbial communities from Barre Woods Harvard Forest LTER site, Petersham, Massachusetts, United States - Inc-BW-H-2-M | ecosystem: Environmental > Terrestrial > Soil >... | reverse complement strand
GGGATTCGGTTTTCCAGGTGCCAGCAACGCTGCCGACCGATTGATCGAGGAGGCCACGGGCGGCTACTCACGAGTGCTCTGGAAATACGAAAACCTAGGGTCGGTGCAGTGGGGGCTGCAATACGCGCATGTTTGGGTCTATCCTTGGGCTGCTGGCAATGGTCCAAACTCAGCCAACGCTAACATGGTGTTCAGCCAATTGCGCTACAATTTGCCCTAAAGGCGAACAAACGGAGGAAAACTTGAAAGAAAGCTCTCACAAGTCAGTAGATGAAGAGGCCGTGGATCGACGAAGTTTTCTCAGCGTTGTCGCAGCATTTCCCGGAGTTCGCCGTAATTCCGCTACGATTCTTCCAAAATGAGTCGAGAGCCAGAATCGACTGGACGGAAGGTGGCGGTTCGCTCTTATTGTCCCGAAAGGGCGATGGTGCTGAGTTGGTCAGCGCGTAGTAAATGGCCAAAGTGGTCTTTCGCTGCTCGCGTTTTCCGCACTTTCGGGCCGTAGACGCGATTTCAACCCCATGGTCGTGCTGTTTCGCCCTTTTCGCCGTGCAAGGATTTCTCGCTTCTTGCCTGCACTTCAGGAACAAAAACACGGCAACAGCGCAAGCGTCGAACAGTTACGTCGCGACCTGATGCAAGCTCTGCAACAAATGCCCGGCTGAGTCCCGATAACTCGTTACCGGACGTTGGGACCTAGCTGCCGTATGAGTCTACGCACGATGAGTGTGATAGAGTTAGCTAAAACATCTTTTAGAGGTACTCCAATGAGTGCCCGGCTCCGCCGATTCCAGACCAAGCTCAGGCGTGTTAGCTGCCTGACGGTCTGTTCTGCTTTCCTCGCGATACCAAGCGGATTTCCGAATCAGTCCGCCGCCGACTTGAGCCAGCTTGTTAAAGCGAGTATCGACGCGGTTGTGCTCATCGTAGTTAGTGATGCTAACGGAAAACCCGTTTTCGAAGGCAGCGGATTCCTTATCTCTGCCGATGGACGGATCGTGACGAACCATCATGTGATCGCAGGTGGGTCCTCCGCCACGGTGAAGCTGAACAATGGCGCGTTCTTCCCGGTTGAGGGGATCATCGCGGACGATACCGAGCACGATCTCGCAATAATCAAAGTACCGGGCAAGAGTCTTCCTTTCCTTAGTCTCGAAGATTCAGATAGCCTCACCGTGGGACAGCATGTCCTGGCCATCGGAAGTCCACTGGGGCTCGAAAATTCTGTATCGGATGGGATTATCAGCGGGTTTAGAGAATTCGAGGACGGCAAGAACTGGATTCAGACCACTGCCGCAGCATCACACGGGAACAGTGGCGGACCACTTCTGGCACTGGATGGGAAAGTCGCCGGGGTTTTGACATGGAATGCAGGTGAGGGTGAGAACCTAAATTTCGCCGCTCCGAGCAAGTTGATTGTGCCACTCCTGGCAAACTCAACTGTACGACCCTTGGCTCCCAATTCGAAGATCGCTGGTACTTCGTCTACGGGACTGAACAAAGAGAAAGTTTGGACTTCCTTGGCCAGTGGTCGTGATTATAGGTTGCGCATCGAAGGGGATCACATTTACACCGAATGGGTCAATCTGCCGACGCAGTTACAGACCACGACTGCTTTCATGCGTTCTGAACTGAAGAAAGAGCGGGATAAGTGGGTAGGAATGGCGCGGTCATATCTCCCCTACACATTCAAGTCCTCCTACGCTGACTTCTGGACGACTGGACAGCGAATAGGGACGGAGAATGTGAACTGGTGCACCGTGGAAGTGCAGTTCGAGATCGACAAGATTACCGAAACGCGAATCGAAGGACGCTCATTGTCATCGAGTTCGTTTGATGCCAAGAAATGTAAGGCTGGGGGAAAATTGGGATGGAAGCGGTTCACTTGGATTCCGAAATGACCCAAATCGGGCCGCAACTCCTGATTTGTCGTGCGAGCTCAAATGGTCGGCGCAACACTTGCGTGAAGTTTACTCGCGGGAGTCTGAAAGCCCAAAGTCTTTCGCGGGCGTTGATTTAGACGCAGCGCGATCTCGTCCAGTTGGGATTGCGTATAGCCGGAAGGTCGGTTCTCTTCTGCAGGTATTGTCGCAGCAAGCGGTTCGTGTTTTCGTTTGTTCCTCGCTGCCAGGGGCTGTGCGGATCACAGAAGTACACTTTCACATTCGTGGCCACCGTGAAGGTTTTGTGTTTGGCCATCTCCAGCCCGACCGCGACTATCGGGAGTTACACAGCGGCGACACCGAAGTAAAGGCCTTCTGCAAGGCCAACAAACTGGCGACCGCCATGACAGCTTGCCGCCTTGTCCCGCTAGGCAAGTGCTAGATTGAGATTTTCGATGGCCTCGTCGATCTCCGCAGTGTTCTTGTAGCCGACAGTAACGCAATCGACGCCGGCATTCCTGAACGCAAATCTCATGGCCGCTTTACGGTCCTCACGGTTGAACGTACCCTCACCCGCAAGTTTCATGCTGATGACGCCCATTCCTGCTTTGCGGGACTGCTGAACGTGGGTGACAACCTCGGGAACGCTGCCCAATCCGTCGGTGTTGTAATCCTCGGCGTCCATTCGGGTGCCCTTGTGATTCATGCGGATCATGGCAACGTCGAGCCACTTGTTTTCGGGGACTTGACGCAACGCCGGAAGCCCGTGAACCGACGCGCCGTGACTTACGATAGCCTTCCTCGACTGCGCCTCCAGAATTCCATCCTGCCACCGGATCGAGTCCGCCGGCCATGTCGCAGCATGTTGCCAGTGCAGTAGCATGATGTCGAAGTATTCGGTATTCGCAAGCTTGCGCAGTTCATCGAATTTCTCTTGTGGGTTCACGCCTTGGCGCGTGGTGACCTTCGACATGATGCGATAGCTATCTCGTGGAATGCCCTGGAGGGCCACGCCGAGCATCCTGTGCATCTCGCTGTAAGACTCAGCCGTCTCGAAGAAGCGAATGCCGTTGTCGTAGGCGTGTCGCACCAGCCTCGTAAATCCGTCTTGTCCCAAGTCGCGCTGCACCTGGCCGCTGAAGCTGCCTGTGCCAAACGCGAGCCGCGTCACCTTAACTCCAGACTTTCCTAGCATTACCCAATCTGTCGCGGTTTGTCGCGCTGCGTGGAGCGGGAGGCCTCCGGTAACGGCAAGGGCGCCGGCGGCGAGTCCGGTTTTCAGGAATTCACGTCTGGTGTAATGAGACACGGATGCACCTCGAATTGAGTGAATGATGGCGTGAGTGTAATGGAACGGAGAAAATGCTTCGTCGGGGGCCGACTGAGTGTCCAAAGGCCATGACAAGACAATCGTATTACGAAAGTCGAAAATCAGGTATACCGGATGTGTTGAATGCCAGCCGGTCTGTTGCTGGACTTTGAGAACACCGTTTGGATTCTTTTAGGAAGACGACACTCGGATTTGAATTAGCCAGGTGTTAGATGAAAATATCCCGCTCAATTTGGGTTTTGCTCGCAAATGGATCAGCGGTGCTCCTCATCTATCTAACGATTTTTCTCCGTTTCCCGGGACAGGACAATCGAAACAGAGCTTTATGGTTTCAGTTCGCGCTGAGGGCGATTGTTCCAATTCTCGGAATCGTTCTTGAGTTTATCGGGTCGCGACTCGCAAAGTGGGTGAATGTTGGTTATTTCACCTATGTTGCCGTGGTGCTCTTCGGAATGAACTTCTTTGTTGGGTCTCACTTTTACATTCATCGCCTGTTCAATCGGTCGTGGATATTTCCGCTAGCTGCTGCTGGTGTGACTTATTTTTTGTACAGCAGTTGGTGGGTAGCCCCACCAACTGCGCCCACGCGTACCTAAACGCGGTGCGCAGACCTTACCGAAAACCTGAGATCACAAGTCCGGTTTCGGAGGTCGCAGCGCAAACGGCGAGATCGCAGTGATTGCGCGGATTTTTGTGCCGAGTTTTGCGGGACAATTTGTTATCCTGCGTCGCGTGAAACGTCCATTTCTGATTGATACCGATACAGCTTCCGATGATGCCGTTGCGCTGATCATGGCGCTGCGCTCTCCCCAAATAGAGGTTTTGGCCATCACTACCGTTGCGGGAAATGTGGATGTCCATCAAGCCAGCCGTAATGCGCTCTATACGGCGGAGCTTTGCGATTCGAAAGTGCCGGTGTTTGCAGGAGCGGAACAACCACTCAAGCGTCCACATATAAGCGCCTCATGGTTTCACGGACGCGATGGCCTGGGCGATCACGGGTACCCGCCGCCGCGGCGCGCTCCGGAAAAACAAGGTGCTACTGCTGCCATCATCGACACGATTGAATCTCACCCAGGCCTAGTCATGGTCACGCTCGGGCCGCTTACAAATGTCGCGCTGGCCTTGCAAAAGAAGCCGGGCATAGCCGCGAAAGTGAGCCGGTGCGTGATCATGGGCGGCGCGCCCTGCTGCGAGGGCAACGTCACTCCAGCTGCCGAATACAACATCTGGTGCGATCCGGAAGCGGCACGCATCGTGATGAGAAGTGGGCTTCCTATTGAACTTGTTGGCTGGCATCTCTGCCGCGGCGATGCAGTACTGAATCCATCCGACATTCAGCAAGTTCTAAGTTTTGGCACAAGCGTTGCCAAGTTTGCCATCGAGTGCAACAGCCGCGCGCAACAGGCTTTTCTCGAACAGTCTGGCGAGCACGGGATATCACTGCCGGATCCTGTCGCTATGGCCATCGCGTTGGATCCGTCTATCGTCACTTCGCAGTCAGAGCATTTCGTGGACGTCGAAACGGAGAGCGAACTCACGCGCGGCATGACCGTGGTGGACCGACTAAACGTCGCGCATGACGAGCGCAACCGCGAGGTCTGGGCCGCAAGTCTCGCCGGAGGGCACAAAGCGAAGGTCTTCTGGACCATCGACAATGTGGGGTGGAAACAAGCACTCTACTCCGCGCTGACGAGATCCATACCCGCGATCAGCTGAGACAAATGTATATCGAGAATGCGTTGGTGAGCCTCATCGAAGAGTTGGAACAAGATCGTTCGCTGCACGAACCGCGGCATCTGCGCCGACGTGTCGAGGCCCTCGACGACCTTGAAGCGTACCTCACGGATGGACAACCTATCGGAACAGCAGTTCATCACCGGGCGAGGGCCATTTACGCTGGGTTGGAATCCGTTAATTTCAGGCTGTACGACGGCATCCGTCGAGATATTCAACGGGGCGCAGGCGGGGCCAGACTGCTTGAATGGATGCCCGAAGGGATTGGGGCAGCTAATCTCGTGAGTTCCAGAGGCTATGACTATCTGGACGAGTTGGTCAGCGGAGTCTTGCAATTTGAAGAGCCGCTGGCCGAGGTTGTCCGGTTAGAGTCCGAAATGGTGGCTTATCAGCCGACGCCTGCGCGCCACATTTTTGATTTCATCGGCCGAACAGCACTCACGGAACTGGATTTCCTAGTCGATCTCGGCTCGGGCCTGGGTCACGTTACGTTGATGACTTCCATTTGCACCAGCGCCAGCTGCACTGGGATTGAACTTGAGCCGCCCTATGTCGATAGTGCACGTAAGAGCGCGCGGTCGCTAAACCTGAACAACGTGAGGTTTATCCAGGGCGACGCTCGCGCAGTGGACTTATCCGACGGCACGGTATTCTATTTGTATACGCCGTTTATCGGCGCAATCTTGCGAGATGTGCTGAACTCGCTGCGACGCGAAGCCGCGAGGCGAGAGATTCGAATTTGCACGTTTGGCCCGTGCACTCGGGTGGTCGCCGAAGAGCAGTGGTTAAGCGTCGTTGGGGCGCTAGAAACAGACAGAATCGTTATATTTCGATCTCGCGATTAGAGAAGCGCCATTCGCTGGTTGAAACGCGGATGTCTATCAGTGGCGTTCTATTTCCTCACGGCCCACGCCATGCCGTCCGGCTGTCCCAATGGGGCGATCTCACCTGTTATTGTGAGGCTCTTCAAATCCACGATGGCGATCCTGTTCCCGCCGCTTACTGCCACGAATGCGCGGGAGCCGTCGGGGTCCACAAGAATTCCGGCCGCGCCTCCACCCAGACTCAACTGCTTCACTTCTTTGCGGCTCGCCGCGTCGAGCACGACAAGATTAGCCGCGGACGGTGCCGCGCCAGGTCCCATTCCCAAACCAGAAACCAGGACCAGCTTTCCATCCGGCGTGAACTTCAGCCGGTTCGCTCCCTTCACTGAAATCGGCGAAGTCTGAATTACTTTCTTACTGGCGAAGTCAATGATGCTCACCGTACCGTCTTGCGCGTTGCCCGTCCATATCTCCTTGCCGTCAGGCGAGACATCGAATCCCTCGGAGCCCCGGCCCACCGGAACGTTCGTCACTTCCCACGCTTTCTGAGTGCCGCGCCCTGGAGGTGGTCCGCCCTGTGGTGCACCTGGAGGAGGCATTGCACCCGGCGGCGGCCCGAATCCCATATTTGGCTGCGAAACCAATTCGATAATGCTGATCGTCGCTGAGCTGACGTTCGAAGTGACAATCTTGTCCAGACTTGGAGCCACCCAAACCATGTGAGTCCGATCCTGGCCGGTACCCATAACCCAGTCGATCTCTTTCGTCGAAGGATTGTAACGTCCGATCACCTTGTTGGTCTCCGCAGTGAAATAGAGTTCGCCACCTGCGAAGTCCAATCCATGCGTTCCGTACAGCGCCCCCAGATCAATGGGGGCCAGCGCCTTCTGCGCCACCAGATCGACCACAGAGATCATATGAAGCGAACTTTGCGCCCCGCCATAGTTTGAAATGTAGGCCGTCTTTCCATCCGCCGAAGCAATCACCTCGTGCGGGTCTTGTCCCGCCGGCACCTTCGCCATTATTTTCAAGCTCGCCGGATCAATAAGGTCGAGCTGAGTGCCATTCTTCTCCAGGACCAATAGCACCTTGGAAGGTGTCTGCGCCGCAGCATATAGACCCATGAGCAAGAGTGAACCCGCGCACCCAATGATTGGTTTGAAAATCCCGTGAAGATCCATTAGATTTCCTCCCTGCTAGTTTTTCTTCGGAAGCCGAACAGACGCTCTGTGCACCGTACGCTACTCCTGCCCTCGACACAACGGATCTGCTACAAGAGCACGCCCCGAAGGATTGGCATGGGTGCAGCGTAGGTAGCCTTTAAGAAAGTGCGATCGCCCAGGACGGACTTCCGCGTGTTTCACTCCTTCTTTCCAAATTTCGCGCGAGCGGCTTCGATCAGCCACCGCTTCAGCACCGTTAAATAGTGGGGATTTACGTTCTGAAAGCCAACGCCCATGCCTTGGTTTGGGTGAGAGTAGAGCACGTTGCCATGGGTCTCTAGGAATCTGCCCTCTTGGTGGACCTTGAGGATAACCTGGGTTCCTATTGGCCGCGGATCGGGCATTTCCACGTAGCAACCGTAAAGGCTCAGCTCAGTCACACGCGCGGCGACGCCGGCTTGTGCTCCTTTTTCAAGGACCTCGACCGTCGCGATGAAAGGATACCTGGGAGTTCGGCGCCGCTCGTCTTCCACGAATTCACCCCGGATGGCAGTGGGGGGATTCTATCGTTAGTCGGGCAGGTTGGGGGCCAAAATAAAGGCCAAAATGAGGCGAAAGTAGGGGAGAAAGTGATAAGACGGGTCGGGAGGGGTTGGCACCTACGCAACTTCTACCCCAACAAAAGGACTTACGTACTATTAGTGTTTCCCGGCTTTCTGCCGATGATACGCGAGTATGCCCAACCTCTACTTTTGCCAGCCCCACGCGAAGAACCAAGGAATGCTGCGAGCCGTACTTTCCATGAATGAATGCGAACGAGTGGTCAGCAAGCATCCTGTCACGTTCTTTGGTGACAGCTTCCCCAGCCTTTCGGAGGGACAGACCGACGCGGTTGATTTTGCTGTTCTGAAATTCGCCGCGGAAGAGACGGTCGGAAACTGGCGTGCCGGCTTTTACCGGCTCGATTCAGACCTCGTGGCACTAAATGATGCCTTGCGAGATCTGCAGAGATAGGTTCGTGTCTTCCTTCCTCTCCTAACTCTTCTTGCTGTCTATACTGGGCGGCGCGAACAGCTTTCTCCTCGCCTCTCCCGGAAAATTCAAAACAAAAGTCACATTTAAATCTCCGGTGAGCCACGCGCCGGAGAGCGAAGACAACGTCCGTACCAGTTTTAAAGTTAACGTGGTGCGGCCGAGTGTGTGAATTCTGCAGAACGAGCGGTGAATTGGCCGCGAAACCGTTTCCTCTTTGGTGTCCAATTACGAACAGATTTACGTCGTCCGCAGCAGAAAAATGGTATTGTTATCCTGCCTATCAGGTTCGACACACCAGGCAGTCACGCATTCAATTAAGAAGATCGCCGGAGAGATCATGGAATTAGTCGCCACACAAGAAGCACGGCCGTGGGAACGTCCCTTCTGGAAGCCAGTCCACGGTAAAGAGGGCGTCTTCGCATATCTCGTCCTGATTCACGGGCTTGCGATCGTTGGATTGATTCTGTTCCCGCTTCCCAGCCTGAAAGTGGTTGGTTTGGCGCTCCTCTTTATTGCATTCGGAGGGCTCGGCACAACGGTCTGCTATCACCGGCTGCTGGCGCACAAGACACTCAAGGTCAATAAGTTCGTCGAGCAGTTCCTCATATTTTGGGCGGTTTTCAACGGCTCCGGCCATCCTGCGAGCTGGGTCGCTTATCATCGGCTTCATCATTCCGTGACGGACACGCCGGACGACATTTCCAGTCCAAAGCAAGGCGGATTCTGGTGGGCGCACATGCGCTGGCTGTATCAGACGCTTCCCGCAGATAAACACCGCTGGGCTCCCGAATTGACGCGCGGCATGTATACCGCGTGGGGCTGGCTTGAATCTCCCGTAATCATTCTTTCGATCTTCTCCGGATTTCTGCTCGGGTTTGGTTGGATGGGTTTCTTTTGGATCGGCGCAATCCGCCTGGTCTACACCCTGCACATGCAATGCTTCGTCAATAGCCTCACGCATCTCGGACACGCTAAAGAGGGCATCGAGGACTCAAGCATGAACGTGTGGTGGCTTGGTCCTTTCCAAATTACAGCTTGGGGCGAGAATTGGCACGCGAACCATCATTCGCACGCCGGCTCGGCGCGCCTCGGCTTGCGCTGGTGGCAAACGGACATCGGCTGGTATTTCATCTGGACGCTCGAGCGCGTCGGCTTGGCGCACAGCGTCAAGCGCCCGCGCATTTCCTAATTAGCCCTTAGTGTCGTCTCGCCAGAAACGCGCTCGCCGCGATGTTATGATGGCGGCGTGTACGCACAGAAATTCAAAGTAAACCTAGTCATTCGCGGCCAGAGCCGCGCCTGCCCCCTGGATTGGCTCGATCAATTCTGCATGCGCAATTTCACCAATTCCGCCGATTTCGACGACACGCTTCCCGTGGCGGATGGGCAGGTCGAAGCCAGCTTCCGTCTGACGCCGCAGCGCTTTGCCGAGGGCCTCGGCGCGTGGCTTACGCAGCGTGGCAAAGGCGAGGGTGAGCCTGTGGTGGTGCAGGTGACCACGGAATAGTCCGCTGCAATGGATGAACTGGAACCGCGACTGGCTAGGCGTTGTTACGCGGCCGAGTCACGCTTTTCGCCGCTGATGGCTGCCCGAATCTCCGGCAGAGCGGCCAGAGTGGCTGCCGCGCCCGCCGCGACCAGGTCCGGCGTCTTGGTGAAATCATCCCAAACAAAAGGTTTTACATCGGGCTCGATAATGACGTCAGCTTGGTGTCGCCATGTGAGATCGGTGTGCCGCTGGATGATGTTAAAGGAACGGCTCAGCACGTCGGTGAAGGTACGAGGCTGTTCCAGGTTGCCAGCTTCGAGATAAACGGCGATCACGACGTCTGCTCCAAGAAGCAGCGCGCCTTCCACGGGAACGGGCGAGGTCAGAAATCCATCCACCAAAGTGCGGCCCTCATACTGGATGGGTACGAAAAGCCCCGGATAAGCGCACGACGCGCGCAGCGGCAGGCCGACAGGGCCTCGCGTGTAGTAGACCGAGACGCCCGCGTTGATGTCCGTCGTGGCGATCGCCAGGGGAATAGCCATTTCCTCGAAAGTCTTCACTCCCGTGAACTGCGCCAGAAATTTTTCCAGGCGTTGATTGGTGGCGAGGCCCAACCAGGAAGGCGTCCAGCGGCCGAAATCCGTGAAGCTGGTGGTCGAGCCGATGCGCTCCATCTCTTCGAGCGAGGTGCCCGCGCAAAAAGCCGCGCCAATCAGAGCGCCAACGCTCGTGCCGGCGACCACGTCGATGGGTATCCCAGCCTCGCGAAGGATGCGCAAGACGCCAATGTGGGCGATGCCGCGCGCGAATCCACCTGCGAGCGCGAGGCCCACACGAGGGCGCTCGGTCGATTTGCGCTCATCGGGCTCGGCCAGTGAGAGCAGCCTGTCTTTGGCGGACTGGAGCCAGCCGATGGCGTCTGTCACTTTGCCTGGGCTCATTCTCACAATACTGTAACGCGGGCTTTGCGGCGGGGCCATAGTTCGTTTGACCAGGGGATGGCGGTTTTGTAACCTGTCCACTCGTCTCAATAACCAAAAAAGGGCTCCGGAAAAGGCAAGCCATGAAACGTCGAATCGAGAAGGCAGCCGTATTGGGTGCGGGCACCATGGGTTCGCGGATCGCCGCGCATTTGGCCAACGCGGGCCTGCCGTGCATCTTGCTGGACATTGTTCCGCCGGATTTAAAGCCCAGTGCACCCGCCGGAGACCGCAACAAGATCGTGCGCGCGGGGCTTGAGGCCACGAAAAAATCGAAGCCTGCCGCGTTTTTCGTGCCGGCGCTGGCGGAGAAAATCTCCATCGGAAATTTTGAAGACGATTTGGCGCGTTGTGCTGAGGCCGACTGGATCATCGAGGTTGTATCGGAAAACCTCGAGATCAAGAGGAATTTGCTGTCGCGCCTCGCGCAATTCCGCAAGCCGGGCGCGATTGTAACCACCAACACTTCCGGTTTGCCCGTCCATCTGATCGCCGAATCCATGAGCGAAGAGTTTCAACAGCATTGGGCAGGCACGCATTTTTTCAATCCCCCGCGTTACATGAAATTGGTGGAAGTGATTCCCGGTCCGAAAACATCCAGTGAAGTGATTGAGACACTCCACGAATTTTGTGACCGCAGGCTCGGCAAAGGCGTGGTGATTGCCAAGGACACGCCGAACTTCATCGCCAACCGCATCGGAACATATTCGATGCTCAATGCCATTCGGCTTATGGCCACGCTAGGGATGACCGTCGAGGAGGTGGACGCCTGTACGGGGCCGGCAGTGGGCTGGCCGAAATCCGCGACGTTTCGCACTGCTGACCTCGTTGGGCTGGACGTGCTGGTGCACGTGATCAAAAACATCTTCGAAACCGCACCAAACGATGAGTCGCACGAAATGTACAAAGTCCCGCCGCCGATCGAAGAAATGGTTCGTCGCGGATGGCTTGGCGACAAGACCGGCCAGGGTTTTTATAAGAAAGTGAAAGGTGAAGGCGAAAAAGAGATTCTGACGCTAGACATCAACACCATGGAGTATCGGCCACGCCAGAAAGCGAAATTCGCGTCGCTTGAAATGGGAAAAGCCATTGAGGACACGCGAGAGCGTCTGCGCGCACTGGTCGGACCGGTCCTTGAAGGACAAAAAGGCGACAAAGCCCAGCAGTTCATCTGGGGCGGCCTATCGGAAATGTGTCTCTACGCAGCGCGGCGCGTGCCGGAGATTTCGGACAGCGTTGTGGATGTGGACCACGCGTTGCAGTGGGGATTCGCCTGGGAGATGGGGCCATTCGAGATGATGGACGCGATCGGCGTGAAAGCCTTCGCGGCGCAAATTCAGAAAGAAGGGCGCGCGCTTCCTCCTACGATCGAAAAAGTTCTCGCAAGCGGCAGAAAAGGATTTTTCGAATCGGAGAAGGGCAAGACGACGGTCTTTGATGTCATCACCAGCACGGCTAAACCTCTCGAAACGCCGCCGGGCGTGATCATCCTGAAATCGCTGAAGGAAGCTGGCCGCGAAATCGAGCGCAATTCCGGCGCAAGTCTGATCGACCTCGGTGATGGCGTAGTGTGCTGCGAATTTCACGCCAAGATGAACGCCATCGGCGCGGACCTGATGTCCATGCTTCACAAGGGATTGAAGCGGCTGGACAACGATTTTGACGCCATGGTCATCGCCAACCAAGCTGTGAATTTTTCCGTTGGCGCAAATGTCATGCTCATGCTCGTCGCCGCGCAGGAACAGGAATGGGACGAGCTGCACATGGCCGTAAAGCAATTTCAAAACGTGAATCTGGGCCTGAAATATGCGCCGAAGCCGGTGGTCGCAGCGCCGCAAGGGATGGCACTGGGGGGAGGATGCGAAATCGGCCTGCACGCTGCGAAAATTCAGGCGGCCGCGGAAGCCTACATCGGTCTGGTGGAAGTTGGCGTCGGTTTGATTCCTGGTGGCGGCGGAACGAAGGAGATGCTGATTCGCGCGAATGAACACGCGGCTGGCGGCGAAGATTTGGATCTGTTTCACGCAATGAAACCCGTGTTCGAAACGATTGCCACCGCGAAAGTGGGCACGAGCGCGGAAGATAGCCGCGCCCTTGGATTCTTGCGTCGCCAAGATGGCGTGTCAATGAATCGCGACCGCCTCGTGGGCGACGCCAAAGAAGCCGCACTGGCCTTGGTGCGCGCAGGATACAAGCCGCTCGCAGCCAGTTGGCAAGAAGGCGCTCAGACCACACAAATCAAAGTGCTCGGCGAACAATTCTTGGCCGGCGCAAAACTTGTCATTCACATGATGCAACGCGGTGGCTATATCAGCGACTACGACGCGCACGTAGGGCGTAAACTCGCGAATATCCTAGCAGGCGGTCCGCTCACATCCCCGCAACTTGTCAGCGAGCAGTACGTCCTCGACCTCGAGCGCGAAGCCTTCGTTTCCCTCTGTGGCGAAAAGAAAACCCAGGAACGTATGGCGTTCACTTTGAAAACAGGGAAACCACTTAGGAATTAAGCGGAGGGCGCGGCTAAAACACTCCGCTATCGAACCTCACTGGCGACGGGCACGGAAAAATGTTCGTGCGCGATGCGCAGTTTGCCGGAGGCGTCGCGGTGCATGACGTGTGTCGCCCGCACGGTTTCCAATTTCTCCGCCATGCGTTTGCCGCCCACGTCCCGGCCGGTCGCTTGGAATTGGAAAGTGTAGCTGGCAACCCCCGCATCGTTGCCGCACAAAACAATGTCGATCGGGCTCAACTTCAGCTCCATGCGCGTTTCCGGGTGGAAATATTCGCGCGAACGGCGCATCGCGCCCAGCCGGCCTGGTTCGCTGCGGCCCATGGCAACTTGAAAAACGGTGCTGCCGGGCGCGTAAAAATTGTTCAGTTCTTCCTCTGATTTGGCCAGAAACGTAGTCCAAAAAAGTTCGACGGCCTTACGAACGTCCTCAGTGGTCAGTTTGGTGGTGACGAGAGACATGAGTGGCTCCCAACTCGCATTCCAGCATTCTTTCTTTTGTTACTTTACGCGACGCCGGGGAACTCCAGTGCGGCAATTCAATGATAGTTGCCGAAGCGATAAGGGGCGGAGTGCAAGGACCTGGTAAAAAATAACGGATAGAAACGCATAAAAACGTACTACAATAGCGGTTTCCATTTACAGGAAACGGAACCGTGGTTGAGGAGAGCTTGATGTACCGAGCCGCACTATTACCGCCGCGAGAAGCGTCGAGGATCCTGGGAATCAGCTACCCCACGCTGAAACAATGGATCTATCGCGGGAAAATCAAAACTGTGAAGACTCCTGGCGGACATCATCGCATCCCAGAGAGCGAAATCGACCGCATGATTCCGAAAAAGCTGGACCGCGGAGATATCGCCTCCCGCCGTGGCAATTTCCGCAAAATCAGCGGCCGCAATCAGCTAATCGGGCGCGTGATTTCCTTGAAGTACAGCGGCTTGCTGGCGCAAGTGACCATGGCCATCGGTGAGCAGCACATCACCGCCATCATCACCGCAGATGCGGCGAAAGAGATGAGGCTTAAGCCGGGAGAGCGAGCGGCAGCGCTGATTAAGTCCACCGAAGTAATGATTTTGCGCGTTTGAAGATGCGCTGACGCGTGAGTAGTGTTAAGTGACTTGCGACTGGTGACTCGCGATTTGCAGAGAACAGGCATGTTAACGCGCCGGGCTCTTTTGGCGATTGTGATAATGGCGTTGTGCATGACCGGTGCCACGCGCGCCCAAGAAGTCCGCGTGGCCGCCGCCGCCGACTTAGAATTTGCCATGCAGGATGTCGCGGCTCAATTCGAGAAGCACACGGGAACGAAAGTGGACGTCACCTACGGCTCAAGCGGAAACTTCTTCTCGCAACTGCAAAACGGCGCGCCGTTCGATCTGTTCTTTTCGGCGGACATCGACTATCCCAGAAAACTGGAAGCTGCAGGCCTCGCCGAACCTGGCACTCTCTACCAATATGCAGTCGGCCGCATCGCAATCTGGACGCCCGCGGATGCAAAGGTGGATGTAGCGAGCCTCGGATGGAAGGCGCTGCTGGACGCGAGCGTGCAAAAAATTGCCATCGCCAACCCGGAGCACGCTCCGTACGGCCGCGCGGCAGTCGCGGCACTTCAAAAAGCCGGCATCTACGAGCAAGTGAAACCCAAGCTGGTTTTCGGCGAAAACATTTCGCAGGCAGCCCAGTTTGTGCAATCCGGAAACGCGCAGGCAGGCATTGTCGCGATGTCGCTGGCCGTTTCGCCTGGCATGAAAGACGGCAAGCGCTGGGAAATTCCTGCGGACATGCACCCGCCCATCGAGCAAGCCGCCGTTGTGCTCAAGGACGCCAAGAATAAAGAAAGTGCGCACGCCTTTCTGCGATTTGCGATGAGCGCTGAGGGCCGCCAGACATTCGCGCAATACGGGTTCACGCTTCCGTCGGCGGCCCCATCTGGCGTGCCGAAAAACTGAACATGGACGCTCTCTTACTCTCCCTTCGGCTCGCGCTCTGCGTTTCCGCCATTCTTCTGGCGGGCGGCCTGCCGCTCGCCTATTGGCTGGCGTATTCGAATTGGCGCGGCAAGTTCTTGCTGGAAGCGGTCGTGGCGTTACCGTTGGTGTTACCGCCGACGGTTCTTGGATTTTACGTGCTGGTCGCCATGGGTCCGCGTGGTCCGCTGGGAAAATTGTGGCAGGCGTTTTTCGGGCACGGGTTGGCGTTCACGTTCGAGGGACTAGTCCTCGCGTCGGTACTCTATAGTCTGCCATTTGCAGTGCAGCCGCTCATCGCTTCGTTCGAATCCGTGGACCGTAAACTCCTCGACGCTTCCGCCGTGCTCGGTGCCGGACGCCTTCGAACATTTTGGCGCGTCATCCTGCCGCTCTCCATTCCCGGCGTCTTGACGGCACTGGTGCTCAGCTTTGCCCATACCATGGGCGAGTTCGGCGTCGTGCTCATGGTCGGCGGCAATCTTGCAGGCGTCACGCGCACGGTCTCGATCGACATCTACGATCATGTCCAATCGCTCGAGTACTCCGCTGCGAATCGCATGGCGCTCGTGCTGCTGGCCATCTCGTTCGTGGTTTTGTCGTTGGTGTACGCCGTCAATCGGCAAGTAGGCCGCCAAATCGGACGCCGTCTGTGGACACCGTGGGCGGCGAAGTAAACGCATCCACGCTTACGGCGGGCGTGCAGCTGCAACGCTCCAGCGCCGAGTCTGCTCCTTTCCTACTGGACGTTTCCCTTCAAGTTCCCCCAGGCATCAGCATTCTCTTTGGTCCTTCCGGAGCGGGAAAATCCACCCTGCTGGATTGCATCGCGGGACTGGTGCGTCCTGACGCGGGACGCATAGCCGCCGGCGAGGAAATCTTGTTCGATTCGCAAGCTGACGTGAACCGTCCGCCCCAGAAGCGGCGCATCGCCTACGTTTTTCAAACGCTGGCACTCTTCCCGCACCTGAGCGCCGAAGAAAACGTCTCCTATGGCCTCGATGGTTTGCCGCACGAACAGCGCGCCGCCCGCGTACAAGAAATCTTAAAAGCCTTCCGAGTGGAAAAGTTGCGCACGCGCAAGCCGCCTGAAATCTCGGGCGGCGAGCGCCAAAGGATCGCGCTAGCTCGGTCTCTAGTAACACAGCCCCGCGTCTTGTTGCTCGATGAGCCGCTGACCGGACTGGATGCGGAACTGAAGGCGGCGATCGTCGATGACCTCCGCGCGTGGAACGCCGCTCGGCGAATTCCGATTTTGTACGTCACGCATACGCGCGAAGAAGTGGACGCGCTTGGCGAGCGCGTGATCGCGATGGATCATGGACGCGTAATAAGCACGGGAACGCCCGTGGAGGTGCTGGAAGCGCCGCGACACAAGCGGCTGGCGCAAGCAGCTGGTTTTGAGAATTTGCTAGGCGGAACAGTCGTTGATTTGCGCGAAGCCGACGGCGTGATGCGCGTGCGTCTCAGCGAAAGCCGTTGCGAAATCGAAGTGCCGTTGGGTTACGCGGCCGCAGGAGACCGCGTGCGCGTGGCTATCCGCGCAGGAGATATTTTGCTCGCTACTTCGCAACCGCACGATCTGAGCGCCCGCAACGTGATCGAAGGCAAAATAGTGGCCATGCAACCCCGCGGCACCCTCGTTCGCGCTCGTGTGGACTGCGGCGTGAATCTTATTGCGCATCTCACCCCAGGTGCTGTCAGGACGCTTGAGCTGGCAGAGGGGCGCCACGTCTGGTTGGTCCTGAAGACGCACTCCTGCCATCTCGTCGAGGAATGATCGCGGGCGAAGGAGCGGGCGCACATCCCGCGAGTCGTTCAGGATTTTGGTTTGCTCGCCGCGGCAGTCGTAGGCGCGGAGAATCTTACTTCCGCAGCCTCCAGCGTATCGCCCTTTGGCGTCGCATGAATGAGCACGCGATCGCCCACCGCGAGGTCGGAAAGTTTCGCGGGTTTATCCTGGCTGGCGTCGGAAGGCGCCCCAGGCTGGTTTGCAACATGAAGAACATAGACGGTCGAAGGAACGAGCTTCACCTCGACGGACGTTCCGTCGGCAATTTTTACGATGACAGCGTCCGCGGTAATTTTCTGCAACGTGCCGCTAACATGTTTCTTGTCACCGTGCGCGAAAGCGCTCCCGCCAATCAGCGCAAACGCCAAAAGGAATGCCGCGAACCTAAGTTTCATAGCCATCTCTCCTCGGGCTCGACCCTTTCCTGACATTATTCCACGATAACGCGAAACGCAACCGGCCTTTGGTAGCACAGGCACTCTGCCTGTGCGGTTTTTGAAGTTCCCATGATAATGCCCACAACTAATGGTGATGAGATCCCGCAGGCGGCGCCGGCGTTGTCCCGTTCAAAAAATCATTCTCCTGCTGTTCCTCCATCCGATCGGCGGGGCTCTTCGGGTTGTTGCGCTCCATCTCGAGACGCTCTTCCGCGGTGAGTTGCGGCAAGTGCCGGATGAAGTGGACAAGCTTCCAACTGTCCTCTTTGGTGCCGGGACTCGAAAACGCCGGCATTCCTGTGAATCGCACTCCATTTTCGATAATCCAAAAAAGTTCGCCATCGGAGAGATTTTGCGTTTCCGGGAGCCGCAAGTCCGGTGGTTTGGGATAAAGTCCGCTACCCATCATCGTGTCACAACTCCCATCGTTGCCGTGGCAGATGGCGCAGTGGTCTGCAAAGTGCAGCCGGCCGTCGCGCAGGTTCTCCTCGGTGGCAACTACGGGATTGGTCAGCGCTCTTGCCGCGCTCGGGAGCGCCATGTGCCTGGCTTTCCGCGCCATCACCACCTCGAGCGCGCTGGGTTTCGCTTTTGCGCTCACGCCGCTATGCAGGAATGAATACGCCACGAAGCCAACCGCGAGCACTGCAACGACCAGCAAAATCAGTATGAGAGTTCCGCGTTTCATGGCGCTGCAACCATGTTAGACGACGCGAGCCACACGGTGCCAGTCCGGATTTATCGGCCTGCCTAACCCGCCACACTCGCACCTGCAGACTTGCACTGCCTCTGGTAGGATACGCCGTGCCATGAGACGCAAAATCTATTCGAGCCTGGATTCCGCTGTGGCCGATATTCGAGACGGCGCGCGAATCATGTTCGGCGGATTCGGTGGCGCGGGCTTTCCCAATAATCTGATCCAGGCGCTAGCCGCGAAAGGCACCAAAAACATCACGGCCATCAGCAACAATTGCGGAACGCGTGATGGCGAACTTGGCGTGATGTTCAAGAACGGCCAGGTCCGGCACGTGATTGCATCTTTTCCAGGCCCGCATTCTAATTATTTTCAAGAACACCTCGCCACAAAAAAAGTGACCCTCGAACTCGTGCCTCAAGGAATTCTCTGCGAACGCATGCGCGCGGCCGCCGCGGGTCTGTGCGCATTCTACACAACAGTCGGCGTGGGCACGGAAGTCGCAGAGGGAAAAGAAGAGCGCGTTATCGAAGGAAAACGCTGCATCCTTGAAATGCCCATCCATGCGGACTACGCGCTCATCAAGGCAGAGACTGCCGACGAGTTGGGCAATCTGACCTACCGCCTCGCGGCTCGGAATTTCAATCCGATTATGGCCATGGCTGCCACCACGACCATCGTGGAAGTGGACGAAATTGTGCCGGTCGGTTCAATTGAACCAGAGCACGTCGTGACGCCCGCGATCTTTGTGCACCGCATCGTGCAAGCCAAGGGAGTCCGCTATGCCGGATAAGCCGCGGCTGACGCGCGAACAGATCGCGCAACGCGCTGCACTGGAATTGCCGAATGGCGCGTACGTAAATCTTGGCTGGGGCATTCCGAATCTGATAGCGGATTATTTGCCAAAAAACGTCGAAGTGTATTTCCACAGCGAGAACGGAATTCTCGGCATGGGGCGGCGCGCACGTCCCGGCGAAGAGGACTACGACCTGGTCGACGCAATGAAAGTCCCCGTGACCTTGATTCCCGGTGCGTCTTTTTTTCATCAGGCGGACGCACATCTTATGACGCGCGGCGGCCACCTGGACGTCGCCGTGCTTGGCGGATTTCAAGTTTCCGAAAAAGGTGACCTTGCGAACTGGAAAATCCCCGGCGCAAAAGGTTCGGGCGGCATTGGCGGCGCGATGGATATCGCGGCAGGTGCGAAAAAACTGATCGTTTGCATGGAGCACACCACCAAGGAAGGCGTGCCGAAAATCGTTCGCCAGTGCACTTATCCGCTGACGGGGCTCGCCTGCGTCGACACGATTGTCACTGATCTCGCGGTCATCGACGTGAAGCCGGAAGGACTGGTGCTTCGCGAGATCGCGCCGGGATGGGGTATTGAAGAATTGCAGAAGCTCACCGGAACGCCTCTCATGTCGCCGGGTCGCGCCACAGAAATTCAGTTTGTATGAACGCTCGCGCGAGGTCCTGCAATTCGTGAACACGCACCATTGCTGTGCGGTGCGCTCCGCGCGTGCTAAAGTTTGAGTGTTTAGCGGCGCAGAACAGAATCGTAAGGAGGTAGTCATGGCAGAAAGCATTCCGGAAAAATACGCGGACTTATTGGAAAAACCGGCGTTCGGCAATCTCGGCACCATCATGAAGGACGGCAGCCCGCAAGTCACTCCCATCTGGGTCGATTACGACGGCAAGTACGTCCGTTTTAATTCCGCGCTGGGGCGCGTGAAAGACAAAAATGTCCGGCGCGATCCGCGGGTTTCGGTTTCGCTGCAGGATCCCGCGAATCCCTATCGTTATCTCGAAATTCGCGGACGCGTCGTCGAAATTACGCAGAACGGCGCGGACGACCACATCAACAAACTTTCGCAAAAATATCTCGGCAAGCCCGTCTATCCGTTCCGCCAGCCCGGCGAAGTGCGCGTCCTCTACAAGATCGAGCCAGAAAAAGTCAGCTCCATGGGCTGAAAAAACGGCTCTTTCTGAGCGCGCGAGCGTTACAAAGACGGCGCAAAACTACAAACGCGCGGCGACGCGCGCGACGATGTGCCCGTCGGTTGTGCGAAAAATGAGCACAAGGCTGTCCGTAAGGGGAACGCCCGCCCCCGGAATACCGAATTCGTAGGACCAGATAAATCGCTTGGGCAATTCCGCCGCAAGCTCCGTTGCGTACGGCGCGATGGGCTCGACGGAAAAGTGCACGACCGCTACTTTGCCCGCCGGTCGCAGGTCCACGCCGTGCTTCCAATACAGCGAAAGTCTCAAGGATCCCATGGCTTCCTGAGTGAGATAGACACCGGTGCCGACCGGCTGAAGACCCGTGGAGCATGGCTGATCGCGGATGGTCAGCGAGAGCAGGACTTTTTCTGGGAACTGCGTGACTTCGTTTGTGCCGAGCCGAAAGACAGTTCCGTCATCGCTGTCGTAGGACTTCAGCTCGTTGAAGAATCCCGCGGAGGTAACGCGGCCGTTGATTCGGAAGCAGGGGCCGTCGGGGATGCCGCCATCGCCAATGAGAAAGACGCCTCCGTAATAATTCTCAATCTTGGGATCCGGAGGCTTTGCGTGCTTGGATTTTTTTTGCGATGCAGCGTTTTGCGACTGAGTGCCGGCGGGGAGGCAGAAAAATAATCCGGCGAGGACCAGGCAAGAGATTCGTGTAATGGTCGCGCTCATGGCTGGCATCTAACTCCGTCATTTTACTACCGCAGGCTGGGCCTTGAGAAGAAAGGTGATGCCATCGGTCGTGTAGGTGGCTTTGCCGCCTTCGAGGGGCTTGGCTTCGACGTTTCCGGCGCGGACGGCTGCGATCGCGGTGACAAGTCTCGGCAGCACGGATGGATCGGCGACGGGAACATTGTGCGCACCGAGGACGAGTTTTACTTGCGGGGCGAGATCGGCGAGCCATCTCACGGACGCAACGTAGGCGTCGAGATTTGTTTCCGGGCGATACAGCCAGATGGGCGCGGGATAGTAGGTGTCGCCGGTGAAGAGCAGGCCGTTGGCGCGGTCGATCAGGCAGATGGCGTCGGGCGTGTGGCCGGGAGTCGAAATGATTTCGAGCGTGCGGCCGCCGAGATTGATTTTGAAGCCGTTTTTCACGAAGAGCGAGACGTGCCAGGGCTTCGTGACGTAGGTTTTCGGGTCGAAACCTTTTGGCAGGTTGCCGCAGATCATGCCGGGGGCGAGTTCTTCTTGTGCGTCATCGCGGGAGCCTTTGGCGTTTGCGCGTGTGAAGGCCGTGTCCATGCCGAAAATAAAAGTGAAAAGGGAATTGCCGCCGACGTGGTCGTTGTGCGTGTGCGAGTTCAGGACCACGACGGGGCGGCTGGTCAATTGCGTGACGACTTTGCGGATGTTGGCAATGCCCATGCCCGTGTCGAAGAGCAAGGCTTGCTTGGTGCCGACGATCAGATAGGAGATGACTTCTTCGGCTTGGTGCGGCTCGTAAATCGCGAACACGCCGGGAGCGACTTTGTAGACTTCAAACCAGGGCTCGTTGGGGAGGACGCGTTCGACAGATTTATATTCCGGGCGGGGGAGAGATTTGCACCAGTCCGGGCTGATTGTTTGCGGGGAAAAAGAAGGAGAAGGATCTAACGCAGAGGGCCGCAGAGACACAGAGTTCGCGGAGAAGAGAAAGAAAGAAAGCGGCAAAATCGCCGGCAAAGAATTAAAAAGCTTACGCAGCACTTGTGTTCCTCCGTCCGAAGCGGCCAAAAAGTTTCCCGAACACGCTCTCGCGATCGAGAACCTCAAACACTTCTCCTGTCAACCCAGGCATGTCGTGATCGTGCCGGTAGCCCGTAAGTTCCTTCGCAAGATCAGCGGGCACATCGTAAACGTGATCCACGTCCGCCTTCTCACCGCCATCGGCGTGCTGTTCAGCGATCAACCGCTCCGCAATACCTTTTACCTCAGCGGGGGCTTCTCCTTTGACGTCGAGATGAAATAGACCTTTCTCGCAGTCATGGGTCACTGACCAAATCTTTTTTCCCTCACGCCATCCAGAAGCCCAGCTGACCATGACATGATCTTCGACAAAACAGCAGACGGTTTCTCCCGAGCGCGACAAACGTGCGAGCACTCGGTCTTTTAGTTCGCTTCGATTAAACTGGATCACATACCATCCCGTCGGCAGCTGGGCGCCGACGATCTTTGATTCGGCCGTCTCTTCGCGTTTACCCGTCGCGCGCAAACCCATAGCCGCGCAGGCTACTTGAGTATTGCCGCCCTTCAGCGCTGCCCAAGAAAGTGACCAGCCCATCGCAGTTTACTTCGCACCTGAGACGAAGATGGATTTGGGAATCATCATATGCACGCCTTTGTTGCCGTCGACCAGTTCGGTGATGTGCAAATCGGCGGCGACGCTGGCGAGCATGTAGGCGTCGTCGCGCGAGAGATGCTTCTCGGTGACGAGGAAGTCGATCATCTCGCGGACGGCGAGCGTGGCGCAGGCGTTGAGGTCGTCGTTGAGGCCCATGGTGATGTAGTGCGTGGGCGTTTCGGCGCGCGGCCACTTCAGGTGCATGTCCTTGCGCACGATGAATTGAAACGTGCCGACGAGCGAAGTTTCGAGCGCGGTGATGTCCACTTCGCCGTCGCCCTGGCCGGCGTGGCCGTCGCCGACTTCAAAAAGCGCGCCGGACGCGTGCACGGGAATGTAGAGCGTGGTGCCGGCGACGAGGTCCTTGTTATCGAGATTGCCCGCCATAATCCACGGCGGCGCGCTGTTGAAGCGGCCAGCGCTTTCCGGCGGCGCGTCGCCCATGCTGCCGAAAAAAGGATGCAGAGGAATCTCGATGCCCGGCGCGAATTTCGCGATCATGCGCTTCTCATCCAGCGGAATGATTTTCATCTTCGCGTAGGGATAATCGTCCGGGATGTAGCCGCGGCCCGGCCCGAACGCGTTGTACGCGTACGGAATCGCCAGTTTGATCGCCAGAATTTTCACTTCGAGCACGTCGCCCGGCTGCGCGTCCTCAATATAAATCGGCCCCGTCAAAATGTGCCCGCCCGGCCCTTTGTCTTTCACCTGGTCGGTAATATCGCGCAGCGACTGCTCCACCTGCTCCGGCGGCAACCCCGCGTCCTCCAGCCGCTTCGGGCTGTTCGTAATCAGCGTATCAATCGAAACCGTGTCGCCCGACTTGACGCGCAACACCGGCGCCGCCTTCGCGTCGTAGTATCCCCAAGCCACGGTCTTCGGCGTCGCCTTCAACGTGTACGTCGTCTGCGCCGGCACGTTCTGTGCGCACAGCGAGCTTGCAAAAACTAAGGCCACGGGGCTGAGCAGTTTTGGGCGCAATTCAGTTGCTCCTCTTCTTCGAAATTTTGGTATCCACTCCATGATCAATCGTGACAGGGCCAGCTGATATCGTTACTTCGTCTGGGAGGTCCATCACGGTCTTGGTGGTGTCTGACGTCATATTATTGTCCATAACGTATTTGAATTTGATCGCGTGCTCGAAAGGAGCATTGGGCGGGCAGCCGACGCAGCCAAACGTCCATGTTTTCACGTTTCTTTCTGCGCCGTCCTTGAGAATCGTAAGGACTGCGCCTCCGAAGCCTATCGGCACAGACTCTATAGAAAGCACGGTGCCGTCTGCCCCAATCCTGAGTTTCATCTCGATGGTTCCACCAACCCGCGTCATACGGGGAAGCGGAGGGTAGTACGGCGGCTCCAAGTGCTTCACATAAATGATCGGTGCGTGCGTTTGCTGCGCACAGGACTGCCGCGGGGAGACGGAGTACATCGACAAAACCAGAGACAAAGAAAGCGCGATTCGGCTACTCAATGGGCCTCCTGAGACGCGAATTGCGGGCGGACAATAGAGTTTAGTAAATAGCCTGACAAGTTTGCTAGAATCCGCCATCTATGAGCACAGATGAGATCGACCCAGACATTCTCGATGTGCTGATTCAGGAACGTAGCCGCGGCCGGCGCGGCTCGCCTGAAGAAGCGAAGCGCAAGCGCGAACGTCAGAGGCTCGTATCCGCGCTCGATAGCGCGATGCGGCGGGCGGACAAACACGGTTTCAGCGATGCGCTGCGGAACGGCGGGATAACCGAAGGTTCGGCCCCTTGGAAGAACGCTTGGGCCGCTTACTATGCTTACCAGAGTCGCCGCTAAGCGAGGCGTGGACCTGCTTTAGCCGGGCTTGGCGCTTCTCTTCTTGTACTTGTTCCAAAGAATCCAGGATCAGGTCCGCCACATATCCTGCAGCCTTCTTCTGGTAAACGCGTTTTTGTTTCGTCGTCACAGTTGAATCCTCACATCCGAATTAGGCTAAGTCAAGGTCCAAAAACTTACCGTGTTTCAGCAGCCGTCCTCCGCAGGAAGCACCGCGTTTTCCAGCCAGCGAATGCAATCAACGGGATTGGCCGCGATACCTGCCTGAACAAGATCGAGTAAGCACGGAGGAACCCAGGAAATGAGCTGGCAATCAAAGTAGCAGACCCAAGTGTCCCAGGGCGGCGCATCCCGCTCATCAAAATAGCCTTTGCTCATGTACTCTGACGCTCCATCCTCGACATTAAAGTCGGGCTCATAGACGAGCAGCCTGCCACCCGCCACATCGGATGATACGGCGGGGAATACACTCATCTCGCGGAGAAGAGACGCGCGTTTCTCAGCAAGTGCTTCGACGAGCTCAGTGCGATTCTCTCCAGGTTGAAATAGTGGAGCGGCCCAGGGACGAAATTCTGAGTTCCTTAATTGTTGGCGAAGCGGCGGTTCGATGGAGCCATGATCGGCGATGGCAAATAGGCGCTCTGCCTCAGCTTTCATCTTGCTCGCGCGCCGAATCTTCGACCAGTTCATCCATCGCCAGATCCAATTTCTTTGCGCGTAGAGCGACGGGTCTGCCTTGTACGCCAGACTTAACAACTCGGCCGCTCTGCGACTCATATCTCGATGCTGAATTGCGTTCGCGTCCTCGTCGGGATCTCCGATTAGTACCAGCGCAGAGCACCACACGATCGTCTCCGCGAGTCGCTGGCTAAACGTTGCGTCCGACAAACCGAATTTTGCTCTTGGCACGGTCATGGATGGGTCATGTCCTCGGGCTTGACGAGGGCGTCGAATTCTTCGCCGGTTATGTAGCCGAGATTGATGGCGGCCTCGCGAAGGCTCAGGTGGGAATGATGGGCGGCTTTGGCGACTTGGGCTGCGGCGTCGTAGCCGATTTTGGGAGCGAGGGCGGTGACGAGCATCAGGGAATTGTGGACGTAGTGCTCGATTTGCGTGGTGTTGACTTCGATGCCCTGGACGCAGTGCGCGACGAAGCTGTTCATGGCGTCGGCGAGGAGTTCGACGGAATGGAGATAGTTGAAGATGATGACGGGCTTGAAAACGTTTAGCTCGAAATTGCCTTGCGAGCCGGCGAAGCCGATGGCGGCGTCGTTGCCCATCACTTGCACGGCCACCATGGTGAGCGCTTCGGCCTGCGTGGGATTCACCTTGCCGGGCATGATGCTCGAGCCGGGCTCGTTTTCGGGAAGAATGAGTTCGCCGAGGCCGCAGCGCGGGCCGGAAGCGAGCCAGCGAATGTCGTTGGCGATTTTCATGAGCGAGGCGGCAAGCGTTTTTACCGCGCCGCTGGCGAAGACGAGTTCGTCGTGGGCGCTGAGCGCGGCGAATTTATTGGGATGCGAGCGGAAGGGCAGGCCGGTAAGCTCGGCGATTTTCTTCGCGGCGCGTTCGGCGAATTCGGGATGGGCGTTGAGGCCGGTGCCGACGGCGGTACCGCCGATAGCGAGATCGTAGAGGCCGTCGAGGGCCATGGCGATGCGGCCACCGTCGCGGTCGAGCAGATTGACATAGCCGGAAAATTCCTGGCCGACGGTGAGCGGCGTGGCGTCCTGCAAATGCGTGCGGCCGATTTTTACGATGCCGGCGAATTCCTTGGCTTTGGCGTCGAGCGCGTCGCGCAGTTTTTTCACGGCTGGGAGAAGTTTTTGGCGCGTTTCCGTGGCGGCGGCAATGTGCATGGCAGCGGGGAAGGTGTCGTTCGAGGATTGCGACATGTTTACGTCATCATTTGGGTGGATGGGTTTTTTGCTGCCCATCGCGCCGCCGGCGATTTCGATGGCGCGGTTGGAGATGACTTCGTTGACGTTCATGTTGGTTTGCGTGCCGCTACCGGTTTGCCAGATGCGCAAGGGGAAATGCTCGTGGAGCTTTCCGGCAATGACTTCGTCGGCGGCTTGGGTGATGAGCGCGGTTTTGTCGGCGGGGAGCTTGCCGAGGTCCTGATTGACGAGCGCGGCGGCTTTTTTGAGGATGCCGAAGGCGCGGATCAGCTCGGGAGGCATGGTGTCCTTGCCGATGGCGAAATGGATGAGCGAGCGGGCGGTCTGCGCGCCGTAGTAGCGGTCGGCGGGGACGTCGATCTTGCCCATGGAGTCGGACTCGGTGCGGGTCACGATGGACGCAGTGTCGATGGTTCTAGACATGATGGCTCCTGGAGTTGGTCGGGTAAATCTTACCTTGAAATGATGAGGAGCGAGTGAGTAGTGGGTCGTGAGTAGTGAATAGTGAAAGAGGGGAGGTGGCGGGGATCGGTTTGCGTGTGCCGGCTGAAGTCGCGGCTTGGTGGAATGGGGATTTTAACGCCCCGACCGAGTCGGGGCAGGCGCCGGGCACAGAGCACACAGAGAAGAGGGAAGAGCGGGAGAAAAAGTGGCGCTCGATGAGTAAGTGGCGACGACGTGGAGTCCGCTTGTATCCTTGCCCCGGCACCCCCACCCCGGGTGTCCGCGAGTTATGAAGTAAGCATATGAGGGGGTTGGGGTTGCGGGAATTCCTTCGCGTGCGCAGGCGCGCCGCGTGGCGGGTAACTAGCTGGCCAACTTTGGGGTTAGCTGCGGGGCCCCTCCCCCCTGGTTTTTTGTAAACGTTGTTCCTAAAGGAGTTGAAGTGGAGTGGAATCAACAGTTGTGAAAGTGTTGATTGTGAAGGGGTTAGGAGAGAACGGTTTTTATGAAATGGTAATCTGGGTGGCGCTGAAGATTTGGCGGGAATTTGAAGGACCGCGCGGCGGTGGGGCATGACTTGCGGGGCAGAGACAAGAAGCAATGCCCGAATCGACTCAAGCAATATAACACATTATTACTATTTGTCAAGAATAAACACTAAGTCGTTTGGATGGAGGAGGATAGAAGGTGGCAATTCGAACTGGCATCTGCTTCGTAAGTCTTGCGCGGTGCGTGCTGGGAATGTAGGCTTGCTCAACCCTTGTGAATCCAAACGCTTACATCATTGCAGGGCCGAATGGGGCGGGGAAGACGACGTTTGCTCGGGAGTTCCTGCCAAATTATGCGAATTGCAGGATTTTCGTTAATGCGGATTTGATTGCGCAGGGGATGGCGCCATTTTCGCCGGAAAGCGCCGCTTTTCGGGCGGGAAGGCTGATGCTAGAGGAAATCGCGTTTCACGCCGACCGCGGAGTGGATTTTGGGTTTGAGACTACGCTTGCGGGGAAGGGGCACTTGCAGGTTGTGCGCGGATTGAAGAAGCGTGGGTATGAAGTGCATATTTTTTATCTTTGGGTGCCTAGCGCGGAGTTGGCATTGTCGCGTGTGAGAGAAAGAGTTTTGCGTGGCGGGCACGACATTCCGGAGGAGGTCGTGCGGAGGCGGTTTGAGCGCTCGATCCGGAATTTCTTGGGGGAGTACCGGTCGCTGGCTGACAGGTGGGTCTTCTTTGACAACTCCGGCGCGGCTCTTTCGGTTATCGCATCTGAGGAAGATGGACACCTTCGCATTATCGAAACTGGGCGATACAATGAGATAGTAAGGCGTTATGGAAGCCCATGATTAAGCCTCCGTTAGATGTCCTTAAATTGCCGCTGTTGGAACGCGCCGCCATGGCCATGAAAGCGGCGGTCGAGACTGTTATTGAAGAGCACGTGCGCGAAGGATTGCCACTGTATATCTGGCGCGACGGAAAAGTTGTTGCGGTTCCTGCCGAAGAGTTACGCACGCATACCGGGTCGTAGTCTTACCGGGTCTTACCAAAAAATTCAAAATTGCGGATTTGAAAACTTTGGCGCGTTGCTAGTGCGCTTACGGGAAGAAGCAGAAAAAGAGGGCACGGCATGCCGTGCCCCTACGCCAAGCGTTACTCGTAGCGGAGGGCTTCCATGGGGTCGATGGAGGCGGCGCGGCGAGCTGGGACGAAGCAGGCCAGGGCGGCGGCAGCGACTAGGATTAGGGTTACGCCGGCGAGGATCCACGGGTTGCGGGAGCTCTCCATTACCCAGCGTGTGGAGAGCTTGTTGAAGGCGATGCATAGGAGGAGGCCGGCGACCAGGCCGGCACCGACGTTGATGGCTGTCGAGGAGAAGACGATGCGAAAGACATCGGAGCTTCGGGCGCCGAGAGCCATGCGGATGCCGAATTCGTTGGTGCGAGTGGCGACACCGTAGGAGACCACGCTGTATAGACCTACCGCGGCAAGAACCAAAGCAAGAATCGAAAAGATGGCGAAGAGCGTGGCGACGAATTTTTGCTGGGAGTATTCCTGAAGGTCGGTGATCCAGGCTTCGAGGTCGCGGACGTGCATGACTTGCTGTTCGCGATCGAGCGTAACGAGGCGGGCGCGAATGTCGTGGAGGATCGCGAGAGGGGCGACGCGGGTCCGTACCAAGATTTGCGTGAACATGCGCATTTGGAGCGTATAGGGGACGTAGATGGCGGGCTTGATGGGATTGCGGAGGCCGTCGTCGCGGACGTCGGCAACTACGCCGACGATTTGCAGCCAGCCGTCGGCGCCCGTTGCGGCGGGGGAGTAGGGCGGCTCGTCTTTCATGGCGGGGATGCGGACTTGGTGGCCGATGGCGTCACCGTTGGGCCAGTATTGGCGGGCCATGGTTTGGTTGATGACGGCTAGCGGGGCGGCGCGCATGGTTTCCGTGTGGTCCCACATGCGGCCTTGCGAGAGAGGGATGTGCAGGACTTCAAGATATTCGGGGCTGATGTAGTTGACGCGAGCTTCGGGCTTTTCGGACGCGGCACTGCCGAAGATTTCGAAGCGCGTGTCCCAGCCGTTGTCGGGCGGAGTGGCGTTGGTGGAGATGCCTGCGGAAACGACTTCGGGCATGGTGGCGAGGGAGGCGCGAATTTGTTCGAAATATTCGGAGCGGTCCTTCCAGGAGACGTGCGTGTTTTCGTGAATGGGGATGGGGACGGACATGGCGGCGTGCGGGTCGTAGCCGAGATCGGCTTTCAGAAGACGAAGGAATCCTTTGCTGGCGGCGCTGGCGGCGGAGAGGAGAAGCAGGGTGAGGGCGACTTGAGCCGCGACCATCACTCGGTGGGCGCGTTTCGCGTTGGCACTGCCCATAACGCGGCGGCCGCTGCTTTGCATGAGGCGGCCGATATCAGGGCGAGAGAGTTGGAGGGCAGGCGAGAGGCCAAAGAGAATCGCGGTGGCAAACGCCAGGGCGGCGCTGAATAGGAGAACGGGCAGGTTCATTTTGATGACGGATTCAGCGGGAATAGAGTTTTGCGGCAGCCAGGCGATGATGAGAGCGAGGCTTCTCCAAGCAAGGAGCACGCCCAACGAGGTGCCGGCGAGTGCAATGGCGAGAGATTCGGTGAGCAGTTGGCGGATCATGCGAGCGCGGTCTGCGCCAACGGCGGCGCGGACGGCGAGCTCCTGCTGACGCTCTGCGCCACGCGCGAGTAGCAGGATCGAGACGTTGCCGCAGCCGATCAGAAGCAAAGACGCGACTGCACCGAGCAGGAGATAGAGCGTTGGGCCGAGGGGCTTGGCGTAGAGCTCAGTGATGCTACGGAGATTGGCTCGAAATTTTTCGGGGTAACGCTCGGGCGACTCTTTGGCGAATTGTTCGAGATAGGGCTGAAGTTCGGCGTTGGCTTGGGCAGTGGCCACGCCGGGGCGAAGTTTGATGGAGGCGCCGAAGTAGATTTTCGGGTCGCGCGTGACGTGGAGCGGGAGGTACATATCGACGTCGGCCCATTTGAAGCGAGGGGGCATGACTCCGACGATTTGGTACGGCTTATGAACAAGTTGAATCGTGCGGCCAACGACGTTGGGATCGCCCATGTAGTAGCGCTGCCAGAATTTGTAGCCGATGACGACGACGGGCTGAGCGTCCTTGCCGAAAGGAGCATCGGAGGGAATCAACCAGCGACCCATGAGAGCTTTTGTGCCCCAGTGGTTGGGGTCATCGGGGGAAAGGTAGGAGGTCTGGACGTCTTCGGGGAGGTCGCCGTCGGTGGTGGTGAGATTCCAATAATCCATGCCGGCAATGCTTTCGACGGATTTGGCTTGGCGCAGCTGTTCGAGCTGGGGGCCGTTGAGCCCGGCGTAGCGATCGTGGCCAGCGGCGTCGAGCATGCTGAGTTCCATAAGGCGGTCAGAGCCGGGGTAGGGGAAGGGATCGATGAGAACGGCGTAAATTACGCTGAAGACGGCACTTGTGGCGGCAATGCCGAGGGCGAGGGAGAGAATGGCCGTCAGCGTGAAGGTGGGACGGCGGCGAAGTTCGCGCAATGTGAAACGCAAATCAAAGAGGAAGGAGTGCATAGGAGCCTCTCATGATTGGACGATGGTGTTGCTGGACAGTTAGGAGACGCTGCGGGACGGAAATAGTTCCATGGAGAGAGAAATCTTCAAGAGGGAACGGAGGACGACCCTAGGTGTGAAGAGTTAGGCGATTGGAAACATGCCCGATGCCTGCCAAGACGCAGGGGCGAGTGGGAACCGAGGGTTGTGTATAATTGAAGCCTTGGGGAATTAGCGGAATTCATGCCAGAAGAGACAAAAACGGTAAGGGCTAGTGCGGAAGTGTTGCTCGAGCGGCGGCGGAGGTTCCGGCGGACGCGGGCGCGGGAGCTGAAGATGATCGCCAAGGCGCTGGCTTCCACGAAGCATCCCATTTTGGTTCACATTATTCCGATGCGGCGCTGCAATCTGGATTGCGGGTATTGCAATGAGTACGACAATTTCTCGAAGCCCGTGCCACTCGAGGAAATGAAGAAGCGGCTGGATATTCTGGCGGATATGGGGACGTCGATCATCACCATCAGCGGGGGCGAGCCGCTGATGCACCCGGAGCTGGAAGAAGTCATCCGGCACATCCGGAAGCGCGGAATGATCGCCGGAATGATCACCAACGGATTTTTGCTGAGCAAAGAGCGGATCGGCGCTCTGAACGAGGCGGGGCTCGAGCACCTGCAGATCAGTATCGATAACCTGGTGCCGGACGAAGTGTCGAAGAAGAGCTTGAAGACGCTAGATACGCGCCTTGAGTGGCTGGCGGAGTTCGCCGTTTTCCAGGTGAACATCAATTCGGTTCTGGGGAGCGGCGTGAAGGATCCGGAAGATGCGTTGAAGATTGCGCACCGGGCGGTGGATCTAGGATTTACGAGCACGGTGGGAATCATTCACGACGGGAACGGCCAACTGAAGCCGCTGGGGCCGCGCGAGTTGGAGATTTTCGAAGAAGTTATGACCTTAGGGAAGAGGTCGTTCTCGCGATTCAACGACTTTCAGCACAGCGTGGCGCGTGGCAAAGAGCATGACTGGCGCTGCCGTTCGGGCGCACGGTATCTGTACATTTGCGAGGACGGGTTGGTGCACTGGTGCTCGCAGCAGCGTGGGTACCCAGGGATTCCGCTGTCGCAATACACGGATGAGATGCGGCATCGCGAATACTACACGGCGAAACATTGCGCGCCGATGTGCACCGTCTCTTGCGTGCAGCAGGTGGGGATTATCGACAACTGGCGCGGCCCACAGACGTTGAAACCAAAGCCCATAGCGCCTCCGTCGCCGCAGCCCGAGTTGGTCCAAATCGGCAGTACTCGAAGCGATTCCTAATAACGAACTAATTTTCTTTCTGCCACGGACTCTCTAGTTTCTCTCCGCGCACATGGCTAGGCGTGATGGATTGACGATAGGGCCGTGCATCCGAAGAATGAGAGTATGCCAGGCGCAGCGATTGAAATCGAAAATCTGACCAAAGACTACCCGTACGGGTTCCTGCACCTTAAAAAGAAAAGGTCGCTGGAAGGCTTGACGATGCAGGTCGAGAGCGGCGAGGTGTTTGGATTTCTCGGGCCGAACGGTGCGGGAAAATCCACGACGATCAAGCTGCTTGTCGGCTTGATTTTCCCCGACGCAGGCACGGCGAGCATTTTGGGGAAGCCGATCACGGACATCGAAATGCATCGCGACATCGGCTATCTGCCCGAGCAGCCGTATTTTTACGATTACCTGACGGCGGCGGAGGTACTCGATTACTTTGCCAGGTTCCACGATTTGACGGCGGCGGACCGGAGCGAGCGAGTGGCACGCATGCTCAAGAAAGTTGGCCTGGAGACGGCGCGGAAGATTCAGTTGCGCAAGTACTCGAAGGGGATGCTGCAGCGCGTGGGTCTGGCGCAGGCCATTCTGCATGATCCGAAAGTGGTGATTCTGGATGAGCCAATGTCAGGGCTGGATCCGATCGGGCGGAGGGAAGTGCGCGACATTATTTTGGAATTGAAGCGAGAGGGACGGACGGTACTTTTCTCAACGCACATTCTGTCCGATGCGGAGATGCTTTGCGATCGCGTTGGGGTGATTGTCGGAGGAAAGCTGCGCGGCGTTGGCGCACCAGGTGAGATGGTTGGGATGAAATCGCAGGGCATGGAGATTCTGTTCGAGTTGCCGGGAGGCGGCTCGAGCGCGTCGGCAGTGGTTGTGAAAGCCACGAAGACGGGCGACCGTTACCGGTTGCAAGTCCCCGAAGAAGACTTGTACGCAGCGGTGGATCAGCTTCGAGGGGCGGGAGCGAAGATTCTTTCCGTGGCGCAAGTGAAAGCATCTCTCGAAGAGTACTTTATGCACCTGATCGAGGCGGACCGCGCGCAGGCGGCAGCCGTCGAGGTAAGTGAGAAATGAAACGCGCGGGCGCGGTAGCGTTAAACACATTTCGGGAAGCGGTGCGCGACCGCGTTTTGTATAACCTTGTTTTCTTTGCGCTGTTGATGATGGCCGCGGCGATCCTCGTCGGGGGAATCTCGATCGGGATCGAAGAGATAGTAATCAAAAGTTTGGGTTTGAGCGCCATCAGCGTGATTGGTCTGTTGATCGCAGTGTTCATCGGCGTAGGCCTGGTTTACAAAGAGATGGACAAGCGGACGCTTTACGCGCTGCTGGCCAAGCCAGTGCGACGGTGGGAATTTCTCCTGGGAAAATTTGGCGGGCTGGTTTTAACGCTTGCGGTAAACACGCTGGCGATGGCGGCGGGAATGTTCGCGGCGCTGTTGTACTTGAAGCATCATTTGGAACGTACAGATGGCGTGCTGCTCATCGCGGTCTATTTCATTCTACTGAAGTTGATGCTGGTGGTGGCGCTGGCCTTGCTTTTCTCGTGTTACACCACGCCTTTGCTGGCCATTTTGTATACGGCGGCGCTGTACATCGCCGGACTGTTTGTGGAGGAAATCCGAACTTTTCACTTCGCTATCCCGAACCCGGCGATGGAGGCTCTGCTACGGGGACTCTCTTACTTGCTGCCGAATTTTGAAAATTTCAATGTGATGGCTGCGGCCGTACACGGACGGGAAATTCCCGGCGCCTTGATTCTGCAAAACACGGCTTACGCCGCGTTGTACAGCGGCATCGTGCTGCTCGTGGCCGCCGCCGTTTTTTCGCGCCGGAATCTGAAATGAGCGCCCAGAATTCGAAAAATTGGCTGCTGTTGATATTGCTCCCTGTGGGATTCGCGGGCGTATGGCAGCTTCAGCAGCGCATAGACGGCCAGCGAGCTGCCTTGCACCAGGAGCGCGACGAGCTGGTGCTGCGCTCCGGAAAACTGTTGAAGGCGATGAGCCTTGAATACGCGCCTTTGATGGCGGACATCTACTGGACGCGCGTGGTGCAATACTACGGCGACAAACGCGAGAGACACGACCCGAATTTCGAGCTGCTGTGGCCGCTTCTGGATGTCACGACGACGCTCGATCCCAACTTGCTGGTGGCTTACCGCTTTGGCTCGACATTTTTGAGCGAGCCTTCCCCGCGCGGGGCCGGACACCCGGAGCTTGGCATCGAGCTTCTGGAGCGAGGCATTAAGGCCAATCCCGAGTACTGGCGATTTTACGAAGACCTGGGATTCGTTTACTACTTCGAGCTGAAGGATTACGCGAGAGCTTCGGCGGCGTTTGCCGAAGGAAGCAAGAATCCCGACGCACAGATTTGGATGAAAGTCATGGCCGCGAAAATCGCGGCTGAAGGCGAGTCTCTTCAGACGTCGATCTTCTTGTGGAACGAGGTCTATCAGTCGACAAAAGATCCTCAAGTGAAGGAAAACGCGCTGACGCATCTGCAGTTGCTGCGTGTCCAGCAGGACTGCAAACAGCTAGATGCACTCGCTGATGAATTTCAGAAGCGGGCGGGCCGTCGCCCATCGCGCTTGGTGGAACTGGTGCAAGCTGGGGTGTTGCCGCGTGTGCCGGTAGATCCGGCAGGCTACCCTTATGTTTTCGGGCCGGACGGCAAGGCGGTGCTGAATCTAGACAGCCCCCTACTCGAACAGCAGCTTCTTCACCAAGGCTCGAAGTGAACTTCTAGCACGGCGCCTATTATTCCTGAGTCTTTTCCGTTTGCTCCGTGGTGCAGAGGAGCGTCATTTGGGGGTCGATGACGAGCCTGTGCGGAGCGATTTGTGTTGCGAAGTGGAAGGAAGTCTCTGGGCCGGCAGCGACCACGGCACCGAGAAAGACGTTACGTCCCAGGCCGTTGTTGGCGTAGAGGGGGACGCTGACGATGAAAGAACGCGGCACCCCAGTCTGAAAGAGTTTTCCGCGAACGACTTCACCTTTATCGGTGTGGTGCGTGGAAAACTCCACGCGATAATGTGGGATTCCTGTTCCGCGCACCCATTGCTCGAAGAACCATTCCATGCTGCGGCCGCCTTCGAGATCCATTCCAGGCGTCATGACGGCCTCGACTTCGCGCTGCAGATCGTCGGTGGAGAACGCGCGATAGGCGTACTTTGCGGAAATCGTGCGCAGCAAGGCTACGAAACGCGCATCGGGATCCTTGGCGCCCGGCTGACGCAGCATTTCGCGAAGCATGTGAATGACCCAGGAGCCTTTGCTGTAAATCACTTCTTCGAAACCGCTGGGAGACTTTGACGAATTCAACCGGTTGCCGAGAAGCAGCGCTCCAATTTCGCCCGCAGGCGTGTCTGATCCCGGAACTTTCTCTTCGAGCTGTTTGCGGTATCGTTCAAGCCAGACGCGAAGTTCGTGCTGGGAGGGCTTTCTGCTATCCGCAAAGAGTAGCGCGAGATAATTAGCGATTGCCTCATCGATCCACTGATCGCGATAACTGACCAGCCAACGACGTTGCCCCACCACTGATGAGCGACTTCGTGAAAGGGGACGATATCGGTAAACGCTTCCTGCCGAGTGGAAGAAAGACCCGCCCGGTTTTGTGCTTCGGGGGACAAGAAAGAAAATGTCGAAATGTAAAGCAGGCCGGGCCAGCCCTGGCCGAAGGTACCCGGTATCTGCGAGACGCTCAGCGTGCGATAAGGAAAGGGCCCGCTGAAGTTTTCATAGAAGCGAATGGAAGAGTCGATTTCCTTGCCGAGCTGCTTTAGCGCGTCGGCAGGGCTCGGGGTTGGCGGTTGCATGGCCGCGCGGCTGTTTCCGCCAGGCATGCGGAACGGAACATCGACTGACGGAAGCGAACTCGGGTCTGGTGCATCGAGACGATTGCTGAGGGCTTGCTCGAGCTGGCGGTTGGCGTAGACGTCGATCGTGCGCGTTTCGGCAGCGATGGAGCTGGAAGCGTATTCGCCCAAATTAAACCCCGCGATGGCGAGCGCCTTGTCGCTTCGCCAGTGTCCCACGTGAAAATCTCCAGAGTTCTGTTCATCGAGCTTGGCGCCGGTAGCAACCAGTTTCAGATGGCGTGGCCAGCGCATGGTGAGGTTATACGAAGCGAAATCCGCTTGATCACCCAAGTGGGGATACCAGCTTTCGCGCGCGCCGACGAAAAGTACCCCGTTGCCGGCGTCTTCGATTACGTTGCCGCGGTAATGAAAATGAATTGTGAGCTCCTGGTCTTTCCGCGAGGGCTGCGGGAGCACGACATGGAGATAGTCATTGCCGCGCACGCTGCGTTCCTGGAGGTTCATGCCCTCGTTCTGGAAATAGGCCAACGGCTTGCCCTGGTCGTCCGAAACGGTTTCGGCGTGGAGCGCGCGGGAAAGTTGAAAGGTCAGAACGCGTTCGCCGGAAGTTTCGGCGCGCAAATGGACGGCGGCTGTGGCGTCCAGGGTGTTATCCGGCTGGACAGTGGTGTCTAGCGTGTAGTCAAGTGCGTGGAAATCGATAGAGGGAGGAGTGGAACCGGGGACGCTGTAGGACGCCCAAACATCGTAATACATGAAGTTGCCAGATTTCCGCCGCTGACCTAGAAGGACCTGCTCTCGCCGCTGGGGATCGAAGAGGAGATCGAACGAGCCGGTCTCGGCGCCTTCGAGCGCCGCATAGAAATAGGGCTTTGGATTTTGCGAGAGGCGATCTTCGAGAATGCGCAAGGATTGGGAAGCGTTGAACTGCGCGACGAACGGGTCCGAGAGCGAAGCGAAGGCGGTGTCCAACTGCGGAACGAGATTAACAGAGTGGAACTGGCGCAGGAGATCGTCGGCAGCGTCATCGGTGAAGCGCACATAGGCGGTGAGGAATTCCTGGTCCAGAACGGGAGCGCCCAGAAAGTGAGCCATCTGCTGTTTCTCGACCGGTTCACGAGGGAACGCCAGAGCGTGGCCGCGGCCGGAGAAGACGAAGCCGGTGACGCGGCCGTCCATGGGAGCCAAAAAAGCGAGTTTGCCTTCTTCGAAATAGATTTCCACGTCGCCGCGACGGAGCTCGATGCGGTTGGCGGCAGAGAGCTGGTAAGTGGCCGCAGGATCGAGACGCAAGGCGTTGATGGCGTCGTAGAGTTCGTGGGGCGACTGATCGGCGGCGGAGGATACGGGCAGCGCAATGAGACACCACAAGACTAGAAGTGCCACCCCTGGCCTCATGCAAAGAGTGTAGTCACATTCGGCATTCCGGAACAAGGCCACGAGGAGCGCGAAGGCGAGGAGGATTAGAATTAGAAAATGGGACATTCCACATTATTTAGACGCGCTCGGATGCTGTGTGCCGTGGTGTTTTTTGCGGCGGTTGCGGCGCGAGCGGACACGATTGTTCTTAAGAACGGACGGCGGATTGTCGCGAACAACGTAAGAGAGGAGGGCGACAAGGTTAAGTACGAGACATCCGCAGGTGAGCTGAGCCTGCCGAAGTCCATCGTTGACCATATTGAAAAGGGCGGCGGCGTGCCAATGGGGGATTCTCCCGCGGCTGCGGCCGCGAATCTGGCTATTACTCCGCCCGCGATGGGAACGATAAGCGGGGGCACGGAAATTGAGAGCGGCGCGGTGCACGACGGCGCGATTGATCGGGAGTACATCGCAAGACTGGAAGCAGCAGCCCATGCAGGCGATCAGCGCGCGAATGCGGCCGCGGCGCTCGCGCATCATGCGGCGGCACAGTTCGAGCTTTCGCGCGGTGACATGGAACGGGCCTCGGCAGACGAACGCACGGCGCTCACGTTCGCGCCGGAAGAGCCGACACTACTGATGAATGTGGCCTACTTGCATTTGCGGCGAAGCGAGTACAAGCAGTCGCTGGATTATCTGGAGCGCGCGCGGCGGGTTGCTCCGGGGAATGCCGACGTCGCGAAGCTGGCGGGCTGGGCGTATTACGGCTTGAACAAGATCGATCAGGCGGTTGCGGAATGGAAACGCGCGCTGGCTTTGCGTGCCGATCCGGAAGTGCAGGCGGCGCTCGACAAGGCGCAGCGCGACAAGCAGGAAGAGGAAAGTTACAAGGAAAACGAGAGCAGCCACTTTACGCTGCGTTATAGCGGCGCTGCGGAGCCTGCGCTGGCGCGGGACATTCTGCACACACTGGAGGCGCATTTTTCTGCGATCGAGTCCGAGCTGAATTTTGCGCCAGCGGATTCCATCGGCGTGGTCCTCTACACGCAGCAGGCATTTGCGGACATTACTCGTGCGCCCGGCTGGGTGGGCGCGCTGAACGACGGGCGCATTCGCGTGCCCGTGCAGGGATTGAGCGGCGTGACGCCTGAGCTATCGCGCGTGCTGAAGCATGAGCTAACGCATAGTTTTGTGGGGCAGAAGACGCGAGGCCACGCGCCGACGTGGATCCAGGAGGGTTTGGCGCAGTGGATGGAAGGGAAGCGCAGCGGCGATAATGCCGCAGTTCTTGCGCAAGTTTTTCAAGATGGGCACGCGCCTTCGCTGGGTCAACTGGAAGGTTCGTGGATGGGATTGCAGAGCGATGCGGCTGGTTATGCGTACGCTTGGGCGCTTGCGAATATTGAATATATCGTGCAGACCGACGGCATGGGCGACGTGGAGCGGATCCTCGAACACATCGGCGGCGGAAGTTCAACGGAAGCAGCGCTGCGCGAAGTGCTGCACAGCGATTACAGCGATTTGATGCAGTCCACGGCGGAATATCTGCGCAAGAACTACGGGCGCTAGCTCAAAGTTAATTTATCTGTCTGCCGGTCAAATTCTCCGTCTTCGCGATATTCCCTGCGAAGGAATGCAGGTGCAAATTTGCTCCAGCTGGGAAAGCGTCCTCGGATCGCGACATAAAGTCCGGGCAATCCGAATGTAATCAGACCTTCGAGCGGACCTTCCAGCGCGGTGAGCCAACTCCAATGAAAGTTGCCGTCGAATGGAGTTCGAGACATCTTGGCCAATTGTTCCAGCAAGCCGAAAGCATAGATGCCGAATACGGTCGCGCCGATCACGCGAAGCGCGGGTGTTCGGGCAACGGTGGAGAAACATGCGAGAGACATGAGCAAACAGAATCCCGCGCAGCACCAGAGAAAAAGAGGCTCCGGGGAATTGGACACGGCCATCGCGAAGGCAGCCGCAAACAAAAGCGAAAAGCAGCCAAGGATCCAGCGGGCAGTTCGGCTCATGATTCTATCTTACCGAGCGTTTTCGGTCCGCGGGCCTGCCGGTAGCTAAGTACTAAGCCATGAGAAGGGCGGCGAGCAGAGCGGCACGGGCGGGCATGGCGTTGACGAGGATGTACTCGTTCGCGGAGTGAGCGCCATGGCCGACGGCGCCGAGTCCGTCTAGCGTGGGGGCGCCGACTGCCGCAGTGAGATTGCCGTCAGAGCCGCCACCTGCCGTGCATTCTCCGAGAGACAAACCCATCTGCGTGGCGAAAGCTTTGGCTTTCGTGAAAAGCGCGGCGCTGGATTTGCGTTCGAGCGGAGCGCGATTGAAGCCACCGCGAATTTCAAGCTTGGCACCGGGAAGAATGGGACGGAGCGCGTGCAGGCGGCGCTCGATGCGGCGCATGTCCGCGACACGCAACGCGCGGAGATCGAGGACGGCGCGGGCGCTTTCGGCAATGACATTTACGCGTGTGCCCCCCCCGATGACGTCAGCGTTGACGGTCACGCCGCGGCGAAGATCGTTCCACTTTTGAACGCGAAGGAGTTGCTGCGAAAGCTCGTGAATCGCGTTGACGCCTTCCTGCGGCGCGAGGCCCGCGTGAGAAGCGCGTCCAGAGACGATGAGCTCAGCTTCACCAACGCCTTTGCGAGCGGTCTTGATCAAGCCTTTTGGTCCGAGCGAAGGCTCCAGCACAAAGACGGCGTCGCTGCGGCGGGCTTCTGTTTCGATGAGTTTTCGCGAGGCATCACTGCCAATCTCTTCGTCAGAGGTCCAGAGAAAAACCAAACGGTGGCGCAGAGGAACCTTTATTTGTTGCAGAGCATCGAGAGCAAAGAGCGCTTGCGTGAGGCCAGCCTTCATATCGAAGATGCCGGGGCCATACGCTTTTCCGCCGGAAACGCGGAAGGGCATTTTGGCTAGAGCGCCGCAGGAATAGACCGTGTCGTAGTGGCCGAGCACGAGGAATTGACTTGCTGGACGCGATTTTTGAGGCCACCAAGTGATGCGAAGCTGATCGCCGCGAACTTTCTGGGCGATTCGTTCGACGCTTGCGCCGCGCTTGTGCCATTCCTCGGCGAGAATGTCACAGCAACGGTCAGCTGGCTCTTTTTCGAGGCTGGGAGACTCCGTGAGAACGAGCCGCTGCAGAGTGGAGAGCATCTCGGGCAAGCGAGTTTTCAGAAAGCGCAAGAATTCCTTGGGGTAGTTGGTGTCCGGCATGCCGGGACATGCTAACAATGACGGGCAACGGGAGCAACGGCACGAACACAAAATGCGGGAAGGACGGGGGATTTCAAGACTCGGCATGGCGGGCGCCGGGGGCGCGTAGCCCGGTTGACGTGGGTTCGCATATAATAGAAAGTTTGCTAGCAAAGAGTGGGCGCCGCAGGGAGGATCTGTGGCGCGATGGGGAGCAGGGATGATACTCGACGTAGTGGAAATCCAGAAAATATTGCCGCACCGCTATCCGTTTCTGATGGTGGATGCGATTTTGGAGATGGAGCGGCTGAAGTACATCGTGGGCGTCAAGAACGTATCCATCAATGAATCGCATTTTCAGGGGCATTTTCCGGGCAAGCCCATCATGCCGGGCGTGTTGATTATCGAGGCGATGGCGCAGACGGGCGGGTTGCTGCTTCTGCTGGAGATTCCGGACCGCGACAACAAGTTGCTGTATTTCGTGGCTGTGGACGGCGCGCGCTTTCGGCGGCCAGTGGTGCCCGGCGACCAGTTGCGGCTGGAAGTAAAGGTTATTTCGTGGCGAGGCGACTTCTGCAAGCTTGAAGGCAAGGCCACCGTGAACGGCCAACTGGCCGCGGAAGCCACGCTGATGTGCAAGATGGTGGACCGCGAAATGGGCGCGAAGGCGGAAGAACCCGCGAAATGAGTAAGCCGGAGATTCATCCGCAGGCGGTTGTTGGGTCGAACGCGAAGCTGGGCCCAGGAGTGAAAGTTGGGGCTTATGCGATTGTGGGTGACGAAGCGGAACTCGGCGAGGGTTGCGTTGTTCATCCCCACGCGTTTGTAGGCGGGCCCGCGAAGTATGGCCGCAACAATGTGTTCTATTCGTTTTGCGTCGTCGGCGGTGATCCGCAGGATTATACGTATCGCGGCGAGCGGACCGAGTTGGTTGTGGGCGACGGAAATATTTTTCGCGAGTACGTCACCATCAGCCGAGGGACACAAAAGGGCGGCGGAATTACACGAATCGGCAGCGAGAATTTTTTTCTGGCGTACTCGCACGTGGGGCACGACGACCAGATTGGCAATCAGACGCTGTTTGTGAATGGCGCGACACTGGCAGGGCATGTTGCGGTCGAGGATTTCGCTACCATCGGCTCGTTTTCGGTCGTACACCAGTTTTGCCGCGTGGGGCGTTACGCGTATGTTGGGGCTTGCACGGTAATCGTGCAGGATGTGCCGCCATTTTCTCGTGTCGTCACGGAACGCGAGACCAAAAGTTACGGCGTCAATACTATCGGGCTTGAACGGAGAGGGTTTTCCAAAGAACGGTTGCAGGTGCTGGATCGTGCCTTCCGTTTGTTGAGCCGCTCGAAGATGAATACCACGCAAGCACTGGCCGAGATGCGAGCGAAACTGGCCGGCTCTGATGACGTCCAGGAGCTCGTCAGGTTTATCGAGAGCGCCGAGCGCGGAATCGTGAAGTAAGAGTCACCGCCGCCCATACATCTGATGCCGGACACCAGCACAAACGTGACAGGATGGGGACTCATCGCCGGGAACGGGCGCTTTCCGTTTCTTGTGCTAGAAGGAGCGCGCAGCCAAGGCATCGAGATGGCGGTGATCGCGCTGAAAGAAGAAGCCTCGCCGGATTTGGAAAAAAGCGCGAAGCGGCTGCATTGGGTGAGCCTCGGCGAATTAAGCAAGGCCATCGACTTGATGCACAAGGAAGGCGTAACGCAAGCGGTGATGGCCGGGCAGGTGAAGCACAATAAAATTTTCAGCGCGATCCGGCCGGACTGGAAATTGGCGAAGCTGCTCTTCTCGCTGCCGCGGAAAAGTACAGATGCGTTGATTGGCGGCATCGCGCGCGTGCTGCAGGATGAAGGGATCCAGTTGGTGGACTCGACGCTGTTTCTGAAACCGCTTTTGCCCGAGCAGGGCGTGCTAACACGCAGGGCGCCCAACGAAAAAGAAAGCGCCGACATCGCTTACGGACACACTGTCGCGCGGCAGATTGCTGACATGGACATCGGTCAAACAGTTGTGATTTCGGACCAGGCCTGCGTGGCCGTGGAAGCCATGGAAGGGACGGACGAAACCATTGCACGCGCGGCGCGCATCGTTGGCGGTAAGGCTCTGGTGGTCGTGAAAGTTAGCAAGCCGCGCCAGGACATGCGCTTTGATGTACCCGTGGTTGGTTTGCCGACCATCGAACAGATGAAGAGCTCCCGGGCTACGGCTTTGGCGGTGGACGCGGGACGCACCTTGCTGTTTGACCGTCAACAATTGATTGCGCTGGCCGACGCCGCGGATATCGCCATCCAGGCGTTTGCGCCAGCTATACCTGCGGAACCGAAGAGCGCTTCAGGGGGAATAAATAAAGAATGAGCGGCGACGGGCGAGAAATGAGAAAGGTCCGCACTGCCGTTGTGGGAGCGGGGGAATTTGGACGCAACCATGCGCGGGTGTATCGCGAGCTGGAGGGCGCCGAACTCGTTGGCGTTTACGATAGCGATCAACCTCGCGCGGAAGCCGTCGCTGTAGAATTTCAGACCAGAGCGCTGCGTAGCCTCGAAGAAGTCCACGAACTTGCAGAGGCCGTTAGCGTAGCGGTGCCGACGGTCGCGCACGCCGAAGTAGGTTGCCGGCTGATCGAGAGCGGGTTGGACGTGCTGGTCGAGAAGCCCATGGCTCTGAATCTGACGGAGGCGGATGCGCTTCTCGAAGCGGCGCGGCGGCACAAGCGGATTTTACAAGTGGGCCATGTCGAAAGATTTAACCCAGCCGTAACAGCGGTTGAGCCGATTCTCAATCGGCCGCTTTTTTTCGAAGTGCATCGCCTGGGAGTGTTTACGCCGCGCAGCCTCGATGTGGAAGTGATTTACGACGTCATGATCCACGATCTGGACATCCTACTGGCGCTAGTGAAGGAGCCGGTGACGGAATTGAAGGCGGTGGGCATTCCCGTGCTAACGGACAAAGTGGACATCGCTCACGTGAGGCTTGAATTCGCCGGCGGCGCTGTCGCCAACGTAACCGCGAGCCGAGTTTCAACGGAACGCGTGCGTAAAATGCGATTTTTCCAGCAGCACGAGTACATTTCGCTCGACTACGCGCGCCGCGACGCGCTGCGTGTCAGCGTAAAGCGGCCCGGACCGCAGCCTGAGTTTTCGTTTGAGAAATTGCCGGCGCCTGACGTGGAACCGTTGCATGCGGAACTCGAGGCCTTTTTGGAAGCGGTACGGACTCGCCGCGAGCCGCCTACCAACGGCGCCGCTGGCCGTGCGGCTTTGGAACTGGCCACCCGCGTGATGGCAAGCATCCAGGAGCATGGCGAACGCGTCCAACTAGCAGCGTTCGCCTCACAAGAGAAAGCAGGAAAATGATTCCCCGCACCCTGGTTCCGGAAGGTGCCCGTCTGTCCGCCACCGCGGACACGGCGACGCAGCGTCGTCGTCCAACGACACTGGACGAGCGCACGCTCGTTCCTGCTATGTTGCCGATCATCGAGCTGGATGGCAAATCGAGGATTCCCAGATCGCTGCCGCTCGAGTCGATTGCCGCGCGCGTCGTTGTTCCGCGCGATGTGAATCAGGAAGCCTACAACGTCAAGGAAAATACTTCGACCCCCGTTCAGCCGACGGACATGGACGAACGCATCGCCGTGCCGCAAGGCGGAGCGCCGCTGGAAATGACGCAAGGACGGCTGATCCCGCCGGCGGATATCGTCGATCTCGACGTTTTCATGACCGGCGAAGTGAATCTTCTCACCAAGCCACAAACGGAAGAAAAAACTAAATCGGATTTGATCACGCGCGTTTCGTCGTTTGCGTTCCACATACTGCTGTTTGCGACGATTATCCTGTGGGCAAAGATCTTCCCGCCGCACGCGCCGACGAAAGATGAAATTGATCTGGCCAACCGGCAACTGACGTGGATTCCGCCGGAGAGTTCATACGCTCCCAAACCAAAAGCGGAGCCTCGCCCAGCGCAGCCGCCTGCCGTTCGTGTCGACCCACGCGTAATAAACAAAGTGGCTCCTCCCGTCCCGCAGCCTGCGCCTAGGCCTGAGCCTCCCAAGAGAGAGTTGCCGGACGCCCCCGCACCGAAAGTACCGGTGACTCCGCACGAGGTGGAGGCACCCGCGCCTAAGCCGGATGCTCCGAAGCCGCCGCTGAAGCTGGATACTCCGGACATGCCGAAGCCGCAGCACGGACTGGTGTTGCCGAAAGCTCCCACAATCGAGGATACCGTGCAGGATATGTCCAGGGCGCCGAGTTCCGGCTCGCGCCCGATTGGGGGCGGAGGCCGCGTTTCGGGCCGCAGCTCTCCTGGCGGGGGTGGAAGTGGCGGAACAGCCTACGGCGGACTTGAGATGCTCACACCTGATCAGGGTGTGGACTTTAACAGCTACCTCCAGCGCGTGTACGTCACGGTAAAGCGAAACTGGTTTGCCATAATGCCCGAGTCGGTCGAGCTTGGGGAAAGGGGTGTTGTCGTCCTGACGTTCAAGATCATGCGGGATGGCAGCGTCCCAAACCCCGAGCCTGTCATTAACCGCAACTCGGGAAAAGAGCCGCTCGATCGTGCGGCCTACTCTTCCGTACGCGCTTCCAACCCATTTGAGCCGCTGCCTTCGCAATTCACAGGGCCTTACATTGAGCTGCGATACACCTACCTCTACAACATCCCGCCAGAAAGTTATTCTCACCAACAGTGAAACTCGTCCGCCAGCAGGTTCTCGGCAGTCTGGTTCTCGCTTTGATTGTGCTCATTGTGCTGCTCATGCGCGCTTGGCATATCCTGTTTCGATGAATCCTGGCATATCGGAACTGCCGCTGGTCGCGGTGGTTGGGCCTACGGCTTCGGGGAAGTCCGCGCTCGGAGTGTGGCTGGCCGGGCAATTCGGGGGAGAAGTGCTGGCATGCGATTCGACGCAGCTCTATCGCGGTTTCGATATTGGCACGGCCAAGCCGGGACCTGCAGAGCTCCGCGGCATCCCTCACCACCTGATCGACTCCTTAACTCCTAATGAAGTGGCGACCGCCGGCGGATACCGTCAGATGGCGTTGGTTGTTCTGGAAGATTTGCGGGGCCGAGGCCGTCTGCCGATTCTTACCGTCGGCACGGGATTGTATTTGCGGGCGTTGCTTGAGGGATTGGCGGAAGTGCCACAGCGCTCCGAAGAATTGCGAGAGAGGCTGCGCGCGAGCGCGGAGAAGCATGTGCCGGGTTACTTGCACCGGCTGCTTGCGCGGCTGGACCCCGAAACGGCAGGAAAAATCGCGGCGGCGGACGAGCAAAAATTGATCCGTGCGGTCGAAGTGTGCGTGCTTGCGCGGAAACCCGTTTCGGAAATGCACCGTGCGGGACGCGCGCCTCTGGAAGGCTGGCGCGCATTGAAAATCGGATTGATGCCGCCGCGCGAAGCGCTCTACGAACGCATCCACGCGCGGACGGACGCGATGCTGGCGCAAGGCTGGATAGAGGAAGTGCGCGGGCTGATGGAGAGCGGTTTACCAAAAAATGCCAAGCCCTTCGATTTTATCGGATACCGCGAACTGCGTGACGTTCTGCACGGAAAGAAAAAGCTCGAAGCAGCGCGCGCCGCAATTCAGCAGGCAACGCGGCAATACGCAAAACGGCAATTAACGTGGTTCCGCAAAGACCCCAGTGTTCACTGGCTTGCCGGTTTCGGAGACGAACCGCAAATTCAGCGTGAAGCAGAGAAGGCGCTCCGAAATGAGAGAATCGCGTCGGTTTAGCCTCGCCGATTCTGCCGTGGGCCCGCGGGGAGGAAAACATTGGATTCCCTCAGCATCTTTCGCTAGTGTCCATCTCATACTCTTCATGCCCACATAAATGGCATGAGTTGTGATGCGAAAGGAGACAAATGGCTGGGCCCTTTCATCATGGTCCTAAGGTCGTGATCACAGCGATCTCCGGAATGCTACGCGTCGATATTCAACATGGGCCTCAACCAGTCGCAGCACTTTTCACTTTGGGGGTGGACGTTTATTTCGCGTGGTTTCTACATGGACGGTGGGTCCAGTTGTCCCTCCTCTTAAAAATCATTTGGATTTGGGGCATGGTCTCTTCCATACCCTTGCTTTGGTTTCTGTTGTTTGGGAACGAGGAGGTCATAGAGATTGACACGAATAAGCTGACTATCCGTAAAGGGTTCCATGGATGGGAACGAAAACATGAGTATCAAATTGTAAATTGCAGCGAATTGGAATGGCAGAAAAGCGGCAAAGGCGAACATCCCCGGCTGGAGTGCAAGTTTGGCAGGAGAACAATCAGTTTTGGCGACGATGTGTCGGAGGCGGACGCAGTTGAAATTCTGACGGCCCTGCAACGAACTCTGCCTGAAGTGGCCCAAAAGATTTGCTCTTACCCCGGAGAGAAGGAACACTTCCTTACTCTGGGGCTCAATAAATAATGAACTGCTCAAGCTTTTCATCTCTGGCTCAGCCTTGCCCCGCGGTAACATCACAACACCGGTAAGCAATGCATGCACGTCGCGCCGACGAGGCGCCAAGCGTATAATGCACTGGGTGAAGAAAGAATCCCTCCGACATGGCTCCTTCGGCAGAATGGCTTCAGGACTGACTTCGTGACGAAAACTTCGCAAACTGTGTCTACGGCGGACCGCGCGTTGCTCGTTGGTTTGGGGTGGAAGCGGAAGCCGCGCTTTCCTGGGATGCCTGCGGGCGAGCAGGGCAGGGAATCGCTGCTTGAGCTTGTCGAGTTGGCGCGCAGCGCTGGTGCGGAAATCGCGGGCACGGTTTTTCAGGTGCGCGAATCGGCGGACCCGGCGACGCTTGTAGGGCGCGGCAAGCTGGACGAAATTCGCGCCGAGGCCACCGCGCACAAGGCGCCGCTGATCATCTTCGACAGCAACCTCTCGCCGATGCAGCAGCGCAACATCGAAGAGGCTACCGAGCGCCGCGTGATTGACCGCACGCAGTTGATTCTGGATATTTTTGCGCGCCACGCGCGCAGCCGCGAAGGTCAGTTGCAGGTCGAACTCGCGCAGTTGAACTACATGTTGCCCCGACTGACCGGCAAGGGCGCTTCCATGTCGCGTCTTGGAGGCAAGAGCGGCGGCGGAGGTTCCGGCGGAGCGGGCGGAGGAGCGGGGCGCATCGGCGTTCGCGGACCTGGCGAAAAGAAACTGGAAACGGACCGCCGGCGTATTCGCGACCGCGTGGGCAAAATTCAAAACAGCATCGAAGACATTCGCAAACAACGTGCCCTACGTCGCGAGGCACGCAACGCTGTGCCGCTTGGGACGATTGCGCTTGTGGGCTATACCAACGCTGGCAAATCGACTCTGTTTAATGCCCTGAGCCGCGCCGAGGTGCTGGTCTCCTCGCGTATGTTCGCCACTCTGGACCCGACCATTCGCGCGATTCGTTTGCCATCGAATCGCCGCGTGTTGGTCTCAGATACAGTGGGATTCATTCGCGATCTTCCCAAGGCATTACTTACGGCGTTCCGCGCAACGCTCGAGGAAGTACAAGAAGCGGCTCTGATACTCCATGTGAGCGACGTCTCGAACCCGCATCACGCCGAACTCGACGAGGAAGTGGACAAAATTCTGAATGACCTCGGCGTAGCGGACCGGCCAAGGCTGCGCGTGTTCAACAAAGTGGACCAGCTTACGCAAGAGCAAAGGGCTCCGCTGATCCATCCCTACGCAATGGGCGCGGGCACAAACGGCGGACCTGTGCTCGTCTCGGGCCTTACGGGAGAAGGCGTGGAAGAATTGTTGCGCCGGATGGACGCGGCTCTTCCGGTCGATCCAGTGGTGACGCTTTCGCTGCGGCTGCCTCTTGCCGAGGGCCGCACTCTGGCGCTAGTGCATGCGCTCGGCCGTGTGCTACATTCCGAAGTTGAAGATTCTCACATGCTGATGGATGCCGAGGTTCCCGTGTCGATTGCGCGCAAACTGAAGCTGAGTACATTCGCGAAGGATGGAACTTCGAGTCGGACGCGTGCGTAATAGGAGGTGAGAGGGTTGCCATGATTACGTTTATCCTGTGGTGCATCTTGTTCTTCCTCTGCTGGCCTCTTGCGCTGCTCGCTCTGGTGGTTTATCCGATCGTTTGGCTGATACTTTTGCCGTTTCGCATCGCAGGAATTGCCGTGCACGGCGTTTTGGCCTTTTTGAGAGGCCTCTTTTTCCTTCCTGCTCGACTATTACGAGGACCGCGAGCCATCTGACGGACGACCTGCCGGTTTGCACTAAAGTAACTCCGCGTCGACCATCCTGAAAACACCGGTTCTGGCTGCTAAATAGGTCTTTCTTTAATAGTTTGCACGGGGTTATCGAGCCGACCTTGCTGTGGAAACCTTGTGGAAACTGTTTCTTCCAAAATAGCGGCGCGCCAAATTAGGCCTACTAAGATCCTGACATTTTTCGAATGTCTGGTTCCTAACATATTGAATACAGGAGAGTTATCTGCTCTCTATGCTCTGCCGAAAGGTGTAACAGCGGGTTGGCTTCTTCGTTATCGGTTTTGGACATTTGCACAGGTTTGCAGCAGAGAGAGTACGGATGAGTACAGCACTCCGCGTGGGGCAACTCATTTTACTTGTTGACGTTACAGTACCGGCAGAGGTGTTCCCAGATTCATCCGCGGACCCTGGCAGACGTTGACGCCTGCCCAGTAGGAGTCTATAGTCAGGCGAGCGGTGGACGTAGCCTAAGGGGCGGCCTCTCCGCCGCCAAGTTGCCATGAATCTCCCCAACTCACTGACGGTTCTCCGCATCTTTTTCGTTCCCTTGCTCATTGCAGTCTTGCTCACGAAGAGCCCTAACGTCGATTTCCCTGGTTTCCCAATGCATTTCGAGTTCTGGGGAATCTTGATCCTGCTCCTGGCCGCAGCGACGGACTGGGCCGACGGTTATTTTGCGCGGCGACGGCTTCAAATCACCACGCTGGGCATTCTTCTGGACCCAATTGCGGACAAGTTGCTCATTTCGGCCGCGTTCGTTTCTCTTGTGGATATGCACCTCGTCCCGGCTTGGATGGTCGTCATTATTATCGGGCGTGAGTTCACCGTTCTTGGTTTGCGGAATATTGCCTCGGCAGAGGGATTCACGATCGCCGCATCCTTGTTAGGCAAAACGAAAATGGTTTTGCAAGTGTGTGCGGTGGCAGTTCTGATTGCCGGAGCGCGACAAGAACAGCACCCTTGGCTGAACAAGCTGGGGCTATTCCTTCTCTGGCTGGTGGTGATCAGCGCACTGCTATCGGCGGCGCAATACTTTCTGAAGTTTTGGGGACAGCTTGACGACCGCATCAAACAGCGCCGCAAACTGCGCATGATGGAGAGCCACAAAAAGTCCGAGGATGCCGTCCCTCTCTGAAACCGACCGCCAGTCTCTGCTCGAATTGGCACGCCGGGCAATTGCCGAGGCCGTTTCCCTCCAGAAATCTACCGAGGAAATTTCCCCAGGTGGAGTGTTTGCCGAGAAACGCGGCGTGTTCGTGACGCTCCACCGGCTTGGCCGTTTGCGTGGCTGCATCGGCGTCGTGGACGCCTTCGAGCCGCTGGGCGAATCCATCGCGCGATGCGCGGCCAACGCGGCCCTGCACGATCCGCGATTTTCGCCCGTCCGCGCGGATGAGCTCCCGGAACTGGAAATCGAACTCTCTCTTCTATCGCCGTTGGAACCGATTCTTCCCGAAAAGATCGAGATCGGGAAGCACGGTTTGCTGATTTCCCAAGGCTCGAAGCGCGGGCTTCTGCTCCCTCAGGTTGCGGTTGAGCACAAATTTGGCCGCGACCAGTTTTTGGAAGAGACCTGCCGCAAAGCTGGCCTGAACGCAAACGCATGGCAGGAGCCGGAAACACAAATCCTGGGATTCGCTTGTGAGGTCTTTTCGGAAGGTGAGTGTGCCGGGGAACAATCTGCGGATGGCTGAATTCTACAGCGCATGCCAGTTCTGTTGCACATTGCCAGCGCCAAAGAAAGGCCCGCACGAGCAGTGGCTCGCAGCGGGCCGGAAGTTTCTGTCCTGCTTTTACTTGTGGGGCCTATTCGATTTCGACGTAATCGCCCGTGTACATAGCGATCGAACTATACGTGATTAACACGGTCGAAGAGTTGCGGCTCACGTTGATGACGATGCCTTCGCCCAGCACTTCGCGGGGCAAATCATTCCACGTATATTTCCCGGGCGAGCTCCCAAAGCCGTAAATGCGGTCCTGATAGTCTCTTGTCTGAGGAGCAGTCTCCGCCCTCGAGCCCTGGTAGCGGAATACTCGAAAATAATCGCCGACTTTTACGCCTTTGTTGGTCCCAAGGTTTACATAGACAGTGTTGCCCCGCCCGGCGGATTGCTGATAGTCCTTTGACTCAACTATCATCGCGACGGGCTTGCCACTGACGGGAGCGAAATGGTCAAAGGCGCCCCCGTCCTTGAAGGGTGGGTCTGGTCTCTCTTGATAAGGCAGCACGATATCGCCACGCTGCATGTAGTCGCAAGATAGTGTTATTTGCGCGATCGCCACCTTTGGTTGAACGACAACGACTCTAAGCTGCCCAGCGTCCAAATAGTGCGTCCCCATGGCCTTTAGCAGCTTGTCCTGCCACTTGAACCACTCCACTTTCAGAGGATCGCTCTCTGGCCTAACGACGGAGTATCGATCGCCCACGCGAACGCCTTTGTCCATGCCACGGTTGATATATACATAGTCGCCGCGGGCAAACGTGAGTTTATCGTTCGACTGCTCACCGGAAATCAGCCGGGTTGCATCGGGAACCTTCTCATCAGTGACAAAGCCCGAACAATAGATCGCAGAAAAAGTCGCCTGCGGGGGAACAACAGAAGTCTGCGCCGAGCAAATTCCGGCGCCGGCAAAGACAATCGTGCATAGAGCAGCTAATTTAGCGCGCATTCCAAGACTCCTTCAAACACGCCCTACCGGGCCGTGCGGGGACGATTCTTAGCGAAATTAACAGGGCCGCCCCCATGCGTCAACAAATACGCCGGGACCGCTTTACACTTTTGCTACGGGCATGCTAGAAGCCTTATTCTCAATAACATGGCAAGAATCACGCTGGGGGAAAGTTTGTTTGGGGTGGGTATAGGGCGGATCTGCGCGGTGGCGGCAGCTTCTACGGCCGCGGAAATGGCCGATTTGGTCCGTGCAGGGCTTCGCGAAACCCCAACCATCGAGCTGCGCCTGGACTGGCTTCGCAGCGATTCCGAGCGCTCCCGCTTCCTCCTCTGGCTGAAGAGGAACAGCCCGCGCGGCGCAACCTTTCTCGCCACGTGCCGCCGCCGCGAAGGGGGGGGCAGGCTTCGAGCGGGGGTTCAAGCCGAGCTTTATTGGTTGAACGAGGCCCACGAGGCGGGCTGCTCCTGGTGCGACTTGGAAATCGAGACAGCGCTCGAATTGCCCCGCAAGTCCCTGAGCGAGCTTGGCTTGCCGCCCCACATCCTGCTCTCTTTGCACGATTTCTTGCGCATGCCGCCGCGACTGAAGTCGGTCCATTCTACTTCTGCCGCACACCCTGAAGCCGACGCCTTAAAAATTGCAGCCCATGCCCACACCATCGGCGACAGCCTCCGACTACTGCGTCTGGTTCGCCGTTCGCCCAATCTCGTCGCAGTGCCTATGGGCGAAGTGGGCCTTCCCGCGCGCATACTCGCTTTGCGAGAAGGGAGCGCGCTGGCCTATGCACCGGTTGGGGAAGCTACTGCTCCCGGCCAGGTCTCCCTGCACGTCCTGAAGCATCTCTACCGGGCACACGAGCTGACCCATCGCACTCGCGTTTACGGAGTGATTGGTGATCCGGTCGGGCATTCCCTGTCGCCGCTCCTACATAACACGGGCTTTGTGGCGAGAAAAATCGATGCTGTGTACTTGCCCTTCCTCGTTAAAGATCTGCGCGATTTTCTGAAGGCCGTGCCGGAATTCGGGATTCGGGGCTTTAGCGTGACCATTCCGCACAAACAATCCATCCTGCCGCACTTGAAAGAATGTGATCCGCTCGCGGCCGAGATTGGCGCTGTCAACACAGCAGTCGTCCGGCGCGATGGTTCGCTCTTCGGATGCAATACCGACTACATCGGAATCCTGCGCGCGCTTGAGAAGAAACTTGGCCTTGCTGGGAGCCGCGTCTTGATCTTCGGGGCGGGCGGTGTAGCGCGAGCCGCCGCGTTCGCTCTCGCGAAAGCGGGAGCCAATGTCGCGATCTGTGCGCGCCGGGAAAGGGTTGCGCGAGAATTAGCGAAAGCCGTAGGCGGCGAAGTTGTTCCGCGCCGAGCGTTGCGCAGCGAGTCTTTTGACGCCATCCTCAATGGTACGCCTATCGGCATGCATCCCCACGATCGAATATCTCCTCTCTCGCTCGGCGAGCTGAATTGCAGCGTCGTGATGGACTTCATCAACCGGCCCGAAAAAACGCAACTCCTAAAGCTCGCCGCCCGCAAAGGAATCGCCACGGTTTCTGGTGTCGAAATGTTTATTCCGCAGGGCGTCGCCCAATGGGAACTCTGGACCGGCCAACGCGCGCCGGAATCCGCCATGCGCAAGGCCGTCCTGCGCGCGTTGCGCTCTGAAGAAAAGTCCCGCCAGCACAGTTAATCTAGAAATGCGATAATGCCGACCTCGGAAAGACAAACTGTGGCCGTGAACTAACCCATGATCCAGCCCGACTTCCGCGAATTCCAGCGCCTTGCCAAACAGGGAAACCTGATCCCTGTCTATGACGTGTTTCCCGCCGATTTGCTCACGCCTGTTAGCGCCTACCTGCGTCTGGCACAGGGCGCGCGATATTCTTTCTTGCTCGAGAGCGTCGAAGGCGGCGAAAAAATCGCCCGGTACACATTTGCAGGCGCGAATCCCGAAGAAGTTTTTCGCTATGCGGGCGGGGCCTGCGTTCTAGAGAGCCACAACCGTATCGTTTGGGAAGAGCGCGATCCAGTTACGTTTCTCCGCGTCCGCATGGAGCGCTTCCGCCCCGTGCGATTGCCGGGTCTGCCTCCGCTGGTAGCTGGCGCCATCGGCTATTTTTCTTACGATATGGTGCGCCTCATCGAGCGCATCCCCAAGCGCCTACGCGACGACATCGGCCTTTACGACGCGATGTTGATGTTCTATCACGGTATTATTGCGTTCGATCACGTGCAGCATCGCCTCTGGATCGTCCGCAATGTTTACACGGATGGCGAGGGCAGTCTCCGCACGAAATACAACGCCGCGGTTCGGGAAATTCGCAAAACGCGGCAGTTGCTCGAACAAACTTCTCCCGCTGAGCAGCCGAAGAAGAAAGCCAAGGGGGGCCGCGCGCCGCTGCGCGTTACTTCCAATTTGCGCCGCGCGGAATATCTCGAAGCTGTTCGCAAAGCCAAGAATTACATCCGCGCCGGCGATATTTTTCAGGTAGTGATTAGCCAGCGTTTCTCGGCCAAAACTCACGCTGCGCCGTTCGACGTCTATCGCGAATTGCGTGCGCTCAACCCATCGCCATATCTTTTTTATTTGCAGATGAATGACATCGCGGTCGTTGGCAGTTCGCCGGAGATGCTAGTCAAAGTGCAGGGCCGCGATGTTTTCTACCGGCCGATTGCCGGAACGCGCTGGCGCGGGAAGGACGAGGCCGAAGACCAGCGCCTTGAACGCGAGATGCTCGCCAGCGAAAAAGAGCGCGCCGAGCACATCATGCTCGTCGATCTGGGACGTAACGATTTGGGGCGCGTCTGCGAGTATGGCACGGTGAAACCCGAAAAGCTGATGACCGTCGAGCGCTACTCGCACGTCATGCATCTTGTGTCGAGCCTGCGCGGGCGTCTTCGCGAAGATGTAGATTGCTTCGACGCGCTGATGGCTTGCTTTCCCGCGGGAACCGTCTCCGGCGCTCCGAAGGTGCGCGCGATGGAGATCATCGAGGAATTGGAACGCACGCGACGCGGCATTTATGCCGGCGGCGTTCTATACTTGGATTTCGCGGGCAATCTCGACTCATGCATCGCTCTGCGCACCATGGTCATCAAAAATGGTGTGGCTCACGTGCAAGCCGGCGGTGGAATCGTCGCCGATTCCACACCCGAGGGTGAATACGAGGAGTCCGTAAACAAGTCGAAGGCTTTGCTTGCTGCGCTAGAAGCCGCGCATCGAAAAGGGAAGTGAGCGAAGTTTGGAAAGTGTGGGGCGAAGGCACCCAACAAGATTAAGATGATTCTGCTGCTCGACAATTACGACTCTTTCACCTATAACCTCGCCCAGTACCTCGGTGAGCTGGGCTGTCAGGTCGAAGTGCACCGCAACGACAAAATCTCTGTCGAAGAGATCGCCAAGCGGAAGCCGGAGAGAATTGTCATTTCACCTGGCCCATGCACACCGCAGGAGGCGGGTATCTCCGTGGAGTTGGTCGAACGGCTAGCCGGAAAGTTTCCCATCTTGGGTGTTTGCCTCGGCCATCAAGCGATCGGCGCGGCGTTCGGCGGCAAAATCGTTCGCGCTCCAAAGCTTTTTCACGGCAAAACCAGCGAAATCCATCACGACGGCAAAAACATTTTCCACAAACTTCCGGAGCCCTTCACAGCCACGCGGTATCACTCGCTCATCGTCGAGCGCAAATCCCTCCCCCGCGAGCTGACCATCACCGCCGAAACCAGCGACGGCATCATCATGGGCTTCCGCCACCGCCGCCACAAAATCGAAGGCGTCCAGTTCCACCCCGAATCTGTCCTTACCACTTCCGGTAAGCAGCTCCTCCAGAACTTCCTCAGCCTCTGAGTCTCCGTGTCCCCTGTGTTCTCCGAGTTCTCCGTGTAAAGTTTTTTCCTTACCAATTCAAATCCGCCAAAATCGCTGCGTAAATCTCCATCCCCCGCCACAGATGCCCCAACCGCAGATTCTCATCCGAACTATGCTGATGATTGTCGTAATTCACGATGGGCACGCCAATCCACGGCAGCCCCAAGTCTTCAAAGATATACATAGGCACGCTTCCTCCCAATGTAGGGGCGATGACGGTATCGCCCGAAGTCGCGTCTTGTATCACTTTCACCAATGCCTTCGACACCGGCAAATCCATCGCTGTTCGCGAAGCGCGATAGCCGCCCTGGTCGACGACTTTCGCGATCAAAGCATGGGTGCGGCGCTCTTCCATCGTCGGCTCCCGGTCAATCACGAAATATCCCTGCTTTTTGATGAACGCCACGATCTGCTCGAATTTGTTCTTCGGATCCTCGCCTTTCACGAGCCTCGCGTCGATCGAAGCTTCCGCTTTGTCCGGCACGACGTTTTGCGCATGTTCCCCGACGTAAGCGCTTTGCAACCCGCGAATATTGAGTGACGGCTCCTGCAACAATTCCACCAGTTTTTTTCCTGCGCCTTCGGGTTTTGCGATCCCCAACTCTCGTTCGAGATCGGCGTCATTCACAGGCATCTCCCCGAGCGCTTTCTTTTCAAGATCGCTGAGGGGCGTCACGTCATCGTAATAGCCATCGATCAACACACGGCCGTCGGCATCTTTCATTGCTGCCAGCAGCCTTGCAAGTTCCATCGCAGGATTCGGCGCCCAGTTTCCATAGTGCCCGCTGTGCAGCGCCCGCACCGGCCCGTATACCGTGATGTCCAGCCCGATGTCGCCGCGGTTCCCGAAAAAAACGAGTTGCCGCCCCGATTGATGCACCGGGCCATCTGCCGTAATCAGAAGGTCGGCTCCGAACAGGTTTTTGTTCAACTCCAAAGTGTGCGCGAGGTTTGTCGATCCCGCTTCTTCCTCGCCCTCAAAAATCACTTTTAGATTTACTTTCAGGGGAATCTGCTTGGCGCGCAGCGCATCGAGCGCGGCAAGCAGCGCAACAATCGGCGACTTATCATCGGAAGACGATCGCGCATAAATCCGCCAGTCGTCTCTGTAAACCGCTGGCTGCTTCGCGCTATTCTCCGGAAACTTAATGCGTTTCCCGCCAGCTTCAATCGCATCGCTTCGCAAGACTGGTTCGAATGGCGTGCCGTCGGTCCACGCCGCAGGATCAACAGGCTGCCCATCGTAGTGCGCGTAGAAAATAACCGTGCGCGTAGCCTCCGGCGCGATCAACTTGCCAAAGACCACCGGCCCGCGTCCCGTGATCGGCAGCAGATGCGTTTCGATTCCGCGCGCTTCCAGCATCTCGCGAAGGTGCTCCGCATTTTTCTGGATGTTTGGCGTGTCGCTCGCTACATTTGGGATGGAGAGAAATTCCGTAAGCTCCCGGACGATCCGGTCTTCGTTGTCCAATCGATAGTCGCGCACTTCTTGTACAACCTGCGCCGGAGCAATCGGAACCGGTTTCTGCCCCATCGCTGGGCACGACCAAACGGCAGTAATCAAAATAACCGCGAAGAATCTCAAGAATTTTCTCCTCTAACTCTCTCGACGACTTCACTGCCGCCGAAGACTTCGCCTCGACGCCACAAAAGCAGCAAAAACATTTTCTCATCTTACCTGTACCAACGGGCAGCCGTCCTTCCGGACAGGCTGCGTTTCATTTTTGTGCGGAACCCGGTAACAGCGGATTGCGCAAAGTACCAGTGCGCCCGTCGTTTCATTAACCAACACTAAGAATTCGCTTTCCTTCGGAGGCTTCGCACTGTCATGAGCCGTCGTTATTTGGCTGTCGTGCTGTCCTGTCTGCTGTCCGGCGTTGCCCTGCCCGGGCAAACCGCGCCGGCAGGCGTCGTCCTGCAATCCGCTAGCGCGCGCTTGAATACTACCGATGCGGCTATTGGAACCACAATCTTTGATGGCGACCGCATGGAAACTCAGGAGAAAGGCGCGCTAAGCCTCCGCTCCGGTCAGGTGCAGCTTACTCTTTCCGAGCAAAGTACGGTTTGGATGAACCACGAAAATCTGATTCTCACTCCCACGCTTCAGCGCGGCACGGTAACCTTTCGCGCGGAAAACGGCACGGGCGTCGAGATTAAAGCGGACGACGTACGCGTGCGGCCGCATTCTCCCGTGCTTACGGTTGGCGAAGTGACGCTCCAAGACTGCGACGTTCTTGTCACCGCACGCACGCAAGATCTCGAAGTTACCGCGGGCAAAGAAACCAAGATCCTCGAAGAAGGAAAAACCTACCGCGTGGTCCGCAAAGGCGCCTGCGGTGCGGCTTTGCATCAACCGGCTCTTGCCGTAGGCCAAAGCCGTTTCTTCCTGCTCCCTGCGGCTGTTGTGGGCGTAGTAACAATATGGACGATTCACAAGGGACTCGAGAGCCCGGATCGCCCCTGAGCAGTCTTTTCAAAAAAAACCGTCAATCTTAGAAATCTTATTCCGACTGTTGAGTGAACGTGACGAGCGCCGCGAGTTTTTCTCTGGCCGCGCCCGAAGCGAGAGCCGTTCCTGCCAGTCGTGCACCATCGCCAAAACTCGGCGCAACACCAGCGGCCACCAGAGCAGCCGCAGCGTTGGCGATGACGATATCCCGCCGAGGACCGCCTCCGCCCGCGAAAATAGCATGCATGGTCGCAGCATTTTCAGAAGCAGTTCCCCCACGGACGGCCTCAATCGGCGCGCGCGAAACTCCGAAGTCTTCGGGTGTCACCGTGAAACGCCGCACGCCTCCATCTTTTACTTCGGCGACTAAAGTTTCTCCAGCAAGCGAGATTTCATCCAGCCCGCCTGTTCCGTGAACCACAAATGCGTGATCTACGCCAAGCTCCGCGAGGGTCGCCGCGACCAAATCAATTAGGTCCGGCGACGGGACGCCGACCACTTGCGCTCGCGCGCCAGCGGGATTGGTCAAAGGGCCTAAAAGATTAAAAACTGTGCGCACGCCAATTTCCTTGCGTGCTGGCGCGGCGTGGCGCGCCGCCGCGTGTGCAGCTCTCGCAAAGAAAAAGCCAATTCCAATCTCGCGAATCGCCTTGCCGAAATGCTCCACTGGCAAATCGATCCGTACGCCCAGCGCCTCAATCACGTCCGCGGAACCGCTGCCCGAGTGAGAGGCACGATTACCATGTTTTGCCACTCGCGCGCCAGCCGCCGCTGCAACAATCGCCGAAGCTGTTGAAATGTTGAATGTCGCAAATCCTTTACCGCCGGTCCCGCACGTGTCTACGAGGTGCTCGGGCCGCGTCTCGCCTTCCGCGAACACCCGCGCCGCGTGCCGCCGCATCACGCTGGCGAATCCGGCCAACTCCTCGACGCGCACCGGCCGCGTATTCATCGCGGTAAGCAGCCGCACGATATCGGCCGTCTCGACCCGCCCCGTGAGCAGCTCTTCCATCACCCCTTCCGCATCCTCCCGCGAGAAAATCTGGCCGGATGCGGCGCCATCAATGAGAGATTTTGTCATCTGGATTCGGCCGCAATTCCGCCGCAACCTTGCTCCGTTTTATACTTTCCGAGTACACTCTAATGTTTGCGACGACACCAAAATTCTAACACTACGGAACCCCGATGAAGATTCATGAGTATCAGGCCAAGGCCATTCTCGCGCGTTACGGTGTCACCACTCCGCGCGGGGAAGTGGCTTTTTCCAAGGAAGAAGCGCGCGAAGGCGCAGCAAGGCTCCGATCCAGCGTAGTTGTTGTTAAAGCGCAGATTCATGCCGGCGGCCGCGGCAAAGCGGGGGGCGTAAAACTCGCACATTCTCCCGACGAGGCCGCGGAAATCGCCTCTCATATGCTGGGAACAAATCTCGTGACCGCGCAGACCGGTCCCGCCGGCCGCACCGTGAAGCGCGTTCTCATCGAAGAAGGTCTGGATATCAAGCGCGAACTTTATCTCAGCATTCTTGTCGATCGCAGCGTGGGCAAAGTGGTTTTTATGGCTAGCGCATCCGGCGGTATGGACATCGAAGAAGTCGCAAAGACACATCCCGAAGCCATCATGCGCGAAACGATTCACCCTGCCGCGGGCCTGCAACCTTATCAGGCTCGCAAGCTGGTCTTCGGCTTGGGCCTTTCCGGTGATGTGGCGATGAAAGCTGGCCCATTTCTCCAGGCGCTGCATCGCGCTTTTGTGGATACAGACTCGTCCATGCTTGAAATCAATCCAGCCGTTGTCACCGCCGACGGCCGCCTGGTCGCTCTCGATGCCAAGATGACTTTCGACGACAATGGCCTCTTCCGCCACAAAGAGCTGCGCGAGTTGCGCGACCTCGACGAAGAAGACCCCCTCGAAGTCGAAGCCTCGAAGTACGGCTTGAACTACATCAAGCTCGACGGCACCGTCGCCTGCATGGTCAACGGCGCCGGCCTCGCCATGGCCACCATGGATATCATCAAGTACGCCGGCGGTTCCCCGGCCAATTTCCTCGATGTCGGCGGCGGCGCGTCTTCCGATCAAGTGAAAAATGCTTTCCGCATCCTGATCGGCGATCCCGGAGTCAAAGCCGTGTTCATCAACATTTTCGGCGGCATTCTGCGCTGCGATGTTCTCGCCACCGGCGTAGTCGCCGCCGCCAAGGATTTACAAGTGAAAGTCCCGGTTGTAGTGCGCATGGAAGGCACCAACGTCGAGCTAGGCCAACAAATCCTCCGCGAAAGCGGCCTGAATTTCACCATTGCGGACGGCATGAAGGACGGCGCGCAAAAGGTCGTCGCTCTCGCGGGAGGTGCGCGATGAGCGTTCTCGTAAATGAAAAAACGCGCTTGATCGTGCAAGGCTTCACGGGCCGCGAAGGAACTTTCCACGCGCAACAGATGATTGAGTATGGAACAAATGTTGTTGGTGGCGTTACCCCAGGAAAAGGCGGGACCAAGCATTTAGAGCGCCCAGTGTTCGATACTGTTCAAGAAGCTGTGAAGGCCACAGGCGCCAACGCCTCCGTCATTTTCGTTCCTCCACCCTACGCCGCCGACGCCATCCTCGAAGCCGCCGACGCCGAAATTCCTCTTGTTGTCTGCATCACGGAAGGCATCCCGGTGATCGACATGGTCCGCGCCTCCGCCACGGTGGACTTCAACAAGACGCGCCTCATCGGTCCCAACTGCCCGGGCGTTATCTCCCCCGGCAAATGCAAAATTGGAATCATGCCCGGCCGCATCCACAAACAAGGCAACGTCGGCGTAGTCAGCCGTAGCGGCACGCTCACTTATGAAGCCGTAGATCAGTTGACGCGCCTCGGCATCGGTCAATCCACCTGCATCGGCATCGGCGGCGATCCCATCATCGGCACGTCGTTCCTTGACGCCATGCGTCTTTTCAACGACGACCCCGGCACGCACGCAGTCATCCTGATCGGCGAAATCGGCGGCAACGCCGAAGAAACCGCCGCTCAATGGATCAAGGACAACGTAAAGAAACCTGTCGTCGGCTTCATCGCCGGCCAAACGGCGCCGCCAGGCCGCCGCATGGGCCACGCAGGCGCCATCATCAGCGGCGGCCAAGGCACCGCCAAAGATAAATACGCCGCCATGGCCGCCGCCGGGATCCACACGGTTGAGACTCCCGCGGACATGGGCTCAACAATCGCCGCCGTTCTCAAATAGTCGTTTTGTTTTTGTAGGCGCCGGGCTTTAGCACGGCATCTTGCACTTGATATCCCGGAGGAATCTTTCGTGCCACTCGAACGCACATTCGCAATCATCAAACCGGACGCGGTCAGTCGCGGACAACAGGGTGAAATTCTTTCTCGAATCCACAAAGCCGGTTTCACCATCGTCGCCATCAAATCCATGCGCCTCACCAAAGAAGAAGCTGGCGGCTTCTACGCCGTTCACAAAGCTCGCCCCTTCTTCGGCGAACTCACCGACTTCATGAGCTCTGGCAAAATCTTCGCAATGGTTCTCGAAGCCGAAGGCGCCATCCTCAAATGGCGCGACACCATGGGCGCCACCGACCCTAAAAAAGCCGCCCCTGGCACCATCCGCCACGACCTCGGCACCAGCATCGGCAACAACTGCACGCACGGCTCCGATGCCCCCGAAACCGCCGCCTTCGAAATCGGCTATTTCTTCGCCGGCCTCGAACTCATTTAGCGCGTTTTACTCGTAGCCGTGAAGACATACGAGCGCACCCTCGGTACGCGCCAGCCTGCCAAGCCTGCTTTGCTCTTCTGCTTAAGGCCGGTCGGGACTCTCCACGCCCGTACCCCCACTCGCACCTCTCTCCATACCTCTCCACAGCACGGTAATACCCGCCGCAGCCGCAACGCCAACCGCAATCAGCACGAGCGCCTTGCTATGCTTTCCCGTTTTTTTCGCGCCCCGCACTCCTGACCCGCTATCGTCGGAAGGATTCAGCAGCACGCGATAGGATTTTCCTTCCGCGATCGTTTCACTTTCGCCGCGATAGCGAATCTGCGCCGGACCGCGCCGCGCGAATACCATGAGCTCATGCGGTCCAACGAGCACAACCTGAACTACGCCCCGCGTTTCTGCAATCGGGCGAACTCGAGCTAAGCTGGCGACGATTTCTCCCGTAGTGCCCGCCGTCACGGAGATTACCGCGGCGCCCGAGAAAAGCTCCGCCTCAAACTCTTTCGCGGCTAGGTTCGCGTACTGGCGAACGATCACGCTGCTTTGCTCCGTCACATACAGCATCGCTTCGCCAATAAGCAGTCGCAATGAGCCCCTCGCCCCGGTCGTCAGCCGATCGCCATCGTAGACCGTCGTTCCCTCCGGAGCGGCCTGAGAGCCCAATCTCGCGTGATCGGACTGCACCACAATTCCAAGCGCATGCGGTTTCACGCTGCGGGGAATGCCTGCTAGTGAAAATGCCATTGTAATCGCCAGAAGGCGCTGGGTGCCTGCCATGCGATGCCTCCACAAATGTCGTAATGTCGAAAACCGGGCGTGCGGGTCGTTTTCTAGATCATTCAAAACTAAACCGATATATATAATAATGCTATGATAAATATCTGGCAAGAGAAATTCTGTGGATCTCAAGTTAGAATGGCCGCGCGAGCAACGATCGCCACGGACGGACGGGTCTATTCCTGCTTCTCTGTGTTCGACTGAATCTGCTTCCATTCGCTTGTTCGCGAACGGACTGGAAGGATCGATCCCAATTCCAATTTTGAATCCATCAGCTTACTCGCGGCGTCCGGACGATCCCTCCTCTATAATGCTTCCGTGGATCCGCTCCGCGAACTCGGCCGCACGCTGCTCCTATTCGGTGCTGTCCTAGCCGCCGTCGGCGCTCTTCTCTATTTCGGCAGCAAACTCCCGTTTCGCCTCGGAAAGCTCCCCGGCGACATCGTCCATCGCGGCGAACACACCACCTTTTATTTCCCTATAGTCACCTGCCTCTTCCTCAGCGCAGCACTTTCCTTCCTCCTCTGGCTCTTCTCTCACTTCCGCCGCTAAATGCCCCGCCGATTTTCCCCGGCCCGCCGCTCTCCTGAGGTATAGTTCCCGCGTCCAATTTGAAAGAACTATCAGCTCGCCCGATAAAATCTCTCTGGAGAATCACCCATGAAGCTCGCACTTCTCACTCTGACCGCGGCTCTTGCCGCAGCTTTCAGCATTTCTCAATCTGCCGCAGCGCAATCTTCGTCGAGCTCATCCGCCTCGCAGCAGCAGAGTGCGGCGCGGCCTTCGCAGCAGCCCGCCCCAGATCCCTTTGCAGGCGCTCCCGCAGCTAAATCCGAGGACGTCGACTCCATCGACCATGTCCTCGTTGCTCTCTACGCAGTGATCTCTGGCCCTCCCGGCGAACGTGACTGGAATCGCTTCCGCTCTCTCTTCCTCCCCGGCGCGCATCTCACCTCCACCGGCAAATCTGCCGACGGCTCCGTGCGCGTCCATCCCAACACCGTGGATGATTACGTCAACCGCGGCGGCGCTTACTTCCTCAAGAACGGTTTTTTCGAATCGCCCATCCACAGCCGCATCGAAACTTTCGGCAACATCGCCCAGGTCTTCAGCAGCTACGAATCCCGCCACGCCCTCGGCGAAGCGCCCTTCGCGCGCGGCATCAACAGCCTTCAACTCCTCAACGACGGCAAGCGCTGGTGGATCGTTAGCATCCTCTGGGACGAAGAGCGCCCTGATAATCCGCTCCCCAAGGATTTCGCCGCCAAGCCCTGATTTCAGATTCTGTGCTTCCAAGGAACGCCAAACCCTCACCTCGGGCGTGTCGAGTAGGCGGTCCGCTCTTCCCTCCCTGCCTCTCTTTACAGGCTCCTGCGCACCTCCTATAGTCGTTCTTGCATGAAGTTGGCCTCTCCCAAGCGCCTTCCCAGGACCACGCGATTTTTCAAGCCGCAGCTTCTTTTCGTTTTTCTTTTCTTAGCGCTCGCCGCAAACGCCGAAAAAATCACGGACATCCACCCGACCGGCTACGTCACCGATCTCGCCCACATCATTTCTCCCGACGCCAAGGCTCGCCTCGAAAATCTCTGCACCGAGCTCGAGCAAAAAACTGGCGCCCAGATGGCCATCGTCACTGTCCGCTCTCTTGAAAGCCAGGACGTCGATCAATATGGCAACGACCTCTTCAAGCAGCTCGGTATCGGAAACAAAAAAGACAATCGCGGTGTCCTTCTGCTTGTCGCGCCCACCGAACGCACCTACCGCATCGAAGTCAGCTACGGCCTCGAGCCCGTCATAAACGACGCTCGGGCCGGTGACGCTGGCCGCCTGATGCGCTCCTATTTTCTTCAAGGAAATTACGGCGCCGGCATTGAAGCCGCTGCCTGGCAGCTCGCCAAATATATCGCCGACGATCGCGGCGTAACTCTCACGGCAGCAGCACCTCCTCGGCCGGTCCGGCAACGCGATAATAATTCCTCCTCTTTCCCGATCTGGCCCATTCTCATCTTCATTTTCGTCGTGATTAACATCATCAGGGCCGTCTCCAGGGGAGGGTCCGGCCGCGGGGGGAGAGGCAGCGGCTGGTGGATTGGGCCCATGATTGGTGGCATGCTCGGCGGCGGAGGCGGATTTGGCGGCAGTTCTGGCGGTGGAGGCGGCGGGGGAGGATTCGGCGGCTTCGGCGGCGGGAGCAGCGGTGGTGGCGGTGCCAGCGGCAGTTGGTGAACGAAGCTTATTAGCCGCAGTCCGCGTATACAGTAGGTGGGCGCACTCCACGATTTGGCACAAGGAGCGGTAGCAAAATGCTGTCGATGGAAGCGAAACTGACCGATCTCGTAAGCCGCATGAAGGAATACGCGGCAGAGAATCTCGAGTCCATGATTCTCTATGGCTCCGCCGCGCGTGGTGATTTCAAAGAAGGCCACTCCGATTTGAATGTCCTGTGCGTGCTGCGTTCCGTGACCGCGCGCGAATTGGCCCGCGTCACCCCCGTCGTCCACTGGTGGTGCAAGGACCACAGCGAACCTGCCCCACTATTTTTCACCGCCGAAGAACTGCGCCAGTCAGCGGACGTTTTTGCGATTGAGCTGCTCGATATGCAAGACAGCCGTCGCGTTCTTTATGGTTCAGACGTTGTCGCTGGCATCGCCGTGCCCATGAATCTTCATCGCGTACAGGTCGAGCACGATCTGCGCACGCTACTCCTCAAGCTCCGCCAGCATTTTCTGCTAACCGGCCAAAAAGAAAACGAGTTGCGCGCCGCCGAAGCAAAATCATCTTCCAGCGTTCTCGCCCTCCTGCGGCATACCCTGATTGCGTTCGAGGAAAAGCCGCCCGCCGCCGCCCAGGAAGTTTTCGCGCGCATCGCCGCGCTCACCGGCGCCGATGCCGAAGCCTTCGCTGCCGCGTTCAAGCTCCGCGATCGCCACGCTCAAGCCGATGACATCGCACGCGCCTATGGACAGTACTTAAATGCTCTGACTGTGGTAATTTCCGCTTTGGACAAAATTGTTCCCAAGCACGAGTGGCAGCGAGCCGGCAAAGCTGGTTCCTGATTTGTTTGCAAGGAATTGATTGCGGAGGAAAGCATCATGAAGGCAGCCCTGATTGTTCTGGTCGTTCTTGTCATCATCGCGTTGCTCGTCGGCAGTTCGTTCATCTCGCGCCGCAACCAAATGGCCATCAAGCGCGAAGCCGTCAACGCTTCGTGGGCCCAGGTCGATGTCGTCCTTCAACGACGTGCTGATCTAATCCCCAATCTCGTTGAGACGGTAAAAGGTTTTGCCACGCACGAAACCGAAGTCTTCGCTGACATCGCCAAAGCTCGCCAAGGCTACATGAACGCCACCACTCCCGCCGACAAAATCGCCGCCAATAGTCAGCTCGAAGCCTCGCTGGCCAAAGTCCTCGTCCTAACGGAAAATTATCCCCAACTGAAATCCAACGAAAACTTCCTCCGCCTCCAGGACGAGCTAGCCGGAACGGAAAACCGCATCGCTGTCGAGCGCCGCCGCTACAACGAAACCGTTCAGGACTACAACACCTACATCTCGCTCTTCCCGAACAGCCTGGTCGCCAGCTTCGGCGGCTTCACCCGCAACGATGCCTACTTCAAAACCGAACCCGGCGCCCGCCAAGCCCCCAAAGTCAATTTCAGCACCACGCCAGCCCCATCAGCGCCAGCTCCAGCCCCCGCGAAGCCCTAGCGCGCGATCTCGCCTTCGCTGGGCGTATAAGTGCGGCTCTCTTGTTGGATGGTAGGGGCCGGATAATGACTGAACTCTCGAATTTGAAGACAGCTGTTAACGGCAGCATGAAGGTTCTGGAATCCGAAGGCCTCCCGGCTGCTGTTAAATTGCTTGACGCTGCTATTGAGGAAGCCGTTAGGCAAGGATGGACGAGGTCAGTGCAGACCCTTTGCTGTCACGCCGCGGTTCTGTGCCAATTCGCTGAGAATCCTCCTTTGCGCCGGCACTATTACGAGCTGTCTTTGTTTCACAGTCCGGCGAATTACTGTGCGCTTTACGGTCTCGCAAAGGTTTGCTTGGAAGAAGGGCAAACTGCGCCCGCCAGGCTTTATGCCAAGCAGAGTTACGAAGTCATCATGGCTAGCCACGATCCTCTGGCGCACTCCTTGCTCGATTTGATCGAATTAAGTTGGCAACGATGATCATTAGACCTGCCAAGTCCTCCGATCTCAATCCCCTTGCCGGTCTTCGTAACACTCTTTGGCCCGAATCGTCAGCTGCAGAACACGCGCACGAGCTTGCTCTTATTCTGGCGGGGAAGCCTCTGAGCACCCTGCCGCTGGCGATATTCGTGGCGGAAACTCCAGAGGGAACGCTAGCTGGCTTCCTCGAAGCCGGTCTTCGCTCTCACGCCGAGGGCTGCGACGAAACTCACTCGGTCGGCTACGTCGAAGGCTGGTACGTTGCTGAAACCTCTCGTCGCAGTGGCGTCGGCGCGGCTCTACTTCGTGCCGCCGAAGAATGGACCCGCTCTCAAGGTTGCCGCGAAATCGCCTCAGACACGCCCCTCTCCAACACGCTCTCCCAACGCGTCCACGAGTCCCTCGGCTTCCAGGTTGCCGAACGTGCTGTCCTCTACCGCAAACCCCTCTGAACCTTCCGCATTCATGCGTAATCGTTGACTCCCGGGTCCCCTAGGGGCGCCCTGGGATGGCCCGTCTTCCCATTTTCCTCGTCGCCACTCCGCAAAGTTCGCACATCTCGCAGCAAACAAATCACTTACAGTAATCACTTGACAAAGGGTACCAATATGGTATAATCTTTCTCTCGGTACCGCGGAGGAGAAAAGGAGGCTAACGCCGTGTCCGCTCTTACTCTACTTACTCCGTGCCCCTGCGTTAAGCTCTCCCCGTTGCCCCTTTCCAGCTGCAGACTGTTCCCTCTCGGCTGTGAGTTCCCCCCCTCCCTAAGTTTCTTGCCTGCCACTCTTACAAAGAATCTGCAACTTACTGAAAACAAAGTCACTTTAAGTCTTTTCCCTGCCACTCTTACGAGCCGCGTCAAGCATAAGTCCTTTGTTTGGCACTCTTGCAAAAAACAGGGGGGGTGGGGGGTACCGGATATTGCCTTTCAAATTCGTCCTTCAACTTCGAACTTTCAACTTCCAACTTCTTCCACCTGTCACCTTCCATGAGCCAGCTCACCTTCAACCTGCAACCCACCCGCCGCGCCCTCACCGTCAGCGAGCTGACCGCCCGCATCCGCGACCTCCTCGGCAAGAATTTCACCGACATCTGGGTCGAAGGCGAAATCTCCAACTGCCGCGAAGCCCAGTCCGGCCACATTTACTTCACTCTCAAAGACGACCGCTCCCAAGTCCGCTGCGTCTTCTTCAAACAGCAGCAGCGCGGCATCAAGTTTCGCCCCGAGGACGGCCTGCATGTCACCGTTCGCGGCTCAATCAGCGTCTATGAAGCCCGCGGCGAATACCAGATTTACGTCGAGAACATCGATCCCGTCGGGCTAGGCGCGTTACAGCTAGCGTTCGAGCAATTGAAAAAGCGCCTCGAAGCGGAAGGCCTCTTTGCCGCCGAACGCAAAAAGCCTCTCCCCATGCTCCCCAGCCGCATCGGCTTGATCACCTCGCCGCGCGGAGCCGCTGTGCGCGACGTCGTCCGCATCCTGCGCCGCCGCTTTCACAATGTTCATCTCACGGTTTATCCCGTGCGCGTCCAAGGCGAAGGTTCTGCCGCAGAAATCGTCAAAGCCCTGAAATTTTTTAATCAAAAAAAGCTAGTGGACGTTCTCATCCTCGCGCGGGGCGGCGGTTCCATCGAAGATTTGTGGGCTTTCAACGAAGAGCCTCTCGCCCGCGCCATCGCGGTTTCCGAAATTCCCGTCATCTCCGGCGTTGGCCACGAAACCGATTTCACCATCGCCGATTTCGTCGCCGACGTTCGCGCTTCCACTCCCTCCGCTGCCGCTGAGTTAGTCGTCCAAACGCGCCGCGAATTCGATAAGCACATCGCCGATCTGCGCGAAACGCTCGCCAGCCTCGTCCGCTACCGTCTTCTCGAGCTCAGCAAGCGCGTCCACGAACTTTCCGCGCGCCGCGGCTTCCGCCGCCCTCTCGATCTCCTCCGCCAGCAGCGCCAGCGCGCCGATGAAATGACCTCGCGCCTCGCGCAAGGCCTTCGTGCCCGTCTCGAACAATCGCGCAAGCGCCTTACCGCGCTGCACCTGCGCATCGCTACATTTGATTTTCGCGTGAAAATCTCCGCGTTCCGCCTGCGCCTCGAAAAACGCACCGCGGAACTTGGCGTCCGCATCGAGCGCCTCCTGCGCACCAAACGCGAACGCCTCGAGCGCCTCGCTCTCCAGCTACAAGAGCGCAGCCCCTTGAAAGTCCTCGAACGCGGCTACGCCATCGCCACCGACGCCGCCGGCAACCTCCTACGCGACGCCGCCAAGATCCAGATTGGGGACTCCGTCTCCATTCAACTCCACCGCGGCCGCCTGATATCTGAAGTTAAGAGGAAGGAGGGGTGATGAGATTATCGGTATACGTCTTTTCGATGACAAATTGTGGCAACAGTCACGACAGCGCGGGCATCGTCAATCTCGTACAGGATTCTGTAGTCGCCGGCTCGAATACGCCACGCAGCCTCTCCGCCCTTCAATTTCTTGCACCCCGGAGGCCGTGGATTTCCGCCAAGGGCCAACAATCGTTGCTCAATCAGCTCGTAGGTCGGAGAAGGGATTGCAAGATGTTCTTTCTGTGCCCGGCGGAGAACTACAACGGTATAGTTCACTTGCGATTGAGGCGGTTTTCAGCGAGAGCCTGTTCCAGGGGAATGGCAGTCTCGCCGGAAGCCTTTGCCTCTTCAATTGCGCGGATGTCTTCTAGATCTTCCAGCTCTTCGAGAAGTTTTTCGTATTCCTCGACGCTGATGACGACGGCGATTCTTTCGCCCTTTTCATTCGTGAGGAATTGGGTCGGTTGCTTCATTTCATCACCTCACCAAAGTCTAGCGCAGCCACAAACGGGCAGCAAGAAAGGAGATATCGCGGTAAACCAATTAGCAAGCAGTCCAACGGACCAAGCCGTCGATCAATCGTCGTCGGAGGAGGAGGCAACCTTAAGTACTGCAAGAAAGGCTTCTTGTGGGATGTCGACTTGACCGACGCGCTTCATGCGGCGCTTGCCTTCTTTTTGTTTTTCGAGGAGCTTGCGTTTGCGCGAAATGTCTCCGCCGTAGCACTTGGCGAGCACGTTTTTGCGGATGGCCGCCACGGTTTCGCGCGCGATGACGCGGCTGCCAATGGCCGCCTGGATGGGCACTTCAAACATTTGGCGCGGAATCAGCTTACGCAGGCGCGTCACCAATTCGCGGCCCCGTTCCGCAGCGAAATCGCGATGGATGATCAGCGCCAGCGCGTCCACCGGTTCACCGGCGACGAGCACATCCAGTTTGATGAGGTCGGATTCACTGTACCCGGCCAGATGGTAGTCCAGCGAAGCGTAGCCGCGTGAAACGCTTTTCAGCCGGTCGTAGAAATCGAGCACGATTTCATTGAGCGGTAGTTCGTAAGTGAGCATCACGCGCGTCGGCGAAAGATACTCGAGATTTTTCTGCGTGCCGCGTTTCTCCTGGCAGAGCTGCAGAATTCCGCCGACGGACTCATTGTTGGTGATGATCATCGCGGTGATGATCGGCTCTTCGATTTTTTCGATCTCGCTGGGATTCGGGAATTTCGCCGGGCTGTCGACTTCAATCACCTCGCCGCTGACGCGTGTAATGCGATAGCGCACGCTGGGCGCGGTTGTAATGAGGTTGATTCCGAATTCGCGCTCCAGCCGTTCCTGCACGATTTCCATGTGCAGCAAGCCGAGGAAGCCGCAACGGAATCCGAAGCCGAGCGCCACGGAATTTTCAGGCTCGTAGAAAAACGCCGCGTCGTTCAACTGCAATTTGCCGAGCGCGTCGCGCAATGGCTCGTAGTCATCCGCGAGCACGGGAAAAAGTCCGGCGAAGACCATCGGCTTGATGGCTTCAAATCCTGGCAGCGGCGGCGCGGGCCGCGCCGCTTCCGTGACGGTATCGCCCATGCGCGCATCCGCCACGCGTTTGATGTTCGCGACGATGAAGCCCACGTCGCCGGCGCCAAGTTCTTCGAGCGCCACGGGTTTCGGAGTGAGCGTGCCGAGCGTTTCGACTTCGTGCACTTCGTTGCTGTAGCAAAGACGGATTTTCGTGTGTTTGTTGACGTGGCCTTCCATTACGCGCACGAGGACGACGGCGCCTCGGTAAATGTCGAACCAGGAATCGAAAATCAGCGCCTGCAGAGGATTTTCGGAGCTGCCTTTCGGCGCGGGAATGCGATGAACGATGGCTTCGAGAACATCCTCGACGCCGAGCCCGCTTTTTGCGCTGATCAGCAAAGCGTCCCCGGCGGGAATCGCGAGCACGTTTTCAATTTGCTCCTTGACGAAGTCGGTTTGCGCGGCAGGCAAATCAATCTTGTTGATGACGGGAACGATCGTCAAATTATTGCCTGCGGCGAGAAACGTGTTTGCAACGGTCTGCGCTTCGACGCCCTGGCTGGCATCCACGACAAGCAGCGCGCCTTCGCACGCCGAAAGTGCACGCGATACTTCATAGGAAAAATCCACGTGCCCCGGCGTGTCGATTAGATTGAGCTGATAAGTGTTTCCGTCTTTCGCGGTGTAGTGCAGCCGGATGCTTTTCGCTTTGATGGTGATACCGCGCTCGCGCTCGAGGTCCATGGAGTCGAGCACCTGCTCGTGCATTTCGCGTTGCGTAAGCGCGCCGGTCATCTCGAGCAAACGGTCCGCGAGCGTGGACTTGCCATGATCGATGTGCGCGATGATACAAAAATTGCGTATGAACTTCGGGTCCATGTATTCCGGTTATCGCTTCCGCTTGCGACTGCTTTTATTTTTTTCAGTTCCCGGCAGGAGCCGCATGCTTCGAGGAGCCAAGAGACCAGGCTGCGCAAAACCGTGCCGTGTGACAGTTCAGTTTGCCACAAGGAGTGAGTGGTGGGTAGTGAGTAGTGGGCAGGAGACGGGCGGAGGTGGCAGACTATCCGAAATTGAGCCGAAAACACTGGCGGAAATGGCGCGTCTAAGAAAACGGAGGCGTTCTCGAAATGACGAAACGAGTGGCGATTCTCGTGTTGTGGGCCATGGTAGTTCCGGTGTTTGCGCAGGACCAGAAGCCGGCTCCGACGCTGAAAAGCGTTTTGCTGCAACAACTAAAGGACACGCATACCAACAGCAACTGGTTCGTGTGCGCGGATGTGGCGGTGGCGGGAGTGACGCCGGAGCAGGCGAACTGGAAGGACGGCAAGGGCAATCACTCCGTCGGCCAGCTGGCGTATCACATCTGGTTCTGGAATGAGCGCAATCTTCGCAATATGAAGGGCGAGCATCCGGAGAAGTTCAGCGGGAACAACGACGAGACGTTCGACAAGTTCGACGCGAAAAGCTGGAACGAAACCGTGCAGAAGCTGGACACAGTACTGACGGAGCTGGAAAAGATGGTGGAGAACGCCGATGACGCGAAGCTGAAAGCCATCGCTCCGACGATCGCAAACATCAACGCGCACAATGCCTATCACATTGGAGAAATCGTGATGGTGCGCAAGGAGCAAGGCTCCTGGGATCCAAAGAAAGGTGTGAACTAAAGCCTACTCGTCGCGGAGGGTGCGGACGGGCTCGACGCGAGTGGCGCGATAGGCCGGCACGATAGTGGCGAGGACGCCGACGGCGACTAGGAGCGAGGCAACCGTCGCGAAGGTGAGCGGATCGGTGGGGCGCACACCGAAGATTAGCGACGAGACGACGCGTCCTAACCCCAACGCCACAGCGTAGCCGATGGCGACGCCGAGGAGAATTGGTTTCAAGCCATCGGCGAGCACCATCTTTAGGACATCGGAGTGCGACGCGCCAAGGGCCATGCGAATGCCAATTTCGCGAACGCGACGGCGAACGGCGTAGGAAAGCACGCTATAAATGCCTACCGCAGTGAGCACCAGCGCAAGCCCAGCGAATGCGGCCAGCAGAAGCATGTTGGAGCGCTGTGGAGACAGGGAATTGGAAATCAATTCGTTCATCGTCATCACTTCGGTGACGGGAGTTTCCGGGTCGACTTCATGCACGGCTCTGGTCACGGCGGTGACGGTGCTCAGAGGACCCGTGGTGGTACGCACGGCAAGGCTCATGGGGAACGAGCGCCATGGCTCACCGGGAGTCGCGAAGGTTTGATTCAATGGCCAATAGACCGTTGCCACGGGCCGGGTCTCGTCGAGAGAATCCAACTTCACGTCACCTACGACTCCTACGATTTCACGTGACACACCCGGATAGAAAGTTAGCGTGAGATGTTTGCCGAGCGGGTTTTCGTTGGGCCAAAAGCGCTTGGCCATGGATTCGCTGATGATTACGGCGGGATTTCTGCCCGCTACGTCACCGTCGGTGAGGTCGCGGCCACTCAGGAGCGGGACGCGCATGGAACGCAGATAGCCAGGACTGATTAGCCGTACGTCTACCTCGGGCTGATCGGCCATCGGCACCACGGGCTGACCCTCGATAGCGACGGGCTGGTGCGAACCGCCGTCGCCCATGGGAAGGTCATCGATCACGCCTGCGGATTCAACCCCTGGGGTGGCGCGAACTTGCTGAAGGACGCGCTCGAAAAAGGAGATATACGCAGCCGGCGTTGGGAATTTGTTGGCGGGGATGGAGACGGTCATGGTGAGCAGGCCATTTGGATCGAAGCCGGGTTTGACATTGCTAAGCTGCCACAGAGTGCGAACCATAAGGCCCGCACCGATCAGCAGAACGAGTGAAAGCGCAACTTCAGAAACAACCAAGAGGCCGCGAGTCCTGCTGCCGCCAGAATCTGAGCTGCCGCGGCTTTGGCCCTGCTTGAGGGCTTCGTTGACATCCGTTTTCGTAAAACGCAGCGCCGGAAGAAGACCGGCGAGAGCGCCAGCGAACAACGCCAGAAACGCCGTGAAAGCCAGGACGGGAGCGTTGAGAGTGATCTCCGCGAAGCGAGGGAGCCGGTCGGCGAGGAATTTGACGATCAGAGTGGTGCCAAAGCGGGCAAGAAAGAGGCCCAACGCGCCTCCGGCAAGGGAGAGAAGCAGAGTTTCTGCAAGGACCAGGCGAAGGATTGCGCCGCGGGTGGCTCCGAGCGCCGAGCGGATGGCGATTTCCTTCTTTCGCGCGAGGATTTTGCCGAGAACAAGATTGGCGACGTTGGCGCAAGCGATCAATAAGACGAAGCTAACGGCGCCCAGCAAAACGAGCAGAGCAGGGCGGACGTCGCCAACGGTTTGTTCACGCAAGGTGAGGATCTTGGCGCCCCAGCCTTTGTCGTCCTCGGGATAGAGCTGCTCGAGGCGAGCGGAAATGGCGCTGAGCTCGGCTTGCGCAGCGTGGATATCGACGCCGGGTTTGAGACGGCCGATGACCTGATAGTTGTGATTACCGCGCACCGCGCGCCTTTCGTCGGTCCAGGCCAGAGGGGTCCAGAGCTGCGCCCAACTGGGAAAGTTGAACGTGCGTGGCATGACCCCGATGACACTGTAGGTCTCGCCGTCGAGAACAATGTTGCGGCCAACGACGCCAGGATCAGCGCCATAGCGTTCGCGCCAAAGCGCGTTGCCGAGGACCACGACGTGACCCTGGCCGGGCCGGTCATCGTCGGGCGTAAAGCCGCGGCCGAGAATAGGTTGAACGCGAAGGATCGAAAAAAAGCCGGGAGCGACGGGTGCGGCTTGAATGGATTCCGGGCGTTCCTTGCCGCCGACGTTGAAGCGGGCGCCGCCGTAAGCAGACATGTCTTCAAAGGAGTGGTTCTGGGTCCGCCAGTCGAGGTAGTTCGCTGGTGAAACGGAAAAGAGAGTCATCCCCGGGAAGCTCTTTGCGGGAGGGACGTGCCAAATCTGCATGATGCGAGAGGAGTCCTGGTAAGGCAAGGGGTGTAGGAGAACGGCGTTCACCACCGAGAAAATCGCAGTGTTAGCGCCAATGCCTAAAGCGAGGAGGAGGATGGCCGTGACGGTGAAGCCTGGGTTGCGAAGGAGGACGCGAAAGCCGAGTTGAAGGTCGGAGAAGAGGTTACGCATAAAAAGGCGCTCCTGGCCGCCGATGAAAGGCAGGTCGGCGGTGACATGCATAGGAGACGAACGAAACGGCAAAAGGTTCCAAGGATTTAGCGAGGCTGGGCGTGCCGGATACCACAAGGCGCGATTGCGCGAGTTTTGCGGGTCCCGCAGTCGGGGTATATAGTTGAACGAGGGCGTGCGCACCTCTCATCGCGCGCGACCCGGCACGAGATTTTCTAGTCAGCCGACAGGTAAAGCAAAGGCAACCCAGACGGATGGCCGCAGACGTCAGCAAGCATTTGGACCGCGCCAAGCGATTCCTCGAAAAGAACCGCGTCGAGGATGCGATCGAAGCCTATCTGGCGGTGCTCGATGACGCGCCGCAACACCAGGAGGCGACGCAGGCGCTGGGCGATCTTTACGCGCGGATGGATCAGCCGGAACGCGCCGCCGTTTACTACGGCCTGCTCTTCGACTTGCTGATCGAGCCGCGCGACGAAACCAAGGCGCTGGCCATCTACAATCGTTTTCTGCGAAGCGGTTCAACATCACAACCGCCGGAACGCATCGCTCGCTATGCTTTCCTCCAGCAAAAACAAAATCATCCCGAAGAAGCGATCGACCAATACACCAAGGCCGGAGAGCTTTTTGCAAGCGCGGGACGCAACGAAGACGCTCTTTTTTGCTGGGAGCGCATCGCGCAGCTCGATCCGGAGAATCTCAACCGGCAGATGCGGCTGGCAGAAGCGGCGGAGCAGCTCGGCAAGAATGCACTGGCAGCGCGCACTTTTCTTCGGGCGGGGCAGCTTGCGTCGGCAGGCGGCGCCGAGGTTGATGCACTGAAACTGCTGGGACGGGCCTACAAGCTTGCGCCGCAAGAGCGCAGCGTAGCGCTCCTCTATGCACAGGCAAAACTGCGCAGCGACGGAGCGGCAGAGGCGGCTACGCTACTCGAACCATTTGCGGGCACCGAGAACGACACCGTGTTCCTGGAGACATTTGGCGACGCGCTGATTCGCGGCGGAAATCTTGATCGGGCGCGCGAGATTCTCGAAAAACTTTTACGTGAGAAAAACGCAGGTGCAGAGAGGCTCTTCGAGCTTGCCGACGCCTATGCCGCGTCCGCGCAAACGACCAAGGGCGTGGAAGTGCTCAAGACGCTGAAGCGACGCATGTTCGCGGACAAGCGGCAAAATGATTTTGCCACGCATTTGGACGCCGTGGCCGGAAAGCATCCGCACTCGCAAGGCATGATGGAGTTCTGGGCGGCGGTGTACAACGAGCTGAACCGCGAATCACAATATTTCGAAATCCTCGTAAAACTTTTCGACGTGTATTTCAATGCGGGAGATTTTCGCAAGGCCTGCGATTCGCTCGAGCGGCTTGTGGATATCGATGCGTACGACTATCGCAACCAAGAGCGGATGGAAAAGCTTCGTGGACATGTTGACGAAGCGTTTTTGAAGCGCGTGGGCGGCAGACTGGCGAAGTCGATGAGCACGGCGCCGCCGCCACCATCCAACACCGGCGCGGGAGCGAGTGTCTCGCAGGGGGCGCCAAGCACGGAAGAAGGACGGCATGCGCAAGCGCTCGAGGACCTGATCGTACAGACGGAGATTTTTCTCCAGTATTCGCTGCAGACGAAGGCGCTCGAACGGCTGCAAAAGATCGCCGTGATGTTTCCCGGGGAAGAGGCGCGGAACGCGCGTTTGCAAAATCTATATCAGATGGCCAATTGGTGGCCTCCGGGCGCGGCGAAACCCAAGCAAGAACCTGCCGCGGCTTCTGCACCTGCACCACCGGCAGCGGCGCAGGTCGTCGAGGCACAGCCGGTTCAAATCACCACAAGGACGGGCGTGTATAGCGCGGAAACGTTGCGCGATTTGTCGAAGATATCCGAAATCAATCAGAAGATTTTCCGGCAGCAGACGCCACGGGCGATGCTGAACACCGCGGTGAGCGAAGTGGGTTCTCACCTGCGGACCCTGCGCTGCATCGCGGTTGTCGGTGCGCCGGGGCGCCCTCCAGAGATGTCCGCAGAGTTTTGCGGCCAAACGACTAAGCCCGCGCCGGGAGCTCAGGTCGTCTTGCTGCTTGCGCAGATGGAGAAAGCGGAGCCGGATGAGCTCGGTGGATTGGTGGTCGATGCGACCGAGGGTTCGATTGTAGCCGAGATGGGACTGGCGACTGCTCTTGGCGTGATGATCACGGACAAAGAGACGCAAGCGCCCGCGGGGATGCTGATCGTTGGCCACGCGGAACCGCATAAGTGGAGGCCCAACGAAGCTTATTTTCTGCAGGCGATTGGCGATCAGATGTTGATGAGCGTGAGCCATACGCGGCTGCGCTCGCTGGTGCGGCGCATGGGCGTTTCCGATGAACGCACGGGGCTCCTCAGCCGCAGCTCGTACCAGAGTTGCCTGCTGACGGAAGCAGACCGCGCGCGCAGCCAGGGCACGCCGCTGGCGCTGGCGATTTTGCAAATCGATCGCGGTGCGGAAATTTTGCGGCAGCAGGGTGAGTCGCCGCTGGAGCGGTTTTTGGAACAACTGGCGCGGTCGCTGCAGCCGATTGTGCGGCAGAATGATGTGGCGGTGAAATACACGTCGTGGTCGCTGGCGTTTATTTTGCCGGACACGACATTGGCCGGAGCGCAAAATCTTGCGGACAAATTGCGCCGAGCGGCTTCCGGTTTGCGCCCGCCGTGGGACACAACGCAGATCACGTTGAGCGCTGGGATCGTAGAAGCGGTGGCTAAGCACGAGTACGACAGCGAAGACATCGTGACGGATTTGATTAATCGCGCGGAATTCAGCGTGGAAGAAGCCCGCAAAAAGGGCGGGGATACGGTGGTGACGCTGGATACGCCGAAGGTTTGAAGAAAGAAGTTGGCAGCCCTCTAGTTTTGTTAAAACGAACCGGGATTCATAGAGCGAGTGGTAGCGAAGAGGCGAAATTTTGCCAAAAATTAGATGGTCATGTTAAAATGACCATGATCTCTTGAGAGGCTACTTATGAAGCAAATGCGAGCGAGCGTGTTCAAGGCGCAATGCCTGAAAGTGATGAACCGGGTCCAAAAGACGGGCGAGCCGGTGATTGTGACGAAGAGGGGTAAGCCGGTGGTGAAGGTGGTTCCTATAGAACAGGAAAACGACGATATATTCGGGTTCATGAAGGGGAAATTCGAGATCGTGGGTGACATTGTGTCCCCGGTGACTCCGCTCGAAGATTGGGAGGCCTTGAAGGAGTGATCTTACTGGATACGCATGTTTTGATCTGGCTGGCTCAGGAACCGGGGAAAATTTCGGCTAAAGCTCATACCGCGATTCGTGAAGCGAAGGGCGGTCTAGCGATTTCCGACATCACGATGTGGGAAATGGCGCTATTGGCAGGGAGAGGCCGACTAAACTTGACCGGCACGATCGAGGCATTCGTGGAAGAGATTTGTTCGCGGACGGCTATCCTGCCGATAACGCCACGGATCGCGGCGCTGGCGATCCAGTTCCCGCCAAGCTACCCAAAGGACCCTTCCGACAGGCTGATCGGGGCAACGGCAATTTCTGAAGGGATCAAATTGATCAGCGCGGATGTGGGAATTCAGCGGGCTGGAATCGTTCGGACGATCTGGTAATTCTCCAGCGAGTGGGAAGTCTTTCCATATAGCTCGGTAATTCGCTGGCCCGAATTTTGGGCGCCATGAACTCGGCCGTAGAATGAATGAGAGCAATTTCCAAAAGTGAGGGAAGCATGTTTCCAACGGATGTGGTGATAGTGGCGGGGGCACGGACGCCGATGGCGCGGTATACGGGGGCGTTTTCGGAGGTGAGCGCTATTGATTTGGCGGCGCATGCTTCGAAAGAGGCGATTCGGAGGTCGGGCGTGGACCCGGCAGAGTTCGATCACGCGATTTTTGGGAACGTGATGCAAACTAGCGCGGACGCGATTTACGGCGCGCGGCACGTGGGATTGAAAGTGGGATTGAAAACCGAAACGCCGGCGGTGACCGTGAACCGGTTGTGTGGGTCGGGCATTGAGGCGGTGTCGCAGGCGGCGCAGCGGCTTTTGCTGGGCGAAGCGACGATGGTGCTTGCGGGCGGCATGGAGAATATGACGCAGGCGCCGTTTGTGATTCGCGGGGCGCGAACTGGATTGAAGCTGGGCGGCGGGGCGCTGGAGGATTCGTTGTTTGTCGGATTGACGGACAGTTATTGCGGATTGCCGATGGCGATGACCGCGGAAAAGTTGGCGGAGCAGTATGGCATTACTCGAAAAGATGCGGACGCTTATGCGCTGCGCAGCCAACAGGCGGCCGACGCGGCATACAAAGCGTGTCGCATAAGGGAAGAACTCGCGCCGGTGGAAGTGAGGCAGGGGAAGAAGACGATTGTATTTAGCGAGGACGATCACCGGCGGCCGGAAACGACGATGGAGACGCTGGAGAAATTGCCGCCGTCGTTCAAGAAAGATGGGATTGTGACGGCGGGGAACGCTAGTGGGATTGTGGATGGAGCGGCGGCGGTTGTTGTGACGCGCGAGCAGACGGCGAAGGAGCGTGGATTGAAGCCGCTGGGAAGGATTGTGGCGTGGGCTACGGCGGGAGTTGATCCGAGCATCATGGGGATAGGGCCGGTGCCTTCTTCGCAAAAGGCGCTCAAACTGGCGGGACTTACACTAGACCAAATGGATCGAGTTGAAGTGAATGAAGCGTTCGCGGCGCAGTATCTGGCGGTTGAGAAGGCGCTGGGCTTGAACCGCGATAAAACGAATGTGAATGGCGGAGCGATTGCGCTGGGGCATCCGTTGGCGGCGAGCGGAACGCGGCTGCTGATTACCGTTTTGAACGAATTGCGGCGGAATAATTTGCGGCATGGATTGGCGACGGCGTGCATTGGCGGCGGGCAAGGAATTGCGATGATTGTGGAAGCCCTGAACTAAAAGAAGTAAAGAAGTAATTATGTAACGACGAGTCGGTTATCCGCGGGCCTGTCGATAGAAGCGATTCGTAAGAAGAGAAGAGCAAGAGATAACGCAGAGACGCTCCGACCGGAGCGGAGCAGGCGCCGTGCGCTGAGAAGCGCAGAGAAGACTCCTGCACGGGAAGTTTCTGCTAGACTTGCATTTCGTTTCACGCGAGATTTGTCGAAGCCGTCTTTCATTTCAGCGAGGATAAGAATGGCGATTCAAAAAGTGGGAGTCGTAGGGTGTGGGTTGATGGGGTCGGGGATCGCGCAGGTATGCGCGGCGGCGGGGTTTGTGACGGTGGTGCGGGAAGTGAGCCCTGAGATTGTAGAGAAAGGGCTGAAGGGTATTGAAAAGAATTTGGCGCGGTTGGTGGAAAAAGGGGTGATCACTGCGGCAGCGCAGGGTGAGATTCGTGGGCGGTTGCGCGGGACGACGCAGCTGGAAGATTTGAAGGATTGCGATTTGATTATCGAGGCGATCATCGAGCAGTTGCCGGCGAAGCGCGAACTTTTTTCCGCGCTGGAGGCCCTTTGTCGGCCTTCAACCATTTTTGCCAGCAACACATCGTCGCTCACCATCACAGAAATTGCCACCGCCACCAAGCGGCCGCAGCGGTTTGTTGGTTTGCATTTCTTCAACCCGGTGCCGGTGATGAAGCTGGTGGAAGTGGTGCGCACGATCGCGACGGACGCGGACGTGTATGAGGAGATGGTCGCGTTCGGGACGAAGCTCGGAAAGACGGCGGTGAGAGCGCACGACTCGACGGGATTTATTGTGAACCGGTTACTGGTGCCGTATTTACTGGACGCGATTCGCGCTTTGGAAGAAGGCGTGGGTTCCATTGAAGACATCGACAGTTCGATGAAGCTGGGTTGCGGGCATCCGATGGGGCCGCTGACTTTGCTGGATTTCGTGGGATTGGATACGACTTATTACATTTCGCAGATTATGTTTGAGGAGTTTCATGAGCGGCGATTTGCGTCGCCGCCTTTATTGAAGCGCATGGTTTTGGCGGGTTGGAACGGGCGGAAGTCCGGGCGGGGATTTTATGATTACTCAGATCCGGCGAAGCCTAAGGCGATGAAGTTTTAGCAGCTCATGGCGCACGGCTGAGGTAGAGCATAGGTTTTTCTTAACACAGAGTTCGCAGAGGACACAGAGAAGAAGATGGCTTACGAGAATTTGTTGTACGAAAAGAGAGATGGGATTGCGTTTGTTACCTTCAACCGGCCGAAGGTTTTGAATGCGCTGAACCGGAATACGATGGAAGAGTTACAACAAGTGCTTTTGGATGCACGCAGAGACGACGCGGTGCGCGTGTTGATTTTGACCGGCGCGGGGGAAAAGTCGTTCGTGGCAGGAGCGGACATTGGAGAGCTTTCGCAGCAGACACCGGTGAATGGAAAGGAGTTTTCGTTGTTTGGGCAGGGCGTGATCCATCTGCTTGAGACGATAGGCAAACCTTCCATTTGCGCAATCAATGGATTTGCGCTGGGAGGCGGTTGCGAAATTGCTCTGGCATGCACCATTCGAATTGCCAGCAAGACGGCGAAACTCGGGCAGCCGGAAGTGAAGCTGGGGATCATTCCAGGATACGGCGGAACGCAACGGCTGGCGCGGCTTTGCGGCAAAGGCGTGGCGCAGGAGCTTTGTCTGACTGGAGAAATGATCAGCGGCGAGGAAGCGCTCCGCGTCGGACTCGTCAATCATGTTTACGAGGCGGCGGAACTTTTGCCGGCGGCCGAGGCTTTGGCGAAAAAGATTATCGCGAATGCGCCGGTCGCGGTGAAGTACACCATGGAAGCGATTGAGCGCGGGATCGAGATGCCTCAGGAGGAAGGGTTGTTCCTCGAGGCGACGCTTTTCGGTTTGGCTTGTGCGACCGAGGATATGCGCGAAGGCACGAAGGCCTTTTTGGAGAAGAGAGCGGCGAAATTTGTGGGAAAGTAGCTGAAGAAAGAAACGAAGAAAAGAAAGAAAAGAAAGAAAAGGAAGAGAAAAGATAACGCAGAGGCGCAGAGTTAGCAGAGTTTCGCGGAGAATGGGAAGCAGGCCGAGAAATGCAGACGGGAAAGATTGAGGGCGGGTTGAGCGGGGCGGGCTTGCGGTTTGGGATTGTTGTGAGCCGCTTCAATAGTTTCATCACTGAGCGGCTTTTGGCGGCGGCGGTGGATGCACTGGAGCGCGCAGGCGCGGCGAGCAAGGACGTGGATGTCGTGCGGGTGCCGGGCTCGTTCGAATTACCGCTGACAGCGAAAAAACTTGCGGCGACAGGGCGCTACGATGCGCTGATTGCGATTGGATGCGTGATTCGTGGAGAGACTTCGCACTACGATTACGTTTGCTCGGAGACGGCCCGGGGATTGCAGCTCGCGCAGATGGATTCTGGTGTGCCTATCATGTTTTGCGTGTTGACTTGCGACAATCTTGAGCAGGCTATCGACCGCGCTGGGCTTAAGGGCGGCAACAAAGGATTCGAGGCCGGGCTGTCGGCGATTGAGATGGCGCATTTGTCACGCAAATTGCGCGGCGCGCAAGCGAAGCCGTCCACTAGCGGAAAGCCGCGGCGCAAGTAACGTGTCCCTGCGCACAAAATCCCGCGAGTTCGCAATGCAGATGCTGTTTCAGTGGGACATGAGCGAGCAGGAGCCCGCGAAACTCGAAGAGAAGTTCTGGCGGGCGGCGAAAGCAACGGATTCCACGCGCACATTTGCGAACAATCTTTTTGAGGGAGCGGTGAAAGATACGGCGGCGATCGATGAACTCATCGTCAAACAGGCGGAGAATTGGCGTCTTGAAAGACTCGCGGTGATCGACCGAGCGATTTTGCGGCTAGCGATTTATGAACTGCGGACCACGGACACGCCCCCGAAGGTCATCCTGAACGAAGCGGTGGACTTAGCCAAGAAATTCTCCTCCGAAGAGGCCGGGTCATTCGTTAACGGGATTCTTGATGCTGTTCATAAGTCTTTGGCAACTAAATAGTTAGTGCTGTTTGACTGGCTTGGTCTCGTTACCCAAGCCTGCCTGCCGCGCAATTCTGCAGTCTCTTGCGAAACTTTCCTTCGGACCGTGTGTTCTGGACTCTCAAACCCGGACAGGTCCCGGATAGTTTTCTTCAGGAGAGAAAACCATGCGTGTATGTAAATTCTTTGTGGGAAGTGTAATTGGACTGATGTTTGCGGGCCTGCAAGCCGGCGGCGCAAATGCTCAAACTTCGGACCCTCCTTCGCAGCAGCAAGACATCAAACAGGACAAGAAAGACATTCGAGAAGACAAAAAAGACCTGAGCAAAGATCGCGCCGACCGCAACGTTGACCAAAAGGACATCAACCAGGACAAGCGCGACATCAAGAACGACAAAAAGGATATTCACCAGGACAACAAGGACATCAACAAAGACAAGCGCGACGTTCATCAAGACAATAAGGACATCAGTCACGATAAAAGCGATTTGAGCAAGGATCGGGCTGACCGAAGCGCGGACCAGCGCGACATCAATCACGAAAAGACCGACCTGAGCAAGGACCGAACCGACCGGAACGCGGATCAACGGGATATCAACCACGACAAACAGGATTTGATGCAGGACGATCAGAAATACGGGACGAACAGCTCAGAAGCAAAAGCGGACCGCAAGGACCTGAGCAAAGACCGCGCAGATCGGAACGCTGATCAGCGCGACATCAATCACGACAAGACCGATTTGAGCAAAGATCGCACCGACCGGAATGTTGATCAGAAAGACATCAACGGCGACAAAAAGGATCTGACCGCCGATCGAACGGATCGCAACAAAGACGTCAAGGACCTCAACAGCGATCGCAAAGACCGCAATCGGGACGTCAAAGACCTGCACACCGACCAGAAAGACCTGAACCAGGACCGCAAGGACCACAACAAAGATCAGAAGGACATCAACAAGGACAAGAAGGATCTCAAGACCAATCGCAAGGACCTGAAGAAGGATCGCCGTGCGGCAGCAGCTCCGGCTCAACGAAAACACTAACTAAAGGAAAGCACGGCGCTGTGTATACGAGAGGGCCGCTCAGACGGTTTTGGGCGGCCTTTCTTGCTTGGACTGTTTTTGAAATGAGCAGCGAATCAGACGCGGATGGTGCCTTCGAAGACTTTAACGGCGGCGCCGCTGACACGCGGTACTAGTTTTTTGCCGCGCTGGGTGACTTCCACTTCGATGTGGCTGGGACGGCCCATCTCTTCGCCTTGAAGAATGCTGAGCGTGTGGCCGGGCGCGAGCTTGCCATGCTTCACGAGATAGGCCCCGAGCGAACCGGCAGCGGAGCCGGTCGCGGGATCTTCGTAGATTTCCCAAGGCAGCATGCCGCGCGAGAAGACTTTGCTGGCGCCGCTGAGCGCGAAGCAGTACGCCATCGTCGAGTTCTTGCCGAGCAGCTTGCGCAGCTCAAACATATTCATGGAGATCTTGCCGAGCGCGGCGCGATTCTTGAGGGGAACCATGAGATTGAAGATTCCCGTCGAAACGCACTCGGGCTCGAGATGAGGATCGAAGTCTTTCGGAGTCAAGCCAAGTGATTTAGCCAAAGCAGCTTTCTTAAACTTGATAGGACGGAATGCCGCTTCGGTCTGGGTCATGGTGACGCGCTGCGGCCGGCCGTCCTTGAAACGAATCTCGACGGGCAGCACGCCAGCACCCGTTTCTTGCATCACGTGCACGCCGCCCTCTTGTGCAGGAACGACGCCCAGCTCGGCGAGAAGAAACCACGTGCCAACGACCGGATGGCCGGCAAGTTTGAGCTCTTCGCGCGTGGTGAAGATGCGCAGACGAGCCAGTGCGCGCTCGTCGGTCGGCTTTTGCACGAAAACGGTTTCGGCGAGATTCATCTCGCGCGCGATCGCTTGCATCTGGTCGTTCGAGAGACTATCGCCATCGGTGAAGACGGCGAGTGGATTGCCTTCGAAGCGCGAGTTCGTGAAGACGTCGAGAGTGTAGAAGCGGTGTTCCATAGGGTTGTGAGCCGTGGCCGGAGCTGGTGCGGGAATCAGATGCGCTCGAGCTGGGCGACAGTCCTTTCGTTGGTGATGTTTCCAGTGTTGAGAGTGGATTTCGGCTCAATCAAAACGAGGTGCACTTCTTCGTCCGCAACGGGGCAATGCTCAACACCCCGAGGAACGATGACGAATTCGCCCTCACGGACGATTGCTTCGCTATCGCGGAATTTCATGCGCAACGTGCCTTTAACGACCAGAAAAAGTTCATCTTCATTGTCGTGGTGATGCCAGATAAATTCACCTGTTAGTTTTACTGCTTTCACATGGCAATCGTTTACCTCGCCAATCACGCGCGGGTTGCAATAGTCCGAGAAGAGACTGAACTTTTCCTTCAGGTTGATCGTTTCCATGTGCGCACCTACAAAGCCTGAACAAGTTTTGCTACGGCATCGAGAACACGCTGCGTCGTTTCTTGCTTCGACGTCTCGCAATAAACGCGAAGCAAATTCTCTGTGCCGGAAGCGCGAACTAACAGCCAGCCGATTTCGCCGAGATAGACTTTGATGCCGTCCATGTTTTCACGGCGCGCGATGGGCCAGTCAAGCAAGGTCGTCGTTTTCTCGTTCGAAAAATACGCGACAGCTTTTTGTTTCTGTGCCGGGGTGACATCCAGATCGACCCGGCCATAATGGAATTCGCCAAACTCGGCATAGAGCGTGCGAAGCATGTCGCCCAGCGACTTACCGTGCCAGGCCATTAGCTCAGCAAGAAACAGCGCGCAAACCGTGGCGTCGCGTTCGGGTAGATAGAGGCTCGTGCCGATGCCGCCGCTTTCTTCGCCTCCGATCAAAATATTTTGCTCCAGCATCAGCTCGCAAATATATTTGAAGCCGATCGGCACTTCGTGAAGCTTGCGGCCGAACTTGGCTGCCAGCTTGTCGATCAACTTGGTTACAGAAAAAGTTTTTGCGATGTCTCCAGGGAGATTGCGAGTGCCTGCAAGGTGCCAGACGAGAAGCGCGAAGATCTGGTGCGGATTGACGAACGAGCCGTCGCGGTCCACGGCACCGATGCGGTCTCCATCCCCGTCGGCGCACAGGCCAGCGTCGTATTTGCCGGCGAGAACGGCCTCCTGCAACGGCGCGATGTGCGGCGGAATCGGTTCTGGGTGCACGCCGCCGAAGCGCGGGTCGCGGGTGGCGCGAATTTCGTCGCAGGCGATTCCGTTGCGCGCGAAAAGATCGGGCAGCAGACCGGTCGCAGAGCCATGCATGGGGTCGCAAACAAAACGCAACTTGGCGTCGCGCAGCCGCTGCCAGTCGATCAGTTTCTCGATGGTATCGAGATAAGGAGCGCGCGGCTCGAGCGATTGAATCAGTTCTTTCCGGGGAGGGAGAGGCGCTGCTGCATTCTTTTGCACTTCGGCAAGGTCGATTTCGATTTGCGCGACGATCGATGGAAGGGCGCTGCTGCCATAACTCGCTTTGTACTTAATACCGTTCCATTGGTAGGGGTTGTGGCTCGCCGTGATAAGGATGCCCCCTGCGGCCGCGCGCTGGCGAACGAGTAGGGAAATTGTGGGCGTGGGACAGGGCTTGTCGGCAAGCCATACGGGTGTTCCCGTTGCGGCAATCACTTCGGCGACGGCGGCAGCCACAGTATCTGACGCAAAGCGGTGGTCGTAGCCGATCAACACACCCTTGCGCGCGTCCTCGCAACGCACGACGTAGCGTGCGATGGCCTGCGCTACAATGCGAGCGTTCGCAAACGTGAAGTCTTCGGCGATAACGGCGCGCCAGCCATCAGTTCCAAATTTAATCGCGGTCATAAGGGACAAGAGGAAGTATACGCGAAGCGATATATCCGCCAAACGGCCAGATTGGACTGAGACGTCCAGAAAAACCTCTTACAGCAGTTTGTTTAGCTTTCGTTCTTCGAGGGATTTTACGATTTTAGCGACCTCCTGGGCACGCTCGCGGGGGACGATGAGAAGCGCGTCGGGAGTTTCAACCACAATCAGGTCACGGATGCCTATGGCGGCGACGAATTTCGTTGGGCTGTAGAGAAAATTGCCGGTGGCATCTAGAGCGAGGCCGTGGCCGGCCAAAACATTATCGCCGGATTGTTTGGCGAGCAGTTCGTACACGGCGGCCCATGAGCCTATATCGCTCCATCCGACGTCCGCGGGAATCACGAAGACGCGCGGAGAACTTTCCTGGCGCGTGGCGTTTTCGAGAATGGCGTAATCGACAGAAATATTTTCTAGTTTCGGATAGATTGCACGCAGGCGGCGCTCGTAAGTTTTCTTGCCGATGCTGTCGTCCAGCGATTCAAGAGCTTCGTACGTTTTCGGAAGAAAACACTTCAAATTTTCGAGAAAGGTGGAGGCGCGCCAGAAAAACATCCCCGCGTTCCATTGAAAATTGCCGGAGGCGACGTATTGTTTCGCAAGATCGAACGCTGGTTTTTCCGTGAAGCGACGGACGGCAAAGGCGGGGAAGCCGCTCGGTCCGAGAGCGTCTCCGAAACGCTCGACGTACCCGAAGCCCGTGTCCGGGCGGGTTGGAGGAATGCCAAGAACGATCATGCGGCCGGGCTCACGCGCAAGATCGAGGGCTGCGCTGACGATTTTGCGATATTTGTCCGGCTGCGCGATGAAGTGGTCGGCAGGCAGCACGGCCATCAGCGCATCGCCTTTCGCGGCGTGCCGCACGTGAAGAGCCGCGAGCGCGATGGCAGCAGCCGTGTTGCGGCCAATCGGTTCTGTCAAAACGCGTTTTCGTGCCGCGGCCGGAACTTGTTTCTTCACGGCCACAGCTTGCTCGGCATTCGTAACGGTCCAGATACGATCGGGTGGAATGAGCGAGCTCAAGCGAGCGACGGTTTGCTCAAGCATCGTATCTTGGCCGACGATGTTGAGAAGCTGTTTGGGCGTGCGAGTACGGCTGCGCGGCCAGAAGCGCGTCCCGCGCCCTCCTGCAAGGATGACGGCGTGAATCTGAAGTTTTTCACTCGGCATCGGTGTTCTTCTCCAACTCCTTTTCCATGTTGATGGGAGACGCTACAAGCAATTTCGTTTTCGTGTTTGGATAGTAGCCGCGACTATCGAATTCCGCAGGGATGAACCAACACTCTCCTGGCCTGTATGAGAATTGGTCTGAATGGCTTTTTCCAGTCGCCCCATGTTGAGCGGAAGACCAGCCAATTCTTCCTTCGCCCTCTAGAAATACCCACAAACTGAATCGCTCGGAAGGCTTCGGAACCATCCTCATATGGATACGCTGGCCAAATTCAAACATCGATGCGGAAAAATACGGGCAGTCGACTAAGATTTCGCCAACTTTCTTGTTGCGGACTAACAGCGAGCGAGGCGCTACTTTTCCGCCAGCGCCTGAATGGAAGTTCAAAACATCCAAAGCCTTTTCGATGTGTAGCTCGCGCGGCTTACCGTTGGCATCGCGGCGGTCGTAGTCGTAGATGCGATAGGTGAGGTCGGAATACTCCTGCACTTCGCAGATCACCATTCCGGGGCCGATGGTGTGTGGCATCCCCGCGGGAATGAAGAAAGTGTCGCCAGCGTGAGCTTCGTGCGATTGAAAAAGATCTTCCAGCGAGTGATGGGCAAGCGCAGAGAGAAATTTGTCCTTGGTTGCGCCCGGTTTCAGTCCTGCAAGCAATCGCGCACCGGGCTCGGCTGAAACGACATACCACATCTCCGTCTTTCCGCGGCCGCCAGCAGCGGCTTCGTGCGCGGCTGCGTAAGAGTCGTCTGGATGAACCTGAATGGAGAGTTTGCCAGTAGGAAAAATGAATTTTAGGAGCAATGGGAAGTCTGCTTCACCCTCGAACTTCGCGCCACGCCATCCGATGGTCATTTCTTTCCAGGCATTGCCGAGCGTCTGTCCCGTGAAGGGGCCGTTGGCGATTCGGCAATCCACGCCGGTTAGCCAGGCTTCGCCAATCAGTGGGTTGAGGTCGCGCATTTCAGGGTAAAGCGGCGCGAGGGAGCGCGAGCCCAACAAGCGCTCGGAAAAAACCGGCTCGATACGAAATGGCTCAGGGCTTATCGGAGAAGCGGTCACAATTCAGGCTGCGGCTTCGACGCGCGTGAAGAAGCGCTCGAGGCGGCGCAGTCCTTCGTCGATGCGTTCGATGGACGTGGCGTAGGAAAGGCGCAGATAACCTGGCGCGCCGAATCCCTCGCCCGCGACCAGCGCAACACGCGCTTGATCGAGCAGCAGCTTCGCAAGCTCGCCTGTGTCTTTCGCGATGGCGTGGCCGCTTTCGCCGTTCGAAAGGTGCGCCGCGACATTTGGGAACGCGTAGAACGCCCCGCCCGGCATTTCGCACTTCACGCCGGGGATAGAATTCAAACCTTCGACGATGCGCTTACGTCGCCTGTCGTATTCCGCGAGCATTACTGGCACCGAGTCCATCGAGCCGGTCATTGCGGCGAGCGCCGCATACTGCGCGATCGATGTTGGGTTCGACGTCGACTGGCTTTGCAATTTGGTCAATGCTTGAATGAGTTCCGCCGGGGCCAGCGTGTAGCCGATGCGCCAGCCGGTCATCGCAAATGTCTTCGATACCGAGCCGATGATGATGACGTTATTCTTCGAATCTGGCGCACTGGCGATGGAAAACGGTTTGTGCAGGTCGTAAGTAAAGTGCGAGTAGCATTCGTCGCCCATCAGCCAGACGTTGTGCTTTTTGCACACCGCCAAAATGCGCGCGTATTCATCAGGAGGTACAACGCCACCCGTCGGATTGCTCGGCGAATTGAGTATCAAGAGTTTCGTTTTCGGTGTAATCGCCTTTTCTATTGCCGCGGCTTTGACGCTGAACCCGTCCTCAGGCCGCGTCTGCACATAAACCGGCGTCCCGCCCGCATATTTAACAATGTCCGGAAAACTTACCCAGTAGGGCGCGGGGATAATGACTTCATCGCCCGCTTGCACAAGGACGCTCATCACGTTAAAAATCCCGTGCTTTCCGCCGACGGTAACGATGCATTCCTTCGGCGAGTAGTCCGAGGCAAGCTCCCTCTTATGCCACGCGCAAATCGCTTCACGCAGCGGCATGATTCCGCCGGTCGGCGTGTACTTGGTCTTGTTTCCCTCGATGGCAGCAATCGCCGCCTTCTTGATGTGGTCGGGAGTCGGAAAATCCGGCTCGCCCGGCCCAAAATCAGCAATGTCCACGCCCTGCGATTTCAGCCGGTCAGCTTCGGCAATGACCGCGGCGGTCGGCGAGATTTGTATGCGATTGATGCGCTCGGTTAATTGCACTGCTTTCTCCTGTGGGACAGGCTTCAGCCTGTCTCTCGACTCTACGCGCCAAACTCAGCGCCCAAAAGCCTCTACAAAACTTTCGCTCGCAGCCGCTGTTCCACTTCCGGTGGCACGAGGTCTTTTAAAGGCCCTCCAAGCTGTGCAATCTCCCGCACCAGCTTCGAGCTCAAATAACTATACGACTCGCCCGGCAGCATAAACACTGTCTCCAGCCGAGGCTCAAGCTTCCGGTTCATCAAAGCCATCTGGAGTTCGTATTCGTAGTCAGAAATCGCGCGAATGCCGCGCAAAATCACGCCCGCGCCGCGCTTGCGCGCATAATCGACAAGCAGTCCGTGAAATACATCCACTTCCACTCCCGCCCATTTCTGCGTCACCTCGCGCAGCATCTCGACGCGTTCCGGCACGGAAAACAGCGGCTGCTTCTCGGCATTGTTCAACACAGCGACGATCACGAGATCAAACATTTTCTCGCCACGCTCGATCAAATCGAGATGGCCGTTGGTCACCGGGTCAAATGACCCGGGGTAGATGGCGATGGATGTTTTCATGGGCGCCGCATGGAATTCCTTATTCTAACTCAGCCCGCGAAATTGTTGCGCCGCAAACTTTGCCTGCCCGTAGGTCTTCAGATTTTGGGACGACAGATTTCCCCTTCGCGCCAGACAGCGACTATGACAGTATCCTCTTGGCCGTTCTGCGAGCGAGTCGATTCCGGATTGCTATTGATTGCCATTTCAAAAGGAGCTCCGAAAACATGGCTGCTGGCCCCTCGAAGCGAGGTCTCGGTTTATTGGTGCTAGGTATTCTGATGATCTCTCCATTGGCGAAGTCGCAGGACCAGCGTCACCTGAATCTAATGCCCATTCCTTCGAGCGTCCAAATTGGCACAGGACAGCTCATGGTGGATTCTTCTTTTTCTGTAGGGCTGACTGGTTACTCCGAACCGCGCCTGAATCGCGCCGTCGAGCGATTTCTGCGCCAGCTGTCCCGGCAGACAGCGATTCCGCTAGCCGTAAAACCAAATGTCACCACAAAAGCCGTCCTCGTGGTTCACACAGACCATGCCAGCAAAGAAATCCAGGAGCTTGGCGAGGACGAGTCCTACATCCTCGAAGTCACCGCTAGCGGCGCGAAACTCAACGCCGCTACTCCGCTTGGCACCTTGCACGGCCTGCAAACTTTTCTACAGCTAGTGGAAGTCTCGCCAGATGGATTCGCAGCTCCCGCCATCACCATCAATGATAAGCCGCGCTTTCCGTGGCGCGGACTGATGATCGATTCCGCGCGCCACTTCGTTCCGCTCGATGTGCTTAGAAGAAACATCGATGGCCTCGAAGCCGTTAAGATGAACGTTTTCCATTTGCACCTCTCCGAAAACCAGGGCTTCCGTGTTGAGAGCAAGAAGTTTCCGAAGCTCCAAGAGATGGGTTCCGACGGCCTGTACTACACGCAGGATGAGATCCATGACTTAATCGAGTACGCACGCGACCGCGGCATCCGCGTGGTTCCGGAATTCGACGTGCCTGGCCACAGTACGGCTTGGTTTGTAGGCTATCCCGAACTTTCGAGCGGACCGGGCCCTTACGAAATTGAGAGGAAATGGGGCGTCTTTGATCCTGCTTTCGATCCCACCAGCGAGAAAACCTACAAATTTCTAGATCAGTTCATCGGCGAAATGGCGAAACTTTTCCCCGATCATTTTTTCCATGTAGGCGGCGATGAAGTGAATGGAAAGCAGTGGGACGCGAACCCCAAAATTCAGGAATTCATCAAAGCTCACGACCTGAAGAACAACGAGGGCCTGCAATCTTATTTCAACAAGCGGCTCGAGCCCATCGTGAGCAAACATGGCAAGAGTATGGTCGGCTGGGATGAGGTGCTAGACCCAACGCTGCCCAAGGACATTGTCATTCAGTCTTGGCGCGGACCGGACGCGCTCGCCACTGCTGCTAAGCAAGGCTTTCGCGGCATTCTTTCGAACGGTTACTACCTCGATCTTGGCTGGTCCGCGGCGCGCCACTACGCCGTCGACCCACTAAGCGGCGCGGCGGCGAATCTCTCCCCGGACGAAAAAGCCCGAATCCTCGGGGGCGAATCGTGCATGTGGGCGGAATACATCAATCCGGAGAATATCGACTCGCGCATCTGGCCGCGAAACGCCGTCATCGCGGAGCGTTTGTGGTCTTCGCAGGAAGTGACGGATGTCGCCTCCATGCACGCACGGATGGAAATCCTCGGCGAGCGTCTCGAATGGCTCGGCCTCACCCACAAGAGCTATCACCGCCAAATGCTGCAAAGGATTGCCGGCCCGAGTAGTCCCGTGGAATTTGCAGCGTTAACCACACTCGCCAGCCTCGTCGAGCCGGTGAAAGACTACACGCGAGAAGAAACCGCAGCCACAGAGCCAACGAGTGCCACGCCGCTAAACCGTGTCGTGGATGCTGTGCCGCTCGAAAGCGCAGCCGCCCGTCATTTCGCCGCATTGGTCGATAAGTTCATCGGCGCTTCCTGCCATGACCCTGCCACCGAGGCGCGTCTGCGTGCCCAGCTGAGCGTCTGGCGGGAGAACGACGCGAATCTCCAGCCGCTAGCACAGCGATCCTTCCTGGTGAAAGCAGTTTCCCCAACCTCGCAGGATCTCTCGACACTGGCCGTTATAGGTCTTGCCGCTTTGGACCTGATCGTTAGGGGTCAACGAGCGCCGGATGATTGGAAGGCACAGCAGCTTGTGCTCCTCCAGCAAATCGAAAAGCCAAAGGGCCAGCTCCTGCTGATGCCCGCTCCATCGGTTCAGAAACTCGTGGAGGCTGCCTCGACGGGGGGAGCTTGTTCGTCATCGAACTAGAAGATTTGCGCTGCCGCAAGACATCCAATTATTTCGAGGGCGCTCTCCGAAGAGGGCAAGCGTAAGAGCCTGAGTCCGTAAACGACTTACCCTCTACGGGAATGAATTCCCACGCGTAGTGCCCCGGTGCGAGCGTCAATTTAAGGACGCCATAAGTGTCCGCATTGCGAGCTTCGCTATTGGGCAGGGCGAAGCCAAGCGGATCGTGGCTGCGACCGCCCGTGCCGATAACGATCTCGCGAATTCCGTTCTCCGGTTCCGCGTTCCCGTCCGGATCCTGAGGCGCAAACCGCTCGTAGGAATGTTCGTGCCCCGCCAGAATCAAAGCGGCATGCGCAGCATAGAGATCCTGCCAAAACTCCTTTAATTCCCGATGGATGGCGTGACTTTTTAGCAGGCCGCTACTGAAAAGTGCGTGATGGCCGTAAGCGAGGATGCAAGAGTCGGGATGCTCCGCGAGGTCTTTGCGCAGCCATTCCTCTTCCGGCGAGCCCTGGGCGCAACCGCCCACACTTTTGACAGTACAATTCGTGTTCAGCGCAACAATGTGCCACGAGCCCAAGTCGTAGCTGTAATAGCCTTTGCCGACGGGGCCGGCTTGCGCGCCCCAGTATTCATAGTAACCGTGCGCCGTCGGATTCAAGTATTCGTGGTTACCCAAGGCAGGTTTTGTGCGAGCCTTGAATTCTCCCCAAGTCGGACCGTAGCAGAACTCGAATTCGTCCGGACTTCCCCCCTCATAAGCCAAGTCGCCCGCTGCGAAGACTGTCCCAGGAATTCTCTCAATGAGTCGCGCTGTTGCGCGGGCCCCTTCAATATTCTGGCAACTTGCGATGTCGCCTGCACCAACGAGAGTGAAGGTTTCTCCGTCGGGCGAAGCTTGGGAGGGCGACGGATCTTGACGATGCTCGATTGCCGATGGCTGTTCCTGCCGGGAACAGCCAATAGCCACGCAGTACGCTGACAGGAGGAGGATGCAAGACGTCCAGCCGACCGAGGTGCGGACCGAGCTCGCTCCATTTGCAATTGCTTTGGTCATTTCTTCACAAGCTAGCCTATCATGACGCCCGAGCGCCACGCCCGGCTTGCCGTTTGCCCCTGGGAATCGACCGTCTATTGCAAGATACGACCGTTCACCGTAAATTGCTGGCAAGTCCGACTAAATCAGTCTTATTATAAGCCGCACGAAATAAAGGGTTTGGGGGCAATTACTAGGCTCATTCGTTTGACTTGGAACGCGAAACAGAGTATCCTCTGAGTGCGACTGATTCAGTCGCATATCCAGCGGGGGCAGGAACCAGAGTGAGAAATGTTTAAGCTATCCAAAAAAGCCGACTATGGGCTGATCGCCGTCAAGCATTTGGCGATGCACCGCCAAGAACATGCATGCAGCGCGAACGAAATCGCTGAAGAGTATGGTATTTCAGTCACGCTGATGGCTAAAGTGCTGCAGCGTTTGGCGCGCGAAAATGTCGTCATCGCGAAGCACGGTTCCACCGGAGGCTATCAACTGGCGAAGGACCCCGGACAAGTCAGCGCGCTGGATGTGATCTCGGCCATAGATGGCCCGGTGCTCATCACTTCCTGCGTCACGAGCCACGGGAATTGCGAAACCACGGAGAGGTGCTCGGTTCGCGAGCCGCTTCGCAAGGTGAACGAGAGCATTTTAGGAGTTTTGAGCACTGTAACGATTGCGCAGATGAGCGAGGACCCCAATGAGCCCGCGCTTGTCGCCCTGTCGGGCCCGATGCGTTCGGGTTCGTACATGAGTTCGAGTTAGGAGACTACGAAATGGCTGTCAAGCTGCCGATTTACATGGACAATCACGCAACCACGCCGGTAGACCCGCGCGTGGTGGATGCGATGCTGCCTTATTTCACCGAGAAGTTTGGAAACGCTGCAAGCCGCAATCACAGCTTTGGCTGGGCCGGCGAGGAAGCCGTCGAGACGGCGCGTCAGCAAATTGCCTCGCTGATCAATGCCACGCCGAAGGAAATCATCTTCACCAGCGGCGCGACCGAATCCGACAACCTGATGATCAAGGGCATCGCGGAGATGTTCCGTGAAAAGGGCAATCACATCATCACGCAGGCCATTGAGCATAAGGCTGTGCTCGATACCTGCAAGCGCCTCGAAAAAGAGGGTTTTGAAGTCACCTATTTGCCGGTGCAGAAGGACGGACGAGTCAACCTGGATGAGCTGAAAGCTGCTATCCGGCCGACCACCATTCTGATCACCATCATGTACGCCAACAACGAAATTGGCATCATCAACCCGATCGCTGAAATTGGTAAAATCGCCAAGGAACACGGCATTTTCTTCGCCTCCGATGGCGTGCAAGCAGTAGGCAAGATTCCGGTCGACGTCCAGAAAGACAACATCGATCTGCTGGCCATCAGCGGCCACAAAATCTACGGTCCCAAGGGTGTTGGCGCTTTGTATGTTCGCCGTCGTAATCCCCGCGTACAGCTCTCTGCCATCATCGATGGTGGTGGCCACGAGCGCGGCATGCGTTCCGGCACGCTCAACGTGACCGGCATCGTCGGCCTCGGCAAAGCCTGCGAACTCTGTCAGCAGGAAATGAAGGAAGAAGCAGTTCGGCTGAGCGGACTCCGCGACCGCCTCAAAAAGGGCCTAGAAGCCAAGCTCGACGAGGTCTTTATCAACGGCTCGTTGGAACATCGTCTGCCGAACAACCTGAATATGAGCTTTGCCTATGTCGAGGGCGAATCGCTCTTGATGGGCATCAACGACATTGCGGTATCGAGCGGTTCGGCGTGCACTTCGGCCACTCTGGAACCCAGTTACGTCCTCAAGGCGCTCGGCGTCGGCGAGGATCTGGCGCACACCTCGATCCGCTTCGGCCTCGGCCGCTTTAACACGCAGGAGGAAGTCGACTACGTCATCGACAAGATGGTCCAGGTCGTCACCAAGCTGCGCGAGCTTTCGCCACTTTACGAGATGGCTAAGGAAGGCATCGACATCTCCAAGATGAAGTGGCAAACGGCCTAAACTCTGCATCTAAGGAATTAGGCAGGACGAGATCTCAAAAAGAGAAGGAACGACGATGGCAAACGAAGGAACAATCCGAATTCACCGCTCGATTGGCGGCACAGGAGCCGCATTTCGAGTGACTTTTGTACCCTATGAAGAAGGCGAAGAGGCCCCCGCCGCGGGCGAGCGCTCTTTTCATGAACTCCAGCAAGTTCGCGCCTTTTTGAAGATGCTCGGCGTCGGCGCTGAGTTCATCAAGGACGCTCTCCGCCAGCTCACCGCGGGCCGCTCGGCATCCGTGCCGAACGTTTCGCTCTCCGAGAAGGCCGTGAAGAGCGCAGGCTTTGGAAATCTCGTCAATTTGGCAAGGAGCAATAGCTAATGGCATATAGCGATAAGGTCGTAGAACACTACAACAATCCTCGCAACGTCGGAAGCTTGCCGAAGGAAGACCCCAATGTTGGAACGGGGCTCGTTGGCGCTCCCGAGTGCGGCGACGTGATGAAGCTGCAGATGAAGATTAATCCCGATACGCAGGTCATCGAAGAAGCCAAGTTCAAGACCTTCGGTTGCGGCTCGGCGATTGCCAGCTCATCGTTGGCCACCGAGTGGGTCAAAGGCAAGACGGTCGAGGAAGCGCTCTCGATCAAGAATACGGACATCGTGCGCGAGCTTTCGCTTCCGCCGGTGAAGATTCACTGCTCCGTACTCGCCGAAGACGCCATCAAAGCTGCCATCGGCGACTGGAAAAAGAAGCACGGCATCGAAGCGCCCGTAGCCGAAAAGGCCGCGCACTAGTTCTGCTAGCCTTCTCCTGGTAGGGGCACGGCACGCCGTGCCCGTCCGCGGCAGAGCTAGATCTTTATAAGGCCCTTGGAGCATTTGAAAATGCCAACAGAAGTCGCCAACCCGACAATCGCAAAAATCTCCCTAAGCGAACGAGCCGCGAAGAAGATCCGCGAACTCCTCGAAAAGGAAGGCGTCGCGCCCGAAAAGGGCGGCCTGCGGGTCGGCGTACAAGGCGGCGGCTGCTCCGGCCTGTCCTACGCCATGCGCCTGGATACGCAAGCCCGCGACCGCGACAAGGTTTTCGAAGAATTCGGCGCGCGCCTCTTTGTCGACCCAAAAAGTTTCCTGTATCTCAACGGCACAACGCTGGAATACGAAGAGACATTGATGCGCCAGGGTTTCGTTTTCCAAAATCCCAACGCCGCCAGAAACTGTGGCTGCGGCAGCTCCTTTACGGCTTAAGTAGCACAGACTTCAGTCTGTGCTACTTGATTTTGAATCGGTTTTCAGGGTGGTTTGGCTTTTGTCTTAGATCCAGCGGGGGAATTCAAAAGGCGCGTCAGACCAGTGGTTGGCAGCCGCACCCGCCAGCCACTTTTTTTGTGCTCTCTAACGATTCGGACTAAATTTGTCGGATATCCAATAATGACACAAGCGATGCCAGCGACGAATCCCCCTTTGGTTTGCTGGAACTGCCACGAACGCGCCCAGGGCACGCACTTCTGCCCCAGCTGCGGCAAACTCCAGCAAGCCGCCGGCACTACAGATTATTTCGCTCTCTTCGAAATGCCGCGCAAACTCTGGATCGAAATGAACGCGCTGGAACAAAAATTCCTGCAACTTAGCTGGAAGTTGCACCCCGACAACTTCGTGAATGCTACGGAGACAGAACGCGAACTTTCTCTTAAGCGCAGCTCCGAACTAAACGATGCTTACCGCGTCCTGCGCGATCCAGTCGCTCGCGTCGAATACCTCCTCGGCCTCGAGAACATGCGCAAAGAAGGCGAACACAAGCAACAGGCTCCGCCCGAACTGCTCGAAGAAGTCTTCGAGCTGAACGAATCGCTCGACGAGCTTCGCGAAGCGAAGTCTTCGGGAAGTGATCTCGCTGCTCTAAAGTCGCGCCTTGAAACGGCCGAGAAAAATTTCGGAGAAAAACTAAGCGAAGTCGATGCCCAACTCCAAGCAACAGCCAGCGACTGGGATCTTGCTGTTGACGCTAACGCGGACGACACCGCGCGCAAGAAAATCATGAGCCGCCTGAACGAATTGCTGAATCGCCGCTCATACATTCGTAATTTGGTCGTCAACGTGGCTAGAGAATTGGGAGAGGTATAGAGAATAGGAATGGGACGCATCGTTGGCATTGATCTTGGGACAACGAACAGTCTGGTGGCATATACAGACAGCCAGACGGGCCAGCCGAAGTGTATTCCCGGCCCCTATAGCAGCACTTTGTGTCCATCGGTGGTCAGCCTTGATCCCGATGGCAGCATCATCGTTGGAGAGTCTGCGCGCAACCGCCTGCTCACGCAGCCCGAGCGCACTATATATTCCGTGAAGCGCCTCATGGGCCGCGGCCCAGCGGACATCCAATCTGAACTGAAACTTTTTCCATTCCGAATCGATCCCACCAGCAAAAATGTCATTCGTGCAATCCTCGGCGACAAGGTGTTTACTCCGCCCGAAATTTCCGCCTTCATTCTGCGCGAACTGAAGAGCTGGGCCGAAGCGTTCTTTGGCGAAACCGTCGACCGCGCCGTTATCACTGTCCCCGCCTATTTCAACGACGCCCAGCGCCAAGCCACCAAAGACGCCGGCAAAATCGCCGGCCTCGAAGTCCTCCGCCTCGTCAACGAACCAACCGCTGCAGCTCTCGCCTACGGCCTGCACGAAAAGCACCGCGGCCACGTTGCTGTGTACGATCTCGGCGGCGGCACCTTCGACATTTCGGTTCTCAAGTTAATCTCCACCGCCGAAGGCGACATCTATCAGGTCCTCTCTACAAACGGCGACACGCACCTCGGCGGCGACGATATCGACAACCTTCTGCAAGCATTCGTCCACGAACAAATTCTCCAGGAAGACGAAATCGATTTCTCCCCTCACGGCGAACTCGCGCAAGAACTGCGCAAAGCCTTGATTGCCATCAAGCATCAGCTCTCGGAAGCCGAATCCGCCACGCTGCGTTTTCCTCTTCCCAATGGCTCAGTCTACGTTCACGAATTCACTCGTGGCGCATTTGAAACCGTGATCCTGCCGGTCGTTGACCGCACTATGGGCCCGGTGAAGCAAGCGCTCGCAGACGCGCGGCTCAAGCCCGCGGAAATCGAAGAAGTTGTCCTCGTCGGTGGCGCCACACGGACGCCGCTGGTTCGCCGCACCGTCCAGGAATTCTTCGACCGCAAGCCGCACACCGAGCTGAATCCCGACGAAGTCGTCGCCCTCGGCGCCGCCGTGCAGGCCAATATTCTCGACCGCGGTGTCACCAACATGCTCCTTCTCGACGTGACTCCGCTCTCGCTCGGAATCGAAACTTACGGCGGAGCCGTGGCGAAAATCATCCCGCGCAACTCAACTATCCCTGCCAGTGCGCAAGAGCTCTACACCACTGGCGTCGACAACCAGACCGGCATTGACATTCACGTCTTGCAGGGCGAACGCGAACTCGCGAAAGATTGCCGCTCCCTGGCCCGCTTCACGCTGAGAACGCCACCAGCTCCCGCCGGTCTCCCGCGCATCGAGGTGAAATTCCTGATCGACGCCAACGGCATCCTGCAAGTCGCCGCAAAAGATCTTCGCACCGGCGAGCAGCGCACCATCGAAGTCCAGCCGAGCTACGGCATCAGCGACAACGAGATCGAACGCATGCTCGAAGAATCCATCGAATACGCCGAACAGGATTTCGCCGAGCGCCAACTCATCGAAGCTCGCACCGAGTCCGAATCCATTTTGGCAGCCACAGAAAAAGCGCTAGCCAACGAGCAATCAAACAATCTCGCGTCCGAAGAGCGCGCGAAAATAGAAGCCGCGATCGCCGCGCTGAAGGAAGCTGCCACAGGCAAGGATTACAAACTGATCCGGAAACGCATCGACGAACTGAATCACGCCACAGAGCACCTGGCGGAACTATTGATGAACAGCGCGGTCACAACCGCGCTGCAAGGCAAGAACCTGGCCGAGGTTTAACATTTTGTTGGGGCTGAGCTAAGAGATTCCGTCATTTTGAGCGAAGCGAGAAATCTCTCTTCGATTCCGCAATGACGACCAAGCGATTGAGGGGGAGCACAAATGGGCGGCAGCAATCCGTACATCGAAGAAGTCAAATACACGCCCGCAACGAAGAAATATAAAGTCACATTTCTTCCCAGCGGCAAAACCATCGAAGTCGATCCGGCGAAAATTCCCTACGGCCACAACGGCCTTCCTGGCAGCATTCTAGACATTTCGGAGGGCATCAAAGCCGGCCTGGATCACGCCTGCGGAGGCGTCTGCGCCTGTTCCACCTGTCACGTCATCGTCAAGCAAGGCCTCGAGTCCTGCAACGAAGCCACCGACGCCGAACTCGACGAACTCGATATGGCCCCCGGCATCACGCAAAAATCGCGCCTCGGCTGCCAAACCGTTCCCGATGGCACCACCGACATCGTCGTGGAAATTCCCGAGTGGAACAAAAACTACGCCAAAGAAGCCGATCACTGAGGAGCGCCATGCCACCGACATTTGGTTGGGACCAAATCGAAGACATCGCCATCGGTCTAACCGACAAATTTCCCGACACCGATCCGCTCACCGTCCGCTTCACCGACATGCACAAATGGATCACCGAGCTCCCCGGTTTCTCCGGCGATCCAGCCGCCTCCAACGAAAGCAAACTCGAAGCCATCCAAATGGCCTGGCACGAAGAATTCGGGGATCGCCAGAATTAGGTGACTGCGTAGGTTTTCTCTTGACCAGACAGAGCAATTATTGTATATTTACTTCTGGTAATATTCCGCTCGAGCTTCTGCTCAGGCTCGAAACTCCAAAAAGCTCTGGATCCCTAATTCATCTGGAATCAACACTTGCAAAAGTGTCTCAAAACAAAGGACTTTAAGTCCCTCTAGAGCGTACGTTTATGCAAAACCCCGGGGGAGGGGGCAGCACCGCAGAATAGACTTTCGGCATAGCGGCCCGTTAGCGGTGGGATACAGACCACACGCCAGACGATGCCCCCAATCTCTATTTGCTTCACGTTTCGCCCGGAATTGATTTCGCGCAAGAGGACCAGACGCGGCCCCTCCACCGCTTGTCCATTCCGCGGATTTCTCTTATTCTAGATAGGTTACACACCCTGCAAAATGTGGCGCTATGGTGCAACGGTTAGCACGCGGCCCTTTCAAGGCCGAAATACGGGTTCGATTCCCGTTAGCGCTACCAAATGATCCGCGGTTTGATGTTTTTCAAGCTTGTGCGATACAGGTCATCGCTCCCTCCTATAATCCAAGACAATATTCCACGCAGCGAATGGCGTCGCGCGCCCTCAAGGAGCTACTTTGAGTTACGCTGAAAAACACCTCATCCAAGGGGAAACGATCGAATATGAGACCAAACTGCATTGGGTCGTCATGCTCGGCCACGCCGGTCTCACAGCCTTTTTCGTTCTGGCAGGCGCCGCTCTTCTCCTGTTCTCCTGGAACACGAGGCACAACGCCGAAGCTCATTCCAATATTCTGATTTGGCTCGCCCTGGCAGCGTTTCTCGTCGCAGCAATCCTTCTTGGAGTCGGCCTCATCAAGCGCAACGCCACGGTGATGGTCCTCACTAACAAGAGAGTGATCGTAAAAACCGGCCTCGCCAGCCGCCGCACCCTCGAACTTCTCTTGTCGAGAATTGAAAGTGTTGTCGTGGAAGAGCCCGCGATGGGGCGATTGCTTGGCTACGGAACGGTTATCATTCGGGGCACCGGTGGCACTCCTGAAACGTTCGAGAAGATTGCTCACCCTCTGGAATTCAGAGCGCAAGTCCAAAGCCAAATCTCCAGCGGCCAAAAACAATCCTGAGATTACCGTTTCATTAAATCCGGCCAGTTTGGAGTTGCTAGGCGAGGCGGAGTAAACTGAGCTTTGCACCTTCTCGGAGGCCATCCATGGCAGGTCTTATGCGTACGTCGAATCCAGCTCTAAACGAAAAAGCTTTCAAAGGGCAAGTGGCCGTCGGAGAGGCGATGACGTTGCAAGGCACCGTAAACAAGACGGGCCTGCTTTTGCTCTGCGTTGTTGCAACCGCCGCCTGGACCTGGGGCCTTGCGCACTCGAACAGGCCGGAAGCCGTCTACCCGTGGATGATCGGTGGAATCATCGGTGGTTTCGTCGTCGCGCTCGCGACTATTTTCAGGCAAAACTGGGCGCCGCTCACCGCCCCAATCTATGCGCTCCTCGAAGGATTCGCGCTTGGGGGCATCTCTGCCATTTTCGAGCAAACGTATCACGGCATCGCCATCCAGGCCGTGGGTCTCACATTTGGCACGCTCTTCGTAATGCTGCTCGCCTATAAAACCGGCATGATCCGCGCCACGCAAAGATTCAAGACCGGCGTGATCGCCGCCACCGGCGGCATCATGGTGTTCTATCTGATCGGCATGGTTCTCAGAGTATTCTTCCATTTTCAAATTCAGGTGATTTACGCTGGCGGGCTGTGGGGAATCCTCTTCAGTCTCTTCGTTATCATCATCGCCGCCCTTAATCTGGTGCTGGACTTCGACATGATCGAAACAGGTGTCAGCGGCGGCGCTCCAAAGTACATGGAGTGGTACGGAGCCTTTGGCCTGATGGTCACGCTGATCTGGCTGTATCTCGAAATTCTCCGGCTGCTCGGCAAAGTACGCCGCCGGTAACGCAATCGAGCGCTCTGAGAAGTGTCATTAGTAGGAAGAAACCTCGGGACCTGCGGCGAGTCTGCGCTAGAAATTTGTTTGCAGGCGGACGTTGTAGCTGCGCGAAGGCCCGATCGCGTTTCCAGAAAACAGTCCCGCGAAATCAATCACATTGAGGCGGTTATTAAGATTTGTGGCGTCAAACTGCATTCTCACGTTGAGCTTTTCCGTTTTCCAGAGGTCCGCTCCGAGCGATGCGTCAATCGAAAGAGTCGGCCGCACCCGCCCGTTAGTGAAGTCCACGCGGTTCACGACAGCCTGTCCATATTGAGCGAGCGCCAGCGCCTCATCGCCGGCAAATTCAAAAGGCAACCCGGACCCGTACTCTGCGCCGATGCCTCCCCAAATCCGTTTCGTGAATTCATATCGCAGGCGGGTCCGCACGGTATTCCGCTGATCTTGTGAATCCCAAAACCGTTCCGCCGTTTGGCCCAAGGCGTTGGTTGCATCGTCGCCCAGAAAAAGTCCGCCCGTCACCGGCAAGTAGGCCGATCCAACGATGTAGGAGTAACTCACATAACCGTTGAAATGCTTCCAATGGGGAACTTCCAGCTTCCCCTCCGCCCCATAGATGTAAGCCTTGGCGAAAGCGATGGGGAAGCTCACAGCCGTGCTCAGCAGCTGATCGTCGTCCGCAAAGTTATTCACGCGACGATCGAACACGTTGGCATCAAGTCGGACCTGGCCAAAGAATTCTTTTGTCAGCCCAACCTCATAATAATTTCCGTGTGAGGGCAGGACAGGCAGGCGCAAGACCAGCGGATTGAGCGATGTCACGGCGGACGAGCTGGATAAAAGGATATTCTCGAATGACGGCGTTTGAAAAATCCGGTCGTAGGATACATGCGCAACCATGCCAAGCTTGGGGAAATAGCGGGCCACGCTCAACCGCGGACTTACGGCATTCTGATTCACCAGCAATTGGTAGTGATCCCATCGCAGCCCCGCGTTGATCGTCCAGTTGCCCAGGCGGATCTGGTCCTGCACAAACGCGCTCTGCTCAAGGTCTGGTTTGCTGCCCAGGAAACTGAACGTGGCTGGAGTATCTGGATCAAATTGCGTGAAGTCCGTGATGACATCGCTGAAGTTCTCGTGGAGAAAAGTCGAATCGGATTCGACACCGGCTTTCCACTCCTGCCTGCTGTGATGGACAGAAACCGTTCCCTTGAAATACCCTTCGCGAAAATAGTTATGCTGGAAGGCTATAACGGGCGTGGAATACGGATTTGAGTAGAGATCGCTGGAGTTGTCGCGAACCATCCCGCGGAAATCGGCAACAACGTTTGGCGAAAAAATGTGCTGATAGGAAACGATTCCCATTGTTTCAAAATTGTCCGCGTTCTGGAGCTGCGATCCGAGTGGCTGTGACGGATCCAATGGATCCTCATGAGGAGCCTGCTGCACCTGCTCGTTGGGAATTTCGTACCGGGAGAGCGCGTGGCGCA